>JACCDS011936903.1_pt1 | contig 10766 bp, 12 predicted proteins | sample 7446441 | NCBI WGS metagenome assembly JACCDS01 (sample SAMN15323445, study PRJNA562643) | freshwater metagenome | isolation source: river surface water | place: USA:Blue River Watershed | collected 2017-08-17 | reverse complement strand
GTCTTAATTAAATCTCTGAAAATCAAGAAGAGATAGAAAAGTACGCCCACGATGATTTGACGTCGGTACTTTTTAATGAATTGAACTAGCTTATCCATATGAAATAAAAAAGGTTACACTTTACAAGTATAACCTTTTTATCATTATTGCTCCCCTTATTGAGGATTCATCCAGTTGCCAACCATTAATTGAATATGTTATTTTGTACCGGACATTTGTTATAGATAACTGATTATCAGATAGTTGTACCGTCTAGTATTTTTTTCAATTTATAAATTGAGTTAGGACTAACTTCCAAACATCGTACAATAGAACGAACACTGTTACCCTGTTTCAACATCTCCAACATTTTTTTGGTGCGAGGCTTATTCATATAGGTACCGATGTCTTCTTTGCTATTGGGTACTCTCCCTTTATACTTCCCTTGTTTCTTTGCTAATTCAATTCCGAGCAATGTCTTCTCCCTGTTCTGATGATAAAAGAACTCTGATAGTGATGATAGAACATTGATGAGTAGACCGGTGGTCGGTGTTTGGTTACCCTTGTCATCAAGTGTTGTTATTCCTTCGGAGATTGATGTGATGGGAACACCAAAAGAATGAATGGTGTTTATGGTATCAATAATATCGGATACAGACCTTCCAAGTCTATCGATACGTAAAACCTTCACCTCTTTAATTTTATTGTCTCTAAGGTCATTTAAAAGACGACCAGCGGACTTTCTCTCCTTAAATGGTATTCGTCCTGATACACCGGTGTCTTCATAAGTCTTCCAACCATCTTCAATTTTATCAACTTGGGTCGAGATGTTTTGTAGATAGTGTGATGTTCGTAGGTAGTATGCTATTTTCTTTTCCATAATCGTTATCGTTTTAGGATGTAGTGAATGATATCAACAAACATCCTAGATAATAACGAGATACCGGAATATTTCCCCTAGTAAAATGTTATTGTATATGAGTACAATTCAAAATAGATGAATTGAGTTCTAATTAAAGTAAAAGCCGATTGACATAGTTTCCGACCACGCAACTTCGTGGTCGGGTATGAGAGGTTTAGTCTTGAAAGTTGGTGTGATAATTTTGAACGATGTGAGATATAACATAATAAAGATGATACTTTGATACCCCCTCCGTCCCCCGGGGTGTCCCCATTGGTATCCCCCCATTTATAAGTAAAATGTTGATGGGGGTGTATAGGGACATACTTACGTTTGAGAATACCAGACCATTTTCTTGGGAAGTTGAAAATGGACTGGATTTGGGTTTTGAAAATTTTCTGGAATTTTTAGAAAAATCGAGATTATAATGGTAACAATGATTTCTTAAATTTTAGTTTATTCGCAAGTTCATCCATATCATCATTATACATCTCATCTATAATCTTATCATATTGTTCAATGAATATTTCAATAAACCTACTACCATCAATCAATTGTATTTGTTCTCTATGTTTATCTGTCGCACTTTCAATAGCCTTTTTGTTAAAAGTTGATAATGTTATAAAACATCCTTGGTAATCCTTTTTTAACGCGCCACGGAAGTTTCTGATTTCTTTCTCTCCAATAGAACCCTTGTCATATCTTTTTACTTGTACTTGTAAATTGATTGAAGCAACCCCTGATACATCCAATATACCTTCAAAGTCAATACCACCATCACCAACCTTTCCTATTTCTTGTGTAGGTTCAAATCCAAGGGTTCTTAATAGAAATGAAACAAGGTATTCAAATTCAGTGGCGTCAAGTTCAAGGAATCGTTTTCTGATTAATTCGAAGTTTGAAATAGGTTCTAATGAAGATTCAGTTGGAACTATTTCTTTTTTATCTAACAATCCAAGTTGAACAAGTATTTCGTCTGCCGAGTTTACATTGAAACAAGTAAGTGATGACCTCAATGTATTTTGAAGAGGAACTGACAAAGTGTGTCTATCAATTTTTTCCTTAAACCATTTAACAGATTTTCTCCAAGGATAAGGTGAAGTTGAATCAACTTTATAGAATAAGTCACTATCAATTTTCCCGATTAGTAATCGGTTATCCATATAAGGTGAAAAACTAGGTCACCAATCTTCATCTCATTAACAAAACGGTTTATTTGACCAACATTTTGATTCATTCTCATATTTGGGTCATCCGGATACTTATCACGATATTTTTCTTTAAGGAAATCCTTGTTTGTTAAGTTCCAACTCGATGGGTCTTCTTTGAACCATCCAATACCAATGTATCCTTCCTTTTCAAAGGAATCTGTATGTCTTCCAAAATCTGCACGTAGTACGAATACATTTTTTTTCATAGGTTTAGTTTTATTCACCCCAAATCTTATTGATTCTGTATTGAATCTTTTGTGTGTATATTTCAATTAGTTTTTTGTTCCCTTCAATAGTTTGTTTTTGAAGTAGTAGTTCTTCAGTCAAAACTTTCATTACATCATTGGGAGGTATTGGTATTTTGATTCTTTCAATTTGACTTGAAGATATATGCTTCACAGTAACAGCGTTTGTTGAGTTTTCTATTACTTTTAATTCTTTTTGTAAGAAAATTGAAAGTAAATAAATATCTATTTTTTGTATATTATACAACTTACAAACTCGTTGATTTAATAATGATTTGCCACCTTCCCAAATACAACAATTAAACTCTCCATCCATTCCAACCAATAAGTCCCCATCTTCAACTATATATGATTTATCAAAATCTCCATTGTATTTTGTGTTAGTTGAATTAGTTTTTATATTCCTGATTCTAATAATTGGGAATCCAATTTCTTCATTGAAAAGGTCTGATTTAAAAGCATATCCATTTTGAATTGAAAGGATTTCACGCAACTCCTTCATCTCCCAACTTGGGTCAATATCAATAAGAGGTTTGTAATTATCTACAACCTGTTTTGCACCATCAATGATTTTTTGGTATTGTTCTAATTCTTTGACAATTTCTTCTTGAACTTCTATTTGAGGAAGAGGGATTTCAACTTCCATTAGATTCTTCCTACTTATCCTATCTCGACTTGAACCAGTTATATATTTTTTTATATTTTCATAATACCTATTCGAAAGTGTATTAAATAAAAAATATTTCGGAATTATTACTTCTTCATTGAATTTTATTATACTTACATCAACAGATGTAATCATTTTACCCATTCCTTTCGGAACCATACAAGTTCTACCAACAGGGTCTGGTAATCTTGAAACCAATAACTCACCTTCATTAAGTTCTCGACACTTTAGATTTTTGAATGTTTCTTCACTAATAAACCTTGACTTGTCTATTTTGTCTTTGAATTGACCCATCCCAATATTCCCCGTTTGAATCAACCTTATCCCCTTTTCACTTTGGTCTTTACTTTCAATCCAATCACCATCTTCAATTGATATGGAAATATCTTTGATTTTTGCAAAAGGGAAAGTTGAAGAAGAATTGATTTGTGATTTAGTGTTATACCTATCATAACTCAATCCAATATCACCTGAACCTAATATCTGTTCTTTGCGAACGTATGTGAGTTTATCACTTTCAACGTCTTTACCATTCCTTAATCCTTCCAAATATTTGGTTACATCTTTGGTGATTATCGGTAAATCATTTTTATCAATTTCTCTTCTCTGTGCCCCCAAATCAAACCCATCATTCTCTACCTTACCAAAGAATATTCTGTCGGTCTTTTGTGATATTTCTTTGTCTAAAATTAGGATGGATGTCTTTACACCACTATACGGTTGAAAAACACCACTAGGAAGTGATATGACCCCAACAAGATATTTCTCCACTAATGATTTACGGAGTGATTTATATGCAGTGCCTGATTGAAATATTATTCCTTCTGGAACAACTATCCCCGCCCGACCTTTGGGAGTGAGATGTTCCATAATATAATCGACAAAAAGTACTTCTGCTCGATTAGACTGAATTCCAAATCTCTTGTGAGGTCTAATTCCTCCTTTTGGAGACATAAACGGAGGGTTCGCTAAAACGACATCAAAATATTCATTCCATCTATCTTCACTTGTTAAAGTATCGTACTCATATACTTTAGGATTACTAAATCCGTGAAGAAATAAGTTAACTAAACTCAGTCTTACCATATCTGGGGAAATATCATATCCAGACACGTTACTCATAAGTTTTTTTCTCTCATCTGGAGTCAACATATCTCCAGTTATTTTATTTGTATTTTTTTGAAGTATATGCTTATAACTACTAATTAGAAATCCACAAGTACCTGCACTAGGGTCTAAAATCGTTTCATTTTTCTTTGGGTCAATTATTTTGACAATGAAATCAATAATATGCCTTGGGGTTCTGAATTGTCCGGCATCCCCTTGAGAACCTAATACAGATAGTAGATACTCAAACGCATCACCCAATCTCTCACTATGGTCATACTTAAATTCATTAATCGTTTTTAGAAACAATTTTAATGTTTCAGGGTCACGATAGGGTAAGTAAGCGTTCTTGAAAATATCTCTGAATAATTGAGGAAGGTTGGGATTCTGATTCATTTTTACCATTCCTTCCCCATATAGAGACAACATCACATCACCTCCTATTCTTGGAGAGAAAATATTTTTCCAAGAATATCTTTCATACTCACCGACAAAATAAGTTGGAACACCTCCCATCTCTACTGCCTCCGTATCCATATCATCCATAAACTTGTATATCAAGGCAATAGTAATCTGTTCTACTTGACTTTTGGGGTCGGTAATTTTACCTACAAGAATATCTCTACAATCATCTATTCTCTTCTTTGTCTGTTGGTCTAACATATCTTAGGATAAAAATTTATTTAATGGGACATAACTTTTAATATAGTCCGGTATAATTGATTTATAATTTTGTGGGAGTTCTTTAAATGACTGACCTGATGGATGTATGTTGAGAAGTCCATATTTTTTGTTATCAATTATCTCTCTCAATTCAGGGTCAGTTACATAGGAATAAAAAAAGTGTTTAACTGATGGGAAAGATTCTCCATCAGGAACATACCTGTCATCAAACTTTTCAAACTCTTCTTCGAGGAGTTCATATTTGTTTTTAATGTATGGGGTCTTCCCAAAAATGTACTCCATTAAGTCTTTAACAGATATTCTTCTATCTACTCCTAGGGATTTTCTAATTTTTTCAAGATTAAAATATTCATTCGGTTTGTCGAAGACTGATTTCGACATATAATCTTCGAGACTTTCCCAGTCTTCATTTTGAACGTATTCTCTGATTGTTTCATCCTGCGTAGTTTGTTCCTTGAATTTTTCATAGGGTTCTCTATCGATTCTCATACCCTCGTAACCAATTTCTGTTTCTTTCAAAGTAAGAAGTGGGTCAGGGTTCATATTGAAGAACTCATCCAAATTAATTGTAGGAGGTTCCGGAGATTCTTTACCCTTCGGTTTGCCAATTACAGGAAGTTTAAGAACTTCATCATAGTTGTACTTTTCTTCAAAGTATTCGCAATTACCGAAGAAATCGAAAAGTTTGAATTTGGTTTTATTCGGTTCTAATATTGGAGGAAGATTATTCTTGTCAATCCACTGGAAAAAGAAATTATGTTTTCTTGTTCCTCTACCTTTCATTTGAACAAAATCACTTGGAGAGAACACGGGTTTCATTAATCCAACATTAAGGACATCTGGACAGTCATATCCCGTTGTCATCATACTACACGTTACACAGACCCTAGTCTTAGAGGTCAGATAAATTGGATTGAAATTACCAGACCCACTTAACCGATTATTAGTGAAGTTGGTAGTAAAAGTCTGTGATTCAGGAATATTGGAAGTAACCTGAATAGCAAAGTCACTCTGATATTTGTTTGGGAACATTTTATCAGCAAACTCATTAAGAATTTGTGTGATTTTACTTGCGTGTTTCTGAGAAACACAAAAGATTAGGGATTTCCCTATTTCACCAGTAATAGGGTCTCTTAACGAGTTTTCAAGGAAAGTCTTACAAAAGATTTTATTAGTCTCATCACTAAAGAACTTCTTTTCAAAATCTCTATGACCAAATGTTTCCTCTACCTCATTACCATCATCATCCGTATCCTTAATAAGATATCCTTGGTCAGATAGTAACTGTGTAGTAATTTCAGTTCGAGCATCCACTATAACAGGATTTATTAAGAATCCATCTTTGACACCATCTAACAGTGTATATCTAAAAGTTGGTTCTCCACTTTCACATCCAAAAGTATGATAAGTGTCTAGTATCAATCTTCGTTCAAGTTCTCTGGGGTCTTTCTGATTCAATTCCTCCCTTTCAATTCTTTTGAGATAATCTTTAGGAGTGGCAGTCAACCCCAATTTGTATCCAATAAAATATTCAAAAACTTTTCTACTATTACCACCGATTGAACGATGTGCCTCGTCACTGATTACAAAATCAAAATCATCTGGTTTGAATATTCTTTTAAATCGATTCTTCACCATAAATGATTGAATGGTAGATACAACTATATCCGCCTTCATCCAATCATCTTTATTTTCTTTCCAGATTACTGTAGTGTAATCAGATTTTAATATATGATTAAAAGACTTCTGTGCCTGTTCTTCGAGTTCAATTCTGTCTACAAGGAATAATACTCTTTTGGCGTTTTCAGTCCTTAAAAAGAGTTTAATTACCCCTGCAGATGTACTTGTTTTTCCCGTTCCTGTCGCCATCTCGAAAAGAAAACGGTCATTACCCTCTTGAATACTCTTTTGAATTGCTTTAATCGCATCTAATTGATAAGGTCTTAGAAAAACAAGTTTATTCTTATCAATAAAATCCTTTCTAGTTTTCTCATTTACGTAGTCTGGGTCTTTATCATAATTTGGAAATTGAGTTTTCACCAAATAGTTGGTAGAAATATCCTCCTTTATTATAATATCTCTTTTGGGTTTGTACTCTTTGTAACCTTCAAGTGTTTCTTGAGTAGGGTACTTATTGATTATAGTTGGATTACCTCGTTCTAAATCCCACAAATAGTGAACATTGGAATTTGTAAGGATTATAAATCTTGCGTGAATAGTTTTAGCATAAGTTCGGGATTGTTCCTTTCCAATTAAAGGGTCTTTATCTTCATTTTTTGCCTCGACTACAACAAGAGGGAATCCTTTTGAGTCTAATAAAACATAATCAATAAATCCACGATTACCTTCATTTTGAATTTTAGTTTCTACACGAACATTACTTCTATTAGTTTCAGAATCTACTAATACCCACCCACTTTCTTCAAGTAGTTTATTGATTTTTAATCGTGCCTGAGCCTCTTTATTCATAGGTATTATTCTTTTATCAAATCTGATATTTTCACTTTTAGAACTCTTGCGATTTCTGATAAGGTAGATAGACTTGGGTAATTCCTATTAGAACACCAGTAATTCACAGTCACCTTGGATTTATGAATTTTTCTGGCAAGTTCTACTTGAGTCATATTCTTATCCCTTAACACTTCGTCAATTCTTAGTTTAACATCCATTTTCTAATGATATTATATGAAAATGAAATTAATGTAATTTTTGAACTTTCCCTAGACTTATTTGCAGAAATCAGGAATCAATGCTAATTTTAATTGAATCAAGTCACTATCCTGATGAAAGTCAAAGTATCTCAACTCAAACACCATCCCCTCAATAAGAGGATTTACTCATTATCCGGAATAGAATCACTAATGGAGTCTATTAAACAAGTTGGTTTACTTGAACCACCAACCATTGACCAACACTTTCAAGTTGTAAGTGGAAACCGGAGATTTGAATCTATAAAGAGACTAGGTTGGAAAGATATCGAGGTACATCAAATTAACGTAAAAAAGGGAGACGAGGTACTAACCCTTATTCATTTCAATCGACAAAGAATAAAAACCACCCAGGAACTTCTCAATGAATATTTTGAATTAGAAACTTATCATAAAAAGAAAGGTATAAAAAAGGGACACACCGTAAGAGGAACTGTTTCAAAGGAGATTAAGGTCACAGATGGTCAATTGGCTCGAATTATTTATATACACAAAAGAAACCCTGAATTTATATCGTTAATTGATAAAGGTATCTTGTCGATTAATCAGGCGTATATGAATCTTCGTCGAGAAGAGGATGAGAAAAAATCAAGGGAAACAATCAAAGAGTACTCTTCCTCAAAAATTTCAAAAAAAGATTTATTTAAGTTTTATTTAAAGTCTTCCGAAAATATGAAGGAGGTTGAATCAAACTCAGTCGACCTAGTTTTATGTTCGGTACCCTTTTGGAAGCTTCGAAGTTATACAAACAACGATATATTGGGGTCAGAGCCAACTTCTGAAGATTACGTCAGAAACATTGTCAATCATCTTTCGAAAGAAGTGATGAGAGTTCTTTCTCCAACAGGTTCTTTTTTTATTGAATTAGGGGATACTTTTTTAAATGGTAATCTTCAAAACATACCACATAGAATTGCAATTGAACTTCAGAAAAAAGGGTTTATACAACGAAATTCGATTGTTGTAGCTCGTAAGAATCCCAAACCATCTTCGTCAAAGAAAAATCTAACCCCAAGTTATTCAATGATATTCCATTTTGTGAAAACTATGGATTATCACTATGAATTGTCTTTAACGGAATCAAGTAAAACAACGAAACCGTCATTACCTCCGAGACATCGAAATTTGAAAGGAGAAATATCTTCAAAAATCACACCATATATCCCAAACCCGGATGGAAAGAATATGGGTGATTTTTTTACTGAGGATATCGTAAGGGTAGCAGTATCAAATCAAAGGTATTCTGGGGAAATTCAACATCCTGCCAGATTTCCAGAACAACTAGTCCATCTAATATTAAACTCAACTGTTTATCTACCTTTTAAAAAGAATCCAAATTATTCACCTTTAGTAGTTGATAACTTTTGTGGAGGCCTTGGCACCTGGCACGGAATCAAATGGTTTAATGATAATTTAGGAACTAAAATTAGATTTGTTGGTTACGACATAAAGAAATGGTTTTAAGTTTAAGTTGGGAGAAGGGGGGAGGTGCGGAAAATCGGGGGGTTGAGGGAATCCCTAGGATTGAACTTCGTTCACTTTCCCCTTCGGGGGTTGAGAGTTAATCATATCGGCCCCACAGTTCCTTTTTAGAGGTTGCAAGTTCTTTTAGAATATTAGTTATTTTATCTAGTTCATCTTTATCCTCAATATGGTATTTTAAACTTTTAATTTCTTCTGGATTTGCCATTGATACTAGAAAAGGATACTGGGGATATTGAGATTCCAATTCCCTAGTCAATTCTTTTATTCTTCTTTTATGAAAGGAACCCATACTTTCACCTAGATTTGAATTTGAAGGTTTACTTTCAACAATTACCTCTTCACTATTTACATTCAACTTTTCACCATTTACTATTACCCCTTCACTATTCACATTTAACATTTTACTATTAACATTTAACTCTTTACTATTTACAGGTTCTGTGGGTTCTTCAAAAACCTGTTGGGTTTCTTGGGTTAATACTTTACTTGGTCTACCTCCCAACTTCCCATTCTCTCTACTGGTTCCTGCTCTAGAATTCCATTTTTCATCATTAGTTTTAAGAACTGGTAAAACTCCATTCCAGACCAATAAGTCACTCTTGGTCTTCAATTCAATTTCTTCATCCTGATGCCAAGAAATAAGATTATAAATAAATCTTCTCAACTCTTTGTCACTTAGATGGTCTAATTGAGACTTCCAAGTCAAATAAAACATAAAACTCTTTCTCATATAAAATAAATGACCCCAAATGAAGAATCGTCCCTTACTACGATAATCCAAATGGGGTACTTTAAAATTCGATTATTAATTGTAAGGGATAAAAAAAGTATAAACTATTTTTTTTACAAAGTCAAGTGTGATTTTGTAACACATCACACATATTTATTACTATGAAAAAGTCTAAAACAATTAATCTCAGAGTTACGACCTCCCAGTTCGATAACCTGATGGAAACTGTCATTAAAACAGAGAAATCTAAGTCTAAAATAATCCAGGAATTGTTGGATAAACTTAATATTAATAAGATGTCTAAAACTAATATTAAATGATACTAATCAAACCAAATTTGAAAGTTGCATATTACTCCAAATTTATGAAAGGTCAGTTTTCATTAAACATTTGGGAGAAGAAAATAATAGAAAGGTATTTCAGAGAAGAAATTGGAATTCTTCCGGAGCAGAATATAGATTTTGATTCTCCAGAGGTGTTATTGATAATTGACATTATCAGATACTCTAAAAATTTGTCGTAAAGATTGGTAACAATGAAAAAACTTTCAAAATCTCAAATATCCTTGATGAATACGTTGGAAACGGTAATTCAGAGTGATTATTTCAAAAATTTAATGACTCAGGAATTAATACCACCTTCAATTAAACTTATCAATTTGTCAAATTCCGAGAAAGGAGAACAAGTTCAAAGAGTAACTCTGAAATCACCTAAGATTGATGACTTTAATTTAGAAGAGAAAGAGATGCTTTTTTGGATAACCTACAAAATAGGAAACCTAGACTACCCATCAGACCTTCTAATCATCAACACCACAAAAGATGATTTCCTGAATCTACTTGCATTCGTTATTCGTCAATCTCGATTTTTCTAAAAATTCCAGAAAATTTTCAAAACCCAAATCCAGTCCATTTTCAACTTCCCAAGAAAATGGTCTGGTATTCTCAAACGTAAGTATGTCCCTAGACACCCCCATCAACATGTTACTTATAAATGGGGGGATACCAATGGGGACACCCCGGGGGACGGAGGGGGTATCAAAGTATCAT
>JACCDS010665859.1_pt1 | contig 10767 bp, 12 predicted proteins | sample 7446441 | NCBI WGS metagenome assembly JACCDS01 (sample SAMN15323445, study PRJNA562643) | freshwater metagenome | isolation source: river surface water | place: USA:Blue River Watershed | collected 2017-08-17 | reverse complement strand
CGCCGAGGGCTGGGAGCGCCTGCTCCGCGAGTCGGCACGCCCCGTCATGCCCGACAGGGAAGCCGTCGACCGACTGATCTCGTCGACGCGGCCATCGTTCGCCTATGCAGAGCAACTGGCGATGCGGTTGCGCTGAACGAGCAGACCGCCGGTGAGCGGAGCGGCAGCGATGGGGGACCGCGTGGACACACAGAAATTCATTGCCAGTCGCATCCGGGGCAAGCACTAGTTACCAAGCTGTCTGTACGGAGTCGGCCGCGAATGTCGTCATCGGGTCGTCACTCGGCGGGTGCGTTGGCGGTGCCGCACTTCATGGCCACGCCCAGCCCTCACACCTTGACCGCGACGGTGGCTTGCGCGTTCCGTTCGTCTGCGTAGACGGCGGCGGCGGCACCCAGGGCGCCGCACGGACTGGCGGAGCCCCTGAATCCGTCAGCGACGCCGCGGGCCGGCTCTCAGCCAGCGCCCCCCTGTCACGCCCACGAAAACCGTCGGTTGTGGCGTGCTTCGTGATGCGTCGACCGGCCGGGAAGACCGGCCAGCACTGTCGCCATTCCGGGCCAGAGGAAACAGTTTGTAAGCCCATCGCGGCCGCCGTGAACGCAACTCGACGCAGGCGCGCAGACGCAGCGCCATGGCAAGCAGATGCGACGTTATCCAGAATTCAACCTTGCGACCGAACCCAGCACGGATGCAAGTGTTCGGTCGGATGCTCAGACATGGTGGACGACGGGGTCACGTCGACATCGCGATCGAGCCGTAGCCTGCGCAGAATCGTCCGGGTAGCCGCTGGACATGACGACGCTAACCGCCTGAAATGGCGGCACTCGATGCTCAACGCACGAAACGCCGTCATCAAGAGCGGCCATGTCCAACCTGGGGCTTCGGGAGATGGCATGAGTACACAACCGCAGCCGGAGGGCGCAGCATGCGCTGCTCCACACCCATACCCGATCAAACCGGCCTTGCGCCGCGTCGATGCGCTGGACGAGCCGGCGCGAGCCACCGGCCCCAAGCGCACAGCACTGCAGGCGCGGCGACAGGCTGCATCGGCCGGCAGGTGCCGCCCTGATGGCAAGGGCATCGCGACGATGTCGCATGGCATCGTCGTCAGGTCGGCCGATGCCGTCCTCACGTTTGGCTTGGTGCCGCTGGGACGCGGTGTGCTGGTCAGGCGCACCTACTGTCCCCCTCAGGGCCCGCGCATCGTGCAGGTGATGAAGTTCGATGGCGCCGATCGGTTTGACGACTGGTGCTCCCGCGACCCGCTGCGCTTCGAGCAAACCATGTTCTTCCAGGACTTGCTGCGACGCTGCCATGACCTTCTACACCGTACAGCCTGACCTGTTCGAACCCACCATCCATGCCGACGAGGCAGCCCATGCGCTGCGAATGCTGGACCTCCTGCGTGTGCTGGGCGATGCCCCCGACGACGTCACGGCACTGGATCACCTGGAGGAAGCATTGCACTTGATGGGGGTGGACTCGGCGGTCTTCGTCAGCTTTGTCCGCGAGGCCACGACACGCAGTGCGTTTCGGTGGCTGCTGGCATGCGATCCGCTATGGGCACTCGAGTATTCAACGCAGGGCTGGCATGAGCACGACCCATGGCTGAGGCACGCGCTTCAGGGCACGGAACCCGCGCGCGATACAGAGCTGCACATCCTGCCCGACGAGGAAGTCTTTGCATCGACATCGGCTCGGCTCGGCTTCGCTTCCGCCGTCATCGCGCCGGCCCCCACCGATGCAGGATCCTCGCGTGTGGGCATGCTGTGCATCGGCTCGCGCACGCCGGGCTTCTTCACTGAAGACGTCTTCAACCGACTGCGGGTGCCTGCGCGCGCCCTCGCCATGGAGTTGCATCGCTGGGTGCTGCGGTCGGCCCGCCGGGAGCTGATCGGCGAGACACGCATCACTGACGACGAGATCGAGCTGCTTCGTCACGAGGCCGCGGGGCGGACCAGCAAGCACATCGGCGCCCTTCTGGATATTGAAGCCAAGACGGTGGACAGCCGTTTCCAGAAGGTGCTGGCCAAGCTCCAGGTTCCCGATCGACACACCGCTGCCCGCGTGGCGCGTCTGTACGGCGTGATCTGAGACCTGATCCACGCGCCAGGCGCGCTCGATACCTGGATTCCCGCGTGGATCCAGCACGACGCGAAGCACAGCCGGCAGTTGGCGCTGTCCACGCCGCTCTTGACGCTGAAACGACCCGCCGAATCCAGCCGAAGGTCGCCGGAGCCCACCGCCTAGATTGATTGCAAGGCTCACCTGAGCTGATCGGCGCCAGACCCTGGCGCCCAAGGGGATCAAGGCATGGACAAGGCACAAACGTCGGCTGCATCGGGCTCCGTACCGGACCGACCCGTCTTTGCTTGCACGCGCTCGCCTCGGCTCGGGATGGTCGCCGTCTGTGCGGCGCTGTCTCTGCCCCTCCCCGCGCTTGCCGTTGACGGCTGCCAGTTGCTGCTCTGTCTCGCGGCGCCCAGCTGGCGCGCGATCCCGGAGTGCGTCCCGACGGTGACCCAGGCGCTGCGCGACCTGCTTCGCGGCAGGGCGTTCCCCGCCTGTGCGATGGCGTCACACGGCAACGCCGCCACCCACGCATGGTCCGATGCACCACGGTTGTGTCCGCCCCAGTACACCTGGACCTACGAGGCCCCCCATGGGCTGGTCTACCAATGCCTCTACCAGGGAGCCATCTCGGTCACCGTCCAGGGCGTGACGTTCACAACCACCTGGTGGTCGGCCTCAGGCGATGCGGTGACCGACTTCAGTCCCGCCGCCAAGGCGCAGCTGGGTCAGTGGGACACGCGCTTCGATGCCGAGTACACCGCCTGGCTGGCAGGCGAACGCAGCGGGCGTTGATGACCATGGACGCAGCCTCTCTTCTGACGCTGGCCGCGGCCTGTGCACCACAGGTTGATACCGGTACGGCGCTCGCGCTGGTGCAGGTGGAAAGCGCTGCGAACCCCTGGGCGATCGGTGTTGTCGGTGCACAGCTCGAGCGCCAGCCGCGTTCGCGCGGCGAGGCACTTGCGACGGCACGGGCGCTGCGGTCCCAGGGGCGGAACTTCAGCATCGGTCTGGCGCAGATCAACATCCACAACCTGGCCTGGCTCGGACTCACGCTGGAGTCCGCGCTGGAGCCGTGCGCCAACCTGGCGGGCATGCAGCGTGTCCTGCTCGCGTGCTTCCAGCGCGCCACACAGCAGCGCCGCGGCGACGAGCAGCAGGCGCTGCGCATGTCGCTGTCCTGCTACTACAGCGGCAACTTCACCACCGGGCGACATCACGGCTACGTGCAACGGATCGTGACTGCTGCTGCCCGCCTTCCCCGCCCTGCTCCACAGGTCTTCCAGGAGAAATCATGACACTGCCCGTCCGTTTCATCGCCCCTGGCTGCGCAGCGATGCTGTGTGCCGGATTGCCGCACACAGTGCTTGCGCAAGGCTTCGAGAAGGTCAACACGACGGTGTTGAGCATCCAGAACATCCTCATCACGATCTCGGTGACCGTGGTCACGATCGCCATCATCTGGGCCGGCTTCAGGATGCTGTTCCAGGGCGCCCGGCTCGCGGACGTGGCCAACGTGCTGATCGCGACGATGCTGATCGGCGGCGCCAACGCCATGGCAGCGTTGCTGGTCGGCTGACGGGGAACACTGGCATGAAGATCGAGGCGATCTACAAGGGTGCGACCCGTCCGGCGATGAAGTTCGGCGTGCCGCTGCAGCCACTCGTGATGCTGTGCGGTGGCGGCATGCTGGTGGCGCTGTGGGGCGGTGCGCTGCTCAGCTGGTGGGTCGCAGGGGCGACGCTTGCCCTGTTGAGCCCGGTGCTGCTGTGGATGCGGGCGATCACCGCGGTCGATGACCAGCGGCTGCGGCAGCTGTTCATGGTGCTGCGTCTTCGCTGCCGCGACCGCAACCAGCGCCTGTGGCGCGCACGCAGCTACTGCCCCCACGAGATCCGAGGAGGTCGGCATGTCTGGCATGGCTGAACACACGCGCGTGGTGGGCAGGCGCAACACCGCGCCCCGCTACTGGGACCAGGCGCTGCGCGAGAACCCTCTTGCTCACTTCGTGCCTTTCTCGTCGCTGGTCAGCGCCCACGACGTCGTGACACGCGGCGGCGACTACCTCCGGGTCTGGCGCCTGGACGGCGTCACCTTCGAAAGTGCCGCGGAGTCCCGCGTCGCCGAGTGCCATGAGTCGCTGTGCGGCCTGCTGCGCAATCTCTCCGGTGGCCAGTGGGCCGTCTGGACGCATCGCCTGCATCGCCGCTTCAGCGACCGGCTGGACGAGCCCTGGAGTCCGGGATTCGCGCGCGACCTGTCGCGGGCCTACCAGGACAACCTGGAACGCCGCCCGATGATGAGCAACGAGCTGTACCTGACGCTGGTATATCGCCCGCGACTGTCACCTTTGCGGCCGTCGCTGGGGACGCGCCGAAGGACGGCGCAGGACATCGCCGAGTCTCAGTCCGATGCGCTGCGCCAGATGGAGGAGCATTCGGCGCTGGTGTGCCGGACGCTGCGGTCCTTTGGCCCGACCTTGCTGGGCACGCGTCAGCACCTGGGCCGCGCCTACTCGGAGGTGGCTGAGTTTCTCGGCTACCTCGTCAATGGCGACTGGCATCCCGTGCCCATGACTGCGGGGCCGCTGTACAGGTCGCTGCCGGCGACACGACTCCTGTTCAACGGCCAGAAGCTGGAGCTTCGGCATGGTGACTCGCGGCGGTTCGCGGCACTGGTCGACATCAAGGAGTACGCCGATGGTGTCGAGCCGGGTGTGCTCGACCCACTGCTCTACGAGGGCAGCGAGTTCATCGAGACACAAAGCTTCTCGATCCTGCCTCGCCGCCAGGCGATGGGCGCGCTCTCGCTGCAGCGGGACCAGTTGATCGCGAGCGAAGACGTCGTCGCGACGCAGATTGCGGACATGGATGCTGCGCTGAACGATCTGGGGGACGGCAAGTTCTGCATGGGCGAGTACCACTACTCCCTCATCGTCTTTGGCAGCGATGCCGCCGATGCGGGCCGACGTGCCGCGCAGGCGATCGGCGCGGTCGGGGAGGCCAGCAGCCTGCAGATGTCCCCCGTGGACCTGCTGGCCGATGCGGCATGGTTCGCACAGATGCCCGGCAACTGGCAATGGCGTCCCAGAGAGGCCAAGCTGTCTTCGCGCGCATTCGCCGCACTGGCGAGCGCGCACAACTTCCCACGAGGCAAGCGCGACGGCAATCCCTGGGGCCAGGCGCTGGCACTGCTGCGCACGCCGTCCGGCCAGCCCTTCTACCTGAATCTGCATTGCAGCCCCGAGGGCGAAAATTCGGAAGATCGGAAGCTGCCGGGCAACACGCTGCTGATCGGCTCCACGGGTGTCGGCAAGACCACGCTGGAGATGCTGCTCCTGGCGCTGACGCGCAAATGGCAACCCGCACCACGGCTGGTCCTGTTCGATCTGGACCGCGGCTGCGAGATTGCCGTGCGAGCTCTTGGTGGCCAGTATTTCGCGCTTCGGGCCGGCCTGCCCACCGGCTGCAATCCGCTGCAGTGGACGCCCACTGCGGCTCGGCTGCAGTTCTGGGAACAGCTGATACGGACCTGCGTGTCATCGCTGGCCATGCCACTGATGCCGGCCGATGAGCTGGCCATCGCCAGGGCCGTCACTGCCATGTCCACACTGCCGGCCGGCCTGCGCCGCTTCTCGAGCATTCGCCAGAATCTGCCCAAGAACGGAGAGAACAGCCTTTTCGAACGCCTGGGCCGCTGGTGCGAGGGTGGCCCCCTGGGATGGGTGTTTGATCAGTCACCTGACAGGCTCCAGGACCTGAACGGCGTTGGCGTGATCGGCTTCGACACCACCGAGTTCATGGAACTGCCCGAGGTCCGAACCCCGGTGATGATGTACCTGCTGCAGGTCATGGAAGAGCTCGCAGACGGTCAGCGCCTGATCTACGTGATCTCGGAGTTCTGGAAGGCGCTGGACCATGAGGTCTTCAGCGACTTCGCCAAGCACAAGCAGAAGACCATCCGCAAGCAGAACGGCCTGGGGATCTTCGATACCCAGAGCCCGTCTGACGTCCTCCGGCATCCGATCGGTCGCACGATGATCGAGCAGAGCGTGACCAAGCTGTTCCTCGCGAACGCCGATGCACAGCGCGAGGAGTACGTCGAAGGGTTCGGTCTCAACGACGCGGAATACGACATCGTCAGGACGCTGGGAGCACGTGGCGGCTGGCGCTTCCTGGTGAAGCAGGGCCAGACCAGCGCGGTATGCGAGCTGGATCTCACCGGCCTCGACGACTTCATCGACGTGCTGTCGGCGACCACGGACAACGTGGCGCTGTTGGACGAGGTCAGACAGCAGCACGGGGACGACCCGCAGCAGTGGCTCCCCGTGCTGCTGAGCGAGATCCAGCGCCGTCGAGCCGCCACCAGGGAGGCTGCATGAAAACCTTGCAGCACGCGTCGACGCAGCGTCCTGCGGCGAGCGTCAGCGTCGCTGCGGGGAAACGAGCGACCGCCGCGGACGCAAGCCGGCCCGGCGTCGTCGCAGTGCCCCTCTGAATCGGGAGTCGTGCATGTTTGCCTGGGTCGGATCTCAGATTGACGGAGTCCTCGACACCTACGTGCTCGGGGTGGTCACCACGCTGTGCGCGGCGCTGACACCCGTGGCTGCCACGGTGGTGGCCCTCTGGGTCACGTTGTACGGGTGGGCCGTGCTGCGCGGCGCAGCCACGGACACGCTGCCGGGCTTCGTCTGGCAGGCATGCAAGGTCGGACTGGTGCTGTCCGTCTCGCTGCAGTCCGGCCTGTACCTGTCGATGATTGCAGGGACCGCCAACGCGCTGGCAACGGGCGTCGCCGCGACGTTCGTGCCCGGCGGCACAGCTCGTGGCATCACCACGCCCTACGCCTTGCTTGACACCTTCAATGACCAGGCCAGCCAGTTGGTGCTGGACCTGATGAAGGAGGCCGGCATCACGCGGCTGGACCTGGTGCTGGCCGCCGTCGTCACGGCCTTTGGCAACGTGATCTTCCTGTGCATCGCGCTGTTCCTGATCACGCTGGCGAAGGTGTCACTGACCTTCACAATCGCCGTCGGGCCACTGTTTCTCCTCTGCCTGGCCTGGCGTCCGACAGCCCGCTTCTTCGACAGCTGGCTGTCCATGCTGCTCAACGCTGCCGTGCTGACGTGGTTCTCCCTGTTCGCGCTGGGACTGAGCGACCACCTGGGCGAAGGGCTCCTGCGAGCGATCCAGGATCAGGGCGGCTTCACGGGTACGTCCCTCAACGTTGTCGCAGAGTCGCTGAAGTACTGCGTCGTCATGGTGCTCATGGCCATCATCTGCTTTCAAGCCCCTGGCCTCGCCTCGGCCATGACGGGTGGCGTCGCCATCCAGCAGGGCATCCAGTTTGTCCACAACGCCATGGTGGTGTCAGGCAGACGCGGCTGGTCAGCGCGGTCCTCCGTCGCGACGAGCCCGCCACGGGACAACCATCCAGGATCAACCGCGAGCAGCGACCGCATGCCCGCTTACCGCCGCGCAGCGCAGCGCGGCTCTTCCTGAGCCAGATCGCACCAGGAGCCTTGCCATGCAAATCCGCCCAAGACTCGTCGCAGCCATCCTCATCGCCTGTCGCGGCGCCGACGCGAGCGCAGCAGGTATTCCCGTGATCGACGTCGCCAACCTGGCGCAGACCATGCAGCAGGTGGTCAATGACATCACGGCCATCAGCAACCAGGTTCAGCAGATCCAGCAGTTGCAGGCACAGCTGCGCGGCATGACGGGCACGCGCAACCTCGGCAGCATCTTCAATGACGCCGGGCTGATGAACTACGTGCCGGCGCAGGCACATCAGCAGCTCGCCGCGCTCGGCACCTCGGGATACGGCGGACTCGGCGCAGCCGCCAAGGTGCTCCGCGACGCACATCTGGTCTACAACTGCATGGACCGCGAAGGCGCGGCCCGCGTGAGCTGCCAGGCCGCACTGGCCATGCCCTACCAGCACAAGGCATTGCTCCAGGGCGCCATGACCACCGCCGCCGGCCGCATGCGCCAGATCCAGTCGCTCATGCACGAGATCGATGCCACGCAGGACATGAAATCGATCCAGGAACTCCAGGCGCGCATTGGTGCCGAGAACGCGATGCTGGTCCACGAGACCTCGCAGGTCCAGTTGCTGCAGGGGCTGGCGGAGGGAGAGGAGCGTATCGCACGAGCCAGGGACCGGGAGCGGCAGTACGAGATGCTGAACCGGACCGGCCGGATCGCTGACCACCTGCGCTGACCGCACACGCGCAACCTCACGGAGCTGCCCCATGACCAACGTCCTGAGTCCAGGCGAAGCCGCTGCATTGCCGCCATCAGACGAAGTGATGTCGTCCGTCGCGACGAATCAGCGCTGGGAGATCGACCGCATGCTTGCGCTTGAGCGGTCAGAGTGCCGGGCCTGGCGGGTCGCAGCGGCCAGCCTCGCGGTGGCAGTCATCGGCATCGCCGCCGTATTCGCGCAAGGGCCGCTGCGTCGGATCATCGAAGTTCCCATCGTGGTGGATCGCGTGACCGGCGAGACGACGATCCAGCAGCGGCTCAGCGTGGAAACCGTCCCCATGATGGAGGCGCTCGACAAGCACAACCTGGCGACGTTCGTGAGAGCCCGGGAGAGCTACAACTGGATGTTCCTGCAGCGCGACTTCGACCAGGTTGCGCGAATGGCAGTCCCGGCGGTCTTCGCCGAGTACAGCCGCCAGTTCGATGGGCCTGACGCCCTTCAGAAGAGACTTGCCAGCACGCAGGACTGGCGCATCGAGGTGATCGCGGTACGCCTGTCCGCCAAGCGACGCCAGGGCAATACAGGCGAGGCCACCGTCACCTACGACAAGGCGGTCCGGCCGCTGGAACGCGGCGGTCCCGACATCAGGACGCGCCATGTCGCGAGCATCCTGTTTCGCTACCAGCCCAGTGTGCTCGCGAAGGAGAAGGACCGGATCGAGAACCCCCTCGGGTTCGTGGTGACCGCCTATCGCTCGGACCCGGAGATCGGGTCCGTGGTGCCCGGAGCACGGCCATGAGCCTGCTGAATCAGGCCGCTGCGGCACTGGCCCTGCACCTGGCGACGGCACTCCCCGCCGCCGTCGCAAGGGACGCACGACTGCGCGAGGTGGCCTATGACCCGGACCGCATCCTCTCCGTGCCGGTCAGGCGGGGCGTCGTCACGCTCGTCGTGCTGGGCGAAGACGAGTCGCTCGTCGAGGCAGCCACCGGTTTGGGCGCGGACTGCGCGAAGGCAGACGCCGCCTGGTGCATTGCCGTGCAGCCCGGTGCCAGGACACTGTTCGTGAAGCCCAGGAGCACCGCGACGGCGGCCAACAACGTGACGCTGGTCACCAACCGGCGCGTGCACCACCTCAGGTTTGAGGTCCTGGGCGAAGGTGCCCCGCACGGCGAGGTGTACCGGCTGACGATCCATGCGCCGCCCGCCCCCGTCCCAGCCCCCGTCAACGTCGCCGATGCCACACCCGCACCGCGGCGGCCGCCCGCCCGCTCGGCAGCACAGATCGTCAACGACCGCATGGCGGCGCCGCCGGTGGTGCTCAACACCGCGTACTCGCTTGCCCAGGGTCGTCATGCGCAGGACATCGTTCCCAGCCTGGTCTTCGACGACGGCCGGTTCACCTATCTGCGCCTTGGCGGCAACCGGGAGATTCCTGCCGTCTTCCACGTGCTGGATGACGGCAGCGAAACACTGGTGAACGCCCGCATGCAGGACGACCTGCTGGTCGTGGACCGGGTCAGCCGCCGGCTGATGCTGCGCGCGGGCCCGGCCGTGGTCGGGATCTGGAACGACGCGTTCGACGGCCAGGGGCACGGCGCCGAGGGCGGCACGACGGTAGACGGTGTCCGTCGCGTCCTGCGCGCCAGTGCGCTGCCGTCACACCCAACCGGAAGGCCTGCCCGTGAAAACCCCTGACAAGTTGGACACACCGGCCGAGGACGAAGCCACGGTGCTGCCCATGGTCGACGTCAACACGGAGGTGCGCCTGCAGAGGCGCTCGCGCCGGATCGCCATGGTGGGTGCGATCGTCGGCATCACACTGCTGTCGGGCGCGCTGACGGGCTGGAAACACCTGCTGCCCGGGGCGTCGCGCTCTGAAGCCCATGACGAACCCGTGCAGGTGACGGAGCGTCCCGCCGCGGCAACCGGGGAGCCCAGGACGCTGGAGATGCCCGTTCCCGCTTCGGCCGCCGAAAGCCGGCCGCCTCGAGTGCCCGCCATCGTGGCCACCGCGGATGAGCCCATCGCGTTGCGCCAGGCCGCCGGGTCGCCACGAACTGCGCCGGCGGGCCTGCCGGAGGACGCCCCGGCCATGCTGGTGACCTCGCGGGCACCGGCCTCCGCGCCGCTCAGCCTCGTGACACCACAGGAGCGTGTCAACTCCCACGAGGCTGGGGTTGAGGACCCACTGAGGGCCACGACGATCAACCTGCAGGACTACCAGCGACAGCTGCAGGGCGTCGTCGACCGACTGACGCGAACCGCTGATGATGCAGTCCCCATGCCCGCTGCCTCGACGACGGGAGACGTCGGGGCCGGACCTGCATCGACGCAGGATCTGTTCGGCGGTCAGCTGCAGGCCTCGGCCACGCGCCCGTCCCTCGCCCACCCACCCGGCAATCGCAGCCTCACGCTGTCCAAGGGAGCGGCCTTCACCTGCGTGCTGAAGACCCGCATCATCAGCGCGACCTCCGGGCTGGT
>JACCDS010444384.1_pt1 | contig 10767 bp, 9 predicted proteins | sample 7446441 | NCBI WGS metagenome assembly JACCDS01 (sample SAMN15323445, study PRJNA562643) | freshwater metagenome | isolation source: river surface water | place: USA:Blue River Watershed | collected 2017-08-17 | reverse complement strand
AGCAGATGCCGGTCATGCCCTTGCCCAGCAGCTTGCGCAGCTTGTCCTTGGCGGTGACCACGGCACAGCGCTGGCCGGCGTTCGACAAGGCCGCCAGGATGGTGGGCGCGCGCAGCCACTTGGGGTCATTCATCATGACCTCGGTGCCGCTCTCCACGTCGTACAGGTAGTTGCCGCAGATGCCGTGCACGCTGGGCGGCGCGCCGGTGACGATGCTCAGGTTGTTGGGGTTGGTGAAGGTGGGCACCACGCAGTCGGCGATGAGGGCCGTGCCTTGCGCCAAGGTCTTCTTCAACCAGGGCGCGGCGCCGCTGGCCACCACCTGCGCCAGGTAGTCGGGCTCGCAGCCATCCACGCACACCACCACGGTGGGTTGCTTGGGCAGGGCGTAACGGCGGTTGTTGACCGCAATTGGGGCTTCAGGCATGGGCAGGGGCTTTCTTCGATTCAGGGTGGTTCTTGGCCGGCGCCTGGTGCCGCAGCGTGCGCTCCTTGCTGTCCAGCACGTGCTTGCGCATGGCCGCGCCGGCCGCCGCCGCGTCACCTGCAGCAATGGCCTTCAGGATGGCGCGGTGTTCGCCGGCCGACGCCGGCAGCGCACCCACCGCCGCCAGGTTCATGCGGCGGAAGAGCGAGAGTTCGTTGATGAGCCGGCGGTACAGCACGCTGAGCTTGCGGTTGCCGGCAAAGTCCACCAGCGCGTCGTGGAACTGCAGGTTCAGCAGGTGGTAGCTGTCGGCGTCGCCGGCCTTCACGGCGCGCTCCATGGCGTCCACCAGGGCGCGGGCGGCCTTCAGCTGTTCGGGCGTGATCTTCTCGGCCAGCAGGCGGCCGACGGACTCGTCCATCATGGCGCGCAGCTCGTAGATCTCCAGCGCCTCGTCCAGCGGGATGTGGCGCACGAAGACGCCGCGGTTCTTCTCCTGGCGCACCAGGCCGGCCTCTTCCAGCATGCGAAAGGCCTCGCGCACGGGGCCACGGCTGATGCCCAGGCTCTCGGCGATGGTGGCCTCGATGAGCTTGTCACCTGGCTTCAGTTCGCCTTGCAGGATGCGCCGCTCCACCTCCTGCTGCACCAGCGTGGTGAGCGAGCTGGTGCGCAACAGGGCGATCTTGTCGTGGGCCGACGGACTCATGCGGCGATTGGACGGCGCCAACAGTAGATTGTCAACAATAGGCAAACTACGGTTGACACGGCTCCAGGGCCCTATCAGCATGCCCGGCACTGGCACGCGGCGTGCTCTGTCTTTTCACAAGGCGGTCACGCAGCGGTCACAGACTGACCGGTTCCGTTTTCGCAAGCCCACGCCACCCGAGGAGAACCTTTCCATGCGCATCACCGGACCTTTGAAGCACACCCTGGCCGCCGCCGCTGCCTTCACGCTGCTGGCGCTGTCGGCCACGGCCCACGCCCAGAAGACCACGCTGCTGGTCTACACCGCGCTGGAGACCGACCAGCTCAAGGCCTACCAGGAAGGCTTCAACAAGCAGTACCCGGACATCGAGCTGAAGTGGGTGCGCGACAGCACCGGCGTCATCACCGCCAAGCTGCTGGCCGAGAAGGCCAACCCGCAGGCTGATGCGGTGATGGGCGTGGCCGCCAGCAGCCTGGCGCTGCTGGACAAGAACGGCATGCTGGAGCCTTACCGGCCGCTGAACGCCGACGCCATCATGTCGCAGTACATCGACAAGAAGAAGCCGCCGGCCTGGTTCGGCATGGACGTGTGGGGCGCCACCATTTGCTACAACACCATCGAAGGCCAGAAGAAGGGCATCCCCAAGCCCGAGACCTGGAAGGACCTGCTCAAGCCCGCGTACAAGGGCCAGATCGTGATGCCCAACCCGGCGTCTTCCGGCACGGGCTTCTTCGACGTCACCGCCTGGCTCACGCTGTGGGGCGACAAGGACGGCAAGGGTGACGGCTGGAAGTACATGGACGGCCTGCACGAGAACATCGCGCAGTACACACACAGTGGCTCCAAGCCCTGCAACATGGCGGGTAGCGGTGAGTACGTCGTCGGCATCAGCTTCGAGTACCGCGCCAACACCAACAAGGCCAAGGGCGCGCCCATCGACCTGGTGTTCCCCAAGGAAGGCCTGGGCTGGGACCTGGAGGCCTTTGCCATCCACAAAGGCACCAAGAAGCTGGCGGCGGCCAAGAAGCTGGCCGACTGGGCCAGCAGCAAGGACGCCATGCTGCTGTACGGCAAGAACTTCGCCATCACCGCGCAGCCGGGTGTGGCGGCGCCGCTGGCCAACGTGCCCAAGGATTACGAAGCGCGCCTGGTGAAGATGGACTTCAGCTGGGCCGCCGAGAACCGCGAGCGCATCCTGGCCGAGTGGACCAAGCGCTACAACGCCAAGAGCGAGCCCAAGAAGTGACGGCGGGGGCGAGCACAGCCCCCTACCTGCGGCTGTCCGCGGTCCGCAAGGACTTCGGCAGCTTCAGTGCGCTCAAGGGCATTGACCTGGACATCGCCAAGGGCGAGTTCGTCTGCTTCCTGGGGCCTTCGGGCTGCGGCAAGACGACGCTCTTGCGCATCATTGCGGGCCTGGAGGTGCAGACCGCCGGCCGCATTGAACTGGCCGGGCGCGACATCTCCGCGCTGCCGCCGTCCGGGCGCGACTACGGCATCGTGTTCCAGAGTTATGCGCTGTTCCCCAACCTCACGGTGGCGGACAACGTGAGCTACGGCCTGGTGAACCGCAAGGTGCCCAAGCGCGAGGCCGCGGCGCGGGTGGAAGAACTGCTGGCGCTGGTGGGCCTGCCCGGCAGCGGGCCGAAGTACCCGGCGCAGCTGTCGGGCGGGCAGCAGCAGCGCATCGCGCTGGCGCGGGCTCTCGCCACCTCACCGGGCCTCTTGCTGCTGGACGAGCCGCTGTCGGCGCTGGACGCCATCGTGCGCGTGAAGCTGCGCAGCGAGATCCGCAGCCTGCAGCGCAAGCTGGGCGTCACCACCATCATGGTCACGCACGACCAGGAAGAAGCCTTCGCCGTGGCCGACCGCATCGTGGTCATGAACCAGGGCACCATCGAACAGGTGGGCACGGCCATGGACGTGTACCGCGACCCGGCCACGCTGTTCGTGGCGGACTTCGTCGGCCGCATCAATGCGCTGCCCGCCGTGTCGCAAGGCGGCGGCCTGCGCGTGGGCGCCCAGGTGCTGCATTGCGAGCACGCCAGCGTGCACGGCCATGCCGACGGCCGCGAACTGCGGCTCTACCTGCGGCCCGAAGACGTGCTGGCGCGGCCCATCGTGGCGGGCGACAGCAACGTGTTTGAAGGGCTGATCGAGAAGATCGACTTCATGGGCCCCTACTGCCTGGTGCGCGTGCGTGCCGACGCGCTGGGAGGCCAGGCGCTGACGGTCTACCTGTCGCTCAACTACCTGGCCGAGGCGCAGCTGGAAGAAGGCAGCCGGCTGCCACTGCGCCTGCTGCCGGAGCGCATGCGGGTGTTCAGTTGAGCGCAGCGGCCTTGGCGTCCGCGCCGGTGCGCCAGCGTGTGCCGGCCAGCGAGCGCATCGCGCATGCGGTGCTGCTGCTGGTGGCGCTGGCGCTGCTGGCCTTTCTGGCCGGGCCGCTGCTGGCCATCCTGCAGAAGTCCGTGCAGGACGCCGACGGCCGCTTTGTCTTCGGGGCCAACTTCCTGGCCTACGCGCAAACGCCCGCGCTGCTGGAAAGCCTGTGGAACAGCGTGTGGGTGAGCGTGGTGGTGACGCTGGTCACCGTGCCCACGGCCTTCCTGTTTGCCTACGCGCTCACGCGCAGCCGCATGCGCTTCAAGGGCCTGGCGCGTGCGCTCACCCTGGTGCCGCTGCTGGCGCCGTCGCTGCTGTCGGCCATTTCGCTGATCTACTGGTTCGGCAACCAGGGCGTGCTGAAAGGCTGGCTGGTGGCGCTGGGCATAGACCAGATCTACGGCGCGCCGGGCATCGTGCTGGCCGAGATCTTCAGCACCTTCCCGCACGCGCTGATGATCCTCATCACCGCGCTGGCCGCGTCCGACGCGCGGCTGTACGAAGCGGCCGACGCCATGGGCACGTCGGCCCGCCGCAAGTTCTTCACCATCACGCTGCCAGGGGCCAAGTACGGCCTCATCAGCGCGGCGTTGGTGGTGTTCACGCTGGTGGTCACGGACTTCGGCATTCCCAAGGTCATTGGCGGCAGCTTCAACGTGCTGGCCACGGACGTGTTCAAGCTGGTCATCGGCCAGCAGGACTTCCAGAAAGGCGCTGTGGTGGCGCTGCTGCTGCTGGCCCCCGCGGTGCTCACCTTTGCGGTGGACCGCTGGGTGGGCCGCAAGCAGACGGCCCTGCTCACCGCACGCGCCGTGCCCTACCGGCCCAAGAAGGCGCCGCTGTTCGACGCGCTGATGTCGCTGTACGTGGGCGGTGTCTGCGTGCTGATCCTGGCCATGCTGGGCATGGCGGTGTTTGCGTCCTTCGCCACCTTCTGGCCCTACAACCTGCAGCCCAGCTTCAAGCACTACGTGATGGGCCTGGTGGACGCCGAAGTGGGCGAGGCCTTCGTCAACAGCCTGGCCATGGCCGGCGGCACGGCGGTGTTCGGCACGCTGCTGGTCTTCGTGGGCGCCTACCTGCTGGAGAAGACGCAAGGCTTCGGCCCGGTGCGCAGCCTGGTGCGGCTGCTGGCCCTGCTGCCCATGGCCGTGCCGGGCCTGGTGCTGGGCCTGGGCTACATCTTCTTCTTCAACGAGCCGGCCAACCCGCTGAACGGCCTGTACCACACGCTCACGCTGCTGACGGTATGCACGGTGGTGCACTTCTACACCACGGGCCACCTCACGGCCGTCACGGCACTGAAGGCGCTGGACCCGGAGTTCGAGGCCGTCAGCGCCAGCATGAAGGTGCCCTTCTACAAGACCTTCTGGCGCGTGACGCTGCCCATCTGCACGCCGGCCCTGGTGGACATGGCGCGCTACTTCTTCATCAACGCCATGACCACCATCTCGGCCGTGGTCTTCCTGTACGCGCCCGAGACCAAGGTGGCCAGCATCGCCATCCTGAACCTGGACGAGGCCGGCGAGATCGGCGCGGCCGCGGCCATGGCCGTGCTCATTGCCGCGGCCAATGCCGTGGCCACGGGGCTCTTCATGGCGCTGCAGTGGTTCGTCGACAAGCGCACCCAGGCCTGGAAAAACCCATAAGTTGGAGACACCCCCGATGGACCGCGACCGCATCCTGCTCACCCCGGGCCCGCTGACCACCACGCTGCGCACCAAGCTCGCCATGTTGAAGGACTGGGGCAGCTGGGACACCGACTTCATCGCCGTCACCGCGCGTGTGCGCCAGCGGCTGCTGGACATCGTGCACGGCCAGGACACGCATGTGCTGGTGCCCCTTCAAGGCAGCGGCACCTTCAGCGTGGAAGCCGCCGTCGCCACCGTGGTGCCCAAGAACGGCCACGTGCTGGTGATGGACAACGGCGCCTACTGCAAGCGCGCCGCCAGACTGAGCCAGCTGATGGGCCGCAAGGCCACCATCGTGCCGCAGGCCGAAGAAGAACCCGTGTCGGTGGCGGTGATGGAGCAGCACCTGCAAGCCGACCCCAGCATCACGCACGTGGTGCTGATCCACTGCGAGACCGGCACCGGTGTGCTCAACCCGTTGCCTGAAGTCGCGAAGGTGTGCGAGCGAATGGGCAAGGGCCTGATCATCGACGCCATGAGCAGCTTCGGCGCGCTGCCCATCGACGCACGCGAGATCCGCTTCGACGCACTCATCGCCGCCAGCGGCAAGTGCCTGGAAGGCGTGCCCGGCATGGGCTTCGTGTTCCTGCGCAAGGCCATCCTGGACGGCTGCGCGGGCAACAGCCAGAGCCTGGCCATGGACCTGCACGACCAGCACGTCTACATGGAGAAGACCGGCCAGTGGCGCTTCACGCCGCCCACGCACGTGCTGGTGGCACTGGACGAAGCCATTGCGCAGTTCGTGGAAGAAGGCGGCCGCACGGCGCGGCTGGCGCGCTACACGGCTAACTACCAAACGCTGGTGAACGGCATGGGCGCGTTAGGCTTCAAGCCCTTCCTGCGCCCCGAGGTGCAGGCGCCCATCATCGTCACCTTCCACGCCCCGGCGCACCCCAACTACGAGTTCCGCCGCTTCTACGAAGCCGCCAAGGCGCGCGGCTTCATCCTCTACCCCGGCAAGCTCACGCAGGTGGAGACCTTCCGCGTGGGTTGCATAGGCGCCATAGGGCCCAACGAGATGCGCCAGGCCGTGGCGGCCGTGGCCGACACGCTGGCCGAGATGGGCATCCCCAACGGCACGCCGGCCGCCTAGTGGACCGGCGCGGGCTGCTGCTGGGGGCGGCGAGCGCTGCCCTGGGCCTCACCGGCTGCGCCGGCGCGCAGCGTGCCGTGGGCGGCAGGCCGGCCGTGCCCGAGTGGTCGCGCTCGGTGCACGAGCAACCGCACGGCACCATCTACTGGGGTGGCGCAGGCCTGGACGGGCCGTATGTGGAAGGCAAGCTGCAGGCGCTGCGCGACGCCGGCGTGGCCAACGTCAGTGCCGGCCAGGTGGACACCGCACGGCGCAACTTCCCGCAGATCGGCATGTTCCTGGACGCGCTGCGCGCCGGCACGTCCCTGCGCGAGGAAGACCCCGGCGACTGGGTGCTGGCACCCCCGCCGCAGGCCAGCAGCGGCCCGTTCAACCTCATCGGCTATTCCTACGGCTCGCTGATTGCCGCGCAGACCGCGGCCTACCACGCGCGCCACGGTTTCAAGGTGGACCGCCTGGTGCTGATCGGCTCGCCCATAGGGCCCGGCCTGCTGGCGTCGCTGCGGGCACACCCCCGGGTGGGCGAGGTGCTGGTCATCGACCTGGCTGAGCATGGCGACCCCATACGCGCCGGCATGCCTCAGGGCGAACTCACACAAGCGGCACCACTGTTGGCCAGGCAGATGCTGGCCCAGCGCGGTGAAGGCCACTTCCACTATGCCGTGGACGGTGAGCTGGGACGTCAGCGCTGGGCCTCGCTGGCTGCGCGGCTGCGCAAGGCCGGGCTGGGCTGAGTGGGCACAGCGCGCTGCGGCGGCCCGTCGTAGGCCCACAGGTACTCGCGCGGCATGGGCCCCTTGTTGCGCCCACCCTGCCCGGACTGCTCCCAGGCGTGCGCCAGGATGCCGACCGAGCGCGACAGGCAGAACAGCCCGCGTGCCAGCGGCGCCGGGAAGCCGAGTTCGGCGTAGACCACGGCCGTCGCGCCGTCGATGTTCATGGGGATGCGCCGGCCGCCCTTGCGCGCGGCCAGTTCGTCCTCCACAGCCCGCGCGATGGTGGCGAAGCGCCCCGCCACATGCCCTTCACGCGCGGCCTGGTCCACCAGTTCCAGCAGGCGCGGCGCGCGCGGGTCCACCGGATGGAAGCGGTGGCCGAAGCCCGAGACGAACTTGCCGTGGTTGGCGATGGCTTCATCAAGCCCTTCGCGCACGGCGTCTGCCAGCGCGGCACCGGCGTCCATGCGCGCGGCGATCGCCGTGTACATCTCCACCGCCTGCTCGCCCGCGCCGCCGTGCACGTCACCCAGCACGTTGACCGCCGAGGCCATGGCGTTGTTGAGCCCGACACCGCAGGTGGCGGCCATGCGCGCGATGGCGATGCTGGGCGCCTGCGGGCCGTGGTCCACGGCCGACATCAGCGCCGCGTCCAGCAGGCGGCCCTGGCCTTCGCTGGGCAGTTCGCCGCGTGTCATCAGCCAGATCATCTGCGCGAAGCTGACGTTGCCGATCAGCTCCTCGATGGGGTAGCCGCGGTAGCGGATCTCGCCCGGCTTCATGTCGATGACCGAGGTGCGCCACCAGTTCCCCACGCGGGGGTCGTTCACAGAGTCGCTCATATCGCCTCCTCCTCACTGAGAGCCTGGATGTCGCCTTCGCTGTAGCCCAGCTGGGCCAGGATCTCGTGCGTGTGCTGGCCCAGCAGCGGCGGCGGCGTGGCCACCGCGGGCGCTTCGCCGTTGAGCTTGAAGCCCGTGCGCACGACACGGATGTCGCGGCCCACGCCGGGCGCGTTTTCAAAGCTCGCCAGCATGCCGCGGCCGGCTATCTGCGGATGCGCCAGCGCCTGCGGCACCGTGTACACCGGCCCGGCCGGCACGCCCGCGTCGTTGAAGGCGCCCCACCAGTGCTCGGCCGAGGCACCGGCCATGGCCTGCTCGATCAGGCCGCGCAGTGCCTCCCGGTGCTGCAGCCGGGCGTGGCGGTCGGCAAAGCGCGCGTCCTGCACCCACTCCGGGTGGCCCAGCACCTGGCAGACGGCCTCGAACTGCTCCTGCTTGTTGGCCGCGATGTTGAGCAGCCCCTGGCCGGTGCGGAAGGTGCCCGAGGGGCTGGCCGTGACGTTGTCGTTGCCCATGGGCTGCGGATCGCGCCCGGCAATCAGGTGGTTGGACACCGCCCAACCCATGGTGGCCATCGCCGCCTCGAGCATGGACACGTCGATGAACACGCCCTCGCCGCGCTGGCGGTCGGCCAGGGCCGCCGCCACCGCAAAGGCCGCCGTGATGCCGCCGATGGTGTCGGCCACCGGGTAGCCGACGCGGTAGGGCGCGTTCTCCGGCGCGCCGGTGATGCTCATGATGCCGGACATGCCCTGGATGATCTGGTCGTAGGCCGGCAGGTCGCGCAGCGGGCCGCTCTGACCGAAACCCGAGATGGCGCAGTAGACGAGCCGCGGGTTCTCCTTGAACAGCTCGGCGTGGCCCACACCCAGCCGGTCCATCACGCCCGGACGGAAGTTCTCCATCACCACGTCGGCCGTGCGCACCAGGCGCCGGAAGACCTCCCGGCCCTTGGCGCTTTTCAGGTTGAGCGTGATGGAGCGCTTGCCGGGGTTCTGCGCCAGGAACGAGACCCCCATGTGGGCCCTGTTCAGCGCGGTGTCGGCGCCCAGCTGGCGCGCCAGGTCGCCGGTGCCACGCGCCTCGACCTTGATCACGTCGGCACCCATATGCGCCAGCTGGTGGCAGGCGAAGGGGCCGGCCAGCACGTTGGTCAGGTCAAGCACGCGAATGCCGCGCAGGGGTTGGATGGCCATGGGGTGTTCCTTTGCGATGCGCCTCAGGCGGCCTTGATGCTGGCGGCCTTCTCGACGCTACCCCATCTGCTGCCTCCTCCGTCCCGGTTGCCGCGTCGGGCTCGATGTCCAAGGCGGTGCGGCGCCTGGAGATCACGCACGCGGGCAAGCGCCAGGGCGGGAGGCCTGTGCTTGCTGCTACGCTGGCAGGCCGAGAGCCTGCACGCCTTGCTGAGGGCCTCGCCCCACCCAACGGAGCAGCCCCATGGCCAGCAAGAAGAACACCGCCCCGCAAGACCACCCCGCCCTCGCCGCCGTGCGCAAGAGCGGCGCGCAGAAGGTGAAGGTGGCCTGCAGCGACATCGACGGCATCCTGCGCGGCAAGTACCTGCACATCAACAAGTTCGAAGGCGCCGCGCAACCGGCACCCAACGGCGGCTTCGGCTTCTGCGATGTGGTCTTCGGCTGGGACAGCAGCGACCAGTGCTACGACAACACCCAGGTCACCGGCTGGCAGCACGGCTTCCCCGATGCGCTGGCACGGCTGGACCTGTCCACGCACCGCAACGTGCCCTGGGACAACGGCGTGCCCTTCTTCCTGGGCGAGTTCGTCAACGCCGATGGCAGCCCCTACCCGGTGTGCCCGCGCCAGACCTTGAAGCGTGTGCTCAAGCGCGCCGAGAAACTGGGCTTCCAGGCCATGACGGGCATGGAGTTCGAGTGGTTCAACTTCGCGGAAACGCCGCAGAGCTGGGCTGCCAAGAAAGGCGTGGGGCCAGAGCCCATCACGCCGGGCATGTTCGGCTATTCGCTCTTGCGCATGGCCGACCAGCGGCCTTTCTTCAACGCGCTGATGGACGACATGGCGGCCTTCGGCGTGCCCATCGAGGGCCTGCACACCGAAACCGGCCCGGGCGTGTACGAAGCGGCCATCGCCTTCAGCCCGGCGCTGGAGCAGGCGGACCGCGCCATCCTCTTCAAGACCGGCGCGCGCGAGATCGGCAAACAGCACGGCGTGATGCCCAGCTTCATGGCCAAGTGGAGCCAGCAGTTGCCGGGTTGCAGCGGCCACATCCACCAGAGCCTGGCGGATGGGTCAACGGGCAAGAACAACCTGTTCTTCGATGCCAAGAGCCCGCGCAAGATGAGCAAGCTCTTCGAGAGTTATCTGGCCGGGCAGGTGGCCTGCCTGATGGAATTCGCGCCGATGTTCTGGCCCACCATCAACAGCTACAAGCGCCTGGTGGACGGCTTCTGGGCGCCGGTGAAGCCCACCTGGGGGCTGGACAACCGCACGGCCAGCTTCCGCGTCATCGCCGGTTCGCCCAAAGCCACACGCCTGGAAACGCGCTGCCCCGGCGCCGACGTGAACCCGTACCTGGCCATGGCCGCGGTGATCGCGGCCGGCTTGTACGGCGTGGAGAAGGGCCTGAAGCTCACCGCGCCGCCCATCACCGGCACCAACCAGGGTGCAGAGAACATCCCGCGCGCGCCGCGTTCGCTGATCGAGACCACGCGCATCTTCCAGAAATCCGACATCGCGCGCGACTTCCTGGGCGACACCTTCGTCGACCACTTCGCCGCCACGCGCGACTGGGAGTACCGGCAGTGGCAGGACGCTGTCACTGATTGGGAGCTCAAGCGCTACTTCGAAATAATTTGATGAGCCCCCAAGCTCGCTCTCGCTCGCTACCCCCCGTGGGGGGCGAGCCGGACGGGAAACAGT
>JACCDS012128728.1_pt1 | contig 10769 bp, 12 predicted proteins | sample 7446441 | NCBI WGS metagenome assembly JACCDS01 (sample SAMN15323445, study PRJNA562643) | freshwater metagenome | isolation source: river surface water | place: USA:Blue River Watershed | collected 2017-08-17 | reverse complement strand
GGCTGGTTCCTCATCGTGGGCTTGTTCTTTACCGCTTCGGTGATCCTCTGATGGCTCCGCACTTACCGCCGCGCGGTGGAGTTGGGCATGGGCACACACATCGCCTGGGCCTTCGCTGCTGCCATCTGGTTGTTTCTGGTGTTGGGCTTGTTCCGCCCCATCCTGATGGGTTCTTGGGGTGAGGCGGTGCCTTACGGCATCTTTCCTCACCTGGACTGGACGGCTGCTTTCTCGCTGCGTTACGGCAACCTGTTCTACAACCCCTTCCACGCGCTGTCGATTGTGTTTTTGTATGGTTCGGCCTTGCTGTTTGCCATGCACGGCGCAACCATTCTGGCGGTGACCCGCTTTGGTGGCGAGCGCGAAATCGAGCAGATCACCGACCGGGGGACCGCCTCCGAGCGCGCCGCCTTGTTCTGGCGCTGGACCATGGGTTTCAACGCCACCATGGAGTCGATTCACCGCTGGGCCTGGTGGTTCGCGGTGCTGTGTCCCATCACCGGTGGCATCGGCATCTTGCTGACCGGCACCGTGGTGGACAACTGGCACCTCTGGGCGATCAAGCATGGGGTGGCGCCGCCATACCCGGAAATATTCCCGGCGATGGCTGATCCCGCGCTGAGCATTGGAGGCAAGCCATGAGCACGAACACCTTCCACACATCGAGCGGGCTCGCTCGCCTGGCCAAAGGCCTGGGGCTGGCGTTGCTCGGCCTCATGCTGGCGGCTTGCGAGCGGCCCAGTCCCGAGTCGGTCCAAAGCGGTTACCGCGGTACCGGCATGGTGCAGGTCTACAACGCACGTCTGCTCGAAGTAAAGACAGAGAAGAACCAGCCGCCTGTCGCCATCCCTTCTCCTGGCTCCGAGGGTCCGAAGGCTTCACAGGCCTACAAAAATGTGAAGGTGCTGGGCAATTTGAGTGTTGGTGAATTCAACCGCCTGATGGTCTCCATGAGCAGTTGGGTGGCGCCACAGGAGGGCTGCGCTTACTGCCATAAGCTGCCCAATTTCGAAGACGACAGCAAATACACCAAGGTGGTCGCGCGACGCATGATCGAGATGACCCGGCACATCAACAGCGACTGGCAGCCCCACGTGGCCCAGACCGGGGTGACCTGCTACACATGCCATCGTGGAGAGCCGGTGCCCAACGCGATCTGGTTCAAATCCGATCCACAGCCCTATGGCTCCAACTTCATGGGCGACAAAGCCGGACAGAACACACCTTCACCGGTGGTCAACCTGTCATCCTTGCCCAACGACCCGTTCACGCCCTACCTCCTGGGGGACCAGAAAATCCGCGTGAATGGTCCCACTGCATTGCCCTCTGGCAATCGCCAGTCGATCAAGCAGGCCGAGTGGACTTACGGGCTGATGACCCACATGTCGAATTCGCTGGGTGTCAACTGCACCTACTGCCACAACACCCAGTCCTTCCAGAACTGGGAAAACAGCCCGCCCCAACGCGTGACGGCCTGGCACGGCATCCGCATGGCGCGTGATCTGAACCTGACCTACATGGAGTCGCTGACCGAAGTGTTCCCGGCGCACCGCAAAGGGCCCACCGGTGACGTGGCCAAGCTCAACTGCGCCACGTGCCACCAGGGGGCTTACAAGCCGCTCAATGGCGCGCCCATGGCCAAAGATTTTCCGGAGTTGCTCAAGCCCGCTTTGACAGCTGCCAAAGTCGCGTCCAAGTAGTCGACCCGCTCGAATTGCAGGACCACACGCCATGGACATCATCCAGCAGGTACATGACCCACTGTCCGGTGTGGTGGTGGTCTTGCTGGTCGATTTTCTGAGGCAACACCAAGGCTGGGGCTGGCTGCGTCTGGTCGCCGGTGCCACGCCCTACAAGGAAGTGCCGGGTCTGACCATGCTCAAAGTCATGGGCAGCGGTCATGGTGGGGGCTTCAGTCTGCGGCCCAGTGCCACCCACCAGGGCCTGATTTGCACCTTCAGCCACCTCGATCTGGCCCTGAAATTCCTCGACAGTCCCTGGGTACAGGCGTACCGCGATCGCGCCCGTGAATTCTGGATGGGTGTGCTGACCGTGCAATCGGCGCGAGGCCACTGGGACAAACAAGCCTGGCAAGCCACCTCACCCGAGGCATTGGGCGCACAGGCCGAGGCCAAGGGGCCATTTGCGGTTCTGACGCGGGCCAGTATTGTGCCGACCAAAGCCATGGCGTTTTGGCGCCATGCCCCTGCGGCACAGGCAGAGTTGAGCACGTCCCCAGGCTGTTTGCTGGCCATGGGGCTGGGGGAGGCCCCCCTGGTGCGTCAATGCACTTTCAGCCTGTGGCAAGACACCGCGGCCATGTTGAATTACGCCCACCAGGGGGCACATCAGACGGCCAGTGCTGCGGCCTACAGGCACCAGTTTTTTTCCGAGTCGCTGTTTGTGCGCATGCAGGTGATGCAAATGGCCGGGACTTGGCAAGGCGAGTCTTTCGATCTGCAAAATCAGCCGGTTCCGGCTCCCCTTGCGCTGGAGCCCAGCCATGTCTGAGCGCAAGGTGGTCATTGTCGGCGCGGGCATGGCCGGTTTGTCCAGCGCCATGCTGCTGGCGCACCAGGGCATGGATGTGACCGTGGTCGAGGCCTCAGGCCAGCCCGGTGGCAAGGTGCACAGCCGAGAGGTGGATGGTGTGGCCATTGACAGCGGGCCCACCGTGTTCACCATGCGCTGGGTGTTTGACCAGCTGCTGCAAAGCGTGGGCACCAGCGTAGAGGCAGAAATGCAGATCACGCCCTTGCAGGTGCTGGCACGGCACTTCTGGCCCGATGGCAGCCAGCTCGATTTATCGGCCGATGCACAGGCCTCCGAAGCGGCCATTGCCGCCTGGTCGGGTGGCGACGAAGCCCGTCGCTTTCAAAAATTCTGTCAAACCACGCGTGCGCTGTATGCCACGCTGGAAGGCCCCATGATCCGGGCGCAGCGCCCGAACATGGGCGGCTTCATGGCCGATCTGGGTCTGGCTGGCCTGGGTGTCTTGGCGCGTCTGGGCCCGATGCGCAGCCTGTGGCAGCAACTGGGCCATCAGTTCTCTGACCCGCGCTTGCGCCAGCTGTTTGCGCGCTATGCCACCTATTGCGGCTCCTCGCCCTGGCAGGCGCCTGCCACCCTGATGCTGATTGCCCAGGTGGAGATGGATGGGGTCTGGTCGGTGCAAGGCGGCATGGTCGGCATGGCGCAGGCGATGGCGCGTGTAGCCCGTCGCCATGGTGCGGTGTTCCGCTACCACAGCACTTGCGAGCGCATTGCCAGGCGCCATGGCCGGGTCAGTGGCGTGCATTTGCAGTCGGGCGAATTCCTGCCGGCTGACCGCGTGATTTTCAACGGCGATGTGCAAGCCTTGCGTCAAGGCCTGCTGGGTGATGAGGCGCGCAGCGCCGTGCCCCAGACACCGCCGCCGCGCTCACTCTCGGCATTGACCTGGTCGATGCACACCCAGGTGAGAGGTGTGGCGCTGGACCGGCACAACGTGTTTTTCCAGTCTGGCTACGCCAGTGAATTCGAAGACATCTTCAAGCACCAGCGCTTGCCGCAGCAACCCACGGTGTATGTGTGCGCACAAGACCAGCCAGAGGGTGTTGCACCCGGGCAGGCCGAACGTATTTTCTGTCTGGTCAACGCCCCGGCTTGCGGTGATGGCAATGGACTCACCGAGGAGGCCGTAGAACAATGCCAAACACACACCTTTCAGCATCTGCAGCGTCTGGGTTTGCAAATTCATCCCACGAAGACCCATTGCATCCGCACGACGCCCCGGGACTTCCACCACCGCTTCCCGGCCAGTGGGGGAGCCCTGTACGGGCAGGCAACACACGGCTGGACGAGCATCTTCAGCAGACCTGGCTCCACCACACCCCTGCAGGGCCTGTATCTGGCGGGAGGGGGCGTGCACCCGGGGCCGGGCGTGCCGATGGCGGCCTTGTCCGGGCAGCGGGCGGCCGAGGCTGTGATGGCGAGCCTCGCTTCGACCAGCACGTTCCCGATGGGGGCTACCTTTGGTGGTATGTCGACGCCATGAGTGACGATGGTCAACACGGCATCACCCTCATTGCCTTTGTCGGCAGTGTGTTCTCGCCTTATTACGCCTGGGCGCGCAAGCGTGGTCGTGCCAATCCCGACAACCATTGCGCCCTGAACGTGGCCATTTACAGCCCGGGTCATGGCCGCTGGTCCATGACTGAACGCGGCCAGCGGCACTGCGCGCGCAGCGCCCGCCAGTTCACCATCGGACCGAGCCAGCTCAGCTGGGACGGCGATTGCCTGACCATCCACATCAACGAGGTGGGTGTGCCCATCCCGCGCCGCATTCAGGGTCGCATCAAGCTCTGGCCTCAGCAGCTGTTTGGCTATTGCACAGCTTTGGACGAGGCAGGGCGCCACCGCTGGGGACCTTTGGCCCCGGCTTCCCGCATCGAGGTCGCGCTGGACGCGCCCGAGCTCAAATGGCAGGGCCATGCTTACCTCGATTCGAACGAGGGCGACGAACCGGTGGAGCAGGGCTTTCACACCTGGAACTGGTCTCGTGCACGCATGCGCGATGGCAGCACCTTGGTGTTTTACGACATGCAGGCGCCTGGCACGACTGACCGCGTGCTGTCGCTGCGCTTCACGCCGAACAGCACGGTGGCGCCCATCGAAACACCTGCAGTGCAGCGGTTACCCCGGAGTGCCTGGCGCATGGAGCGCCGCATGCGCAGCGATGGACCTGTGCATGTGCATGAACAGCTGGAGGACACGCCTTTTTATCAGCGTGCCTTGCTGCAATTTGATCACGCAGGCGAGCGCTTGCTCGCCTTCCACGAAACCCTGTCGGTGCCGCGTCTGGTGTCACCGGTGGTTCAAGCCATGCTGCCCTGGCGCATGCCGCGGCGGGCTTGAAATGATCAGCCCTGAATCTGTTCGTGCCGACACCTGGTGTGCGGTCGCGTCCGGATTCCGGGTTCCCCCATTCCTGGCCATGGTGGCCATGAATAGCCCACGTGCGGGCCGTGCACGTCTTCTGCAAGGAGAAAACGATGTCTAACTCAGACAAAGTCTGGCCAACGGGACTGACCGAGGCCGAATCGGAAGAGATTCACCGCAATCTCATCCAGGGCACGCAGATTTTCGGCATGATTGCCGCATTCGCTCATCTGCTGGCCTACATCTACTCACCCTGGCTCAAGTAAGGGAGGCACTCCATGATTTACTCAAAAATGTGGTGCGTGGTGAAACCTTCGGTCGGTATTCCAGTGTTCATTGCGGCTGTGGCGATCTCGTCCTTCAGCGTGCACGTGGCGCTGACCATGAACACCACCTGGGTGAAGAACTTCCTCAACGGCAACGCCAAAGTGGTCGCTGTGGCGCCTGCTGCGGCAGAAGCCACAGTGAAGAAGTAACGGAGCAATCCGACGAAAGGCCAGGCGCGCAAGCGTCTGGTCCTTCTCTTATGAATCCAAGCAAAAAACGCAGCAATTGGGGCATGGCCCTGGCCAGTTTCGGCCCCCGTTTTCTCCCGTTTGCCGATGCCGCCAGCGCAGACTTGCCGCTGTCGCGTCTGCTGCGCTTGTCGCTTTTTCAAATTTCGGTCGGCATGGCCATGGTCATGCTGGTGGGCACCCTCAACCGCGTGATGATCGTGGAGTTGAAAGTGCCGGCTTCGCTGGTCTCGCTGATGGTGGCTTTGCCCTTGCTGGTGGCGCCATGCCGTGCCCTGATCGGCTTTCGTTCAGACAACCACCGATCCCAACTGGGCTGGCGCCGTGTGCCCTACATCTGGATGGGCAGCTTGTTGCAGTTCGGTGGTTTTGCCATCATGCCTTTTGCACTCCTGGTGCTGGCCGGGGCGGGCCAGTCCAGTCAGGCGCCAGCCTGGGTGGGGCAGGTGGGCGCGGCAGTGGCATTCATCCTGGTCGGCATGGGCATGCACACGGTCCAGACGGCGGGTCTGGCCCTGGCCACCGATCTGGCCCCGGCTGAGAGCCAACCCAAAGTGGTGGGCCTCATGTACGTGATGCAGCTGGTGGGCATGATGGGCAGCGCCTTGATGCTCGGGCATTTGCTCAGGGACTACAGCCCCGGCCAGCTCATTCGGGTGGTGCAGGCCGTGGCGGTGATAACCCTGGTGCTCAATGTGATCGCCTTGTGGAAGCAGGAGCCCCGCAGTCGCCTGCGTCAGCCGGGCGCGCCGCAAGAACAGAATTTCCGGCAAGCCTGGCAAACCTTCTGCCATGGACCGCACACCTTGCGTCGGCTGTTGGCGGTCGGGCTGGGCACCACGGCTTTCACCATGGAAGACGTGCTGCTGGAGCCCTATGGCGGTGAAATCCTGAATTTGAGTGTCTCGGCCACCACCATGCTCACCGCCACCCTGGCCCTGGGCGGTTTGATGGGCTTTGCCTGGGCTTCGCGGATCTTGTCCAGGGGCGAGGACGCCTACCGCATGTCCAGTTGGGGGGCATGGGTGGGGGTGCCTGCATTTGTGGCGCTGATCGCGGCGGCCCCATTGGCATCGCCCTCGATGTTTGCCCTTGGCGTTTTTCTGGTGGGGTTGGGGGGCGGCATTTTTGCGCACGGCACACTCACGGCCACCATGCAACTGGCCCCGCCAGCGCAAATCGGGCTGGCCATGGGTGCCTGGGGCGCGGTGCAGGCCACGGCCGCAGGCCTTGGCATGGCGCTGGGCGGGATCTTGCGCGACGGCATCGCCCTGATGAGCAGTTCTTTCATGGGCTATTCAGCGGTGTATCTGCTCGAGATCATTTTGCTGGCGCTGACCTTGTGGGCCATGGGACCTCTGATGCGGGGCTCTGGTCACATCCTGAGGCCGTCTGCATAATGGTCACAGCTTCCCTTTTTTCATCCCTTCACGCTCAAGCAAAGGAAAACCATGGAAATCAAGCACATCCTCATCATCATGTTCGTGGTCTTTTGCCTCTTCATGTTGGCGAACTGGTTCAATCGCCCCAGAGGCCCGCGCAAGTGAGCCGTGCCGCGACCCGCAAAAAAGCCGCTTTCCAGCGGCTTTTTTCATGAGCACCTGTGTTTCATGCCGGTGCTGCAAGCTTCAGGGTGCTGGCGTGGTGATCGCCTGACCCGTCGCAATGCGGGCGATGACTTGCTGCAGGACCTGGTGGCCCGGGGCGGCGTAAGGGTCCGCATCGGGATGCTGTGTCTTCACCACCGGATCGTTCGCTGACCAATTGACCAGCGCCATGGACCATTGGCCAAAACGGCGTTCCGTGATGTCCTCATAGTTGAGCAGTTCGACATCATGGTGGCGGGTGTCTGTGCAGATGCGCCGGTACAGCGCGTTGACCCGGCTGCGTTCACCTTCGAGCACCTGAAAGAAAAACCCCTGCCCCTGACACAGCACGCCGGTGATGTCCTGGACCTTGTTGTGTGCTTGCGCCTGCAGCAGGATGGAGGTGGTGACGGTTGTGGTTTGCGGACCTGTGGATCGGCTGACGTAGAGCAGCCGCACCATGAGCACAGGATGGGGGGGCTTCATGAGGTTTGCCGCAGGGCATTGCGGTCCAGACGCTCGTTTTCCCGGCGCTCGAACAGGTTGAGCATCCAGGCCACACGCTGTGGCATGGCGCGGTTGGGAAAGTAAGCCTGCTTGCTGCTCCTGTGTGTGGCGTTTTGGCAGCCTTGAACCAGATCCACGATGGCAGCCAGCGGCGCCGGGCTCTGGTCCGACACCCGAATCCAGTGGACCTGTGTCCAGGCACTGGCCAGCAGCATGAGCTTGCGCGTCGTGCTGACGACGGTGCGTTTGTTGACCGAGTCCAGACCTTCGCGGCGCAACTGGTGACCTATTTCGGCGTAAATCATGCTGGCGGCGCAAATCGCCGCGCGGCAGTCGGGTGGCAAGGCCGCAATGCCCGAATGGGCTTGTTTGTACAGGCGGTCGGCCTCATGCAGCACTCGGCTCACCACTTGCGCGATGGCTGGGTTGAATGTGGGCTCGGCCATCCAGGCATCGGGATCGATGCCCGCCTCGACGAGCCAGCGGCGCGGCAGGTACAGACGGCCGATGCTGGCGTCATGCCCCACGTCGCGGGCAATGTTGGTCAGCTGCATGGCCACGCCCAGCTCGCAGGCGCGTGCCAGCGTGTCCATGCTTTGCGGCCCCATGATCCAGCACATCATGGCGCCCACACTGCCCGCCACGCGGGCGCCATAGGCGTGCAGGTCTTCGATGCTTTCGTAGCGGCGGCCTGCTGCATCCCAGTCGAATCCTTCAATCAAGGCATCCAGCAGGTGGCGCGGCAGCTTGTGCTGTTGCACGACCAGGCTCAGCGCGTGGTCTTCCACATGGTCCTGCGGTGTGCCGACGTAGATGGCATCCAGCCGCGATTGCAACGCCTCGAGCGGGGTGTCGCCCGCGCGGGCCTCATCGACCAGATCATCGGCCACACGGCAAAACGCATACAAGGCAATCGCGGCGGTGCGCACGCGCGGCGGCAGCAGCCGGCTGGCGGCAAAAAAGGTTTTGGAGCCACCTTGCATCATGGACACGCACGCCTGCAGATCCTGCGAGTCAAAGTTCAGCTCGCCAGCGGGGCTGGCCGACAGGTCTTGTGCCTGGGGCAGGCGATGACGTTCAGTGGTTGACATGGGGAATCACCGTTTCCAATGCTTTGGCGGACATGAGCACACCGGGCACGCCTGCACCCGGATGCGTGCTGGCGCCCACCACGAACAGGCCTGGGATGTCTTCGCTGCGGTTGTGCGGACGGAACCAGGCGCTTTGCAGCAGCAGCGGCTCCAGCCCAAAACCTGCGCCCTTGTAAGACCACAGCTTGTCGTGAAAATCCTGCGGTGTGGTGACTTTGGAGGTGACGATGCTGTCGCGCAAGCCCGGCAGCACCGTCGCTTCCAGACTCTCGGCAATCGCAGCGCGGTAGGTCTGCGCGTGTGCGGACCAGTCGGTGCCGCTGTCCAGGTGGGGCACAGGCGACAGCACATAAAAGGTGTCGCAACCCTCCGGTGCCAGCGAGGCGTCGGTGGCAGTGGGGCGATGCAGATACAGGCTGAAATCTTCTGCCAGGTGGTGGCGCTGGAAGATGTCTTGCAGCAAGCCTTTGTAGCGCGGACCCAGCACCATCATGTGGTGCGGCACGTCCTTGTATTGGCGCGAAGTGCCGAAGTACCACACGAACAGGCCCATGGAGTAGTGGCCCTTCTCGATCTTGCGGTCGGTCCAGACGCGGCGGTGCTGCGGGGCCACCAGGTGTTTGTAAGTCCAGGCGGTGTCGGCATTGCTGACCACAATGTCGGCCGCAATGAACTCGCCGTCCTGCAACTCGACACCACAGGCACGGCCGTTCTCGATGCGGATTTGCGTGACGGGGGCGTTCAAGCGCAGCTGTACGCCACGTTCTTGCAGCAGGCCCACCAGGCCGCGCACGATGGCCCCGGTGCCGCCCATGGCCGAATGCACGCCCCAGGTGCGTTCGAGCGAGTTGATGAGCGCATAGGCGCAGGTCACGGCAAAGGGGTTGCCGCCGATCAGCAGTGGATGAAAGCTCATCACAATGCGCAGCTTCTCGTTGCGGATGTGTTTGGCCACCAGGCTGTAGAGGCTGCGCCAGGCGCCCATCCGCATGAAGTCGGGAATGGCGGCCAGCAAATCACTGACTTTGTCAAAAGCCATGTCGCCCATGCCCTCAAATCCCAGGGTCTTGCAGCGCTCGGCCTCTTCCAGAAAACGTTCATAGCCGGGCAGGTCATCCGGCTCAAACCGCACCACTTCGGCGCGCATGTGTTCGGCGTCGCCGTTGTAGTCAAACCAGGTGCCGTCTGAAAAACGCACGCGGTAAAAAGGGTCCATCGCCACCAGCTTCACATCGTCCGCAAACCGCTTGCCGCACAGTGCCCAGAGCTCTTCCAGCAAAAACGGCGCAGTGATGATGGTCGGTCCCGCATCGAAGGTGAAGCCGTCCTGGTGGTGGACATAGGCACGCCCGCCGGGGGCGTCGAGTTTTTCCAGCACCTTGACCTGGTAGCCCTTGACGCTCAGCCGGATGGCGGCGGCCAGTCCGCCAAAGCCGCTGCCGATGACCACCGCCATGGGACGCTCGGAGCCCCCGTTGAGGGTGGGGCGCTGTGCGCTGCCCGGAGGGGCAAAGCCGTCGGAGGTGTAGGCGTTCATGCGGGCTTTCAAGGCGGTGAGGTCAAAGCCGGTTTGCTGGACTGGCCCATGGCCCAGCCCCACAGCCGCTCCAGTGGCCACGGAAAAATCATGATGATGTGTTCCACAATGGCCAGTCCCAGCAGCATCGCCAGCATGACCCAGCCGGTGGTGATCGCGACCGCGCCTTGTTGTGCCAGCCAGACCAGCCAGAACCAGGTTCCCATGGCCCCACCCATGGACAACACAAACCAGACCGTCATGTCGCGTGTGCGGAAATAACTGGCCAGGTACTTCAGGTGGGCGGGCAGGTATTGCGCGCCGTTTTGCGGCACGCCAAAAAACAGATTCAGTTTGGCCGACAGGCGCATGCACCACAGCAGCGCATAGGTGCAAATGGCCACATGGCTGGATTTGCCTTCCTGCATCCACCAGAGGATGGCAAAGTTGGCCAGCAAGGCCAGCTCGTGGTAGAGCATGACCTGCACCGACTGCACAAAGCGAGGCCAACTCGTGGCCCCTGCATCCAGCGGAATTTTGCGCGGTCCGGTGATCCATCCGGTCAAAAAGGCCAGCTCGTGCCAGCCCCACATGACGATCACGCTGCCAAAGGCCAGGTAAGCGTTGAACACGC
>JACCDS011922521.1_pt1 | contig 10769 bp, 9 predicted proteins | sample 7446441 | NCBI WGS metagenome assembly JACCDS01 (sample SAMN15323445, study PRJNA562643) | freshwater metagenome | isolation source: river surface water | place: USA:Blue River Watershed | collected 2017-08-17 | reverse complement strand
GATGTCCAGTGAACCCGCAGCCGCGGCGTTGAGCACCTGGAAGCCGCCGCAGATGCCCAGCAGCGGTGTGTCGTGCATCAGCGCCCAGCGGGCCAGCGCAAGCTCGAACTTTGCACGCCGGTGTTTGTGGCGGGGTGAGTCGGCAGGGAGCTCCCCAACGATGTCCGGACGGGGAAACACCCAGGCGCCGCCGCTCAGCACCAGGGCATCCAGGCGGGCGCACAGCGCTCCGACATCCGTCTCGTCGTGAGGCAGCACCACCACGGTGGCCCCGGCGTCGAACAGCGAACGCGTGAGGTGCGCGTCCAGCTCGTAGTGCAGGCGTGGCGGCGTGGCGTGGGCATGCCACTCGATGTCGGCGGTGACGCCGATCAGGGGGCGACGGCCCATGCGTCAGGCCCCGCGCAGACGCTGCGGCGACAGGGCCGCCGCCGACACCCCTTCGGCCGCGATGTCCATGGGCAGCGCCTGCCCGAGCGCCAGCGCCGCGCCGACACGGGCCATGGCGGGCGCCATCTGGATGCCGTAGCCGCCCTGGCCGGCGAACCAGAACAGGCCCGCTACATCGGCGTCGAAACCCACGACGGGGGAACGGTCTGGGGCGAATGTGCGCAGTCCGGCCCAGCGGTGCGTGATGCGGCGCACGGGCACCGTCGTCATCTCCTCGAAGCGATGGGCGGCCAGCGCGATTTCCAGTTCCTCCGGAGCGGCATCGCAGGCCGGGCTGTCGTCCTCGTTGGCTGGCGACAGCATCAACTGCCCGGCATCGGGCTTGAAGTAGCAGGTCTCGTCGACGTCGGAGACCAGGGGCCAGCCGCGGATGTCGTGCCCCTCGGGCGCCGGCAGCATCACCGCCGTTCGACGTTTGGGCTGCAGGCCGATGCGCGGCGCACCAGCCTGCGCCGCCACCTCGTCGGCCCAGGCGCCCGTGGCGTTGATGACGACCGGTGCGTGCCAGACACCCTGCCGCGCGCGAACGCTCCAGCCCGGCCCGCCGCGCTCCAGGACAGCCGGGCCTGCATCGAGCACGAGCACGCCACCCCGCTGCCGCAACCTTCGCAGCCAGCCCTGGTGCAGGCCAGCGACGTCGATGTCGTGTCCGGAGTCGTCGACCAAGGCCGCGACGATCCGATCGGGGCGCAGGATGGGGCAGCGCGCCAGGGCCTGCGGCGCCGTCACGCGCCGCAGGCAGGCTTCCGAACCCATCGCCTGCTCCATCGCGTCCAGCCGGGGCAACGACTCCTCGGTGGCGACGATCAGCGCGTCGCGCCGGTGCATCAGCGCCGTGGCGGAGATGTCAGCGGGCGGTTGCAGCAGGAAGGTCCGGCTCGCGCGTGTGAGTGCGCGCACGACCGGGTTGCCGTAGCTTTCGAAGAACATCGCGGCCGAGCGACCCGTCGTGTGGCGCCCGGGTTGGTCCTCCATCTCGATCAGCAGCACACGTGCCGACGCGGCCAGTTCGGCCGCCATGGAGGCGCCAGCCATGCCGGCACCGAGCACGATAAAGTCGAAGGCCTGTTCCTCTCTCATGGCGGCACTCTACGCAGGGCCGGACCTAGCCCGTTCTGCCCGGCGAAGAGAGTTTTATGCGATCGGCCCGTCTGTCCGCCGGGTACCATGGACGGATCATGGCCAATCTCGTTCCAAAGACGCCGCCGAGCGCCTGGATCGCCGTTGCACGACGCACCCTGGTCGAGGAAGGCATCCAGGGCGTGAAGGTCGATCGCCTGGCCCAGCGCCTGGGGGTGACGCGTGGCGGCTTCTACAAGCACTTTGCCGATCGCGGCGCGTTGCTCGACTGCCTGCTGCAGGACTGGGAGACGAACAACATCTTTGCGCTCGAGCTGCCGCCTCTGAGAACCCATGCCGACGCCAAGCAGGCGCTCGAGCGCATGGCGGACCGCCTCATCGAGGAGGACGGCTTCGATCCTCGGTTCGACCTTGCGGTGCGCGACTGGGCGCGCAACGACAAGCGGGCGGCCTGGGCCGTGGAGCGGGTGGACGAACGGCGGCTCGACCTGTTGCGGCGGCTGTTCCGTGGCTTTGGCTGCGACGCCGACGAGGCCGCTGTTCGGGCACGGGTGTTCTACTACCACCAGATCGGCTACTACGCCATGGGCGTGAAGGAGAGCGCTGCCGAGCGCAAGCGGATGCGCCCGATGTATACGCGCATCCTGGTCGGCGCAGAGCATCTCGACCCGCCGGGGCGGCGGCGCTGAGGCGTCCTCCCGGTCGGCTATTTCCAGACCTGGCCCGCGACCCGCATCCAGTTGCCGCCCAGGATGCCGCGGACGTCGTCGTCGCGGTAGCCGTGCGACAGCATCAACTCGGTGACCTCGGGGATCAGTTCGGGACCGCCGGCCGCGGGCACGCTCACGTAGCCGCTCTCGTCGGGATACTTCGCCTTGTTGCGGGTCACCAGTTCCATCAGCGGGGTCATGTCCGAAACGGTGTCGATGCCGAAACCCACATGCGCCGCACCGACGAGTTGCACGAAGTGGTCCAGGTGACGGAACAGGTTGGTGGCGCCGGCATCGTTGTTGCCGAGGAAGAAGCCGATCGAGTTGAGACCGATGACACCGCCGGTGCGCGCACAGGCCAGCGCCTGGTCGTCGCGGATGTTGCGCTCGTGGTCGACCAGGGTCCGCGAGTCCGAGTGCGAGAAGACCACCGGACCTTGGGCCACCTCGAACACGTCCATCGTCGTCCGGTAGCCGGTGTGGCTGCAATCCACCAGCATGCCCACGCGATTCATCTCGCGCACCACCTCGATGCCGAAGCGGCTTAGCCCGGCGTCGGTGCGTTCGTGACACCCATCGCCGACGTGGTTCTTCTGGTTGTAGGCCATCAACGCCATGCGCACGCCGAGGCGGTAGTACATCTCGACGAAGCCCGCATCACGGTCGAAGGGCAGCGTGCCCTGGAAGCTGTAGATCACGCCCAGCTTGCCCTCGCGCTTGGCACGCATCACGTCGGCCACGCTCTCGACACGCAGGTAGCGGTGTGCGTTGTCGCGGAAGAAGCGGTTGTCGGCCGCGATCTTGCGCATCGTGTCGGCCATGTCCTCGTTGTCGCTGGCGGTGGTCAGCGCCACGCAGGTGTACCCCACGGCCCGCATGCGCTCCAGCGTGCGCTCATGCGCCACCTGCGAGCCGCAGCTCGCGATGAAGGGAAAGGTGTTGTCCCAAACGACGGACTCGCGGATCAGGCGAGCGGCGGCGGACTGCTGGTTCATCGCAAGGACTCCTAGAGAAGGCTGCGAGGCAGCCACAGCACGATGAAGGGGAACAGCGTGATCGCGGTCAGCATCAGCATCATCAGCCCAACGAAGGGCAACGTGGCCAGCGCGGTGGCGCCGAGGGAGAGCCGGTTCTTCGCGATGCTCATCATCACGAACAGGTTCATCCCCACCGGCGGGGTCAGCAGCCCGATCTCGATCAGGATCACCAGGGCAACGCCGAACCACACGCCGTCGAAGCCGAGGCCCGTCACGAGCGGGAAGGTGAAGGGCAGCGTCACCAGCATCATCTCGAGGGGACCGAAGAACATGCCCAGCACGATGTAGAGCAAGTAGACGGACAGAAGCACCACCCAGCGGTCGAGCTCGGCTGCCTTCAGCCACCCGAGCAGCTGATGCGGCAGGCCTGTCAACGCCACGGCCTGCGACAGCACCACGGCCCCCACGATGATCAGCGAGAGAGCGCTGTACACCAGCGTGGTCGCCTTGAGGGCGGCCCAGCACCGCTGCCACGTCAGTTCGCGATAGAGCAGCGCCAGAACCAGCACCGCAAGGACTCCGAGCGCGGCCGACTCGGTGGGCGTGGCCAGGCCGAGAAACATCGTACCGAGGATGGCCGCCACGAGCGCGGCGAAGGGCCAGGCGTGCACCGAGAGTTTCGCGGCTTGCCAGAGCCCCAGCCTCTCGCCGGCGGGCACGTCGCGGCGCCGCAGAGAGCGGACCGCGATGAACAGCATGAACAGGAGCGCCAAGGCGACTCCAGGTACCACGCCCGCCAGGAACAGCGCGCCCACCGATGTGTCCGTCATGGACCCGTAGATGATCATCGGAATGCTTGGCGGTATCAGGATGCCCAGCGTGCCGCCGGCGGCGATGCTGCCGGCCAGCGCGGCCGGCGGGTAGCCGCGGTCCACCATCTCGTCGAACGCGATCGAGCCGACTACGGCAGACGTGGCGGTCGACGAGCCGCTGATGGCCGCGAAGGCGGTGCAAACGCCGATGTTGGTCTGCATCAGTCCGCCGGGAAGGCGGGCGAAGAGCGGAGACAGCGCGCCGTAGATGCGCCGCGCGAGGCCGGTCTGGCCCAGCAGTTCACCCAGCAGGATGAACATCGGCACGGCCGTCAGCGTGAAGCTGTTGAAGATGTTCCAGGTGGCGTTGGCCAGCGGCGTGAAGTTCCCACCCATGTGGAAGAGCAGGATGACGAGACCCACGGCCGCCAGCACCAGGCCGAGCATCGCGCCACTGAGGAGGGCGCCGGCCGTGACGCCGAGCAGGGACAGCGTGAACATCGCTCAGTCCGGTGCCTGGCCGGGTTCGAGCGAGTCGAAGCGCCCGGCGCGCAGTGCGGCGAGCCGCGCCAGGGCGCGCACGGTCACTGCCACCGCCAGCACGGCCAGCGATGCCGGCATCACCATCATCCACGGCCACAGCAGCAGTTCCGCGACTTCGGTGCGCGAGCCGACTTCGCGACTGTATTCGGCGAAGGCGAGCATCTGGCGCAGCAGCACCACCAGCACTGCCGCGCCCAGCAAGTCGCCGACGGCGGCGCAGGCCGCCGCCAAGCCTTGTGGCAGGCGGCGCCAGATCACGAGCAGGCGAATGTGCTGGGCCGAGGCAACCCCGTGCGGCACAGCGGCCATCGACGTGACGACGAACAGTAGGCCGGCCAGTTCCTCGGTGTAAGGCACCGGCGAACCACCCAGGTACCTTCTGAAGCTGCTGGCCACGAGCAGCACGAAGATGCCCGCCGTGGACAGTGCCCCGAGCGCCAGCCCGGCGCGCGACACCCCCTCCACGGCCTGCTGCGCCCGGGTCAGCATCGCTGCGTTCAACTGGAGGCGGCTGCCTGCGTCACGGGCGCAGCTTCGAAGAGATGAGATCGAAGTTCTTCAGCGCTTCGGGTCCGAGCTTCTCCGACTGCTCTCGCCACGCCTTCAGCAGCTCGGCCTGGATTCGCCGGCGGTCCTCAATCGGCAGCGGCGGCTGGAACTTCATGCCCTTGGATTCCAGAAAGGCCTGGCTGGCCTTCTCGCCCTTGCCTTCCTGCCAATCGGCCACGGCGCGCTTCATGTCGGCTTCGCCGGCGGCCTTGATGGCATCGCGCATCGGGCCGTCGAGCCTTTCCCACGCAGCCGGCGTGAAGGCCAGCGTGGCGGGGAAGGCGGCCGAGAACGGCGCCAGGTAGGTCACGCAGCAGGTCGTCTCGTAGATCGACTGGCTCTGGATGTAGGTGTTCCCATACACCGCAGCGTCGACCACGCCGGTCTTCAGCGCCAGATACAGCTCCGACGAGGGGACGTTCTGCGTCGCGATGCCCAGCGCGTTGAAGGCGCGAACTCCGTCAGGCGTGAAGTGGCGCAGCTTCTTGCCCTTGAGATCGTCGAGCGACCGCACCGGGAACTTCGAAACGATGACGATGTCGCGCAACTCGCTGGACCCGATGAACCATGGCATGGCCGGGACGACGCCGGCCTTCCGGTACAGCCCGTCCGCGATGTCCCGCTGCACTTCCATGATCTTCAGGTTGTCCGCCGCCTCGACCATCACGCCGTGGGGTGCGAAGTTCGCCAGCTGGGGCACGTCTCGCCCCAGGTAGTAGGGCAGCAGCATCATTCCTTCCAGCACGCTTTGCTTCAGCACTCGCAGCGAGTCGACGTTCTTGAAGCCGATGGTCTCGATGGCGACCACCTCCAGCTCGAGCCTCCCGCCGGTGCGCTTGCGGATGTCCTCGGCAAGCGCCTGCATGCGCGTGGTGCCTACATCGGTCGGGCCCACGGGGCTGCCGATGCGCATCTTTAGCGTCTGGGCGTGCGCACCGAGAAGAGCAGCCCAGAACAGCAATCCAGCGCAGATCCACCGCTTCATGTTGACCGCCATGTTGGATTCGGAGTGGATGCGCAGTCTGCGGCCAGCGACCCAAAAGATACACAGGTGTTTCACCTAATCGATCGGCGCGAACGGAGCTTCGAAACTCACGTTTCTTGGCGATAGTTGTTGAAGTCGCTGCAGGAACACGGATTACAGAACTGCATCTGTTGAAGCGTCTCTCCGCCGTGCGAACCCACTACTCGGCCTGGAACCTCCTGGCGGCCGCCTCTGCGCACGCCGACTGGGCGCCCGCGTGGCGCGATGCCGAGCCCCGGTCGCGTTACGACATGCTCATCATCGGCGGCGGTGGGCACGGCCTGGCGACGGCCTATTACCTGGCCAGGAACCACGGCATCACCAACGTGGCGGTGCTGGAGGCGGGCTGGATCGGCGGCGGCAACACCGGCCGCAACACCACCATCGTTCGCTCCAACTATCTGTATCCGGAAAGTGCGCGGCTCTACGACTTCTCGGTCAGGCTCTACGAAGGCCTTTCCCGGGAGCTGAACTTCAATATCATGTTCAGCCAGCGCGGCATCCTGACGCTGGCGCACTCGCGGCACGATCTCGACAGCGTCTCGCGGTGGGCCAATGCGATGCGGTTCAACGGCATCGACGCCGAGATGCTCGACGCGCAGCAGGTCCAGCGCCTGGAGCCGCGCCTGAACTTCGGCCCGGACGCCCGCTTTCCGATCCTGGGCGGGTTCCTGCAGAAGCGGGCCGGTCCGGCCCGGCACGACGCGGTGGCCTGGGGCTATGCCCGTGCCGCATCGTCATTGGGCGTGGACATCGTTCAGAACTGCCCCGTCACCGCCTTCATCATCGAAGACGGGAAGGTGGTCGGCGTGAAGACCGCCCGCGGCGAGATCCGGGCCGACAAGGTCGGCGCCGCCGTCGCCGGCCACAGCAGCCAGATCGCCGCCATGGCGGGCTTCCAACTGCCGGTGACGAGCTACGCGTTGCAGGCCATGGTCAGCGAGCCGGTGAAGCCGGTGCTCAACGTCGTCACCCTGAGCCCGGCCGTGGGCGCCTACTGGAGCCAGAGCGACAAGGGCGAAGTCGTCATCGGCGGCGCGCTCGACCACTTTCCGAGTTACGCGCAGCGCGGCAGCTTCGCCATCACCCAGCAGGTGCTGGCGGCCACGCTGGAGATGTTCCCCAGCTTCGGCCGCCTGCGTCTCCTGCGGCAATGGGCGGGCATCGTCGACGTGGTGCAGGACTCCAGCCCGATCATCGGCGCCACCCCTGTGCCGGGGCTGTTCATCAACTGCGGCTGGGGCACCGGGGGCTTCAAGGCCATCCCGGTGGGGGGCTGGACGCTGGCCCACGTGCTGGCCACGGGCCGCAGCCACGAACTGGCCGAACCCTTCCAGCTCGAGCGCTTCCACAGCGGACGGCTGATCGACGAAGCGGCGGCCGCCGGCATCGCGCATTGAGGTGAAGCCCATGATGCAGATCGACTGCCCCTGGTGCGGGCCGCGACCCGAGCACGAGTTCCACTGCGGCGGCACGACCGCCATTGCCCGCCCGCCGCTGGACTGCGACGACGCCAACTGGGGCAGCTACCTCTTCTTCCGCGACAACCCCAAGGGGGCGCACGCCGAGCGATGGCGCCACACGCACGGGTGCGGCCAGTGGTTCAACGCCGTGCGCGATACCGTCACCCATGGCGTGCAGGCGATCTACGGCATCACCGATCACCAGCCGGAGCCGCGTCCATGAGCGGCCATCGCCTGCCGGCACCGCACGGCACCTGGATCGACCGCACGCGGCCGCTGCGGTTCTCGTTCAACGGCCGGGAGGTGTCGGGCTTCGCGGGCGACACCGTGGCCTCGGCACTGCTGGCCCAGGGCATCGTGCACGTGGGCCGCAGTTTCAAGCTGCATCGGCCGCGTGGCATCTTCAGCTGCGGCATCGAGGAACCCACCGGCTTGCTGGACATCGGGCTCGGTGGGCACCGCACGCCCAACACGCGGGCCACCGACATGGCCGCGCGCGACGGGCTGCAGGCCTTCACCGGCAATGCGTGGCCCAGCGTGGGGTTCGACATCGCGGCGGTCAACAGCCGCCTCGCGGCCTTCCTGCCGGCGGGCTTCTACTACAAGACCTTCATGTGGCCGCACTGGCACCTGTTCGAGCCCGTCATCCGGCGCATGGCCGGACTGGGCACGGCGGCCGATGCGCCGGACCCCGAACGCTACGACGAGGTCTCGGCGAACGTGGAGGTGCTGGTCGTCGGCGGCGGGGCCGCGGGCCTGCAGGCGGCGCTCTCGGCGGCGCGGGCAGGACGCCAGGTCACCCTGCTCGAAGGGGATCCGTACCTGGGGGGCTGGCTCGGCACCCAGGACGACAGCCGCCTGCCGGCGTTGATCGACCAGGTGGTTCGGGCCGGCGTGCAGGTACTGGTGCGTACCACCGCGGTGGGGGTGTACGACCACCGCCTCGTCACCGCCGTGCAGAACTTCGAGACCGCCGACGCGCCTGGCCCGGTCCGAGAGCGGCTGTGGAAGATCCGCGCCCGGCAGATCGTGCTGGCCACCGGCGCCTTCGAGCGGCCGATGCTGTTCCCCGACAACGACCCACCCGGTGTGATGCTGGCTGACGCGGTGGCACGCTACGCCAGCCTCTACGGCGTGGCCTGTGGCCGACGCGTCGTCATCGCGGCGGCTTGCGACAGCGCCTATGGCGCGGCCGCATCGCTGCGGGCGGCCGGCGTCGATGTCGTCGCCATCGTGGACCGTCGGCCAGTGGAGGCCATCCAGCGTCAGGCGCCCGCGGGCGTCGAGGTGCTCGCCGGCAGTGCCGTGGTGGCCGTGTCCGGCCGCCGTGCCGTGACCGGCGTGCGCGTGGCCGGGGCGGTGCAGCGCGAACTGGCGACCGACCTGATCGCCAGTGCCGGCGGTTTCACGCCCAACGTCAACCTCTACTCCCAGGCGGGCGGCAGCCTGTGCTGGGTGCCCGAGTCGTCGATGTTCGTCCCCCGCGTCAACCTGCCTGGCGTGGCCGTGGTGGGCGCCTGCGCGGGCGTGTTCTCGCTCGACGCGGCACTGGCACAGGCCGAGCGCGTCGGGCAGTTGGCGCCGGGGAGCGTGCAGCCTCTGTTCCAGACTGGTGGCGTGGGGTGGGTCCCCGCCGACACGCGGGCCGAGCCGTCGTGGCTGCCGTCCCGGCCGGGCAAGGTGTTCGTCGACCTGCAGAACGACGTGGCCGCGAGCGACGTGGAACTGGCGGCCCGCGAGAACTACCGGTCGGTGGAGCACTTCAAGCGCTACACCACCAACGGCATGGCCACCGACCAGGGCAAGACCAGCAATGTCAACGGGCTGGTGATCCTGGGCGCGGCCACCGGGCGCGAACCCCAGGACGTGGGCACCACCAAGTTCCGGCCGCCCTACAAGCCGGTGACGCTGGGTGCGCTGGTGGGTGGGCGCACCGGCGCCCGCTACCGGCCCTTGAAGCCGCTGGCCGCGCGCGCGTGGCACATCGCGCGTGGCGCATTGTTCGAGGAGTTCGGTGGCTGGGAGCGCCCGGCGGCCTACCCGTCGGCCGACGAAGGTCTGCTGCAGGCGGCCGAGCGCGAGGCGGGGCAGGTGCGTGCCGGCGTCGGGCTGTTCGACGGCTCGCCGCTGGGCAAGATCGAGCTCTACGGGCCGGATGTGGCCGACTTCCTGGACCTCATGTACGTGGGCACGCTGTCCACGCTGCCCGTGGGCGGGGCGCGTTATGGCGCGCTGCTCAACGAGAACGGCGTGGTGGTCGACGACGGCATCGTGGCCAGGCTGGGGCCCAACCACTTCTGGGTCAACACCACCTCGGGCGGCGTCGGCGCCGTGGCACTCGGCTTCGAGGAGTGGCTGCAGTGCGAGTACGTGAACCATCAGGTGATGGTCGTTCCCGTCACCGCGCAGTGGGGCAACGTGACCGTGTCCGGCCCCAACGCCTGGCGGCTGCTGGCGCGGGCCGGCTTCGACGAGGCCTTGGCGCCTGCCGCCATGAAGCACATGACCCTGCGGGTGTCACGCTGGCAGGGGCAGGAGATCCGGGTGCTGCGGGCCAGTTTCAACGGGGAGCTGGGTTACGAGATCAACCTTCCGTCCAGCCAGACCGAAGCCCTGCTCGACCAACTCTGGGCCCTGGGGCAGGACCTGGGGGTGTGCGCCTACGGGGTCGAGGCGCTGATGATCATGCGCACCGAGAAGGGCTACCTGCATGTGGGCGGCGACACCGACGGCACCACGCTGCCGCAGGACGTGGGCCTGGCACGCGGCGTGGCCAAGAAGGCAGCGAATTTCGTCGGCCGGCGCTCGATGACCCGCCCTGCGGGGCAGGATGCGGACCGGCTGCAGCTGGTCGGCCTGCAGCCGGTGGACCGCCGGACACGGCTGCCGGTCGGAGCCCACCTGTCCAAGGTGCCGCCGCCGACGCTGGCCGAAGGTTTCGTCACCAGCAGCTGCTACAGCCCGACGCTGCAGCAGCCCATCGCGCTGGCGATGGTGCGGCGTGGCACGCAGCGCATGGGCGAGCGCCTCACCGCCTGGCACCTGGGTGCCTCCATCGAGGCCGAGATCGTGGGAACGCCGTTCGTCGACGCGGCGGGGGAGCGGCTGCATGGCTGAGCGGATCGCGGATTCCATCGCAGCCATGGACGCACACAGGCTCG
>JACCDS012177912.1_pt1 | contig 10772 bp, 10 predicted proteins | sample 7446441 | NCBI WGS metagenome assembly JACCDS01 (sample SAMN15323445, study PRJNA562643) | freshwater metagenome | isolation source: river surface water | place: USA:Blue River Watershed | collected 2017-08-17 | reverse complement strand
GTCGCCTTGCATCAAGTTTCTACGCATCAAAACTTGACCCTTGGCGTCGGTCACCTCCACCCATGGCGCACCTTTCACACGAAACACCACGTGTTGTCCGGCAACCGGTACGGGCGCACTACCCCCACTCAATGGAGGCGCAGCGACCGCAACCGGTGCCACACCGACTGGAGACGACTGGGTCAATACCTCCGGCGCCGACGCGACAGCCACAGCGGCCATGGCAACTGGCTCCACCACCAAAGGCGGAACTGGATCCGGTGCATTGCTGGTGCTTGTCGGCATCAACTGCACAGTCTCTGGGGAAATGGTCACTTCATTGGTAGCAGTGTCAGCTTGCCACTCCGGGAAGAGAAAGACCCCCAATGCCGCCGCAAGCAAAACAATCACGATAATGACCGCAGGCTGCCTGAGGGCTGAAGGTAAAGAGAAAGAACGCCTTTCTCCCGCGGCATGATAAGGCGTATTGATGCCGCCCTCACTGGTCCCCAAGCGAGGAACGTGTTGATGCGGTAATTTGGACAAGACTGGCGCCGGATCTATTTTCAGCGTACGGCACACACTGGAAGCCAAGGCACGCACAAAAACGGCATCCGGAAGCAAGTCAAAACGATCTGCCTCCAGCGCTTCCAATTTTTTGACTGGCACCTTCATCGACACCGCCAATGCCGCAACATGCAGCCCCGCGGCCTCGCGCGCGGCCCGCAACAAGGCCCCGGCAGTAACAAGAGCTGGCGATTCGTCTGACACTACCGAATCTGCCGTCGGCAAAGAACTGACCTCACTCATCAAATGCCCCGCGTTCAAACAAGCCTACTTCCTTGGATTGCGGAAAGCGCTTGCTGAGCTGCGCCCCTAACTGCGCAACCGCATCGCGATTACCCAACGCTCGCTCCACCTTGATACCTAACCACAGAGACTCTGCATTGGCCAAATCCCCGTTATTGATGCGGCGGATGTAGAACTGCGCGCGTACATACTCTCCACGTTGAAAAAGTACCAAGGCCAAGTTGTAGCCCGTCACAGGGCTACCGGCGTCTAGTTCATATGCGCGTTGCAAACTAGCTTCAGCCTCCGTCCGCTGTCCGGCCTTTGCCTGGCAGACGCCCATGGCCATCCAAGATTTGGCCTTGTCCACATAGCTTGGTTCCGAGATGGCCGCAAGAAATTGACGGCTCGACTCTGCCATGCGGCCTTGCTGACACAACAACCACCCGAGGTTGTGTTGCACGGAGGAAGCTTGCGGGTTGATTTGCAGGGCCTTGCGAAAACTCTCTTCAGCCAATGAGGCATCATTCAATCGCATGTATATGAGGCCACGTAAATTGTGGGCCTCCAGCAAGGTGGGATCCGCGGCAATAGATTGCTTCAATTCATCCAGCGCGATCGTAGTCTGCCCATTGTTGTAATACCCCACTGCCAGTTCTAGTCGGATTCGCGCACGTTTTCGTGCCAACGTCTCATCCGACTCTGTCAACAAATCACTTCCGGGGGCTGCGGGCGGTGAACTCGACGCACAGCCTGAAATTATCAGCGCCAAGGCACCCAGCACCAATAGACTTTTTAGGCAGTGCCATAACGAACGGGCAGAGAAAAACAAATCAGGCATTGGTTCCCTTTGTCGGCTCAGTGCGAGCTATTTCCATTACCGGCTGGAGCATAACGGTTCGCTGCTTGGACATGCGCTTCGCTACATCCGTACGGTCTTTCACATCACCAGCCAACTGACCGCAGGCAGCGTCAATGTCATCACCGCGTGTTTTCCGTACGGTGGTCACGATACCAGCGTCACTCAGAATCTTGGAGAAGGCCTGCACCTGAGCTGCGCTGGAGCGCTTGAGCCCTGAGGCCGGAAACGGATTGAAAGGAATCAGGTTGAACTTGCAGGAAACAGCATGCCCATCTACAGGCTTCACCAACGCAACCAGTTCTCGCGCATGCGCGGGAGTGTCGTTGACACCGTCGAGCATGCAGTATTCAAAGGTAATGAAATCCCTTGGTGCAAAAGCCAAGTAACGGCGACAAGCATCCAGCAACTCAGACAAAGGGTATTTGCGGTTCAAAGGAACCAAGTTGTCGCGCAGAGCATCATTGGGTGCATGCAGAGAGACAGCCAATGCGACAGGGCAGTCAGCACCCAAGCGATCCATCATGGGCACTACGCCCGACGTTGATACTGTGACCCGGCGCCGTGACAGCCCATAGGCATTGTCATTGAGCATCACATGTAGTGCGGGAACCAACGCTGCATAGTTTTGCAAGGGCTCGCCCATTCCCATCATCACCACGTTCGAAATAACGCGCTGACTAACACCAAGGTGTTTGCGCAAGAAATGCTCTGCGAACCATAACTGGGCAATGATCTCGCCGGTAGTCAGATTGCGGCTAAAGCCTTGGTGCCCGGTGGAACAAAAACGACAACCGACGGCACAGCCCGCTTGGGAGGAGATGCATAACGTACCGCGATCGTCTTCCGGAATGAAGACCGCCTCGACGGCGTCACCGCCGCCTACGTCGAACAACCACTTGATGGTGCCATCTGCCGATATGTGCTGGGTGATCACCGCCAGCGGCTTCATTTCGGCACAAGTCTTCAGTTTTTCACGCAAAGACTTGGCAAGGTCGCTCATGTCATCGAAGGATGAGGCCCCTCTTTGGTGAATCCAGCGAAACAGCTGCGTAGCCCGGAAACGCTTCTCCCCAAGCCGCTCGCAAAAAGCGGCCAATCCCTCAAGATCGAATTCAAGAAGATTGGCCGTCATTGCATGTCTTAGCGGGAGTACACGTTCATGCCAGCGAAGAAGAACGCGATTTCGGCAGCGGCGGTTTCCGCGGCGTCAGAACCATGCACGGCGTTGGCATCAATGCTGTCTGCAAAATCAGCACGAATGGTGCCGGGAGCAGCCTTCTTGGGATCGGTAGCGCCCATCAGGTCACGGTTTTTCAGGATGGCGTTTTCACCTTCCAGGGCTTGGATCATCACGGGACCGGAAACCATGAAATCGACCAAATCCTTGAAAAAAGGACGTGCTTTGTGGACTGCGTAAAAAGCCTCTGCTTCACCGCGAGACAGGTGCGCCATACGCGCAGCAACAACCTTCAGGCCAGCAGCCTCAAAGCGGGCGTAGATTTGGCCGATCACGTTTTTGGCAACTGCGTCGGGCTTGATGATGGAGAGTGTGCGTTCGATAGCCATAGGATTCCTGTTATGAGTGAAGAGACATTTGCCCTAGCAAAGGCAAAGCGCTGGATTTTACACTGCGATTAACGGCTCCGGCCGCCTCTGCGCTGCCCACCCTGCCCGCCGCGGGGTCTGCCAGTGCCCTCTTGGCGTTGACGTGAGAAACTGTCGGCACCGATATACCCAAAAGACGTTTTCATGGGATCAGGTTGGGCGCTTGCCTGGCGATCGACAGGCTTTTCTTTGCGACTGCCCGCACGGCCAGAATTCGTGCCTGGAGCAGGACTGGCTTTTGGATGGGAAGGCCCTCGCCCCCCTGACGATCGGCCGCGAGCGGGGTTGCGTTTGCCTGACGCCCTTGCAGTACGCCCTGCACCATCGCCGGGACCATCTGCCCGAGGGCGCGCAGCTCCAGCGGCTTGCGCCAAGGCGCGGATATCTCCATCGTCAAGCTCCATCCATGCGCCTCGCTTCAGGCCACGTGGCAGCACCATGGCACCATAGCGAATTCGGATCAGCCGACTCACTGCATGTCCCACAGACTCCAGCATACGGCGCACTTCTCGGTTGCGCCCCTCCGAAATCGTGACACGGTACCAACAGTTGGACCCTTCGCCACCGCCCTCCTCGATAGACCCGAATTGCGCCATGCCATCGTCCAACTGAACACCATCGAGCAAAGCCTGCTTCTCTTCCTTGCTCAAGGCGCCCAAAACGCGTACTGCATATTCGCGCTCGAGTCCAAAACGCGGATGCATGAGGTTGTTGGCCAATTCGCCAGAGCTGGTGAAGAGCAAGAGACCTTCAGTATTCAAGTCCAAACGCCCAACAGATTGCCATTTGCCTTGCTGTAACTTGGGCAGCTTGCGAAATACAGTGGGGCGATTCTGCGGGTCGTCATGGGTCACCACCTCACCCGCAGGCTTGTGGTAAGCGATTACACGTGCTGGCGGCGGATCAATTCGGTAGCGAATCGGTTTGCCATTGACCTTGATGCTGTCGCCAAACTGGATGCGCTGACCGATATGGGCCGGTTCGTTATTGACGGATATGCGGCCCTCAAGAATAAGTTGCTCCATCTCAAGGCGAGATCCCATCCCGGACTGCGCGAGGACCTTGTGCAACTTGGGAGTCTCTGCCTGAGGTTGCAACACCCGTTTTGGGGGGGACAACTCTTCGGCAGCATCGTCAGCATCAAACTGGCCGGACACCACGTCCTCAAACCGGTACACGGTGCTGTTCTCGGTAGCTACCTTTGCCTCCACGGGCGGCGCCACCCCAGCTACAGACGGCGTCTGGACCTGCTCGGCGGCATCAGAAGGCATGATTTTAGGGGCTTCATTCATGTGTGGGACCCATTTCAGATTCAAGGGTAAGAGGTGCGTCGAGGGACATCGTCATTTGAGGACCCGCATCACCTGCTGTAGCTGGGCTGACGGGGTCTTCCAGGGCCGATGCCATCTCAACGAGTGCATCACCTGCTTGGGCAGGGGGCTCCAGCAATGGCAACTGGTCTAGGGAAGCAAGCCCTAAATCATCCAAAAACTGCTTGGTGGTAGCAAACAGGGCAGGTCTGCCGGGCGCCTCACGGTGACCAATCACCTCGACCCAACCCCGGTCTTCCAACTGCTTGATCAACAAAGAGCTAATCGTTACCCCGCGAATATCCTCCATATCACCCCGGGTCACAGGCTGGCGGTACGCAATGATGGCCAAAGTTTCCAACGTGGCGCGTGTGTACTTGGGAGGTTTTTCAGGGTGCAGGCGATCAAGGAATTCCCGCATTTCGGGACGACTCTGAAAGCGCCACCCTGTAGCCACGCTGACTAACTCCATGCCACGCCCGGCCCAATCATTGCGCAAATCCTCCAGCATTTGCTTGATGGAATCCACACCAATCGCATCCGCAAACAGCTCCCGCATGTTTTTCAGCGGCAATGGTTGTTGTGCACACATCAAGGCGGTCTCAAGGACTCGCTTGGCATCGACCATGTTCATAGTCAGGACGTTTCGAAAAAGTCACCAGCAAATTGAGCGATCACCATGATCGTCGTTGGCAATTGGCGCGTTGGCAGCGCATGGGTGGCAGGCCACAAGCGGTGGGCTTGGGCGCATCAGTGTCCTCCCGGACCTGCGTTGAGATTGTAACTGAGCCCCCACAAGGCCAAAAGAGCCAGAAAATCAGCGGCAGGTTCGGCATGGAATTCCTGCCACACCCCGGTAACCGGGTGGTGAAAAGCCAGACGAAATGCATGCAAGGCCTGCCGGTGCATACCGGACTCGGGGCGTCCTCCGTACAGCACATCACCGACCAAGGGATGCCCCAGCGAGGCCATATGCACGCGAATCTGGTGTGTTCGCCCAGTATGCAAGGCACAACGGACCCAACATCCGGCGACCGAATTGGCCTGCAAAAACACATCTGTTTTGGCCTGCTTACCCGGGGAAACCGATAAATCCACCACAGCCATACGCAAGCGATTGCGGGGGTCTCGTCCGATGGGTTTGTCCACAGTTACCTGTGCCCCACCCTTCCAAGGCTGGTGGGCCAGCGCCAAATATTGCCGACTGACTTCACGTGCGGCGATCGCCTTGACCAAGGCATCCATAGCCGCACGCGTACGAGCAACAACCATCAATCCACTGGTGTCCTTGTCCAGCCGATGCACGATACCGGCTCGCGGAACACTTGCGAACTCAGGATCTCTGGCCAACAAACCATTGAGCAGGGTACCGCTCCAGTTCCCCGGAGCAGGATGCACCACCAAACCGGCTGGCTTATTGATGACCAAAAGGTGGGCGTCTTCGTAGACAACTTCCAAATCCATGGCCTGGGCCTTGAAGGCTTGGCTTTGCTGGGTAGGTCGCAGCTCCACTGCAATGACGTCACCGGCCTTGACGCGCAGAGCGGGTTTGCCAACCGCCTGGCCATTGAGGGTCACAGCCCCTTCATCGATCAATTGCTGCAGGTAATTGCGAGAAAACTCGCCAGCAGCAAGAGCCAGGGCACGATCGATACGCTCACCATGCTGTTCCGCATTGACCGAAACCTTGCGAAGCTCAACCTCAGAAACCCCATCCAATGCCTCGTCTTCCGAATCGGGCTCACTGGTATGCGTCGATATAATTCCGCCGGTCTGATTCAAGAAGGTCCCCAAGATGCTGCGTGTGAAATTATCGGTCGTTTATGCCTCACTATGGGCGGCCGTATCGCTGGTCGTAGCCGGATGTTCATCGGCCCCTATCGACAAGACAGCCGGCATGAGTCCCAACCGCTTGTACGCCGAAGCCAAAGATGAAATGGGCTCTTCCCAATGGGACAAGGCTGTTCCGTTGCTTGAAAAACTGGAGGCGCGTGCTGCCGGTACACCGCTGGCCCAACAGGCACAGCTGGATAAAGCATATGCGCACTACAAAGCGGCCGAGCCTGCGCAAGCCCTTGCGACACTAGACCGCTTTCTCAAACTGCACCCTGCGAGTCCGGCACTTGACTACGCCCTCTACCTCAAGGGCATCATCAACTTCAATGATGACTTGGGACTGCTTTCGTCCATCACGCGACAAGACCTCTCTGAGCGTGACCAGAAGGCGGCAAAGGAATCGTTTGAATCCTTCAAAGAGTTGAGCTCGCGCTTTCCCGATTCACGCTACACACCCGACGCTCGGCAACGCATGGCCTATATCGTAGGCTCCCTGGCACAGTACGAAGTGCATGTGGCCCGCTACTATTACAAGCGTGGTGCCTACCTTGCCGCTGCCAACCGGGCTCAACAAGCGGTCACGGACTACCGCGATGTGCCCGCCATCGAGGAGGCGCTGTTCATCTTGTACAAATCGTATGACGCATTGGGCATGGAACAACTGCGTGATGATGCCAAGCGGATTCTGGAAAAGAACTACCCGCAATCTGACTATGTACTCAAAGGCGGAAAGACGAACACGGATCCATGGTGGAAGGTTTGGTAAGCGCCTGCAGCGCTTGGTGAAACTCACCGACATGTCCTAGCAGAGGCATGTCTGGCAAGCTCGCCAGCAGACTTCGGCCATAACCCATCTGCAGCAACCGCACGTCACAAATGACCAACACGCCACGGTCCGTTTCGCGCCGGATCAAGCGCCCAACGCCTTGTTTGAGCGCCATGGCTGCTTGGGGTAGCTGGTAATCGGTAAAAGGACTTTTACCCTCTGCTTCCAGCTGAAGGCAGCGCGCCTCCACCACCGGGTCATCGGGGGGGGCAAAGGGAATTTTGTCAATCACCACCATCTGCAAAGCATCGCCAGGCACATCCACACCTTCCCAAAAGGAACCCGTAGCGACTAGGACATAGCCAGACTCACCCGCTCCCGTAAAGCGGGCCAACAATTCGCGTTTGGATGCCTCCCCTTGCAACAGCACCTGTAAGGAACCGGATTCCGGCAAGCGGGCGCGCAATATGTCAGCAATGCGCCGCATAGCCCTCAAGGTGGTCGTCAGAACGAGGGTCCGCCCCCCCAATAGATTCGCTGCCTGCCCGACCAATTCTGCGACCTCGTCGCTATGGCGCGTATCGGAAGGCTTGGGAAAGCCTGCAGGAACATAGAGGCACGCTTGTCGCGCATAGTCAAAGGGACTTGAAACTTGCAGGACTTGGGCCCCTTCCAGTCCGTGCGTAGACACGAAAGAAGCCAAACCGGCATCATGACCCAAGGTCGCAGACGTAAAAACCCACGCAGGGCCTGCGTGTACGTCGCCACTCTCGATCAGACGCTCACGCAGTGCATCCGCAATCGTCAACGGCGACTCCTGCATCCGCAAGCGTATGCCACATTCAATCCACCGCACACCGCCGTCTGTTGGGGGCTGGCGGAAATGCGTCAGCCGCTCTGCTAGCGCCAGGGCTCGTGAATGCAGGGCAGCAAGGGCCTCAGCTGCCCCTGCCACGCTGGCCACTGCGGCCATGGCATCCGCCAAGGCCCTATCCACTTGCGCCAGGACCTGATGCCACTGCGCAGGCGCAACACCCTGAGGAGCCTCCCCTACCCATCGCAATCGAGTTTGGGGGGCAGCTGGTGCCTTGCACGCCAGTTGCCACTCTGCCAGCGCCCCCTCCAGGCGCATGGCAAGCTCTTGCCAATCGGCAAATCCCCGTGCATTCAGCAGCCCCATCGTGACCAAATCCCTCCCCCACGCCAGCAACTGACCCGTTCCCAACTGGCGACCCAGAAACTGGATGCCAATTTCATTGAGTTGGTGCGCTTCATCAAACACAACGGCGTTTACGGTGGGCAACAACTCTGCAACCCCAGATTCGCGCACATTCCAGTCTGCAAAAAACAGGTGGTGGTTTATCACCACCACGTCGGCAGCCATCGCCTCACGCCTGGCCCGGTAAACGTGACAGCCTTGGAACTGGGGACACTGGGTACCTGTGCAGTTCTCCCGGGTCGATGTAACCAGTGGAATGACTGGTGACTGTTCATCCAGAGCCGCCAGCTCCGCCAAATCACCGTTGCGTGTCACCAATGCCCAGTGCTCTACCGATGCCAATGCTCGCAGATCTGCAGGGCGGGGCAACATACCGCTATGCCTTGCCTGCTGCAGGCGACTCAGGCACAGGTAGCTGGTTCGGCCCTTGAGCAGCGCCACGCGGGTGGGCAGCCCCAGGGCAGACAGCAACTGCGGAATGTCGCGGCCAAACAGCTGGTCTTGCAAGGCTTTGGTTGCCGTTGAGATCAGGGTGCGCCCACCACTCAACAAGGCCGGCAACAAATACGCAAAGGTCTTACCAACTCCGGTCCCAGCCTCCACCACTATCACCCCGCCCTGTTCCAGCGTCTGTGCGATGGCATTGGCCATCACCCGCTGGCCTTCGCGCGGCCTGAACCCCTCTACTGACCGTGCCAGAGGACCTTGGGCCGCCATGGCCTGCTCAACGGCTTGGGGAAGCGTCACGATTCAGGCAGGTTCGTCGGGTTGCAAAGCGCCTTGCAAACGGGCAATTTCATCACGCAGGGCAAGACGGCGCTTTTTGAGCCTGCGCATCATCAACTCGTCGGTCGGAGCGTCCTCATGGGCACGGTCGATCAGCGCGTCCAGATCGCTGTGCTCCATGCGCAATTCAATCAGGCGGCGCCGCGGGGAGTGGTGATTCGTTTCCAAGGGTAAATGGGGAGAAGTACGTGGTTAAATGGCACCGAACTGCAAGGTGCCCGCTCGATAATACGGCCGGACTGCACCCCACGACCCCAAACACCCTATTTGTTCGCACACCATGGCCACGACCGGATACCGTCTTACCGCCTCTACCGGCATCCACAAGGGTGACCGCGAATACCAGCAGGACCAGGTGGCTCTGCTCAAGCACCCTCGGGTGAACGGCTGCCTGTTGGCCGTAGTCGCCGATGGCATGGGCGGCCGCAGCGGTGGACGCAAAGCTTCAGACCAGGTGATGATGACGGCCAAGCAGCTGTTTGAGCGCTACGACCCGGATACCGATGACGCTGCGGCCACCCTGATGCAGGTGGTGCAGGAAGCCCATATCGTCATTAAGCTGACGGCCATCTCCTCTGAGGAGGAGCCCCACAGCACACTGGCCGCATTCCTGATCAACCCAGGTGGCGACTGCCACTGGGCCCATACAGGCGACTCCCGGGTCTACCACTACCACGGCAATCGCTTCGTGAAGCGCACCATGGACCATTCGTATGTGCAGGCACTGGTGAACCGCGGGGAACTCACCGAAGAACAGGCTGCCGTACACCCCCAGTCCAACATCCTCATGGGCTGCCTGGGGACCGAGAGTGATCCGCCCGTGGACTTCCATTTCATTCCCAAGCTGCGCGCGGGGGACGTGCTATTGGCTTGCAGCGATGGTGTCTGGCACTACTTCAACAACGGCGAGTTGGGCTCTGTGCTGTCCACCTTGTCGGCACGCGAAGCCACCGAATTCCTGATCGAGAAGGCGCGTTCACGTGCCCACGGTGGGGGCGACAATTTGTCGCTGGTGGTCGTGAAAGTCGAATCCCTGCACGCCTGATTTGTGCATGCGGAGTCCCCTGCCCGCTTACTGGGGCAGAGGCAATGCGGGTCTTGTTTCCTTGGCGTCTTGTAAGCGCTTGTCGCGCGCTGTGCGCCGCTCTTGCGCGGCACGCTGCTTGGCAGCATGAGCGTCTTTCATGGCAGACTGCTCAGCCAATGATGGCGCTGTTGGCAACGGTTTGCTGACTGCTACGGAAGGTGACGGTAGCCGACGATGGGCTTCTTGTTTCTCATTCTGAGCCTGCTGGCGTTGCGCAGCAAAGTCCGGCGAGTCAACCGCAGGGGTTTCCCGGTCACGCGCCTTCTCTGCGCTGCGCTGCAACTGCTCTTGGGCGCGCTGCTGGCGCTGGGCAGCGTTCAATGAGGCCTCTTGTTTTTTGAGATCACGCTCCAGCGCTCGACGCTTGGCGGCGACCCGGTCCAGGCAAGACTGGACCGTGAAGCGCCCGTAACACGCTTGCTCTTGTTCGGCAAAGTTGGCCTCTGCGCGCGTGCGCGCTGAGGTGATGTCGTCGTACTGGGACTGCGCTGCCTCCTGCGCCAAGCTAAGCACCGGGGCCAAAAGGCATCCCC
>JACCDS011254885.1_pt1 | contig 10772 bp, 5 predicted proteins | sample 7446441 | NCBI WGS metagenome assembly JACCDS01 (sample SAMN15323445, study PRJNA562643) | freshwater metagenome | isolation source: river surface water | place: USA:Blue River Watershed | collected 2017-08-17 | reverse complement strand
GGGCAAATTCATGGGCGGCACGGAATCGACATGCGAGAAGCCGGCCGATCGGCGGGGAGATGGAAGAGCGCCGGAATGCAGCCGAAGCGATGAAGGTTCGAACCATCGCAGGGACGGTTTCGAATTGAGGAACGGTGTGAATTCGGGTGCGGCCCCCACCCCGGCGGCGTGCATGTGCCGCACAGGAATACCACACGGGGTGGGACAAACGGCTTGTCTGACCGGCGCTAAATCCGGTGGCGCGGCGCGGGCGTGGTTGGGCCTCATGCCATGCTCCGCCGCCGCGATATTGAGGGCTTGCCGCTTCGTGGAGGACGGTCGCCGGGGCCGGGCTCAGGGCACCTCGTAGATTTCCACCAGAGCGACCCCGGTAGTGTCGCCATTGCCGACGATCTGCGCGGTGTAGGTGCCAGGGGAAAGAGTCGCGATGATCGCGGCGTCGCCCGTGTTCGCGGCGAGGGCAAACGCGCCGGTTTGGCGAAAAGCATCCGACAGCGCGGAGGACCCGCCCCAATTGTCGTTTTCCGCCCGCAGGTTCGCGCCCTCGAACAGCCGCAGGCGCGGATCCGAGAGTGCTCCATTGACGCCGAAGGCGGCGAGGGTCGGACCGATGGCACGCACCAGAATTCGCTTCGGCACATCGCCGACGATCGCGAATCCCGCGACCAGCAGATTCCCTCCGGTTCCGACCTCGCTGCGTGCCGAAAGATTGACAAGCCGTGTCGCGGGCAAGCCGACATCGATGTCGTAGGCTTCGAGCAGCACGATCCCTTCCGTCGCAGTGGAACCGGCCACCGACGCCGTATGGCTGCCGCTTTGGAGGGAGGTGCTCAGGGCGGCATCCCGGGAGTCGCGCGGCAGGGCGAAGGCGCCCGCATCGCGGGCTGCCGTTTCGAGCGCAGGTGCGCCGCCCCAGTCGTCGTTTTCGGCCAGTTGGTTTCCGGCCGAGTTGAAGATCCTGAGCGATGGATCGGCGAGCGCACCCGAGACGCCGAAGCCGGCCAGCGTCGGGCCGACCGCGCGCAGCAGGAGCCGTTTCGGGCCGCTGCCCGTGGCGGAGATTCCGACAATCAACGTCCGGTCGCCCGCGCCGGCGACGCTGCGAACGGAGAGATTGGCGAGGCGCGAGGGATTCTGGAAATTCAAGGTCAGCACCTGACGGGCGGTTCCGAGCAGATTGCCGGCCGTGATGGTCAAGGTGTAGGTTCCTTTCTGGACAGGAGTCCCGGAAAGCACCCCGTTTGTCCGGTCGAAGGTCAGTCCGGGCACCGAGCCCGTCACGGCAAAGGCGGCGGCATAGTTCTCGACTGTGATTTGGTGGCGCAATGGAGCTCCGATGAGCGCAGAGATGGTGGAGCTGCTCGTGATGGCAGGAGGGCTGGTCGGAAGCGCAAACACCGCTCCGCGATTGGCGGTGCCGCCCGCTCTGGACACACCGAACAAACGGCCGTCGCCACCTTGGACCAGGCCGCAGACCGAACCGTCGCCGTCGGCTTCCAGACTCCCGAAGTGATGGTTCACGAGAAATCCGCCTCCGTCGGGCCGGACCGAGAAAACTTTGCCGCGGAACCGGTACGCCGCTCCTCCCGAGGTCGTGGTGCCGTACAATCTTCCATCCCGGGCGAGAATCAGTTCGCAGACCGGACCGTAGCCATCCTCCGCCGGATTGAAGGTGTGCTGAAGGGTGAAGTTGCTGCCGTCCGGACGGAGCGAGAAAACAACACCGCCGGTGCCGGAGCGGGACATGGAAGCGGTTCCGAACAGTCGCCCGTCCTCGACTTGGACCAGGCTCCTCTGCGGTAGAGCCGTGTCGGAAAATCCCTGAAAAGCATACAAAGTGGCAAAACCCGACCCATCCGGATTGAGCGTGTAGATCGAGCCCATGCCCGGGTAGTGGGTCACGCCGTTGATACGAATCGTCCCCGACTGCAGCGTGGTGCCGTAGAGCCGGCCGTCCCGGCCAAAAATCAGGCCGCTCTTGGGGTACCAGCCTTCGTTTTCCAGGAACCGGTGGAGGACGGTGTAGCCCGAGCCGTCGGAACCGATCCGATAGACCGTGCCGAATTTCCCCAGCACCATGGGCGCACCGCCGCCGAGGCGCGTCGTACCGTAGAGCACGCCATCGGCCCCCTGTACCGGCGCGGCGGTCGGTTCCTCCCCGTCGAAGGTCCCATCGCCGAAGTGCCGGAGCACGGAATAGCCGGAGCCGTCCGCGTTGAGGACGTAGAGTACGCCCCGGTTGAAATTTCCACCGGCGTTTGCGGTGCCGCAAAGTCGTCCGTCCCGAAGGAGGACCAGGCCGGCTTCGGGCGAGGCGCCGTCGAACGGCCGATCGCCGAAGTGATGGAGCGTGGCGTAGCCGGTGCCGTCCGCTTGGAGGGAGAAGACGGTGCCTTTGCCGTACCGTCCGCCTTCCTGGGTCGTGCCGTAGAGCCGGTTGCCGGGGCCGAAGATGAGCCGGGCTTGCGGGGAGGCTCCGATTTCCGGCGAAGTTCCGAAACTGAAGACGGTCGTCCGACCTTCGGGCTGCGCGAACGCCAACCCCGCGGACGCGGCCATGGCCGAGAGCCAACCGCGCGCTGGCAAGACGCCGGGCCTGAACCGTCGCACGGTCCGCAGAAGGACGACAAACCAACTGACCCTTGGGAATTCTGGTTTCGGCACAGGCGTGCAGGTTTGCGGCAACCGGCCCGGTTAACGCTGGTCGCCGACTTCGTAGATTTCGGCCAAGGCAACGCCGGTCGATCCGTTGAGTCCGCTGATCTGCGCCGTGTAGCTCCCCGGGGGCAACGTCACGACCAGGGCGGAGTCCTTGGCGGGGACAGTCAACGGGAACGCGCCGACCCGGGCGGCGGCGTCCGCGGCAAACGTGTTCGTGAACCAATTGTCGTTTTCGTAGATCAGCGTGCCGCCGCTGTAGAGGCGTAGAATCGGATCGGCGAGGGCGCCCGCTACCCCGAATCGGGCCAGACTTGGCCCGATGGCCCGGATGAGCACGGTTTTCCGCATTTCTCCGGCAATCACGATCCCGGCCACGAGGAGGTTTTCTCCGATGCCGACCCAACCGCGGGTGGAGATGTTCGCCAACCGCGGCGAACCGCCTCCGCCGGCGTCGTAGATTTCCAGCAGTACGACGCCTTCGGCCTGGGGAGCGGAATTGCCCGCTTTTACCTGGGCGCTGTACGCGCCGGGGGAAAGCGTTTGCACCAGCGCGGCGTCCCGGCTTCCGGGCGGAAAGGCGAACGCGCCGACCCGGGCGGCGGCCTGGGCGATCCCGGCCGGGACTGCCCAATCGTCGTTCTCGGCGATACGTGCGGACTCGCGGAACAGTTCCAACCGGCTGTCCGGGTGGGCGCCGCGCACGCCCAGCGCCGCCAAGGCGGGGCCAGCGGCGCGAATCAGCACGGTTTGGGCGGAACCGCCGGCGATGACAAAGCCCGCGATCAGGGTGTCGTCACCGCTGCGGGCGAATCCGCGCGTGGCAATGTTGGCAAAGCGATTCGCCAAGGGGCCCGCGAGACGCCGGCCCGAAAACGACAACATGTTCCCGAGCGGGCCAAGGGCGGTTCCCCCGAACGTGCCGGCCGCCGGGTTGAACCGGATTTTCGGCGCGGCTTCCGCCGGCACGATGAAACTGATGCGAAATGCGCCGTCGGAGCCCAGGGATCCGATCTGATGCTCGACCGCGTTGGCTGAGCCCTGGGCCCAGGTGTACATCAACAGCACTTGTCCGCGGGCATTGATTATTGCTTCGACGGACCCGGACCTCGGCGGATCAAGCGGGGCTTTCCAATAGCCTACGTAGGCCGCGAATTCCCCTTGCGCGCCGGAGAGGGGGAAAAGCGAATCGGTGGCGTTGTCCTGCGCATACTGGATGGAATCCGTGCGGACGAAGCCTGCGCCCCGAATCGGCTGCGGGGGAAAAAGATTTCGGCGCAGCACGCTGTACTCGAAGGTGCCATCGGGCCGGACGGCGACGTCGGACACCGAGTGTCTGTAGTCGAGGCCTGAGATGTTCACCATCAATGCCGCCAGTTTGCCGTCCGTCCCGATGTAGATCGCGCCGCTGTTCGGGGCCTGATCGCGGAAGTAGACCCCGGGAAGATGCGGCGGCCGGATCGAGACGGCGACGACCTCGCTGTTGGTGCTGCCTTGGCTGTTGGTAGCGACGATCCCATAGTTGCCGGCGTCGGACGCGCGGATGCCGGAGATCGTCCCGCTGGCGGTGGTCGTTTGGCGGCCGATGCGGTGCGAGACCGAGAACCTGCTTTCGGCATTCGGAAAGACCGGCACGGTCGAGATCGGCACCCCGTTCCACAGCCAGACGACCTGGGCGGCTGTACTGCTGCTGCCCTCGAAAACAAGGTCGACGGTATCGCCCGGGGTCGCCGAGATCTTGTTGCGTGCAACCGGGGCAAGAATCGGTTTGGCGGGAATGTTGCCGGTGACGGCCACGGTGACGGACTCCGTCCGAATCGAGCCCAGCGGATTCGTGACGATGGCGTGGTAGAGACCGGCATCGAGAGCGGAGGGCGACGGGATCGACAGGGTGGGCCCGTTTCCGTCCGGAACCAACGTGCCGTTGCGCAACCAGACGACGGAGGGGGCGGGACTTCCCGCCACCACGACGGAAAGCGACGCCGGAGTCCCGGCGGCGAACGTGACGGACCGCGCCGCGGGCGGCTGCAGCAGAAGGGGGGCGAACGACGCGGAGGGGCCGGATACGGTCAGCAGTGCTTCGGTGCCCGCGGTGACAGGGCCGCCGGGCGGCCCTGCGTCCACGCGATAGCGGGCGGCGTCGGCCGCGGAAACGTCGACCAGAAAGAGCGTCCGGGAAGTGGCCCCGCTTACAGGTATGCCGTCCTTGTACCACTGATACATCCCGTCGGCGGCACCTTCCGCCTCGGCGGCGAGGGTGACGCAGGATCCGGGCGGAACGGTCCGGCTCAGGGGCTGCAACAGAAACACCGGCGCAGCCGTCGCGGGGCCGACAAGCGTGACTTCGCCTTCGTCGCTGACCAAGGTTTGGCCGGAGGCCGTGACGGCGAGAAGGGAGTAGCGTCCGGCCAAGGCCGGAACGAACGGACCGACGGTCAAAACGAAATTCGTGGCGCCGGGAATGTCGATTCCGTTGCGGCGCCACTGGAAGCGCGTCGAGGTTGCGCTCTGTTCTGACAGCCGGGCCACGAGCGTATTGATCTGGCCCAACCGGAGTCCGAGGTTTCGCGGGTGTTCCTGGAAGTAGGGCGCCCCTGAGGGGTTTCCGGATGTGACCCGCATGGTGCGCGAAACAATCCGGCCGGCGTGGTTGCTCACCTCCAGAAAATACTCGCCGGCCGGGCCGCCGGGCAGCCCGCCCAGACTAAGGCCACCGTCGGTCGAACCCGTGGTGCGGCTCTCCGATTGAATCTCGATCCCGTTGCGAAACCACCGGTAAGTGTATGGCGGAGAGCCGGTAATAAACACGCTCAGGGCGGTGGCATTGGGACCGGTGAGGTTGCCGCTTTGACTGACAAATACCGGTGCTTGGGCCGGTCGCACCACGACCGCGATCGGACGGCTTTGGAACGTGCCCTCCGGCGTGATCGCCTCAACCACGTAGGTTCCGGTGTCCGCGTCGGCCAAGGCCGTGAACCGAAGGGTCGAAACGATGCCGGCCGGCCCGGTTTCTTCGTTCATTTGGGCCACTTCCTGGCCGTCGCGGCGCCACCGAAACTGGATCGGCCCACGGCCCTCGAACGCGGCTTGCAACCGGAAATCGCTGCCGACATCCGATGCACCCAGTTGGGTCGTGCTCCGGAAGCCGGGGACCTGTGCCATCGCGCCGACGAGGGGCGCAAGAAAGAGCATCAGGCGGGCGGCGCGGGAAATTTGCTGGAGTATCGACATCAAGCGACCGGGATCCAACCACTCCGGATTTGCGTTCCAAGCTCTTTGCTGGTCATCGCCGCCCGCGGGCTTCCCGTGGAACCGATTTTGGTTTTCACGGAGTTCCACATGGTCCGGCCGGTCTTCGGGCCGCATCCGCACGCGGGTAGTTCGGTGATGACGTTTCTGTTGTCGGACTGCGCATGGGGCTTCGTCAACGGGGACTATCTCGGCGACCGCAGCGACAACGACCCGTCGGCCGGCCGGTTTCGCGTGCGGTCGCAATTCGGCGGATCGCCCGCGGGCGGCGGGGCTAGGGCTGCGGCGGACGGGAGGTGCGGGAGCGGATGAAGGTCGCCACCAGCGTGATCGCGACGAGCGGCAGGACGAAACTCAGCATCGCGCCGGAGAAGGCCGGCAGCGCCTCATGCTTTTGCGCCGCGAGGATGAGGTAGGCCACGTAGGCGACGTAGCCGCCCAGAAAGATGCCGCCTTCCCAGCGCGCGATCTCGCGGCCGGTCATGAACACCGGGAGACACGCGAGCGCCACGGCGAGCATCACCCAGATATCGAACGCCAGCAGCGAGGGCGCCATCGTCAGGCCGAGATCGCCGGACACGAGGCCCGAGATACCCAGGCAGCCGAGGAGATTGAAGGTATTGCTGCCGACCACATTGCCGACCGCGATGTCGCGCTCGCCCTTGAGCGCGGCGGTGATGCTGGTCGCGACCTCGGGCATGCTGGTGCCGGCGGCGACGATGGTCAGGCCGATGACGAGGTCGCTTACGCCCATCGCTTTGGCGAAGGACACCGCGGCGGTGACCAGGAACTCCGAGCCGAACACCAGGGCCGCCAGTCCGCCGCCGATGAGCAGCAGCTGCGCGAACAGTTTGTCGTCCCAGGCGCCGGCGGCGGCGGGTTTCACTTCGGCGGCGTATTCGTCCTGGGCGGCCTGTGTCTCGCGGCGCGACTGCACGACGAGAAAGACCGTGTAGGCCACCAGCAGCGAGAAAAGGAGGGCGCCGTCGAAGGGAGACAATTTGCCGTCATACCCGAGTGCGAGCAGCAGCAGACTGGCGCCGAGCATGATGGGCACTTCCTGGCGGATGAGCTGGATATTCACCACCAGCGGCGTGATCAGGGCGCTCGCGCCCAGAATGAAGAGGATGTTGAAAATATTGCTGCCGACCACGTTGCCGATGGCGATGTCGGTGCGGCCGTCGAGCACGGCGCCGACGCTGACCGCGACTTCGGGGGCGCTGGTGCCGAAGGCGACGATGGTGAGGCCCACGACGAGCGGGCTGAGGCCGAAGGACAGGGCCAGTTTCGAGGCGCCGCGGACCAAGGCGTTGGCGCCGGCGACGAGCAGCACGAGGCCGCCGACAAACATGATCGCGTTGTTCATAGGGAAGATTCTGGCGCGGTCGGCCCGGCGAGGTGTCCGAGGTGGGAAAGGTGGAAATTCAAAATGAGGGAGGGGAGAGGCGTGAGGGCCGGCGGAGAGGGCGTCAATGGGACCGAACTTCGCGCGGGCGCAACTCGCAAGGCGCGTCTCCCGCCGGGCGGAGCGGGACGCGAGGCAGGGGAGCGGCGGCCGGTCGCGGGCGCAAAAAAGCCGGCCCTCGGAAAGGGCCGGCTCGAAGTTGGCGCGACGGGATTTGATTCAGCGCAATCTGGAGAACGTCGACTGCAGGAGCGCGAGATCGGCGGCGCCCTTGGTTTTCTCGCGGGCCTTGACGGAGACCTCGGCCTCGAGGGCGTTCTTGGTTTTGCGGGATTTGTTTTCGTAGAAGACGCCGAAGGCGCCGGGCCAGGCTTGGCCGGCGAGCTTGAAGGCGGCGACTTCGTCGGTCGGATCGTGGCGCGCGGTGTCCTCGGGGGAGCTGTCGTTTTTCTTTTCTTCGATGAGCGTGAAGGTGCCGCCTTTGCGCGGGACGGCGGCGTCGAAGGCGCCTTCGAAGAACTCGACGCATTCGGACAGAATCTCGACGACGGAGAAGCCCGGGTGTTTCGCGGCGCGCAGCATCATTTCGGTCATGTGGTTGACCTGGGTGGCGTGGCTGCGGGCGACAAAGGTGGCGCCGCTGTTGAGCAGCGTGCGCATTGGGTTGATGGGCTGGTCGAAGGCGCCCCAAGGGTCGGTCTTCGACTTGAAGCCGATCGGCGAGGTGGGCGAGGTCTGCTTCTTGGTCAGGCCGTAGACCGAGTTGTCCATGATCACGTACGTCAGGTTGACGTTCTTGCGGGCGGTGTGGACGAGGTGGTTGCCGCCGATGGAGAAGCCGTCGCCGTCGCCGCCGAAGACGAAGACATGAAGGTCGTCGTTGCCGAGGCTGATGCCGGCGGCGAAGGGGAGGGCGCGGCCGTGGATGAAGTGGCCGCCGTGGGTGTTGACGAAGTACGGGAAACGCGACGAGCAGCCGATGCCGGCGAAGGTCACGATCTTCTCGTGCGGGTAATTCAGTTTCTCGAGAACGCGGTAGAACGAGGCGAGGACGGCGAAATCGCCGCAGCCGGGGCACCAGGTGGGGTGGTCGGCGGTGAGAACTTTCTTGGTCAGCGGCGCGCCCGGGGCGGGCGGGGTGGCGACGGCAGGAGCGGAAGACATGAGAGGAAGGGATTCGGGGTTTGAACGCGGGGCGGGGTTCAGCTGCGGGCGAGGGCGCTGGAGCGGGCGGTGCCGACCGTGGCCTCGAGGGCGGTGCTTTCGATGTGTTGGGCGACGCCGGCGACGATTTCGCTCACCTTGAAGGTGAGGCCGTCGGTCTTGGTGACGCTGACGATGTGCGGCATCGCGTAGCGCGCGCGGAGCATCATCGCGAATTGGCCGAAGCCGTAGAGGCCCTCGTCGTTGAGCTCGGCGACGACGACTTTGTGGAAGCGCGCGAACGTTTCCTCGAGGCCGTTGGGCAACGGGTGGACGTGGCGCACGTGCAGGTGGCCGGCCTTGATGCCGGCGTGGCGGATGCGCACGAGCGCTTCGCGGGCGGGGCCCCAATTGGAGCCCCAGGTAACGAGGAGGACTTCGCCGGCGCTGTCGCCGGTGAGCTCGGGGGCGGGCAGCGAGGCGGCGAGGGCTTTGAACTTCTCGCGGCGCTTGGCGTTCATCTGCGCGTGGAGCTTGGGGCTGCCGGTCGGGTGGCCCATTTCGTCGTGCTCGAGGCCGGTCACGACCGGATATTTGCCGGAGGCGACGCGGGAACCGGCGGGAGCGTGCTGGGTGACGGCGTTGAGCGGATACGGTTTGAAATCCGCGGGGCGCTCGGAGAGGTCGGGTTTCGGATCGACCATGAGTTTCGGCAAATCGGGTTCGTCGAAAGCCTCGATGCGCGAGGACAGGCCCTGGTCGGATAGGATAATGACGGGCGTCGAGTAGGCGCGGGCGATGCGCGCGGCCTCGATGGCGATGTAGAAGCAATCCTCGACGTTCTTCGGGGCGAGGACGACGCGCGGGGTGTCACCGTGGCTGCCGTAGATCGCCTGCATGAGGTCGCTTTGCTCGACGTTGGTCGGCATGCCGGTGGAAGGACCGCCGCGCTGCACGTTGACGACGATGATCGGCATTTCGGCCATGGTGGCCCAGCCGAGGGCTTCCATCTTGAGGGAGAGGCCGGGGCCGGCGCTGCCGGTGATGGCGAGTTGGCCGGTGTAGGAGAAACCGAGGGCGGTGGAAACGGCGGCGATCTCGTCCTCGCACTGGAGGAACATGCCGCCGTATTTCGGCAATTCGCTGCGGAGGATCTCCATGATCGAGGACCACGGGGTGATCGGGTAACCGGCGCCGTGGCGGACCCCGCCGGCGATCAGGCCGTAGGCCATGGCGGTGTTGCCGTCGAGGGTGACCTGCGGGCGCGTGGACGGCGCGGCGGCCAGGCCGTGCTGGTCGACGGCCTCGAAGCGGTAGAAGAGATCGCGGAGATTGTTCTGCGGCCAGGCGTAGCCGGCGTCGAAGGCGAGCATCGCGTTGCGGACGATGTCCTCGTTCTTGCCGCCGAAGCGTTCCTTGATGAGGGCGGCGAGTTTCGGCACTTCGAGATCGAAGATGCGGGCGAGCAGGCCGAGGACGTAGATGTTCTTGCCCTTGTCCTTGGAAGTGCCGCCGACGGCCTCGACGGTGCCGGTGGTGATCGGCGCGGCGACGTTGGTGAAGCGGTTGTCCTCGGCGTTCGGTTTGACGTGGTCCGAGTCGTAAATGAGCACGCCGCCCGGCCGCAGGGAGCCGATGTGTGCTTCGTAGCTGTGCTGGTAGAACGCGACCAGCATGTCGGCGCGGTCGCCCGCCGACAAAATGTCGCCGGTGCCCATGCGGACCTGGAAAATCGACGGACCGCCGGAGATCGTGGACGGGATCGTCATGTAGGTCATGACGTCCTGATCGCTGCGACCGGCGAGGCGGGCCAGGAAGCCGCCGATGGATTGGATGCCGTCCTGGGAGTTTCCGGCGAGCCGGATAACGACATCGTTGATGGAGCGAGCGGACGCCGGAGCAGCGCCACCCGGGGTTTCGGGGGAGTTTGGGCTGACCATAATAGGGGTTGGCCGAACCGTGCGCGGGCCGGGGGCCGGAGTCAACGGAGCGGCGCGGCCGCGTCCGGGGGATTAGTCGCCAGTTTCCCGCCGATTGGGACGCAGAAGGCGCGGTAATGCGGCGGGCCCGGACGCTGTATCGGAAAACAAGGACGCCGCGCCGGCGGCGGTATCAGTCGAGAAAATGCACGCAGACGCAGGCGGCGACGGCGGCGGAGTGCGCGGTCGGCGCCAGGCGGCCGGAGGCGGCGTCGACCTGGAAAACGGTGACGACGGGCGTGGCCTGGTGGCCGCAGACGAGCCAGCGGCCGTCGGGGGAGAGGGCGAAGTTGCGGGGGCTGACGCCGCCGGACGGCACGATTTCCACGAGGGCGAGC
>JACCDS011563029.1_pt1 | contig 10773 bp, 11 predicted proteins | sample 7446441 | NCBI WGS metagenome assembly JACCDS01 (sample SAMN15323445, study PRJNA562643) | freshwater metagenome | isolation source: river surface water | place: USA:Blue River Watershed | collected 2017-08-17 | reverse complement strand
GCTCAAAAAAAAGCCGGCTGAACGCCGGCTTGTGTCTGAGGGCAGGAAAGCTTACTTGGCCGCTTCTGGCTTTTTGGGCTCTGGCAGTTTGCCACCTGCAGCGTTTGCCATATGCACCACGGCACGGCCGATTTCAAAGTCGTTGAAAGCGCCGCCGCCTTGTGCGCCCATGGCGCCTTTCCCTTTGAGTGCCGAGGTCAGCAAGGTTTCGTAGCCGTTCTTGATGCGTGCGGCCCAGGCGCCGGCGTCGCCAAACTTGGGCGCACCGGCCACACCGGCGGTGTGACATGCGGCACATTGGGCGGCATAGACCTCTTCGCCAGACTTTGGCTCGCGGTCGACGGCCTTCATTTCAACGGAGCCCACCTTTTCAATGCGCTTGGCAGTCACTTCAGGATGGCTGGCAGGGTAAGGAACCGACTTGCTGTCAGAGAACCCCAGTGAAATCACGGACGTGACGACAAAGTAGGGCACGGCAAAAACGAGCACAAACCAAAACAAGATTTGCGGAATGCTCTTTTTGCCGCCTGTGTGGGCTTCTTCGTGATGGGCGCTCATTGTGGGAAATCCTTTGACGATAATTTCAATGCAGGCGAAATTATAGTGGGGGGGCATATAAAATACCTGGACACACCCAGGGCGGCTGTAGCTCAGTGGATAGAGTATTGGCCTCCGAAGCCAAGGGTCGTGGGTTCGATCCCCGCCAGCCGCGCCAACCGACACATGGTTTTGTCCACGTAGAAGCCCAGGCCTTAGCCTTCTTTCTTCAGCATCAACGCCCGCTCATATAAAGCATTCCGGCTTTGCCCGGTGATGTCCGCAGCGAGCTTCACTGCGGTTTTCACAGGAACCTCCTGCAGCAACAAGCGCAGCACGCGGTCATCGGTCTCGGGCATTTCAGACGAAGTTGGCTGGGCGTGAATCACCAGGGCAAATTCGCCGCGAATGTGTTGCGGCGAGGCTTGCAGCCAAGCCAGCAAGTCAGCGGCGGGCAAAGTCACGACCTCCTCAAACTGCTTGGTCAGCTCCCGACCCAGGGTCACGCGGCGTGCCCCTAGCGCGGCCAGTGCCTGCCCCAGCGCTTCGATGCGGTGCGGTGCCTCCAGCAGCACCTGCGCGCGCGCGTCGGCCGTCAAACCCAGGACGGCGCGCTCGCGCTCGGCCGCTTTGCTGGGCAAGAAGCCCACAAAGACAAACCCTGCGCTGTCAGGCAGCAAGCCCCCACTGACGCTGAGCAGGGCCGTCACGCTGCTGGCACCAGGCAAGGGCACCACGCGCAAGCCAGCGGCTTGCACGCCCTGGACCAAGCGAGCGCCGGGGTCGCTGATGGCGGGCGTGCCGGCATCGCTGATGTAGGCCACACGCTGGCCCGCGTGCAGCCGCTCCAGCACCCGCGCGACCGCTTCGGCTTCGTTGTGCTGATGCACCGCCAGCCAGTGGCTGCCGGGATGGTCAATGCCATAGGCGCGCAGCAAGGCCTGGCTGTGGCGTGTGTCCTCGCAGGCCACACAGTCCACCAACCCCAACAGGTGCAGGGCGCGCAGGCTGATGTCGGCAAGATTACCAATCGGTGTGGCCACCACATAGAGGGCACCCTGCGGATAATGCTGAGACGCCGCGGCCGCATGGGCTGCCGCCCGCGCTGAATCGAAAGATGCGCTCAATGGTTCACTTTCACCGCCCCGAGGAAGTCCCCCGCACCACCAAGCAGGCAGGGGATGCGGCAGAAGACCTGGCCCTGGGCTATTTGCGGGAGCAGGGTCTGCGCTTGCATGTGCGCAATTATCGGACGCCCGGGCGCGGCGGGGGCGAAATTGACCTCATCATGTGGGCGCCCGACGGTACCTTGGTGTTTGTCGAGGTGCGCCAGCGCCGCAGCCGCTCCCATGGGGGGGCCGAGGCCAGCATCACCCTCGCCAAGCAGCGGCGCATTGTGTGGGCGGCGCGCCACTTTTTGATGCGCTTGGGGCAAGAGCCGCCCTGCCGTTTTGATGTGGTGGCGGTGTCCCCACAGGGTATCACCTGGCTGTGTGCGGCTTTCGACGCGCAATGACTTGCCATCCGGTTATCATTCCGGCCATGCTAGAGCAACGTATTGAACAACAGTTCATCGACAGTGCCGACTTGAAATACCAGGCGGCACAAGTGCTTTCCAAGCCCATTGCGGCAGCCGTTCAGGCTTTGTTGGCCTGTGTCACCAGCGGTGGCAAGGTGTTGGCCTGTGGCAATGGCGGGTCTGCGGCGGATGCACAGCACTTTGCCGCAGAGTTTGTAGGACGCTTTGAGCGCGAGCGACCCGAGCTGGGCGCGATTGCGCTGACCACCGACAGCTCCATCCTCACCGCCATTGCCAACGACTACGACTTCAACCAGATTTTCGTCAAGCAGGTGCGCGCCCTGGGTCAGCCCGGCGATGTGCTGTTGGCCATTTCCACCAGTGGCAATTCGGCCAACATCCTGGCGGCGATTGAGGCGGCGCATGAACGCGAAATGACCATCGTGGCCATGACCGGCAAGGGCGGCGGAAAAATCGGCATGGCGTTGCGCGACACGGATGTGCACATTTGCGTGCCCCATGACCGCACCGCCAGAATTCAGGAGGTCCATTTGCTGGTCTTGCACTGTTTGTGCGACGGCGTGGACACACAATTGTTGGGTGAAACGGAAGGAAACACATGAAACACGTGCAATGGGTTCGTATTACGGCCGCGCTGGCTTTGGTGATGGGTTTGGGAGCTTGTGCGCCTTTGGTGGTCGGCGGGTTTGTGGGGGGCGCCATGGTCGCGACCGACCGCCGCACCTCGGGCACCCAATTGGAGGATGAAGGCATCGAGTTGCGCAGTGCCAACCGCATTCGCGAAATGGTCGGCGACCGTGTGCATGTCAACGTCACCAGCTACAACCGACAAGTGCTGCTGACCGGCGAGGTTCCCAACGATCGCGACCGCCAGTATTTGGCCAAGTTGATCTCGGAAGTGGACAATGTGCGCTCGGTGGTCAATGAGTTGGGCGTCATGCCCAAGTCTTCGCTGGGCGATCGCTCTACCGACGCTTTGATCACCGGCAAGATCAAGGCCAGCATGCTCGACAGCAAAGATATTTTTGCCAGCGCCTACAAGGTGGTGACCGAGCGTGGCACGGTTTACCTCATGGGCCGTGTGACCCAGCGTGAAGCCAACCGTGCCACCGACATCGCGCGCACGGTGGGTGGCGTCAAGAAAGTGGTGCGTGTGTTCGAGGTCATCAGCGAAGAAGAACTCAAGGCCTTGTTGCCCGAGCCGCCCAAGGCGGCGGCGCCTGCGCCGGCCAAGTGATTCACTGACGCGCCATGAAAAAGGGCTGCCTCGGCAGCCCTTTTTGCATCAGCCCAAACGCTTGATCAGGCTGGAAGTGTCCCAACGGCCCCCGCCCATCTGCTGCACATCGGCATAGAACTGATCAACAAGGGCGGTCACCGGCAGGCGTGCGCCGTTGCGCTTGGCCTCGTCCAGCACCAGGCCCAGGACTTTGCGCATCCAGTCCACGGCAAAGCCGAAGTCGAATTTGTCGGCCACCATGGTTTTGCCACGGTTGTCCATCTGCCAGCTTTGGGCCGCCCCCTTGCCCACCACATCCAGCACCAGGTTCATGTCCAGCCCGGCTTTGGCGCCAAAGGCGATGGCTTCGCTCAAGCCCTGCACCAGGCCGGCAATGCAAATCTGGTTGACCATCTTGGTCAGCTGGCCGGCACCGCTTTCGCCCATCAGGGTGAAGGCGCGCGAAAACGCCATGGCCACGGGCTTGACGCGGTCAAACACCGCCGCTTCGCCACCGCACATCACCGTCAGCAAGCCGTTTTGGGCGCCGGCCTGGCCGCCAGAGACGGGGGCGTCAATGAATGCCACGCCTTGTTTGGCCGCCAAGGCATGCAACTCGCGCGCCACATCGGCCGAGGCGGTGGTGTGGTCGACCAACACGGCGCCTGCCTTCATGCCGGCCAGGGCGCCATCCGGCCCCAGAATGACCGAGCGCAGGTCGTTGTCGTTGCCAACACAGCAAAACACCATGTCGGCGCCCTGGGCGGCTTCACGCGGTGTGGCCGCGCTGCGCGGTCCCGTGGTCGCCGCGTACTCTTGGCACCAGGCCTGGGATTTGGCGGCATTGCGGTTGTAGACCGTGACGCTGTGTCCGGCCAGGGCCAGGTGGCCGGCCATGGGGTAGCCCATCACGCCCAGGCCAATGAAGGCCACGCGGGTGGAGGGAGCGGCGTCGTAAGTTTTTGCTTGAGTGCTGGACATGGTTTCAGAGATGTGAGGTTGAACAACAGAACCACCCATCATAAAACCTGCGCGGAATGGCCGCTGGCGCTGGAAATTTTCCCGAGTGCTTGCAGGCGTTGTACATCCTGGGCCAAGCTGCGCATGCCCAGCGCAGCACTGGTTTGCAGCGTGTTGTGCAGCTGGGCGATTTTGTCTTCGCGAATCAGGTGGCGCACCGCAGGGGTGGCCACCAGGACCTCGAAGGCGGCCACACGCGCGTCGCCTTGGCGGGTTTTGCAAAGGATTTGCGACAACACGCCCACCAGGCTTTGACTGAGTTGCTGGCGCACCAGGTTTTTTTCTTCACCCGGAAAGCCATCCACGAGCCGGCTGACGGTTTGTGCCGCGCCGCGCGTGTGCAAGGTGGCCAGCACCAAGTGCCCGGTTTCGGCTGCGGTCAAAGCCCAGCGAATCGAGTTCAGGTCGCGCAATTCGCCCACCAGCAAAATGTCGGGGTCCTCGCGCAAGGCGCTGCGCAGGCCTTGCTCAAACGAGGTGGTGTGACGCTGGATCTCGCGCTGGTGAATCAGGCATTGCGCCGAAGTGTGCAGGTATTCAATGGGATCTTCCAGGGTCACAATGTGCAGACGCTGTTGCGCATTCAGTTGCTGCACCAGGCAAGCCAGGGTGGTGCTTTTGCCAGAGCCTGTGGGGCCTGTGACCAGCACCAAGCCCTGCGGCTGGCCAAGCCAAGACGTGACGACCTCTGGCAAGCCAAGACTTGCCAAGGGGGGCAGCTTGGATGGAATCAAGCGCAACACCATGGCATGCCCCTCGGCGTGCTGAAACAGGTTCGCCCGAAAGCGGCCCAACTCAGGCACATGGAACGCACCATCGCAGTCCTGTGGCAGCGATGCCCCAGGCCCAGGGGTGTCAGACGCCGCCAGCCATAGCAACACTTGCTGCGCCATGCCTTGCGCTTCTTCGCGGGTGACCAAGGCGCTGCCCAAGGGCACGATGTCACCCAGATGACGCAAGCTGGGACGCCGTCCTGCCGAGAGGTGCAAGTCGCTGGCGCCTGCCAGGATCGCCTGTTTCAGCCAATGAAGCAACATGAACGGCCCGTTCTCGGTTTAAAGTGGGGGGATTATGGGAAGCTTGAAAGAACCTTGGGACGCCGTGCGTGCACGCATCACGCAGGCCGCGCAGTCGTGCGCCCGCGCGCCTGATGACATCCGCTTGCTGGCGGTGTCCAAAACCTTTGGCGTCGACGCGATTCGCGAGGTGGCGGGCTATGGACAGCGTGACTTTGGTGAAAACTACATTCAAGAAGCGGTTGAAAAAATTCAGCTGCTGCGCACCGACCCGGTGACACAGCACTGCGTGTGGCATTGCATCGGCCCCATCCAAAGCAACAAGACGCGCTGGGTGGCCGAGCATTTTGACTGGGTGCACAGCATCGACCGCCTGAAAATCGCGCAACGCCTGAGCGAGCAACGCCCTGCAGAGTTGCCGCCCCTGCAGGTTTGCTTGCAAGTGAACATCGATGGCGGCGCCACCAAGTCGGGGGTGTCACCTGAGGACACACTGGCTTTGGCACGTGCCGTGGCCCAGCTGCCGCGACTGGTCTTGCGCGGCCTCATGACGATTCCCGATGCCAGCCCCGACTTCGCGTCGCAGTTGGCGGTGCACCAGCGTGCCGCCGCCTTGTTTGCCGACACGGCGGCGGCCTTGAAACAGCCAGCCTTTGACACCTTGTCGATGGGCATGACCGGCGACCTCGAGGCCGCCATTCATGCGGGCAGCACCATGGTGCGCGTTGGAACCGCTATTTTTGGACACCGTTGAACTTCTAGGATGCTCATGACGCCCTTGATTGCTCCCATGCAAGCCCTGATCGTTGAATGCTGCGCCGCGCCCGGCGCGCAGGTGCGCGCTGGCGATGTGCTGTTGATTTTGGAAGCCATGAAAATGGAGCATGAAATCCGCGCGCCCCATGACGGCCAAATTCACGAATGGTTTGTCGGTGCCGGCGAAACGGTCGAAGAGGGCGCGGTGATGCTCCAGTTGCAGGCGGTCACGCTGGCCGCGCCAGCGCCTGCACCAACCTCGCCCGCCCCCATGCCGCAGGCGGTGTCACCCACGGGCGTCCGGCCCGACTTGCAACGCGTGATCGATCGCCATGCACTCACCCTGGACGCAGCGCGCCCTGAGGCGGTGGCCAAACGCCATGCCCTGGGCCAACGCACCGCGCGCGAGAACCTGACTGACCTGGTGGATGAGGGGAGCTGGGTGGAGTATGGCGCGCTGGCCATTGCCGCCCAAACCCGTCGCCGCAGCCTGGAAGACCTGCAAGCCAACACGCCGGCCGATGGCATGGTGACAGGTCTGGGCAGCATCAATGGCCAGTGGTTTGGCCCCGAGGCCTCACGCTGCGCGGTGTTGGCGTACGACGCCACCGTGCTGGCCGGCACGCAAGGCATGCGCAACCACCAGAAAACCGATCGCTTGTTGCAAATCGCGCATGCGCAATCTTTGCCGGTGGTGCTGTGGGCCGAAGGCGGCGGCGGCCGCCCGGGCGATGTGGATGTGCACATCGTGGCCGGCTTGCAACTCACCACCTTCGCCTCCTATGCGCGCTTGTCGGGACGGGTGCCGGTGGTGGGCATCACCTCGGGGCGCTGCTTTGCCGGCAATGCCGCGCTGCTCGGTTGCAGCGACGTGATCATTGCCACGCGCGGCAGCAACATCGGCATGGGCGGCCCGGCCATGGTGGAAGGCGGCGGCCTGGGCCAGTTCAAGCCAGAAGACATTGGCCCCAGCGCCCTGCAGCATGCCAACGGCGTGATTGACCTGTTGGTCGACGATGAAGCCCAAGCGGTTGCCACGGCGCGTCATTACCTGTCGTTTTTCCAGGGGCGTGTGCCGCAATGGACGGCACCTGACGCCCAGGCCCTGCGCGCGGTGGTGCCAGAGAACCGTTTGCGGGTCTACGACACCCAGGCCGTGTGGCCGGCCCTGTTCGATGAAGGCTCGGTGCTGCCCTTGCGCACAGGCTTTGGCATCGGCATGCACACGGCGCTGGCCCGCATCGAGGGCCGCCCGGTGGGCGTGATCGCCAACAACCCCTTGCACCTCTCGGGCGCCATCGACGCCGAGGCGGCCGACAAGGGCGCGCGCTTCTTGCAGCTGTGCGATGCGCATGGCTTGCCGGTGGTGTCCTTGATCGACACACCCGGCTTCATGGTGGGGCCCGACATCGAAGCCCAGGCCCAGGTGCGCCATGTCAGCCGCCTGTTTGTGGCGGCAGCGCAGCGGCGCGTGCCCATCTTCAGCGTGGTGCTGCGCAAAGGCTACGGCTTGGGCGCCATGGCCATGGCCGGGGGCGGCTTCCACGAGCCGGCCTTCACGGTCGCCTGGCCCACCGGTGAATTTGGCGGCATGGGCCTGGAGGGCGCGGTCAAGCTGGGGTATCGCAAAGAGCTGGCAGCCCTGGAAGGCGCCGAGCGCGAAGCCCTCTACCAAAAGCTGGTGGCGCAGCAGTATGAAAATGGCAGCGCCATGAACATGGCGTCCACCTTGGAAATTGACGCGGTGATCGACCCGGCGCAAACCCGGCACTGGCTGGCCCAAGGCCTGGCCAGCGCCCCGCTGCCCGCACGCGGCACGGGCCGCTTCATCGACACCTGGTAAGCCGCCTCAGAAGCGCTCGAGCTCGGGGTGGGGCATCTGCCCGCCGCGCACCACCATCTTGCCGTACTCGGCACAGCGTTGCAGCGTGGGGATCACCTTGCCGGGGTTGAGCAGGCCCGGCGGGTCGAAGGCGCGCTTGATGGCAAACATCTGCTTGCACTCTTGCGGCGTGAACTGCACGCACATGCTGTTGAGCTTTTCCACGCCCACGCCGTGCTCGCCGGTCACGGTGCCGCCCATGGCCACGCTGGTTTCCAGAATGTCGGCACCGAAGGCCTCGGCACGGTGCAGCTGGTCGGGGTCGTTGGCATCGAACAGGATCAGCGGGTGCAGGTTGCCGTCGCCGGCATGGAACACGTTGGCGCAGCGCAGCTGGTGCTTCTTTTCCATTTCGGCAATGGCTTGCAGGATGTCGGCCAGGCGCTTGCGCGGAATGGTGGAGTCCATGCACATGTAATCGGGGCTGATGCGGCCCGAGGCCGGAAAAGCGTTCTTGCGCCCGCTCCAAAACCGCAGCCGTTCGGCCTCATCGCGGCTGACGGCCAAGGCGGTGGCGCCGCACTGGCGCAGCACGGCGCTCATGCGCTCTATTTCTTCGGCCACCTCTTCGGGGGTGCCATCGCTTTCGCACAACAGAATGGCTTCGGCACTCAGGTCGTAGCCGGCCTTGACAAAGTCTTCCACGGCCGCGGTCATGGGCTTGTCCATCATTTCCAGGCCAGCTGGGATGATGCCCGCGGCAATGATGGCGGCCACCGCATCGCCCGCGCGGCGGATGTCGTCAAAGCTGGCCATGATGCAGCGCGCCAGTTGCGGCTTGGGCACCAGCTTCACCGTGACCTCGGTGGTCACCGCCAGCATGCCCTCGGAGCCAATCACCAGCGGTAGCAGGTCCAGCCCCGGGCTGTCCAGCGCGTCGCCGCCAAATTCGATGGGCTCGCCGTCGATGGTGAAGCCCTTGACCTTGAGCACATTGTGCAAGGTCAGCCCATACTTAAGACAGTGCACGCCGCCCGAGTTCTCGGCCACGTTGCCACCAATCGTGCAGGCAATTTGGCTGGAGGGGTCGGGGGCGTAATACAGGCCCAGGGGCGCGGCCGCCTCACTGATGGCCAGGTTGCGCACGCCACACTGGACCACGGCGGTGCAACTCTCTGCGCTCATCGACAAAATTTTGTTGAACTTGGCCAGGGACAGGGTCACCCCTTCGCCATGCGGCATGGCGCCACCCGACAAGCCCGTGCCAGCGCCGCGCGCCACCACCGGCACCGCCAAGGCGTGGCAGGCTTTCAGTGCGGCTTGCACCTGCTGGGCGTTTTCCGGCAAGGCCACGCACAGCGGCCGCTGGCGGTAGGCGGTGAGGCCGTCGCACTCGTAGGGCGTGGTGTCTTCCGATGTGTAGAGCACAGCATGGGCCGGCAAAACGGCTTTCAGTGCCGCCACCACTTGCGATTGGCGTTGCGCGCGCTGCAGGGCCGCGTGCTGGTCCGAAGTCATTGGAGCATTCATGGCACCCACTTTACGTGAAATTCCCGCGCCCGGGTTGAAAGAACTTTCAGGCTTTGTTGAAGCCCGCTCAGCTGACGGCCTTTTGCAGCCACTCGGCGAAGGCCGCGCATTCCCAGCGGTCCATGACGCCGGTGCGCCAGCACAGGTAGTGCGCATGGGGGCTGGGCACTTGCACGGGGGTCAGGCGAATCAGGGTGCCGTTTTCCAGCCAGGGAGCCCCCAGCTTCAGGCGGATCAAGCCAATGCCCAGGCCTTGGGCGGCGGCATCGCACAGCAGGCCGATGTCGTTGAAGCTCGAACCGTCGGTGGGTTCGGGCCACTCCAGGTGATGGGCGGCAAACCAGGTGCGCCAGGGCTCCAGCGGGCTGCGCAGCAAGGTGGCATCGCTGAGGTCTTGGGGCGTGTCAAAGGGGCCGTGCTCGCGCAGGTAGGCCGGGGAAGCCAGCAAGGTGACGTCGTCCTTCATCAGGCACAGGCTTTCCACATCGGCATACCGCCCCGTGCCAAAGCGGATGGTCAGGTCGGCGTCTTCGGCCACCACGTCCAGCAAAGGAATGCTGACCTGCAGCGTGAGGTCGATTTCCGGGTAGGCCTCGGCAAACTGGCGCAGCCGGGGCATCAGGATGGAGCGGGCAAAGGTGGGCGTGACCGCCAGGCGCAGCTTGCGCTTGCCCACGCCATTCGGGCTTTGCCCTGGGAAACGCTCCAGGCTGGTCAGGCCTTCGCGCACATGGGCCAGGTACTCGCTGCCTTCGGTGGTCAGCGAAAAATCGGCCCGGCCAAACAGCTTGGTGCCGATGATCTGCTCGAGCTGGCGCACCCGGTGGCTGACCGCACTGGGGGTGACGCACAGTTCCTCGGCCGCCTGGGTGACCGAGCGCAGGCGCGCCAGCGCCTCGAAGGTCAGCAGGCATTGAATGGGGGGAATGCGCGACGTCATGGCAACAGGCAGCAGGGTCGCGCGGGGGCTTACTTGAAGATCACGGTCTTGTGGCCATCGAGCAGCACGCGGTGCTCGCTGTGCCATTTGACGGCACGCGCCAGCACCTGGCTTTCGGTGTCGCGGCCCAGGGCGGTCAAGTCTTCCACGGTCTTGCTGTGGTCGACCCGGGCCACGTCCTGCTCGATGATGGGCCCCTCGTCCAGGTCGGCGGTGACGTAGTGGGCCGTGGCGCCGATCAGCTTCACCCCCCGGTCATGCGCCTGGTAATAGGGTTTGGCGCCTTTGAAGCTGGGCAAGAAGCTGTGGTGAATGTTGATGGCCCGCCCTTGCAGCTGTCGGCACATCTCGTCAGACAAAATTTGCATGTAGCGCGCCAGCACCACCAACTCG
>JACCDS011232809.1_pt1 | contig 10773 bp, 9 predicted proteins | sample 7446441 | NCBI WGS metagenome assembly JACCDS01 (sample SAMN15323445, study PRJNA562643) | freshwater metagenome | isolation source: river surface water | place: USA:Blue River Watershed | collected 2017-08-17 | reverse complement strand
GCGCTGGACCGGTTGGCGGCGATCTTCGCGCCGGGCGGCGGGCCCGCGGGGCCGGACCGGGCGGGGCTGTTTGTCGAGGTGCAGCGGCACCGGGTGCGCGGGGAGGAGCGCGAGACGGAGTTTTTGCGCGACCTCGCGGCGGCGCGCGGGTTGCCGCTGCTGGCGACGGGCGGCGCGACGTACGCGACGCCGGCCCAACGCCGGACGGCGGACGTGTTCACCTGCCTGCGCCTGCACACGACGCTCGACGCCGCGGGCAGTCGGCTCGCGCCCAATGCCGAGCGCCACCTGGCGACGCCGGCCGCGATGGCGGCGCGGTTCCGCGACCTGCCGGAGGCCGTGGCGAATTCCGCGATCCTCGAGGCGCGGCTCGATTTCACCCTGCGCGATCTGGGGTATCAGTTTCCCGACTACACGACGCCCGACGGGCGGCCGATGCCGGATTTTTTGCGCGAGACGACGTACGCCGGCGCGGGGCGGCGTTTCGGGAGTCTGGCGCCGCGGGTGACGGCGCAGCTCGACCGCGAGCTCGCGTTGATCGCGAAGCTCGGGTTCGCCGGCTATTTTCTCATCGTCTGGGACATCTGCCGGTACTGCCGCGACGAAGGCATTTTGGTGCAGGGCCGCGGCAGCGCGGCCAACAGCGCGGTCTGCTACGCGCTCGGCATCACGGCGGTGGATCCGATCCGGCACGAACTGCTGTTCGAGCGGTTCCTGAGCGAGGGGCGAGTCGGGCGCGACGGCCATCCCTCGTGGCCCGACATCGATCTCGATCTGCCGAGCGGCGAATTGCGCGAACGCGTGCTGCAGCGCGTGTACGCGCAGTACGGCGCGCGGGGCGCGGCGATGACGGCGAACGTGATCACGTACCGCGGGCGCAGCGCGGTGCGCGAGATCGGCAAGGTGCTCGGGTTCGGCGACGACGCGCTCGACCGTTTCTCCGGGCTCTACGCCAACGGCGATTTTCCCGAGACCCTGGAATTGCAGGACCAGCTAGCGCTCGCCGGCATCGCGGCCCGGCATCCCCGCGCCGCGGCGATGGTCGAGCTCTACCGGCAGATCCACGGGCTGCCGCGGCATCTCGGGCAGCACAGCGGCGGCATGGTGATCGCGCAGGGCCAGCTCGACCGCGTCGTGCCGCTGGAAAACGCGACCATGCCCGGCCGCACGGTGGTGCAATGGGACAAGGACGACTGCGAGGACCTCGGCATCGTGAAAGTCGACTTCCTCGGCCTCGGCATGATGGCGGCGTTGCAGGACACGTTTGCGCTGTGCCGGGCGCGCGGTGCGCCGGTGGAGCTGCACACGATCCCGCCGGACGACCCCGCGACCTACGCGGCGATGCGGGCGGCGGACACGGTGGGCGTTTTCCAGATCGAGAGCCGGGCGCAGATGGCGACGCTGCCGCGGCTTCGTCCGGCCTGTTTCTACGACGTGGCGATGCAGGTCGCGATCGTGCGGCCGGGGCCGATCGTCGGGCACCTCGTGCACCCGCTGATCCGGCGGCGGAACGGGCTCGAGCCGGTGAGCTATATCGACCCGAGCGTCGACGATATCGTGGCGCCGATTTTGCGCCGCACCCTCGGCGTGATTTTGTTCCAGGAGCAGATGCTGGAGCTGGCGATGAAGCTGGCGGCGTTCAGCGGCGGCGAGGCGGAGGAGTTGCGGCGCGCGATGGGTTTCACGAAGGGGCACGACCGGTTGCAGCGCGCGCTGGCGAAGCTCGTGGCCGCGCTGCGCGCGCACGGGCGCAACGAGACCGTGGTGCGGAAAGTGAGCGAGTCGGCCCTGAGTTTCGCGGCTTACGGATTTCCGGAATCGCACGCGCTGAGCTTCGCGCTGCTCGCGTACGCGAGCACGTGGCTGAAGGTGCACCGGCCGGCGGAATTCACCGCGAGCCTGCTGAACCACCAGCCGATGGGATTCTATTCGCCGGCGACGCTGTTGCAGGACGCGCGGCGCCACGGCCTGCGCACGCGGCCGGTGTGCGTCGCGCGGTCGGAGTGGCCGTGCACGGTGGAGGCGGACGGCACGTTGCGGATCGGGCTCTCGTACGTGAAGGGCCTGCGGGAGACGGCGGTGCGGGCCATGCTGGCGGCGCGGGCGGAGCGGCCCTTCGCGGACTTGGCGGATTGGCTGCGGCGCACGGCGTTCACTGCGGCGGAGCGCCGGGCGCTGGCGGCGGCGGGGGCGCTGCACACGCTCGCGCCGTACCGCCGCGCGGCGCTGTGGCAGATCGAGGCGGCGTGGTCGGAGGACGAAGCGCTGTTCCGGCACGCGGCCGGGGCGGAAGAGGAGCGGGACGCGGCGGCGCCGCTGGCGCCGATGACGTTGGCGGAGCGGTTGCGGGCGGATTTCACGGGGCTGGAGCTCACGGCGGGGGCGCATCCGATGGCGTTGGTGCGGGCGCAGCTGCCGGAGGTGTGGCGCGCGGCCGATTTACCGCTGGGGCGGGACGGGGACCGCGTGGAGATCGCGGGCTCGGTGATTTGCCGGCAGCGGCCGGGGACGGCGAAGGGTTTCGTGTTTATCAGCCTCGAGGACGAGACGGGGATCGCGAACGCGGTGGTGCTGCCGGCGCTGTTCGAAGCCAAGCGACTGATGATCACGCAGGAGCCGGCGCTGCGCATCACGGGCCGGCTGCAGCACCGCGAAGGCGTGATCCACGTGAAGGCGGAGACGATCGCGCCGCTGCCGCCGGCGGCGGTGCCGACGCAGGCGTCGCACGATTTCCACTAAGGTGCGGCGGGGAATTGAACCACGGAGGCACGGAGCGCACGGAGGTTGCAACGGCACACCCGAAGCGAGTGCACCGGCTGAGGCGCGGGCGGAGCCGGGAGGGCCGGCGCGCGGGCGGGCTAGCGGGCGTCGGGCCCGCCGGTGTCGAGCGACACCAGCAGGCACAACGCGATGCAGACAATGATGGCTGCGAGCATCGAAAACGGAGGCGCTCAGGTCAGCTGCACGCCGCCGTCGATCGTGATCTCTTCGCCCACGATGTAGCTCGAGTCGCGGGAGAGCAGGAAACGCACGAGCTTGGCGACCTCGTCGGCCGTGCCGAAGCGCTTGAGCAAGGCCGACGCCGCCATGCTTTCCTCGAAGCCCTTCTGCGCGTCCGCCGGCATGCCGAGTTTGTTGTAGATGGGAGTGGTGATCGGGCCGGGGTTGATCGTGTTGACGCGGATGCCGCGCGGCGCGAGCTCAGTGGCGAGCGTGCGGCCGAACGAGGCGACGGCGGCCTTGGTCGCGGAGTAGATGCTGGTGGCCGGCATGCCGAGGAAGCCGGCGATGGAGGCGTTGAGCACGACGCTGCCGGGATTGCCGATGACGGGCAGCAGCGACTGCAGCTGAAAATAGAGGCCGCGCACGTTGATGTGGAACATGTCGTCGAAGTGCTTCGGCGTCATGGCCTCGATCGGGCCGAACTGGCCGATGCCGGCGTTGAGGAACGCGCCGTTAATCCGGCCGACGTGTTTGCCGACTTCGGCGCCGAGCGCCTGCGCGTCCGCGAGGGAAGCGGCGTCGGAAGCCAGCACGATGGCCTGCGGGCCGAGGGCGGCCTTGGCGGACGCGAGGGTCGCGGGATTGCGGCCCGTGACGACGACCCGGGCGCCTTCGGCTTCCAGGAGTTGGGCGGTGGCAAGACCGATACCGGTCGTGCCTCCGGTAATGAGGATGGTTTGATTTTTCATGGTTGGGAGAAAAGGGAGGCGAAAGGCCGGACGGAAACGGCGTCGTAACTTAGGTGGAACAATCGTTCCAGATTAGTCGGCAAATCAGTCGAGCACCTGGAGCGCGATCCGGGCGCTTTGCCGGAGGTTGTCGCGGTCGCCGAGGGCGCGGGCGGCGACGCTGAGCCCGAGGACCGTGTGGTAGAGGAAGCGGGCGAGGGCGACGGGGTCCTTGGCGCGGGCGAGTTCGCCTTCGCGCTGCGCGCGGCTGAGACGGGACGCGTAGAGGCCTTCGACCTCGCGGACGTGCCGCGCGGCGACCGCCCGCGTTTCCGCGTCGTGCGGCGCGAGCTCGACCATCGCGTTGACCATCATGCAGCCCGGGGCCCCGTTGGCGCAGTTGCCTTCGATCATGGCGTCGAAAAGTTCGGCGAAGGTCTGCCGGACGGGCGCGGCCTCGTCGAGGATGCGCCGCAGGCGGTCGAGGTTGCGCGCGAGGTAGCGGGCGAGGGCGGCGTGGTAGAGCGCCTGCTTATCGCCGTAGGTGTCGTAGAGGCTCTGGCGGCTGACGCCGAGTTCCTTGACGAGATCGGCGAAGGAAGTGTGCTTGAACCCGCGGGCGCGAAACAGGTCGAGGGCCCGGTCGAGCACCTCGGCTTCGTCGAATTCCTTGGGGCGGGTCATGGGAATTAGATAGAATGAACGTTCCATAATAGTCAAGCGCCGTTCCCGGAAGACGGACCGGTCGGGAGCCGCGACGGTGGCGCCGGACGGGCCGCGGCCGTCGCGGGGCGGTCAGCCGAGCCAGCGGAACAGCGGCGGAAACGCGACCACGACGAGGGCCGCCCAGACCGAGTACACGGGCAGGTAGCCCGTCTGCCACCGTTCGAGGCTCGAGAACGCGCCGCGGCCGAGCAGGAACCGGACGTAGAGCACGGCGGACCACGCGAGATTGACCAACAGGATCAGATTCTCGCCCAGCGCCGCCACGCGGTTCGGGCTGAAACCGAATTCGCCGATGCGCGCGCCGATGGCCCAGAGCGCCACGATGTCGGCCAGCAGGGCCCCGACCACCAGCACGATGAGCACGAGATCGAAGGCGCCCGGCGGCGCGTGCGGATCGCGGGCCGAGATGGCGTAGATCAGCAACGCCAGCACCACGACGAGCAGCAGGTCGAAACCGATGAGTTGCGCCCGCTCGAGGTCGATGCCGCGGCCCGACAGCAGCAACGTGCCGAGAAACGCGACCAGCATGAGGGCGAACAGCGGCGCGAAGAGCCGGGTCAACATGGGTGCCAAGCTTTCCCGCACGCCGCGTTTGGACTCGACCAGCCAGGAGGCGACGATGAGCGCGCCGGTCGCGCCGCAGGGAATCAGCCACGCGCCGAAGAACGGCCCGATGTCGATGCCGATGGACTTGAACGTGACGGCCATGAGGGCGCAGAACACGCCGCCGCCGAGCGCGATCAGCACGTAGTGGATGAAGAGCTCGCCCGAGAAACGGATGAAGTCCATGCGGGCGGCCGTTTCGCGCCAGCGGCTGCCGGCGTGCACGATTCCCACTGCCAGCCAGAGTGCGATCGGCAGGTGCAGGGCGGTCAGTTCACCGAAGGTGTTGATGCCGCCAAAGCCGGGCAGATTCGCGAAGAGGGCAGCCGCACCGAACGTTCCGAGCAGGGCCAGCCAGCCCTTTGTGCCCAGGGCGAATTGCCGTTTCCAGAGGAAGAAACCGATCAGGCAGGGCAGCACCAAGAGACTGGCGTTGCGGAAATAGAAATGCTCCGCGGCGTCGTCGGTCGGGTTGATTCCGAAGAGTGCCGGCACCTTGATCGCGATGCCCGCCAGCACCGCGAAACCGAAGGCGACCAACGCGTCGCGGTGCGCGGGCGCGCGGAGTCCTGCGGTTTCAACCGGCACCGTCGTCGCGGCGAATGGCGGCCAGACGCGGCCGGCGCTGGCGCGGGCGAATTCCTGCGCCGCGGGGCCGCCGCGTGGGTCGCGCGCCGTGCGCTGCACCGCGATCAGGAAGGCCTCGTCGGGCGCGAGTCCGGCGCGGGAGAGGGCGGCGAACTCGGTGCGGAGGCGGAATTCCAGGGCGGCCAGTTCGGTCGGCGCGATGTCGGGCCCGGAGCGGACGTGGCGTCGCCACGGTTCGATGAAGGTTTCGAGCGGATCCGCGGGAGAGGCGTTGGCCATGTTCTACGGTGCGCGCGGCGTGTGAAGTGACGATGAAGTTCCGGGGAAACGCGGGTGAATTCGGTGACGTGGCGACGGGGTTGAACCACGGAGGCACCGAGGGCATGGAGGGAAGGGCTCGGACGGGAATCGGGGGGCATCTGGGCCGGCGTGGCGGGAAGGCCGAGGGAGGGGAGCGGGTGCGGCGGAGCGGCGGAGCGCGGGGGGGCGACCCGCCGCCGGGGCCTTACTTCGTGCGGAGCAGTTCGACGAGTTCGTAGGGCTTCTGCCGGTTGGCGGCGGCGAGTTCGCGGAGCGTCTGCGTGTCCTCGAACCGCAGGCCCTGCGCGCCCAGCCGGGCGCGGGCGGCGGCGAGGTCGAGGCCTTCGTCGGCGCAGAACTGGGCGAGGGTTTTCCAGCCCAGGCCGCCGCCGGCTTGGCCTGCGCGGGGTTCGCCCGCGGCCGACGGTGCCGTCATGATGATGTCGTAGACCTGTTGCGCGGAGAGGTTGGCGCGGGCGGCGAGGTCGCGCACGACGGTCTCGGCCGCGAAGCCCGCGACGCCTTTCGCCGCGAGGCGCGCGTTCGCCGCGGCGGGATCGATGCCGCCTTTTTGGGCGAGGGCCGCCAGCGTGAGCAGTTCCGCGTGCGGGATCGGCGCGCGTTCGGCGGGGCGTTCCCAGCTTTCCTTGAACGCTTCGTTCCAGGCGAGCAGCGAGGAAAACGGCGGCACGTCGGCGAGCGTGCCGGCAAACACCACGGCGCACAGGGCCGCCGCGACCGCCCACTCGGCCCGGTAGCCGAGCGTGCGGGTGGCGCGGTTCTTCAGGTACGACAGCAACGGCCCCCGGTTGAAGTAAACGTGCACGGCCGTCATCGCGAGGAAGAGGGCGCCGAACCAGATATGGAGCGCGCCCCAGTCGCCCTTGCGCAGGCCTAGAAGCGTCCAGTTGGTCCAGTTCGCCACGCGGCCGGGCGGCGCGAGGAAGAGCATCGCGCCGCTCAGCGCCAGCAGCGCGAAACCGAGGGTCATCAGCACGCTGGTGAGCGCGCGCCATTGGAAACGGGGGGCGGTCGGGGAGTGCATGACGGGGCGGGGTCGAGGTGCGGCACCGGGGGCGAGGACGGCTCAGCGGCCGCCGCGGTAGCCGCGGCCAACATTGCCGGGGGTGGCGGGAGTCGGCGCGGCCGGGCCGTTGCCGGAGCAATCGGCGCCGCACGCGGCGTTGCCGCCGCCCGGACCTTTGCCTTGGCCTTGGCCGCCGCGGCCGGGCGCCGCGTTCGTCACCGCGGCGAATTCCTCGGCGGCGAGGATCTGCGGTTCATATACGACGCCGGCGGCCTTGAGATTGCGGACGAAGGCCGCGAGGTGGTTGTACGAAGCGGCGATGAGATCGGCGATGACCGCCTGCGAGGCCGGGTCGTTCGCCAGCGCGGAGAGGCGGCGGAGATCGGCGATGTCGGTTTCCTCGATCAACGCGCCGGCGCGCAGGGCGCCGGTGGCGGAGCCGTTCACGAGGTCGAGCAGTTGGTCGTGGAGCATCTGGAGATCGGCGGTGGCGTAGACGCCGGCCTGCGCGGGCGGCGGCTGTACGCCGATCGTGGCGGCGAGTCGGGTGAGCGCGGCGGCATGGCGGGACTCGGACTCGGCGATATTGGCGAACACGCGGAGATTCCAGCGTGCGGCGGCGGCGGCGTAGATGTCGTGCGCGACGCGTTCCTCTTCGATGGCGAAGATGAGATCGCTCGCGGCGAGCGTGGTCGGAGTCGCGGGCGTGGCGGCGTTTGACGGACAGGCGGCCGGGGGCGTCGGGACGGGTGTGGCGGCGGGGGCACCGATGCGGTTTTGGGCGCCGAAGGCGAAGAGCGGGAGAGCGAGGAGGACGACGAGTTTTGTTTTCATGGGTGAATTTTGGTTCGCCCGGTTACACCCCGTAACCGCGCCGACATTACACGGCGGCGGAGAGATGTTTCGCTGCGGGGCAATTTCCGGCGCCGGCGGGCAACAAAAAGCCGCTCGCGGCGGCGAGCGGCGGCAGGAACCCGACGGTGGAAGCAGCGGGTTACTTCTTGGCGGGCTTCGTTTTCAGGTAGGCTTCGACGAGGTCGCGGCGGTAGCGCATTTTTTCGTCGGGATCGAGCGTCTGGAGTTTGGCTTGGACCTCGGCGCGGCGTTCGGGCGTGGCGCTCTGCATCATCTCGCGCCAGCCGTCCTGGATTTCCGGCGGCATGCCGGCCCAGCCTTGGCGCAGTTGCTGGCGCTGCGGTTCCGGAAGTTGGCGGAACGCGGCGATCTCGGTGCGCAGGGCGGCCCGTTGCGCCGGGGTCATGGCGCGGAGCCGCGCGATGACGGCCTCGAGCTGGGCGAGTTCGGCATCGGAGAGGTTGAGAAATTGCTCGAGGGCGGCGAGTTCGCCGGCGGACGAGGCCGGAGTGCCGGCGGCCGGGGCCTGGGCGGCGAGCGGGGCGGCGAGGAGGGCAAAGACGAAGCCGAGGCAGGTGAGCGTTTTCATCGGACGGCGGGGATTCAGCTACGGGGATGCGCGGGAAGGTGGAGGAGGGCTTCGCGGTTTTCGGCGGCGAGCAAGGAGCGCGCCGGGTGGAGCGCGGCATCGAGGGCAAACAATTCCTCGAAGGAGACCGGGGCGGGGACGGCCGCGGGCGGGGCGTCCCGGCGCAGCACGACGACGAGGGCGACGGCCGCGGCGGCGAGCGCGGGCAGGCCGGGCCAGAGCAGGCGGCGCAGCCAGGAGGCGCGGGCCGGCGGGCGGGTGCCGGCGAGTTCGGCGCGGAGTTCGCGCCAACGTTGCTCGAAGGCGGGCGAGGTGCGGTGGAGTTTGCTGCCGAGCAGACGGTCGAGCTCGGCGTCGGACGGAGGGCGGGAAGGTCCGGAGTTCATGACAAGGGGCGCATAAGCGCTTTGAGCTGTTGGCGGGCGCGGTGGAGTTGGACGCCGAGGGCGTTGGCGGTGAGGCCGAGCGTCGCGGCGACGGTGCGGTGGTCGAGGTCCTGCTGGTGGACGAGGAGGAGCAGCGAGCGCTGCGCTTCGGGCAGTTGGGCGAGGGCGTTTTGAAACAGCTCCTCGAGTTCGCCGGCACGGCGGGCGTCGTCGCTGCCCGGGGCGGCGAGGTAGTCGAAGGCCTCGGGCGGGACGGACTGCGCGGGTTTGCGGCGGCGGCGGCGGAGTTCGTTGAGCAGGAGATTGCGCGCGATGTGGAAGAGAAACGTGGCGAAGGCGGCGCGGGGTTCGTAAGTCGCGGCCGAGCGGTGCAGGCGCACGAAGACCTCGAGGGTGAGGTCCTCGGCTTCGGCCATCGAACCGAGGGAACGATAGAAGAAGGCGAGGAGCGGCTTCTTCCATTTGTCGAAGAGCTCCTGCCAGGCGCGTTGGTCGCCGGCGGTGCCGCGGGCGAGGAGGCCGGCATCTTCGTCCGCAGGAGATTCCGGTGCCGGCGCGGGAGCGTCCGCAGCGCAGAAGATCCGGAGCAGCCAGGCGAGGACGGGAGGAAGGGCGAAGACGGAGGTCACCGCGGAGACAAACCCCAGCGACACACAGTTCTTACGGGCTTTCGACGTTTATTGCGGGGGTGATGTGCGGGGCGTGGGGCGGAGGCTTGAACCACGGAGGCACGGAGGACCCGGAGAAGGGATCTTCTGACGGCACGGGGTGAAATGATTTCCCGAAATGCAGATCGGATGGCTTCAGGTGGTCCGAAATGGGCGGGGTCGAACGTGGGGCAGGTGACGCGTCGGAGTCGCTTCCGGGGCCCGGGCCGGTTGGGCTGCGGGGCGCGTTGCCCTTTTTCCATGAACACCTCCGCCATTCCGAAAAACCTCGTCTGCCTTTGGTACAACCACGACGCGCAGGACGCCGCGGCGTTCTATGCGGCGACATTTCCCGACAGCCGCGTCACGGCGGTGCATCGCGCGCCGACGGATTATCCCATGGGGAAGGCCGGCGACATTCTGACGGTGCAGTTCACGGTGTTGGGGATCCCGTGCCTGGGGCTGAACGGCGGGCCGATCTTTCCGCACACGGAGGCGTTTTCGTTCCAGGTGGCGACGGACACGCAGGAGGAGACGGACCGTTACTGGAACGCGATCGTGGGAGACGGCGGCCGGGCGAGCCAATGCGGCTGGTGCAAAGATCGCTGGGGTGTGAACTGGCAAATCACGCCGCGCGTTCTGACGCAGGCCATGGCCGCAGGTGGGGCGGAGGCGCAGCGCGTCTTCGCGGCGATGATGGAGATGGGGAAGATCGACATCGCCGCGATTGAAGCTGCGCGGCGCGGGCCGGCGTGAGGGGGCGGCGCCCGAAACGGGGTCCTGTCTCAATTTCCCACCCTGGTGCGTGGGGAGATGGGAAATCGGGAACGAAAAAGGAAGCGAACGACGAACCCCCGGGGTGGCGGATGTTGAAAGTTGAGCCCTGTCATCTTTGGGCGGCCGTCGGTTTTTCACACCTTGCTCGACGCTCAACCAAACTCACTCAACGGCAGGAGTTTGGCCTAGAAGCGGGGTTCGCGGGGCCGATTTTTTGAAATCTCCCGGGCTGGGATCAATAGGCAGACGGTATGCACCCGTACCCTTCGTGCTCCGCACCCACCTCGCGCCCATCCGCCCGGACAATTTCGGGTGTTCTCATGCTCTCGACGCTACTCATGGCTGCCGTGCCCGGCCTCCGCGCCGGGTTTGTCCACGCTCCTTACGCTCCGATCGCGGTCGAGGTGGGCGGATCGAGTTCGGTGTTCGATTCGGTTGTCGGCTTCAACGGCAGCCGGGCCGACTTCGGCGGCCCTTGGGGTTCCCAATGGGACGTCGCGCTGCAGAATTATTCGACGGGATGGCAGACCTTTTCCGCGACCTTTCAGGCGGACCCGGGCAATGTCTTCACGAGCGCCGTGCTCGGCTTTGGCCAATGGAGTTT
>JACCDS012104582.1_pt1 | contig 10774 bp, 10 predicted proteins | sample 7446441 | NCBI WGS metagenome assembly JACCDS01 (sample SAMN15323445, study PRJNA562643) | freshwater metagenome | isolation source: river surface water | place: USA:Blue River Watershed | collected 2017-08-17 | reverse complement strand
GCAAGGTCGTCTCTGGCCATTCCGGTGAAACGTTACGACCGAAGCCGGTAATCAGTACGTCCTTTTTGCGGCCATCGATGTACAGGAAACCGTCGGGGTCGAGATGGCCCAGGTCGCCGGTGGCCAGCCATGCTTGCTCGCTCGGGACCTGCCTGAGATAGTGCGCGGTAGCACCGCCGACTTCAATTTCACCGTCAGCGGCAATCCGTACTGGCCGGTGCGCTAGTGGCCGCCCGACGCTGCCGTCTCGCACGGCACCGGGCACGTTGAGTGCCACCACCGAGGCGCATTCGGACAAGCCGTAGCCTTCAAACACCGGCCAGCCGCGCGTGCGTGCCAGCGCCAGCAGCTTCGGCGGCGTCTTGGCCCCGCCCACCGCCACGAAGCGCAGGCTGGCCAAGCGCGCATCATTGGCTGTCGTCACCGCGACCAGCGCCTGCAACATCTGTGGCAGCAAGATGATGCTGTGCGCTTGGTAACGCTCGATAGCGGCCAGGCATAATTGGGGATCGAATTGGCTGGCACCGGACAGCCCGGTTTCAGCCAGCGGCGGGCAGATCGTTACTGCGCCGCTTAACAACGCGGTGTAGGGGCCTGCGATGTTTTCCAGCAGCACTGCGAAGGGCAGCAGGCACAAATGGCGTTCAATACCGAGGCTGCGCATAGCGCCGTGCAAGGCTTGTGCTACCTGCCACTGCTGCGCAGTGCTCAGGCAAACGCCTTTTGGGGTTGACGTGGTGCCCGAGGTGAAGGTGATTTTTTGCGTGGTGGCAGATGGGGCGGCTGCCGTGCTGACCGATGTGCTGGCAGGGGTGGAGAGCTGCGCTGGCAGCTCGCTCAGCACCTCCGATTCGAACAGCGTTAGCGGCCCGCCGCAATCGTGCGCCACGTCGAAACCGAGCGCCGCCGCCGGTTGTGGCTGAGCGCAAAATATTGAGTTGCAGCCACTCTCGGCCAGCACGTGCAGCCACTGGGCCGGGGTGAAAAACAGCGGCAAAGGAACTAAAGTGAGATCCAAGCGCTGGGTCGCCAAATCAATCGCCAGCCATTCCGGGCTATTGTCGGCCAGAATCGCCACTGGCGCGCGCGGCAGCTTGCGGGCCAGCAGGGCGGTGCTGACGCTGGCAATTCGCGCCTCCAATCCGGCGCGATTGAGCGTATCTCGCCCATCACTGAGCAAGGGGCGGTCGTTGGGTAGGGAATCAAGCAAGTCGTACATAGCCGTATTGGATGTCGCCAAACATCACCGTTGGTTGAGTATCGTAATAGCTGCCCCAGCTTTGGCCACCATCGGCCAGACGTGCCGGGTCGGCTAGCGCCAGCACCTGCGGCTGCAAGCGCAGGCGGGTAAAGGAATTGAGCAGGCTGGCAGTCGCCGTGAATGCCACCCAGCGCAGCCCCAAGTCATGCAGCAGGCGCGTGGTGCTAATGATGAGTGCGCGCGCAGCGCCGGGGTATTGGGCGGCCAGGTTGCCGACTTCAACAATGTCTGCGCGCGGCACCGTCTCCTGCACCTGGCTACTCACCGCAGCCTCGATCGGTTGGTCGAGATACTGCTCAAGAAAGGTGGCACCATAGGCGGCGGGCGTGTAGCCAAGGGCCGCAATCCAGTTTCCCTGTTCATCGCGGCAGCCAAGCAAAATCTGGCAAAAATGACTGACTTGCGCGCCATAAGATTCGAGGAATGAGCGCGCGATAAAGGCTTCCAGACTGGTGCGGCCGGGGGCACCGGGGCTGAACTGTTCCACCTTAAACGACGGCTCGCGTCGTAGCGGCAAAGACGCAGCACGCGCTTGCTGCGCAGGCAAGGCTATGGTGGGTATCATGGTGTGCATTCCTTGGATAGTGACGATGATGTGACTATAGGGAATGAACATTAGCTACAAATTAACCGGGCTTAATCTTGCTACAGCAGCTTGGGCACGGCTTGCGCTTGAATAATCACCTTGGCAAATGAGGTCTGACCTGCTAAAGTACACACAGATTGGTACATACGCCAGCCTAGATTCTTGTGTCTCCATGTCAGACACTCACCCGCAAGGAGCCCATCATGACCCGCCAGCTCACCCGTGTTTTCAATAATGGCAACAGCCAAGCCGTGCGTATTCCGCAGGCACTCCGGATTGATGCGACGGAGGTCTACATCAGTCGTGATGAAAATGGCAATTTAGTCATCCATCCGCTACATCCCAAACGTGGGGATGCATTGCTGGCCTTGCTGGCGCAAATTAACGATAGCGACTTTATCGCCGAGTTGGAACAAAACCAAAGCCAACAGGTGCCGATGCAAGAGCGGTTGCCGCTTGACTAAACGCAATGCCCAACAAGCGCGCTGCTTGTCCGACTGCTCCAACCGTCCGTCTGCTCTGCCATGATCTATCTGCTTGATACCAATATCATCATCTATTTGCTGAAAAACCATCCGCCTGAAATCGCCCAACGGCTAAACGCCTTGGCACCCAGTGTGCAAGTGGCGATGTCGTTTGTGACCTATGCCGAATTATTGAAAGGTGCCGAGCGCAGCACGCGCCGCGCGCATGTTTTACAGCAAATCAAGCAACTCACGCAGATCATTCCGGCCTTGTTTGGCTTGAATGAAGCGATTTGCCAACATTACGCTTACCACTTTGCCCAGTTAAAAGAAAAAGGCACGCCGATTGGTGGTAATGATTTGTGGATTGCCTGCCATGCGCTGGCGCAAGATGCGACCTTGGTGACCAACAATGTGCGCGAGTTTGAACGGGTTGAGGGCTTGCGGGTTGAAAATTGGGTGGCGTAGGGGTAGATTGGGCAGCAGAAAGACAAATCCACATTCCCCTTCTGCGTACATTATTTTCTCAAATCGCCGCCCGCTTCAATATCCTCCTGACAAGCCTTTAGCAGCTTGGCCCATCCATCCGGCGGATTGCCCTTATCCAGCATCTTTTCAAACACCGCATAAGGATCAGATTTGCTGCCTGCATTGCGCAGGGTTTGCTCATCATTCACCCAGGCGAACACAATAATCTTGGCCTTGGTGTCGTAACGAAAAAACAGCCGAAAGCGCCGTCCCAGCTTGGCGCGGTGCCAGTGGCGGTAGGCTGGCCCCATCGTATTGCCCAGCCGATATTCGTCTCTGCATGGATCGCTTGGCACCGTTTCAAAAATAAGCCGACTCAAGCCGCGATACAGTTTGACGTTGGCATTGGCGGCAAAACCGGTTGGGTCGGCCAGCTCGGCACGTTCTGCTGCGGTTTTGAGCTTTTGCAGTTGCAACACCAGGCATGGGTGAAACAATATATTCCAGCCGTGGCGCTGCATCACAGATCAACTTCGCCAACGATATCGTCATTCAACGCATCTTCCAGCGCGTCGCCCAAAGCTAACGGGTGGTTCAGGTTTGCCATCATCGACTGCACCAAATCCGGCGGTAGCGCGACAACATTGCCAGTTTTGATGTCATTTTCCAATAGGCCCAAAAACGCCCCGATGGCAGGGTCGTGGTTGCCGTCCTCCTGCCCCACTTTGCTGACCACCACTTCCGCACCGCGCAAATCGAAGGCGATTTTACCGCCAACAGAAATGTCCAAGAGCTGCCGAATGGCTTTAGGCAGGGTGATCTGACCTTTTGATGTGACAGACGCTACTTCATGAATGGTGTGCATGGCAATCTCCTTGTGTGACGATGGTGAATGTAAGGAATTTTCCTTACATTGTCAAGTGCTTGGGATTTGTCTCCGACAGTTTTTCCTCTTTTACGATTTCCAAACAATGAAAGGCAATTGGAATGTTTGAATCGTCACCTTGCTAAATAACGCTCGCCCCGCTAAAGTACATACAGGTTCGTACATACATCAGCCTAGATTCTTGTGTCTCCATGTCAGACACTCACCCGCAAGGAGTCCATCATGACCCGCCAGCTCACCCGTGTTTTTAATAACGGCAACAGCCAAGCCGTGCGCATTCCGCAGGCGTTCCGGATTGATGCCACGGAGGTCTATATCACTCGTGATGAAAATGGCAATTTAGTCATCCACCCGCTACATCCCAAACGTGGGGATGCATTGCTGGCCTTGCTGGCGCAAATGAACGATACCGCCTTTGTAGCCGAGTTGGAACAAAACCAAAGCCAACAAGTGCCGATGCAAGAACGGTTGCCGCTCGACTAAAAGCAACACCCAGCAAGCGCCGCGCAATATTTTTCAACCAATAAGCTATATAACCCTGAAAATCGGCAATCTCATTCTGGTATAGGTATCGGAAACCATTGCTGTAACTGAGCGAGCAACCTCAAAAATGCGGCATCGGTACAATTCTTTACCGATACTTTACCGGTGATCTTGCTATAGGTCGCCCCGAAACGAGCAACCCGGTTGCGTGTGGTTATAAATTCCATTGCGCCTTTCGGATCATCAGGTGAAATTGATCACGACAAAGAAAGCCCTTAAACGCTTCCCGCATATTCAAATCGGCAACGAAAAACATGCAATCGCGCTTCATGACAAGACCCCCGCCGCGAACAAGGTTCCCAAACTGATGCCACCTTTCCACTGTTTCAGGTGCGGATGCTGGTTGCCCGCGACTATGTCAACTGCGCCCGATGAGGATAGATGGGCGCATAGCAGTTGCTCCAATTTTGTGTCCGCCAGCACCAGCGGCGAGTGCGACGACACAAACACCTGGCTATCATACAGCGATGACAGAGATTGCAGCACCGCCGTAATGGCTTGCGGATGAATGCCGTTCTCCGGCTCCTCAATCACCAGCAGGCTTGGTGGATTGGGCAGGTAGGGAAGCAGGGTTAGCGTCAAAATACGCAGCGTCCCATCAGACAAACCACTGGATGTCAGCGTGAAGCCACCGCTATATCGCACGATGAAATACGCGTAATGATCGTCCTCACGTTCCTTAACATCAATATCGTCGATCTGCGGCAAGGCCGTTTTAACGTGATCCACCCAATCAGTGAATTCACTGCTGCGGTAAGTCGCCTTGTCCATCCCGCCTGCTGCGGCATCAAAACCCATCAGCTTGAGATCGTGCGCCAGCCATGGCAGATTCAGGGCCGAAGGGATTACATGCGCGCCCTGTCCAGGCGCGCTTGCCGCACGCAAGCCATCCCATACCGGATCAAGGAAAACAGCTTGTTCCGTCAAGCGCTGGTATAACCAATTTGCCGCCGGATAGGCATCAGGCTGGTATTTCACCGATGACATCGCCAGCAGGTTAGGCGCAATATGGAGTTTGGACGCTTGAATGGGCGTGCCTTGGGACGGGCCGGTTTCGGTGGAAAATACGGCAGGGCCACCGAGTTCACGGCGCAAGATGAAATGCCAGTCGGCCCGGCCGATAGCAGACTCACCAGCCAGTCGGTCACTGGCTCGGTCTGGGCCAGCGGCCTCTGGAAAGACGAACAAATATTCGTTCATCACAGCGAGATAGCGATTATCAACGACTGCCATTCGCAATTCGTATCGAATGTGGCTGGGCCAACGCGCCTTGGTGTTACGCAGCAGGTTCGCTTCCGGTTCCGATTTGGCCTGCGCCAGCATCGCGTCCAGCAAGGTCTTTTGCTCTGTTTCCGGCAGTCTTGCCTCTATTGCCAATGAAAAATCATCGCCGCGACCGACAAAAATCAACTCGCGCAGATTGCTGGCGCGGGCGGGCTTCTCGCCGCGCCGCATCAAAAAAACCGAGGCAATGTTATCCGCCCTTAACAGTTCGCCCAATAGGTTGGGAATATCAACGACCGTGGTCTTGCCCGCGCCGTTGGCACCGACGATGACCTGAAAATCGCCCACGTCAATCCCAAGCCGCTCAAAACAACGGTAACGGTTCGCCTCCAATCGCGTAATCATAGCCCCGGCTCCGGTTGATTGTCATTAATCTCAAAACACGCGCCGCTGCCCCGAACCCAGGCGGCAATTTCATCGACGCAAAGCCAACGCTGGTCCATATCTGATATCCGGGAAAAGGTGCCGCCAAAATGGCGCTGTGAGAGTGGATTTTACATTAGTTGGGACGAAGCCTTCCCAAAAGCCAAGTGCAATGGCTTTTTGCTATAAAGTACCGACCCAAGCAAACATTAAAAACACTTGACTACCCAAGAGCGTGCCACCATCAAAACCCACTCTCCCGAATCACAATCCCGCACACCTGCAACACCCAATGCCACAACAGGCTTTGCCGTTCACCATCAATATGGGCCAAAATCGGCCCGAGTTGATCGGTAGCCACCCCATCAGGCAATTGCAGCGTGACCCGATACCAGGCTTCGGTGGCCAGCAATTCCCCATTCGGGCCATTGCGCACCGCAATCGGGCCACCCAGCGTTGAAGCGAGCAGCGCTTCGGGCAGGACGTGGCTGGCGGTGCGGTCGATATTGATCACTCGGGCGGTATACGCCTTTGTATCGGCACGCTGCAACAACAGGCGAGCCTCGGCCCCCTGCCGAATCCGGGTCACATCGGTTTCACTGACAAACACATGGGCAATCGCCGGGCTCGATTGCACCACCCGCGCCACCCCGTGCGCGGCGCGTAGCCAGCGGCCCGGATACAGGCCACTGTCCAAATCGCGCACCTGTCCGGCATGCGGCGCGCGTAGCGTCAGGCGCGCCTGCTGTTCCAACAGCGCGTTGCGCGTCGCTTGCGCCTGTTCCAGTGTTTGTTGCCAAACCCCGGCCTGATCGAGCAACACCGGTTGCCCAACCGAACCAGCCAGTTGCGCCTGCAAACCGGTAATCCGCGCCGCAATCGCGGTCAGTTGTATATCAAGTTCGGGTGACTGCAATTGCAACAGCTTGTCGCCACTGGCCACGGTTTGCCCATCCTTGACCCACACCTGCTCCACCCGCGCTGCCGCCAGTGGAAACAGCCGACTGTGTTGCCCGGCCTGCCAATAACCATGGCCGCTAATCCGGTGCTGCCACGGCACGGCCAGCCCGATCAATAACAGCAGCAGCAACAAACCGACTATTTTGCCCCGGCGCTGCCCCTGCCAGTGCTCGCGATTGCGGTGCCAGATGCGCCATTCCTGCACCACTGGCCGCACCACAAACCAGCCGATTTCGACCGCAAACAAAATGATCCCGGCCAGCTTGAAGAAAAAATAGTACACGGTGGCGGCGATACCCGCGAACAACACCAGCCGATACAGCCAAATCGCAAACGCAAAGCCAATCAGCGCACCCTTGTTCCGGGCATATTCGGGTTCGGGCAAGGGGCTGTCCCAACCGAGCAGGGTGCGCCGCAAATACCAGCGGCCAAAGGCAAAACTGCGCTCGTGCAGATTCGGCATATCAAGCGCATCCATCAGCAAATAATAGCCATCGAAGCGCATGAACGGGTTGAGATTGATCGCCAAGGTGCTGATCCAGGTCACAGTGGCCAAGATATATGCCGCGCTTTTCAGGGTGCCGTCCGGCAGCAGGCTCCAGGCCAGCGCGGCCAGTCCGGCCAGCATCAATTCTGCCACCACCCCGGCCCCGCCGATGGCCAGCCGGGCACGCCGTGAACCGAGTTTCCAGCCTTCCGAGGTGTCGGTGTAGAGCAAGGGCCACAGCATCATCAGCGCCAAACCCATGGTTGGCACGCGCAAGCCGTAGTGGCGCGCCATGTAGGCGTGGCCAAATTCGTGCAGCAGTTTGGTTAAGGCCAGCGCTAACCCATAGCACAACACGCCCTGCCACGAAAAGAAATAGAGAAAGGTTTGGCCAAACGCATCCCACTGGTCGATGACCCGCACCACGCCGATCAGGGACAGGATGCCGATAATCAAGAAAAAACCGGGGCGCAGGATTGATTCAAACAGCGCTTGGGTGGCGCGCAGGAACGGTTCCGGTTTGATCAATGGAATTCGGACAAACAGGTAATTGTGCAGCAGCCATTGCCAGATCGATAATTCCCGCCCCTTGGCCAGCGATTGCAAAAAATGCCGGTGTTCGCGTGCGCCGGGGCGCAGTAATTCGTGTTGCTGCAAGAATTGGATCAGAGCGATGGCATCGTCCGCGCTGGCGGCAATTGGGCTGCTGCTGCATACCCGCTGGCATAACTGGTCGATTGTGATGCCGGTTTGCCAGTTCGACAGCAGCAAAAATTCGAGCCAGCCAATCCGAAAGAAGCGGTTGCGCACCGGGTCGTACAGGTTCCAGTAGGGCGAACCATCGTGGCCGCGCGGGGCGCTTTGCAAGGCCAGGTCTTCGCGCCAAGCGGGCAGGCGCGTGCTGCCGGACGGTGCACCGCCGGACGGGACGCCGCCTGACATGGCGGGTTGGGCAGAAGGCATGGACACAGTGTTCAAACAAACCTCGGCAAACGGGCAAAACCCAATACTAAAGCATTTTCGGGGTGTATACCGGCTCGGCCTGTGCCATGCGCCGTTGTTCGAGTTCGGCATACAGCGTTTGCAAGGCCTGCGGCAGCGCCCGGGGGGCCGATTCGGGCGGCGGGTCGCCGTGAAACACATGTTGTTGCCGTTTGGCATGAAACCCGCTGCGCGCCTGCATGGCTTGCAATTGGGCTTCGCTGACGCGAATCCCGAGTTGGGGCAACAGGGTTTGCCACAGGATGCCGGGCAAGTCGCGGTAATGGATCAGGGTCAACTGCGCGCTGTGTTGTAGTGCCTGCTGCAACAGCAATTGCAATACTTGCAGGCAATAGCCATCCAGATCGCCGGGGGCGAGTGCGGCCAGGGGTTGCCCGTCTAGGGTCAGTTGCGCCGGAAACACCAGGTCCGGCACCATTTGCGGGCCGCGCTGGCGCTGGTGTGAGGCCAGTACCGCAGCCGGTTCGCGGTATAAAAACCAGAACGGGGTGCTGGGGAAGGCTTGCCGCAACAGCGGCAGATACGGTATATGCCAGCAATCGAGCTTGATGAACAGATGCTGCTCCTGCGGCTGGCGGCGCTGGCCAAGGGCGCGCACCATTTGCCGCAGCAAAACCAGTTGCGCCTCGCCCCTTATGTCGGGCGGTGTTTGGCGTAGGCAGGCGTCAATAATTGGCGGTTCGGACAACACAATCGATTCGGGCAGGCTGGCCAGCATTTGGCACAGGAGCGTGGAACCACAGCGCGAGAGGTGAAAAATGAACGCGCAGGGCGGTATGGCAGCGAATGCGGCCAATTGGGTGGTGACGTGGTTGCTTAAGGGCAGCGGCGTGATGCAGGCGTGCCGGGCCTCGGGGGGTTGTTGGTTCAGGGTATCGGTAAAAAACGGTGCGGTGAAGCGTTCGGCAACCTGCCGCCAGCCAATCGACTGGTTAAACAGCGTGACCGGGAACCAGTTGGCCAGATCGGGCAGTGCATCGGGCGCACGTTGCGGCAGGCGCAACACCAGTTGCCGCGCCAGTTGCTCGGCATGGAGTGGAGAGGACATGCGGTTTCAGGGTTGGGGCGGTGTGCGGCGTGCCGCACACCGTGTGCCAGTCCGATTAGTTACGGGATGGGAAGATGCCTTCCATGGCGATGATGTAGTTCAGGCCGAGGTAGGGTTGCATGTTGGAAATGGTGGCACTGGAAACCACTGGTACGGTTAGTGGGGTGCCGCTGCCGGTGTTGGAGTTGGTGACGGTGCCGCCAGTGGCGGAGACGGTGGTGTTAAAGCCGCCGACCGCGACTGGGCTAACTTGGGGCGTACCGGCTGGTTGGTAGATGGTAGCCGCCCCTGCATTTGGGCCTACCGGGCTATTATTCACCGTGGCACCGGTGGTTGCGACATTGGTTGATGCCGTTGTACCAACACTCATTGTAGTCGTTGCTGACAAGCCGGTCAAATTCAGGGTTCCGGTATGGGTATGCAAAGGCATATTGGCCACACTCAGGGCAATGGTAGCGGTGCCGTTGGAAATAACGGTGGCATTGTTGCTACCCGCTTTCTCACCTTGCTGAACATTTGCCAGCCCCGGCCCTTGAGCTTGCGACCCGACCACCACTCGCCCGCGCAGATCAGGAATGCCAAAGGTAGTTTGGCCATCACCACCATACATGGTGCCAAGCAAGGCAAACATCGCCGAGTTTTGCGAGATCGGCACGGTTTGTCCATTGCAAAACAGCCAGCCGCGTGGCGGATAGTTAAAGCCGACGGCCAATACAGTACCCATAAATGCATCCATGACAGACTCCTTGTTGTGTGAGGTTGGAACGTGGCGGCCGGATCAAAGGCACCACGGCATGAAACCGGTATGCAGTGATCTGGTGCAGGTGCTTGCCGTGATTACAAAGTGGGCAGACTGGCCAAATCAAAGTGCGAGTTATCTTGCCACATTCGCCGCTGGCAGAACGGTGCCGGTAAAAATATTTGTGCGAAGTGTTGCAGCCATGCTCAAGCAGTGCGCCCGTCCCGAATCGATGTGAGTTGTTCGGCAAGTTGTCGCGCTGTTATATTGTCGTTGCTGCGTAACTGTGCAATGATTTGGTCGACATTTCCATCGTGAATGCTCGGGTCGCCATACTTGGGTACGGGATTGGGCAGCCAGCCTGCGTCGAGAAAAACTTGCCGCAGCCAACCATTCGGAATGCAATCGATCACCAAGTGAATCCGCTCCAACTCGCTGTCATTGTCCACCGCATGGACGCAGTTGGCATTCATATACCAGGTTTGTCCGGCAGCAAAGTGTACGGTTTCGCCGTCAATGTGGAACAACACGCGCGGATCGGTGATGATTGGAATGTGCAGCCGCGCCACGCCATCTTCAAACCCGCCGCCGGGGTCGGTATGCGGCAAAATCCTCCCGCCTGCGGCCAGTGCCATCAGGCGCACTGCCGTGGTTTGGCAGGCAAAGTGGCCCAATACCTGCTG
>JACCDS010870478.1_pt1 | contig 10776 bp, 12 predicted proteins | sample 7446441 | NCBI WGS metagenome assembly JACCDS01 (sample SAMN15323445, study PRJNA562643) | freshwater metagenome | isolation source: river surface water | place: USA:Blue River Watershed | collected 2017-08-17 | reverse complement strand
TGCCGTCGTGGCCCATGGCGATGCCGTCGTCCACGGCAATCGTGTTGAATTCCTTGGCCACACCACCGGCCGCCTCGATCTCGCGCGCCACCAGCTGGCCCAGATCCTTGAGGTGCACATGGCCCGGCACAAACTGGGTAAAGGAGTTGGCAATCGCGATGATCGGCTTGCTGAAATCCTCGTCCTTCATGCCCGTGGCACGCCACAGGGAACGGGCACCTGCCATGTTGCGGCCAGCGGTGGAAGTCTTGGAACGGTAAGCGGGCATGTCTACTCCGGAGCAGAAGGTCGTCAAAGTGAGGAATTATCACCGAGCCCTCTCCTGTGCAGACCGATGCACGCGATGTCCCCTGCCACACCGGGGACAGAACATCCTGCTTGTCTCGCGAAGCGCTACACTTGGCCGCAAGGCCTTGGATCCGCTTGATTTTTGGCAACCCAGCCGCCAGCCGGATGCATTAAGGTTCCACGACTTCCAGCAACCCCTGAGGATTCACCATGAAAAAAACCCTGCTTGCCCTGACCCTGACCGCCGCTGCCATCGCTCCCGCCATGGCCGATGAAGCCCTGGCCAAAGCCAAGAACTGCATGGCCTGCCATGCGGTTGCCAACAAGCTGGTGGGCCCGGCCTACAAAGAGGTGGCCAAGAAGTACGCAGGTGACAAGACCGCTGCCGACAAGCTGGCCGCCAAGATCGTCAAGGGTGGCTCTGGCGTTTGGGGTGCTGTGCCCATGCCTGCCAACCCGCAAGTCAGCGATGCAGAAGCCAAGAAGCTGGCTGCCTGGGTATTGGGTCTCAAGTAATTTCTTACCATCCCAAAAGCAAAAAGCCCGGCATGTGCCGGGCTTTTTGTTTGCGCTGAAGCATCAGCCGAAGTTCTTGGCGACGAAGTCCCAGTTCACCAGCTTGTCGAGGAAAGTCTCGACAAACTTCTGGCGCAGGTTGCGGTAATCGATGTAGTAGGCGTGTTCCCACACGTCCACGGTCAGCAGTGCGGTGTCACCAGTGGTCAGCGGGGTGCCTGCTGCGCCCATGTTGACGATGTCGACCGAGCCGTCGGCCTTCTTGACCAGCCAGGTCCAGCCAGAGCCGAAGTTGCCCACGGCGCTCTTGACGAAGGCTTCCTTGAAAGCGGCATAGCTGCCGAACTTGGCGTTGATGGCTGCGGCCACGGCGCCGGTGGGCTCGCCACCACCGTTGGGCTTCATGCAGTTCCAGAAGAAGGTGTGGTTCCAGATCTGGGCGGCGTTGTTGTAGATGCCACCGCTGGACTTCTTGACGATGGACTCGAGGTCCATGGCTTCAAATTCAGTGCCCTTTTGCAGGTTGTTCAGGTTGACCACGTAGGCGTTGTGGTGCTTGCCGTGGTGGAACTCCAGGGTCTCTTTGGAGTAATGGGGTGCCAGTGCGTCGATGGCGTAGGGCAATGCGGGCAAGGTATGTTCCATGGTGTCCTCTTGTTCAGTGGGTATTGCAAAGGGAAAGTGGCATTTTAGGCAGGTTGGGCAACCGCCGTGTTGGCGGGGTCACTTGGCGTGGGCTTTGGGCATTTTCCCGATCATCCACGCCGGGGGTTGGGGTGTTGCGGGTGAGGATTTCTGCGTACCCGCAGCATGACGAACCCGCAACACCCCAAACCCCGGCCGCCACACGATCCGGGTCAGGAGATCAGGACAAAGAGCGAACCACCAGCCCCACAGAGCCATCCGCCAAAGTCGCCTGGACAGGCTGCCCGGTCGTCATTTGCCCCACACGGGTGAGCGCCTGCCCACGCTCGTCCGTGAGCAACGCGTACCCTCTCTCCAGCACCCGGTGAGGGTCCAGCGCCGTCAAACGCAAACCCAGGCGTTCGCAGCGCTGGGCGTGTTGCTGCGCGGCCAGCACAAGCCCGTGCTGCAGCCGATCTGACTGGCGCTGCACGATGTGCTGTCCCTGGGCCAGCGCCCCAAGTGGAGCAGCCCGCAGCCGCATGGCCAGGCGATCGAGTGCCTGCTGCTGGCGTGCCAGCATGGCCTGGGGCCGTCCCAGACGGGCCGCCACGCTGTCCATTCGCTGTGCCTGGCGGTCCAGCTGCCGCTGCATGCCGTGCGCAAGCCTGTGCGCCAGGTGGTCGACCGCCTGCATGAGCTCATCGCGGGCCGTGGCCGCCATTTCAGCGGCCGCCGTGGGCGTGGGGGCTCGCACATCGGCCACAAAGTCGGCGATCGTGAAATCGGTTTCGTGGCCCACCCCGCTGATGACAGGCACCGGGCTCATGGCCATCACGCGGGCCAGCTGTTCGTCATTGAAGGCCCAAAGGTCCTCCATCGATCCCCCACCACGCACCAGCAGGATCACATCCACCGCTGGCTCGGTGGGATGGTCCTCGGCCGTCCAGGCATAGAGGTTCTGCAAGGCTTGCACCAGGGTGGCCGCCGCCGCTTGCCCCTGGACCTGGGCTGGCGCCATGCGCACCGGAATGTGCGGCACCCGCCGTTGCAGGGCGGTCATCACATCATGCCAGGCGGCCGCGCCCGCCGAAGTGACCACGCCGATGGCCCGTGGCTGCGTGGGCAAGGCACGTTTGCGGGAGGCATCGAACAGCCCCTCGGCCTCCAGTTTGGTCTTCAGGCGAAGGAACTGTTCAAACAAAGCCCCCTGCCCGGCCCTTTGCATCGACTCGACCACCAGCTGCAGATCGCCGCGGGCTTCATACACCCCCAGCCGACCCTGGACTTCCACCAGCTCGCCGTCTCTCGGAGAAAAATCCAGCAGTCCTGCGGCACGTCGAAACATCGCGCAGCGGATCTGACCGCCCTCGTCCTTGAGGGAAAAATAGCAGTGCCCACTGGAGGCGCGCGAAAAGCCTGAAATCTCCCCCTTGACCGTGACGGGGTTAAAACGCGCATCCAGGGTGTCGGCCACCGCACGGCACAGACTGGAAACCGCCCACACCACCCGCTGATCGGGCTGCAAATTCATGCTTCACCCTCGACAAACGGCCTTTCCGCAGCACAGCGGGCACCGAGTCTTCCACAGTTTGAAATGCTCAAGCCTGTCTCCACACTTCTGAAAACAAATCGTTACACAAAACAAATAAGTCTTTGATTTGAAAAGACTTTTTCAAATACCAACGGCCTAAGGGAAAGCACGGATATCCAAGTTCCGAAGATTTTCTGTCGCTTCCATCCGCTTTTCTTCACAAAGTTATCCACAGGGGTTGCCCACAGCAGAAACACCCCAGCGAGGCGCCCGGCCCATCCACGATAATGCCCGCAAACAGGTCGCCACCTTTACGCTGAAGCCTGTTTTTTTCCGCCCAGCCACCCGCCACATGCCCCCACTCCACATCCTTTTGCCGCAAATCTGGCTGCAACGCGGCTTGACCGCCAAGCTCTTGCGGCCGCTGTCGTGGCTGTATGGCGCTCTGGTTCGGGTCCGCCGACTGGGCTATCGGCTGGGCTGGTGGCCAAGCGCTCATCCAGGCATTCCCGTCATTGTCGTGGGCAATGTGGTCGCTGGCGGGGCAGGCAAAACGCCGACGACGATTGCCTTGGTGCAACACTTGCAGGGCCTGGGCTTGCAGCCAGGAGTGGTCTCGCGCGGACACGGGCGCCAAGGCGCTGAGGTCTGTGAAGTCCTGCCAGACAGCGATGCCGCACAGACTGGTGACGAACCGCTGCTGATTCGCCGCCGCACGGGGGTCCCCGTCTGGGTCGGTGCCTCGCGGCTGCAGGCCGCCCGACAACTTCGACACAGCCACCCCCAGGTCCAGCTGCTCGTGTGCGATGACGGCCTGCAACACCTGGCACTGCAAAGGGATCTGGAAATCTGCGTCATGGATGAACGTGGCGCAGGCAATGGCTGGCTGCTGCCCGCCGGACCGCTGCGCGAACCCTGGCCACGGCCGGTGGACCTGTTGCTCTACACCGATGGTCAAGCCCGAACCGACGCGCATGTGGCGAGCCGGACGCTTGCCCGCCACGCCATCAATGGGCATGGCCAAACCTGCCCGCTTGAAGACCTCCAGAAAACGCCCGTTGAAGCCGTGGCCGCACTGGCCAGGCCCGAAGCCTTTTTCTCGATGCTGCGAAGTCAGGGGCTCAACCTGGCCCGGACCCATGCACTGCCCGACCACGACCGGTTCGAACATTGGGCGCCTGCCCCCAGCGGCCATCCGCTGCTGTGCACGGAAAAGGATGCCGTCAAACTCTGGACAAGCCATCCCGATGCCTGGGCGATCCCGCTGGAGTTGCACATGCATCCCGATTTCTGGACGGCCATCGACCAATGGCTGCGGCACCAGGGCCTGATTCAAACCGGCCATGGGTCTGAGCAGGCAGACGCGCCAGTATCATCGGCGCATGGACACCAAACTGCTTGAATTGCTGGTCTGCCCGGTCACCAAAGGCCCGCTGGACTATGACCGCGAGCGACAGGAGCTGCGCTCGCGCAGCGCCCGTCTGGCCTACCCGATCCGCAACGGCATCCCGATCCTGCTCGAAAACGAAGCACGCCTGCTGAGCGACGAGGAACTCGAGCAGCTCGCCACCACCCGCACACCGCTGGTCTGAGCGCATGGACTACGTCGTCATCATCCCTGCGCGGATGGCCTCCAGCCGCTTGCCCGACAAGCCTTTGGCCGACATCGCCGGTCTGCCCATGGTCGTTCGCGTGGCGCAACGCGCCGCCCAATCCAGCGCCCGTCGCGTGGTGGTGGCGGCCGATGATACCCGCGTGGTCCAGGTCTGCAGGGACCATGGCATCGAAGCCCTGCTGACCCGCCAGGACCATGTGAGTGGCAGCGACCGGCTGGCCGAGGCTTGCGAATTGCTGGGTTTGCCCGACGCGGCACTCGTTGTCAACGTGCAGGGCGACGAACCGCTGATCCCGCCCGTCCTGATCGACGAGGTGGCCCGCGTGCTGGCCGAGCGCCCCGAAGCCAGCATGGGCACCGCCGCCCATGCCATCCACGATCTGGCCGAGTTCACCAACCCCAATGTGGTCAAGGTCGTCATGGACGCTCGCCAGATGGCCCTGTATTTCAGCCGGGCCCCCATTCCTTGGTGGCGAGATGGCCAGCAAGACGGTGGCTTCAAGGCCCTGCCCTCGCCTGCGCCGCTCCGGCACATCGGCATCTACAGTTACCGGGTCGGCTTTCTGCGTCAGTTTCCCCAACTGCCGCCCGCCCCCATCGAAACCCTGGAGTCGCTGGAACAGTTGCGGGCCCTGTGGCATGGCCACCGGATCGCGGTGCACGTGACCGATGCGGCGCCTGGCCCGGGCGTGGACACCCCGAGCGATCTGGAACGTGTGCGCGGACTTTTAGCCCACACAGCGGCGTAAGCCAGCCGTGGGGGCCCGCATGCTATTCTCGAAACAGCGTCAGGCTTGCCCTGACTGAACAGAATCCCCAAGCTATCAGGAACACACCATGAGACTCATTCTGTTGGGCGCCCCCGGCGCCGGCAAAGGCACCCAGGCCAACTTCATCTGCCAGAAGTACGGCATCCCGCAAATTTCCACGGGTGACATGCTGCGCGCCGCCGTCAAGGCCGGCACCCCGCTGGGTCTGGAAGCCAAGAAAGTCATGGACGCCGGTGGTCTGGTCAGCGACGACCTGATCATCAACCTGGTCAAGGACCGCATTGCCCAGAGCGACTGCGCACAGGGTTTCCTGTTCGACGGCTTCCCCCGCACCATTCCCCAGGCTGAAGCCATGAAGGCCGCGGGCGTCAAGCTGGACTACGTGCTCGAAATCGATGTGCCTTTTGACGCCATCATCGAGCGCATGAGCGGCCGCCGCTCGCACCCCGCCTCGGGCCGCACTTACCACGTCAAGTTCAATCCGCCCAAGGTGGAAGGCCAGGACGACGTGACCGGCGAGCCGCTGGTGCAACGTGACGACGACAAGGAAGAAACCGTCAAGAAGCGTCTGGATGTCTACAGCAGCCAGACCCGCCCCCTGGTCGACTACTACTCCGGCTGGGCCAAGCAGGACCCCGCCGCTGCGCCCAAGTACCGCGCCATCAGCGGCACCGGCAGCGTGGAAGAAATCACGGCACGCGCTTTCGCCGCCCTGGCTGGTTGATCTGCCCTCCTCCCCAGCACAAAGCCCCGCGGTGCAGGGCTTTGTTGTTTGCGGCCATCAGACCATCAGGTCCAGCATCAGGCTGACACGCGCTTTGTACGGGTTGAGCCCATGCGGGGCGGCCTGCAGGGCGGCAGATGTACCCACGATCCGGCCTTCGGCGCAACGGGTGGTCAGGCGCACAAGCACCCCATGGGCCTGTGCCTCGGCCAATGCAGTCAACAGGCTTTGATGCACCGTGCCGTTGCCCGTACCGGCCACCACAAGCCCCTTCACCCCCGCGGCCACCATGGCCCGGACCTGACGGGCCTCAGAACCGGCATGGCTGTGCAGCACCGCCACCCAGGGCCAACCGGTGGCAGCTTGCGCAAGGGCCTGCCGGGCATGCGCATGCACCAGAGACCGGGCACCCGGATCGCCCCAGCGCACCCGACCCTGCTCTACCCAGCCGCGCGGCCCGGCATCGCCTGAACTGAAGGCATCGAGCCGGTAAGGGTGAACTTTCTGCACATCGCCGGCGCTGTGGATGCGGCCGGCACAGACCGCCAGCACACCGCGCGCCTGCGGATCACGCGCCACCGTCAGTGCATCAAGCAGGTTCTGCGGGCCGTCGGGCATCAGGGCCGTGGCCGGGCGCATGGCGCAGGTCATGACCACCGGCTTGCTGCAGTCGAGCACCAGCTGCAGGAACCAGGCGGTTTCTTCCAGCGTATCGGTGCCGTGGGTGATGACGATGCCGCCCACTTCGGGCTGCGCCAGCCAATGCTGGCAGCGCAGGGCCAGCGCCTGCCAGGTCGCGTGGTCCATGTCCTTGCTGTCAAGCTGGGCGACCTGTTCACCCAGCAGTTCGTCGCCCTGCAACACATCCTGCAGACCCGGCACCGCATCGAGCAAGGCCTGAACCCCGAGCTGACCGGCGGTGTAACCGGTATGGTCACTGGCACTGGCGGCCGTGCCTGCGATGGTGCCGCCGGTCCCCAGAACCACCCACTGCTTCAAAATTTTTTTGTCCACCACTTGCACAATTCCAAAAACTGGTCAAAAATACAGTTACTGGATGAAAAAACAGATTCATCCAGTCCTTCATACAGGAGTCCATCATGTCTGACAGCCCCAAACTCACCGCCCGCCAGCAGGAAATTCTGGACCTGATCCGGAACACCATCGCCAGCACCGGTGCACCCCCGACCCGGGCCGAAATCTCCAGCATGCTGGGTTTCAAGTCAGCCAATGCCGCTGAAGAACACCTCAAGGCCCTGGCCCGCAAGGGCGTGATCGAACTGGTCAGCGGCACCTCGCGCGGCATCCGCCTCAAGGGCAGTGCCCGCAGCCACCGCAGCGAAGGCGACCCTTTCAGCCTCTCCCTGCCTGGCCTGGGCCAGCTCAGTCTGCCGCTCATTGGTCGCGTCGCCGCCGGTTCCCCCATTCTCGCGCAGGAACACGTGGACCGCACCTACCACCTTGAAAGCAGCCTGTTCAGCGAAGTGCCCGACTACCTGCTGCGTGTGCGCGGCATGTCCATGCGTGACGCCGGCATCATGGATGGCGACCTGCTGGCCGTCAAAGCCACCAAAAACGTGCGCAATGGCCAGATCGTGGTCGCTCGTCTGGGCGAAGAAGTGACCGTCAAACGGCTGCGCAAGCTGTCCGACCACATTGAACTGTTGCCTGAAAACCCCGACTACGAAACCATCGTGGTCCAGCCCGACGATGCGTTTGACATCGAAGGGCTGGCGGTGGGCCTCATCCGCAACGGCCTGCTCATGTAATTGCCTGTCGTACGCATCAGGTGGCGGGCGCCTGCCAACCCCGGTTGAGCAAGCCCTGATGTGCAGCGACCCTTTTCAGCAATCCTGCCTGTGTCCAACCTCCATGCATTCTTGAAAGGTTTCACATGGGAATCGCTATGCTCACCCTCTCCGGTCTTTTCCAGGGCTTCTCCGCTTTGCAACGCCTGACCGCTGGCCCTGCCGCAGCAGAACCCCAACGGCCTGCGCGTGCGCTGCGCATGGTGCGTCCAACCGGTGTGCGTCCGCCCATCAGCGCTCGCCCCGTCAGTTCCATTTGCACTCCTCGCCCCTCTGCTCTTCGCGTGCTTCGTGTGTGCGATGCAGTGCAAACGCCCGGCGATACGGGCCGCATGCGGATTTCCGGTCGCATGGCCGATGTCTGCGCCGAACTGGACAGATTGGCTGCTCGCGAGGCCGCCGCCACACGTCACTGAGTCCCCCCTCATCCCGCCTGCCAGTGCCTTTGCCGGCAAGGCACAATCGGGGGATGAACATTGTGATTCTTGATGACTACCAGGATGCGGTGCGCAAGCTCGACTGCGCATCCAAACTGGAGGCCTATCCAGCCAAGGTCTACACCAACACCATCAAGGGCCTGGCCCAATTGTCGGTACGTCTCAAGGATGCTGACATCATCGTGCTGATCCGTGAACGCACGGTCCTCAATCGCGCCCTGATTGAGAAGCTGCCCAAACTGAAACTGATTGCGCAAACTGGCCGTGTTGGCAAGCACATTGACCTGGCGGCCTGCACAGAACGCGGCATCGCTGTTGCAGAGGGCGTGAGTTCCCCCATTGCCCCTGCCGAATTGACCTGGGCGCTGATCATGGCCGCGGCGCGCCGATTGCCTCAGTACATTGGCAACCTCAAGCATGGTGCCTGGCAACAGGCCGGACTCAAGGCGGCGTCCATGCCTGCGAACTTCGGGCTGGGAACCGTGCTGCGGGGTAAAACCCTGGGCATCTGGGGGTATGGCCGAATAGGTCAGCTGGTGGCGGGTTATGGCCGAGCCTTCGGCATGCAGGTCGTGGTCTGGGGCAGCCCCGAATCACGCACACGCGCCACGCAGGATGGCTACATGGCCGCGCGCTCGCGCGAGGACTTCTTTTCGGAAACCGATGTGGTTTCACTGCATCTGCGTCTGAGTGAGTCGACCGAGCACCTCGTGACGGCAGAAGACCTCGCCCGCATGAAGCCGACAGCCATGTTCGTCAACACTTCCCGCGCTGAACTGGTCGAAACCAACGCCCTGATTCAGGCCCTCAATCGAGGTCGTCCTGGCCTGGCCGCCATCGACGTTTTCGAGTCCGAGCCCATCCTGCAGGGCACCGCCTTGCTGCGGCTGGAAAACTGCATCTGCACGCCCCACATCGGCTACGTCGAGAAGGAAAGCTACGAAATGTACTTCGGCGCGGCCTTCGACAACGTGGTCAATTTCATCCGCGGCACCCCGACCAACATCGTCAACCCCGGCGCACTGCAGGTCCGCCGCTGATGACCCGTCCGGCTGCCAGCCAGCGCCTGCCAGCGGTCCTGTGGCCGCTGATGTTCGGCAATGTGGTCATTGGCATGGGCGTGATGGTGGTCGCTGGCCTGCTCGATGAAATCCGTGGCGCGATGGACGTTTCGATCTCCACGGCCGGACACCTCATCTCGGCTTCGGCACTGCTGGTCTGCCTGGGCGCGCCGCTGCTGGCCATGCTGGTGGCAAGGTGGGACCGCCGCCGTCTGCTGGTGGGCAGCCTGCTCTGGTACGCCCTGTTTCACGCACTGGCCGCGCTGGCGCCGGGGTTTGATGCCCTGCTGACTTCGCGCGTTCTGGCCATGGTCTCGGCTGCCGTGTTCACGCCACAGGCTGCTGCCTGCATTGGTCAACTGGTGCCCGAACACCAGCGCGGGCGGGGCATCACCTTCGTTTTTCTGGGCTGGTCCGTGGCCTCGGTGCTGGGCACGCCTTTGGGGGCCTGGATTGGCGGCACCTTCGGATGGCGCTGGACCATGGGCCTCATGGCCTTGCTCTCCCTGGTGGCTGCGCTCTGGCTGCACACCCGCATGCCACGCGGGGTGGTGCCACCGCCGCTGTCGGCGAGTGCCTGGCGGCAGACCCTCCTCTCTCCAACCCTGATGCTGACCCTGAGCATCACCGTGGTGTCTGCGGCCGGGCAATTTGTGTTTTTCAGCTACATGGCGCCCTATGTCGCCGAGCGCTTTGGGCTGGGTGCGGCCGCGCTCAGCAGCCTGCTGCTGGTTTATGGCCTGTGCGGCTTTGTCGGCAATGCGGCCGTTTCCCGCTGGATCGACCGGATCGGCCCACCCCGGGCCATGGCCTGGGCATTGGGTGGCATCGCACTGGGCATGGGGCTCGTCGGTCTGACCTCTTCATTCAACGCCATGGTGCTGGCCATCGTGCCCTGGGGACTGGGCGTTTTTGCCTCCAACTCTTCCCAGCAGGCACGGCTGGTGAATCTGGCACCGGTGCTGGCGCCCGCCTCGATCGCCCTCAATACTTCGGCCATGTATGCAGGCCAGGCCATTGGGGCCGGCGGCGGCGGCAGGCTGATCGAGAGCCTGGGCATCGGCAGCCTGCCTGCAGCAGGTTGCATCGGGGTGATCTGTGCTCTGGCCCTGAGCTTCTGGGCAGATCGTCGGGCAGGTCGGCATCCCGTCCCGAACCGATCCTGAAACAGACCCATAATTGTCAGTTTCATACAAGTTACAAAGCCTCTCCCTTTTGACCCATACAACAGAGACTCCCCTGACATGACCATCGCGTTTTCCAAAGTTGCCATCATCGGCGCCGGGGCCATGGGCCGCGGCATCGCCCAGATCGCTGCCCAGGCCGGCAGCCAGGTCTGGCTGTTCGACACCCAGGCTGGCGCCAGCGCCAAGGCCCGCGAAGCCGTGGGCCAGACCTG
>JACCDS011754235.1_pt1 | contig 10777 bp, 8 predicted proteins | sample 7446441 | NCBI WGS metagenome assembly JACCDS01 (sample SAMN15323445, study PRJNA562643) | freshwater metagenome | isolation source: river surface water | place: USA:Blue River Watershed | collected 2017-08-17 | reverse complement strand
TCCGCGGTCGGCCAGCTCTACGAGCCCGAGGATCGCGACGAGCTGCTCTATTACAAAGAGGCGAAGGACGGCCAAATCCTGGAAGAAGGCATCACCGAAGCCGGCGCGATCTCGTCATGGACCGCAGCGGCCACCAGCTATTCGGTACACGGCCTGCCGATGCTGCCCTTCTACATCTACTACTCGATGTTCGGGTTCCAGCGCATCGGCGACCTGATCTGGGCGGCGGCAGACCAGCGGTCGCGCGGCTTCCTGATCGGTGCAACCTCGGGCCGCACCACGCTCGGCGGCGAAGGCCTGCAGCATCAGGACGGCACCAGCCATCTGGTGTCGGCGACGATCCCGAACTGCAAATCGTACGACCCGGCGTATGCGTATGAACTGGCGGTGATCGTCGACGACGGCATGCAGCGCATGCTGCAGCAGAACGAAGACGTGTTCTATTACGTGACCGTCACCAATGAGAACGAGGCACAGCCGAGCATGCCGGCCGGTGCGCGCGACGGCATCTTGCGCGGCATGCACTGCGTGCAGCCGCGCGAAGGTGCCGATGTGCGCCTGCTCGGCGCCGGCCCGCTGCTGAAGGAGGCGACGGCAGCTGCCAGCCTGCTCGAGGGCATTTTCGGCGTGAAGGCCGAGGTCTGGAGCGTGACCAGCTTCTCCGAGCTGGCGCGCGACGGCATCGCCAGCGAGCGCGCGCAGCGCCTGCAGCACGCCCATGCGAAGCCGTGGATCACGGAAAAGCTGCAAGGCTCGGCCGCACCGGTGATCGCGGTATCGGATTACGTGCGTGCCGTGCCGGAGAGCGTGCGTGCCTACGTACCGGCGCCGTTCGTGACCCTCGGTACCGACGGCTTCGGCCGCAGCGACACGCGCGCCGCGCTGCGCGACTTCTTCGAGGTTGATGCGAAGTGGATCACCTACACGGCGCTGGCCGAACTCTATGCCGGCAAGAAGAGCGCCGACGAGATGCGCGAAATTGCCAGCCGGCTGGATATCGATCTCGGGAAGGTGATGTCGAGCGACTGCTGATCGTTCGGCACAGGTCCGAAGCAAGGGGGGGCGCCGCGAGGCGCCCTTTTTTTTACTGGAAGACGTTCCTGTGCGGCCGTCTTCCGGACTGGAACTTCAGCCAAATTCTCGCGCAATGCTGCCGAGGCTGGCATCCGAAAGCAGATTGAAAACCGTCGCTGTGCCGACGAGTTCGACGCTACCATGCACGCCATACTGATGAGCAAGGTGGCCGCCCAGCGCCGCATGATCCGATCCGCCGAGCGAGCAGACGCTGAGTGCATCAACGAGCGCCCAAGCGGTGATTGCGGGATCGGCAGTGCGCGCGGCGTCGAATGCGGTCACCAGCGCAGAGAAATCAAAACTTTCTACCCGCTGATCTCTGGTTGGATCACTGCCGTCATGAACGTATCCCGATGAAACCCCGGTAATTACCTGCAGCGTCGTCACGGGCCGCGATGCCGCACTGGCATACCAGTCACGAAAGGTGATCTGGTCATCCGCGCCCAGTTGCAGCCGCAGGTGGACGCCGTCTTTCGTTAAGCTCAGGTCTGCATAGTCGAGACCGCCGCCCAGCGAGAGGATGTCGCCACCTTTGGCGCCCGCAACGCCCGCCATAACGATATCCCGTCCATCACCTTTATTGAAAAGGATGAGGTCATTGCCGCCGCTCGTGATTAAGGTGTCGTATCCGGCACCACCGATGAAAATCTCGATCCCGCTGCCGCCGCTGAGGCTGTCGTTACCCCCACCACCGTCAAGCAACCCATTGCCGTCGTGGTCGCTCAGATAATCATTTGCGGCACCACCGTGCAGGATGTCGCTTCCCGCATCACCATTGAGCCTGTCATTGCCTTCGTCCCCCTTCAGCAGGTCATTGCCTTCACCGCCAGACAGAGAATCCGCACCTTCTCCGCCATTCAATACATCCGCCCCACCGCCACCGCTGAGAAAATCTCTGCCGGCATTTCCATCAAGGGTGTCATTCCCTGCGGCTCCCTGAATCGAGTCGTCGCCATCTCCGCCGCTGAGCACGTCAGCCAACGAATAGCCATACAGGGTGTCGTTGCCATGGGTGCCTTGCTGCACCATCGCCTTGACCGTATCCAGGCCCCAGACCGTGCTGTCGGCAAAATGAATTTCCTCCAGCCGGCTCAAACCGGCGCCGTCAAGGTAGAAATAGCCGACGACAGTCAGCGTGTCGCTGGTGCCGACGAGGCTCAGTACCAACTCATCGCCGATGCGAGTGATGCGGACATCGCTTTCTGCAAGTCCTTCGCCGAGCTGAATCACATCTACCGACCCTGTCTCCCCACCAGAATCATGGATCCGGTCAAGACCACTACCACGTTGAAACAGATAGACGTCGCTTCCCGAGCCGCCGTTGAGCCTGTCATCCCCTGCCCCGCCATCCAGAGTATCGTTCCCCGAGTCACCGGTCAGGTTGTCGTTACCGTCGCCGCCATACAAGATGTCCGCGCCGTCCCGCCCGCTGAGAGCATCCGCGCCGCTATCGCCAAAGAGCACGTCATCACCACCAAATCCGCGGATATCGTCATTGCCTTCGCCGCCGTGGATCGTGTCGGCAACCGCATAGCCATACAGGATGTCGTTGCCATAGGTACCTTGCTGCACCATCGCCTTGACCGTGTCCAGATCCCAGACCGTGCCATCGGCAAAGCGAATTTCCTCCAGCCGGCTCAAACCGGTGGCGTCAAGGTAGAAATAGCCGACGACAGTCAACGTGTCGCCGGTACCGACGAGGCTCAGCACCAACTCGTCGCTGTTGCGAGTGACCCGGACATCGTTTTCGGCAAGCCCTGCGCCGAGCTGAATCACATCCACCGGCCCTGCCTCGACACCCGAAGCATGGGCCCGGTCAAGACCACTACCACGTTGAAACAGGTAGACGTCGCTTCCGGGGCCGCCATTGAGCCAGTCATTCCCTGCCCCGCCATCCAGAGTATCGTTCCCCCAGTCACCGGTCAGGTTGTCGTTACCGTCGCCGCCATACAAGAAGTCCGCGCCCTCGCGTCCGCTGAGCATATCTGCCCCACCATCGCCAAAGAGCATGTCATCGCCGGCAAATCCGCGGATATCGTCATTGCCCTCGCCGCCGTGGATCGTGTCGGCAACCGCGTAGCCATACAGGGTGTCGTTGCCATGAGTGCCTTGCGTTGCCATGGCCTTCACTGCATCGACATCCCAGACCGTGCCGTCCGCGAAGCGAATCTCCTCCACCTTGTAAGCCCCGGCAGCATCTTCGCTGAAGTAGCAAATGACACTCATCCGATCGATGCCATCGTTCAGGGTCAGCCACAAGTTCTCGCCGTCGCGAGTGATCTTCACGTCACTGCTGGCAATGCCAGCGCCGAATTGAATGGCATCGGTCTTGGCGGTGCCGGGGTCGTAGCTGTTGACCACATCCCGGCCGCTGCCGCGGGCGAACAAGTAGACATCGCTGCCAGCACCGCCATTGAAAGCGTCATTCCCTTTGCCACCATCGAGTATGTCCTGGCCATCGCCACCGCGAAGGTAATCGTCTCCCTCCATTCCCAGAAGGATATTTCTTTTAGCGTCTGAAAATACTAAATCAGGCGCACTGCTGCCGAGTTTGACCCATGGCGTGCCGGAGCTGCTGCCCGCGAAAGCGAATGCAAGTGCGGCATGCAGCGATTCAATTTGGCATTTCACCGCCATGTCGGATGCCCACGCCGAGAGTTTTGCGGCGCCTTGCCACCCTGCCCGGCTGAAGTTGACCCCTATTTTTTGCAGGTCCATGCAATCGATGAAAGTCTGAACCGGATCAGCTTGATACTGTTGATCCAGATAGGCGTCCAGTGCTGTGAAATCCAAAGTGATGCCACGGTCATCGATTTTGACCTGCACGCAATCGATGTAATCCTTCAGGCGGCTGTGCAGCACCAGAGCGTCGTAAACCGATTCCTTCAAGTGCGCAAAGGCCTGTTCCAGCGGATGGGACTGGTTGATTCGGGACAAAGAGATCACGACAAAAATGTCTTCGGACGGCTCGTCGCTTCTCGCTTCTCCTTCCTCGATCACCATGAACGTGCCCGTAGAGTTGAAACCAACCGAGTTGAAGCCGGTAAGGTTCGGGCTTCCGACCACTACGCCCGATCCGGCTGCCATGATGCGTAACCTGTCATCGGGAATACTGAGATAGTTCTGCCCATTGAAAGCTTCGAGAATTTCAATGACGCGCCCCATCTCGGTTACCTGCGCGTGCAAGAATTCGTACCGCTCACCGCTGACACGCAATTCCGTCAAAACCGTGTTCTTGTCATACCCCTGTTGACCAACCAATTGCAACGCCCGCAATTCGTTACTGCCGATACCGGGCAGCGTGCATATCAGCCGCATGCCCAGTTCTTCCACCTTTTCCCTCGACGTCGTGAAATCGGCAGTGGCAGCCCAGTCAGCCACCAGCTGATCTACCTTGAGCATCATCTCTGCCCGCGACAGACCATTGAAGGCATTTACCTGCCGAACCAGATCGGCATTGAGACTGGCCGCCTCCCGCAGGTCGCGCACCATGCCAGAGCCATGCAGATCGGGCAGAAGAACGGCGTCGGAAGTGCGCGAGATTGTCGATGAGAATGCGCGGTAAAAGGGATTACTCACGAGGTCGAGGTTGGCAACCAAGCCGGCGCTGCCGTCGGCACGGGTGTACGACGCCGTCGCCGTCTGTACATTCCCGCTGTCGAGGCGTGTTGTTTTGATCGTTGTGGCAAGACTGATGCTGGCGATGCCGGCAGCATCGAGCGACTGCAGCTCGCCGACATCGCTGATGCCATCCTGATCCAGATCGCGCCAGATCTGCACTTGCGAATATTTCGGGTCGAGCGAATTGAAGATGCCGTCGTGGTTCCTATCGAGATTGGCCAGCGCGGCGAAACCATCAGATGCCTTGCGGCCGTTGGACATCACGGTATCGACACCGAACAACTCGCTGCCATTGTCGATACGGCCGTTGGCATTCTTGTCGAGTACAAGCCAGGCATCGTCACCTTTGAGCCAGCCACTGCCGGTCCGGATGCCGTCTCCGTCGTGGTCGAAAACAACCCGGGAAGAAGCGCTGATCGCCGTGGTTTCTATACCGTCGCCGTCGAGATCGAGGGCCAGAGGATCAAGGAAGACCCAGGTGCGGGATTGGTTGAACAGGGTGTTTGCCAGAATTGAAATACCATCAAAGGAAACCTCGCCGAACTTGGCTCCGAGCAGCGCAGCTCCTCCGGCAAACAAAAAAGTCAACAGTAAGGGAGCAAAAGTTACACCGGCCCCAGCGCCGACCAGCCCCGCAAATGCAGCCCCGGCTTCACCCGCCGCTGCTGCAAAACCTATCCCGGTCGCGACACCCCCAAATTTGGTCCAGTCGTTTGAATTGTTAGTGGCCAGCAAGGCGATCGATAGCTGTGTGAAATCGACGAAGGCACCGCCAATTCCAACAAGCTTTGCGAGGCGAGCAGCTCGTGTGGCCTCGAGAAGTTCATGCCCATATCGGGCATATGCTTCTGAGCCGCCAGCTCGCAAATTGTCAATCGCTTCAACTATTGACGTCGATATTTCCTGAAATACCTGCCGCTCCACTGAATTACCTGTCCCGGCAGCCAATTCTGACAGACCACGAGAGTAATCGACAGCCAAATCAGCCATTTTTTTCCCGAAAGCCTCATACTCGCTTGCGCTAATTCTCCCTTTTCTCGAAATGAGCTCTTGCGCCTCACCAATTCCAGTTGAAACAGCCGACCACACATCATCAAGGTTATCAATTAGTTTTAAAATAATAATATCATAAATATTATTCGACATTTCATCACTCACCCACTCCCTCCATCAATAAAAATTCCAGCAATTGACGCGCAAAATACGGACACAGCCGCAAAAAAAAGCAAAAATACTGCAACACACCACAACATCAATATAATTCTGTTATTTGCCATTGCAGAGAAAAACAAATCAGCCGCAGTACCGCTCTGCGGAATAGCTTCAACACAAATAAGCAGAAACGGCATAAATACTGCCATCACCAAAAGAAGCGACCTTCTAATTGAACCTCTTCCAACCCGCAAAAGAAAAGCGATTTTAAGAACGACTTCAGAAAAACATGAACATATAGCTAAAAATAATGCAAAAACCACTGCAGCCAAATATGTCGCAACGAGCGCAGCTGGAAAGGAGCTAATTTTCTTATTAACCCTCACATCCGCAATAAAATCCCCGGCGGCGTAAAACCATCCAGGTGGATTATCTAATTCAGCAGGAAAGAAAAGCGCAGACACGACCACCGCAAAAAAAAATAAATAAAACAAATTCCTAATGCTCGAGCTTGCAATACACCTCATGACCAGCCCCCAGACCTAAAATCCCAACCTTATAAAAAATTCAATCCACTGCGCGAAAAGAATTTTTCCAATAATTTAATTCGCAGTTTCCAGCCAGGTTAATGACACACCGAATAATTCAACAACCGCGGAGAAATGAATGCTTCGATCCGATCGCATTCGAAGTCGAGAGCTCGCGAGCGAGACATTCGTTGTTGAAGACGGATTCCGGCCGGATTTTGGCGCTCTTCCATCAAACTTCACCATGCCGCCTCCCTCAGCATCCCCCTCGGGCGTCGAGGGAGCACAGCCCAAGGCCCTTCGATGGAAAAACAATGCTTTTAGCCAGAGCATGATCTGGATATTTGCTCAAGAAATTATCGTCAGGCACCTCAGTCATGACCCGCCCGCCAGATGCGCATCAACACTGAACTTATGAGATAAAAAACAGGCTCCTGTTGCCGGAACCAACGTAAACAAAACGGGAGAGAAAATTCCAAGCACGAATCTCGATGACTGAAATGGAATTAATGCGTAGCCCGTACCCATCACAAAAAAAATGTAATTCACCAAAAAAACCGGCAACAACGACAGAAAAAAATGAGGAAGCCGAATTTAAAAAAATATTCCTCATGTAGCCGACGCACATTGTCATTTCTGCTTTCCAAGCCAGGCCATTTCACCCAATCAATCACGCAACAAGGCATAAACAAAACCATCACAGCAGCACTTCAACGAATCAAATCTGAAAATGCAGATCTAACTGAGAAATTATTTACAAGAGGAAACAGGAATCCAAAAAAATCAATCATCCCCCCAATCACTGGAAATATTGACGGGTATATAATAGGAGCAAGCAGCGCAATCAGAATTGAAATCACATGCGTGCACACCACCAAAGGATTTGCATACATCCAAACCAATTCTGATAAATTTAAATTTTATATGCGAATGACACGCGTCGAATCATTACAAGCTCGCGCGGCCGCTTATAGCCACTTTATTCCGGATAAATTACATTCGACTCTTTGAAGCAGCTATCAGCCCAAGATAACAACAGGATTCTTGAATAAAGACGGGTAATGCATCAATCGCGGCGAACGCGCGAAGTTGATTCATTGGGATGAAGAGCGCTGGTGTGCGGGTGTTTCGTCGTATTTACGCATCGACAAATAAGGTTTATCCGATTGATATCGGATAAATCCTTTCAATGTGAGCGATGAACGCAAGGTGCACGGCTGACTTGCCGCCGCTTTAACACGCAGACTGCAAGCACTCAGGCATGCGTGCCGTTGGGATTTTTACTGCATGTGGCGTATGCCGCCTCCAAACAGGATCAGCACGAAACGCGCGCGGTATCGCCTGTTATGCGCAGGACAAGCCGACGCGCCAAGCCATCACGCCCCCACCAGGTCGGGCGTCAATCAGTGTGGATTTTTAGAGCCTGTCGCGGCAGGTTGAAATAACTGCGTTCTTGCTTGTCCAACGAACGGGATTTTCTGTTCGGAGGGCAAGGCGATGAGTTCGCAACATGATGACGGCTGGCGCATGAGCGATGCGATGTGGGCACGGATGGCGCCGTTGATCCGCCGCCCAAACCCCATCCGCTGGGCTGCCACCGACCCCGCATTCCGGATCGGGTCGCCATGGATGCGATCCTGCTGTTGCTGCGCACCGGGATGCAGTGGGCCGCGCTCGATGCCACCGTCTTGTGTTCGCATTCGTCGGCGCATCGACGGTTTCGGGAGTGGACCGACGCGGGTGTCTTCGAGCGCTTCTGGCATGACGGACTGCTGGAGGACGACGCGATGAGCGCAAGACCAATCGAGAAGGCGCGCGGGCGCGGCGCTGGGTCGTCGAACGCTCGCACAGCTGGCTCAATCGTTATCGACGTTTGCTGATCCGCTGGGAAAAGCGCGCCGACACGTATCTCGCGATGCTGCAATTTGCGTGTGGTCTGATCGTCTGGCATCACGCCCTATCGGGATAAGTTCTAAGGGGCGCTGCGAGGCGCCCCTTTTTTGTTGGAAATTTGCAATCAATCGGCAAGATTAACGTGCCTGCCTTGACCTCAGACATGACATGAAAGATCATGTCTGAGAAGATGAAGACGCCCCGAACTCAGGAAATTTACGCGCCCAAGGACGTGTCAATTCCGACCAGGCTTGGCGGTGGAATACTGAAAGAGCGCGTCAAACGTGAATTGCCCAACAAGAAGGTCATCAGCTATGCGCTGGCGCATATCAATCCGCTGATTTTCAGCGGAGATAATGGCCGCGTACTTGGATACGACAACAGCCATGGCTACTCGCATCGTCATTACATGGGCACCATAACGCCGGAGCATTTCGTCAGCTACGAGGCGCTTTACGAGCGTTTCGAGAAAGAATGGCAGGCGATCGCCATAGAATTCGTCAACCGAGACAAGCCATGACTACACCAAAAATCACTCCTGCCGATTTCGCGAAGAATCCCGCGTTAAAGGATCGCTCCCGCAAGGGCAAGGCCGTTGCCAAGGCACTGGACGCGAAAGCTGGCGCCTTGCCTTATGCAAAAACATTCACCAGTTTCGAGTTTGAGGATTTCCTAAGCCAATTGACGCCCAAGCGATTTGAATTGCTGCGACTGGCGAGCAAAGGACGCCGCTCGATCTCCGACCTGGCGACGGCTGCCCATCGCGACCAAGGTGCGGTGTCGCGCGATGTCGCCAAACTGAGCAAGCTGGGTCTGGTCCGGGTCGAAGTGGTGCCGAATGAAGGGCACGGCCAAAAAAAGATCGTGACGCCGGTCGCGACCACGATCTCGATCAATGCGTCAATCGCCGCCGTTTAAGCAAACAATGTTTGCGAGTGAACCGTGCGCACCACAGTTTTTTCAGGGTACACCGCGCAGCCCAATCGTCTTCTGGGGTGCAAGGGTACCCCCCGGAGTTGAGGGGCGTCGCTCGATTGCCGAGCCAGCGGTGGCTGCTCATCGCGCCCCGAGCGCCGTATCGCGCGATGTCGAAAAACTGAGCAAGCCAGGGCTGGTTCGGGGGGATTACCCTGCACCCAGCGTAAGCTGACTATTCGACTCACTCCAATTGCCGAGGGATACCAGCAATGTCTCTTGGGGTTATTAATGGAGAAGCCAAGCAACCCGAGCGGGTCCTTTCCGCGAGCGGACACGAACCGGGCGACTGCCCGGTTCGGTATGTTTCAAGAGAATTGCCGCTGCAGAACGCAGCAGCGAGAAAAATCAGCGCAACCGCGAAGCCGCCTGCAGCAGCCGCTCCGCCTTGACCATCACCGGCTTGTCGACCATCTTGCCGTCGACCGCCACCGCCGCACCGTTCGCCGCTTTGGCCGCATCCAGCACCCGGATCGCCCATTGCACCTGTTCCGGTGTCGGCAGGTAGGCATCATGCACGACCGCCAGCTGCTTCGGATGGATGCAGAGCTTGCCACCGAAGCCGAAGCTACGGCCGCGCAGCGTCTCCGAGTGCAGGATGTTGGCGTCCTCGATCGCCGTGGTCACGCCGTCGACCGGCGGCGCAATGCCCCCCAGCCGCGAGGCCAGCACGAGCTGCGAACGGAAATAGTCGAGCTCGCGATCCTCACCTTCGATGCCGAGGTCGACACTGAAATCGATGCTGCCGAACATCAGCCGGTCGACGCCGTCGGCCGATGCCAGTTGCACCGCATTCGCCATCCCCTCGGCGCTTTCGATCAGCGCGAGCACCGACGGCGCGCCGGCGGCACGCAAGCGCGCAACATCGGCTACCCGCGCTGCCTTCGGCAGAACCACCGCCGCCACACCGGGCATGCCGCACAGCGCAAGATCGCGCTCGAACCACTCGGAATCGACACTGTTGATGCGCACCGCGACCGGTGAGTCCGGGTCGAGCGCCGCGCGCACGGCGTCACGGGCGATGGCCTTGTCAGCCGGCGGCACCGCATCTTCGAGGTCGAGAATCACCTCGTCGGCGCCAGCGGCGAGTGCCTTGACGAAGCGTTCGGGCCGGTTGCCCGGCACGAACAGGTAGGAAACCGGCGGCAGGTCCATCAGATCGCTCCCTCCTTGGTCAGTGCATCGACGGCCTCGGCACCATAGCCGAGCTCGTTCAGGATCGCGCGCGTGTGTTCGCCGAGCGCAGGAATCGGATCCATGCGCGCCTGCCAGCCGCTGCTCGCACCCGGCGGCAACAGCGCCGGCACCGGACCCACGGGCGTGGCCACCTCGGCCCAGCGCTTGCGCGCCTCGAGCTGGGCGTGCTGCCACACTTCCTGCATGTCGTTCAGGCGTGCGTTGGCAATCTGCGCCTCGTCGAGCCGCGCGATCACCTGATCGGCCGTCAGCGGACGGAAGACGTCGCAGATCAGCGCATAAAGGGCCTTGCGCGCGGCGCTGCGCTTGCTGCTCGACGAAAAGCGCTCGTCGGTTGC
>JACCDS011980463.1_pt1 | contig 10778 bp, 11 predicted proteins | sample 7446441 | NCBI WGS metagenome assembly JACCDS01 (sample SAMN15323445, study PRJNA562643) | freshwater metagenome | isolation source: river surface water | place: USA:Blue River Watershed | collected 2017-08-17 | reverse complement strand
CCGATGATGGCGGCTCGGTCATCACAGGCACACAATTTGATGACCTGATCGAAGCGGGTGGTGGACGTCAGCACATCAGCACTGGCAACGGCCAGGATGAGGTCTGGGCAGGTGGAGGGCCGGATGTTGTGGACACCGGGAACGGCAAAGACCTGCTCATGGGTCAGGGTGGACCTGATGTGCTGTCTGGTGGAAACGGCAAGGACATACTCATTGGCGGTGCTGGACCTGATCAACTGACAGGTGGCCGAGGTGCTGATGTGTTCGTCTACACCGCAACCAGCGATGCCCCTTCGCGAGGTGGATCGGGCGGCAGCGATGACCATGACAGTGGACATGGCGATGGACATGAAGACCACGAGGACAATCACTTGATCGCTGCCTACAGCGAAAAAGGTGAAATCGACAGTAACGAAGACCCGCACGATGGTGGCCACGCTGGCCGCATGGAAACCATCACCGACTTCGACACAGCCAATGACCGCATCGACTTCAGCGCATTTGGCCTTGAACTTCAAATGTCAGAGGGCCCGCAAGCCCACGCTATTTGGGCTGAACAGCACATGGACGGTGCCATGCTCTACCTCGATACCAACGGCCAGATCTCGGGCGTTAATCCCGCTGAACTGTCCATCCTTTTATTGGGTGTGAATGCGACCAGCCTGGACATTGAGCAATTCATTGTTTGACGCATCATTTACTGGCTGACTTTGTGGGCGATGCTGAATATCACATGGCCCACATTTCAGCCGGCTGAAATCCCCTCGTAACACCGATCAAATCAATCCGCAAGTATGTTTTCTCCACAGTCAGTCCTACGGCCTTCAACCGAATCGGTTGTCCAGACATGCAACGGCGTGTCAGCCGACCGATAGACAAACCACTTAGATCTGCTAGCGACCGCTGATTGAGGGTCATCCTTTCCAGTGAGAAGATGACCCGTGTGGCTTCTACCAATGAGAGCAGGCCTTCGGATTCGGAGTTGGTCGGCATGCTGCATTCACCCTCGCCGTCGCAAGTCTGAAGCAGGACTGCCAACGACGCCCCCGATATGGAACGCACCAAACCTGCTTGATGAAAGATCTCCAGGTGACGGACTTTTTTGTACCGAACCCGGCGGCCCTTCGGGACATCACCGGAACAAACTCGGCTTCGAAATCACCCCGTAATTGGGACCAATACCGCCTGATACGGGTGGCGGGCATTGGTTGCTCATCTGGACCAGAATGTATTTGTCATTGCCACCTTTGGCATCCAGGATGTTCAAACAGGCAAAGCCGCGGATGGTGGCGCTGATTCCTGGCACCACCTGGTCGAGCACCGGCACCACCACCCGGTCACAGGGGTTGGTTTTGGCGCCGATGCATTTCTCAACGGCTTTGTAGATGCTGGTTTTGCTGCCGTTGTCCAGGGTCAGCGAATCTCCGATGGACAGCATGGGCGGCGGTGGGCTGAACAGTGCAGGATCGCGCTCAATGATCTTGTCGATCAGGTTGGCACCCTGGCCCGTGAAATTGAGCGGCGTCCATTGGCCGGAATCGCATGGCCCGTAATGGTAGGCAGATCCGATCTTGAAGATGTAAGGCTTTCGGGTGGCCGGGTCCAGGTGGGGCGCAGGCGGCTGGGCGTTCAGGTTCCAGAAGTTCTGGTACATGCATTGCGACATGGCCACCGGAAAATTCAGGGCCACGCTCCCCGGACTGCTCACGCCAGCCACGGCCGTGACCCGCACCGGCTTGGCATATACCCCCCAGATGCTGGCCAAAAAGGTGCGCACCGGCCCCAGATTCTGGTCGTCGCTTTTGGCCACGCTCACTTGCACGGCAGGCGCATCGTTGGGCCCCGGCGTCATGGGCAAACCTTGCAGGCCTGTGGCGGTTTGCGTCGTGTCCCAGTAGCCGGTTTGCACCTGGCCATTGCCCAGTGCATGGCCTGCCGCACGGTTCAAGGCAATGGCGTTGGTGGCCGTGCTGGCCGCAGCCGACCAATTGAGCGTCGATGCCCCTTGGGAAAATAACTTGCGCGCCCCGGCCAGCGCCGCTGCATCGGCATCGTTTTGCAACTCGTTGCGCACCACATGCAAATAAGCCAGGTCCACCGCCAAGGCCCCTGCCCCCAGAAGCACGGGCAAGGTCAGGGCCACCAGCACTGCGACGGCGCCTTTTTGTGATTCCAAAGATGATTTGATTTTCTTCATGACCGTCTCCTTCATTCGTAGACCATGACCGTGCTTGACTGCAACACCCAGGGCTTGCCCAGGCTCTGGAAAAAGCTGCCCAGCCCAATGCCCTGAAAGGTGTAGAGCACCGTGACCTGCAAGGTGGGGTCCCCGCTCAGGCTGCCCTTTTGAATCAGCACGGTGGGCGGTGCGGGGTTGGCCCCCAGACTGACCAGCGCACTTTGGGCGTATTGATGGACCACATGGCGAATTTGCACATCACTCAGGGGTGGATTGCGTGCCACGATGCCTGCACGTGCGCCCTCGCGGCTGGCATTGGTGATCACGGTTTTGTCATACAAGGCCAGGCTCAGGTCGATGCCGCCAATCAGCAAGCCCAGCAGGATCGGCAGGATGAGCGCGAACTCCACCACAGCAGCGCCATGTTGGCTGTGTTTGGAATGAGGCGGTCTACGGGGGACATCACAAGGGGTCATGGGCAAGCTCCTGAGCGTGGCCCTGGGGGCCAATGGCAAAACCACCACCTTAAAGAGTGCCGCCCATCGCCTCGGTGCGATGACACACCCGAGCCATGTGCGATAGCCCACAGTCCAAATTGCTGGGTGATGCAAGCCACTGTGCAAGGCTGGCTATTTTTCTAAAGTCGCCCCTCGGTTGTGATTTCCATGACCGATGCAACGCCACATGGCCGCTGCACTGGCACCCTGGCTGTGCGGGTGCAGTGACAACGGGTTTTGCAGTTCCTTCAATTTTTCAAATCTGGAGTTCTCACATGAAAAAATTTTCCAATTCCTTCAAGGCATTCTGGGCCGATGAGCATGGCGCTACCGCCATTGAGTACGGTCTGCTGGCTTCGCTGATTTCGGTGGCAATCGTGGTGAGTGCAGGCACCGTTGGCGACGAGTTAGTGAACGTGTTTGAGCGGATCTCTGAAGCACTCACGACATCACTCACCTAAGTCAACATAGCCTGAAGGAAACCATGCCCCTCAGCCTTTTTGACTGGACACATCTGGCCGCACTGGCCGCCATGCTGTTGGCGGCCATGTGGCACGACACCACCAAGCGCCGGATTCCCAACACACTGGTGTTGTGGGGCAGCTTGACAGCGATTGGGCTGTCACTGTCGCCACATGGCATCGGTTTGGGGTCGGCGCTGGTGGGGGGCATGGTGGGCTTTCTGTGCTTTTGGGTCTTTTACCTGCTGCGCGCCGTGGGTGCCGGTGATGTGAAGCTGGCCGGGGCCACCGGCCTGTTTGTGGGACACCCCGACATGCTCTGGGTGAACCTGCTGATTCTGCTGGCGGGCGGCGGTTTATCACTGATCTGGGCGCTGTTCACCGGGCAACTGATCGCCACGTTTCAGAACCTGCAATCGGGCTTGACGCAGTTGTGGCTGAGTCGCCAGCACGGCCGGCCTCCTGAAAACAGGGCCTTTCCGGTGGGGCAGGCACGCATGCCTTACGCCATCGCCATCGGCATGGGGACCGCTTGGCATGTAGCGAACACCTGGCCACCGACCTGAATTTTTGATGCTCCAAGGAATACCGTTCATGATAAACATTCGTCCCCTGGCTCTGATTGTGGTGGCGCTGCTGCTGGGCTTAGCCGCCGCAGCCTATGCCGCCAGTTGGTTGAAAAGACAAGATTCGGAGGCCACCTTGGCTGTGTTGGTGGCCAAACGTGATTTGCAAATGGGCACCCGCCTGCAGGCCGACATGCTGGAGACCGTGCGCTGGCCCAAAGCAGCGCTGATCCAGGACCCGCTGACCTCGCTGGAGCAGGCGCAGGACCGTGTCATTCACATGGCGGTGTTGCGCGGCGAGCCCCTGATGATGAGCAAACTGGCTCCGGTGGGTGAAAAAGGGGGCTTGTCCTCCGTGCTCAGTGCAGGCCAGCGGGCCATCACCGTCAAAGTCAATGAAATTGTCGGGGTCGCAGGCTTTGCCTTGCCGGGCAATTATGTGGATGTGATGGTCAACACGGTCGACGAAAAAGAGCAGCCCATCTCCAAAATCGTGATCGAACGCATTCAGGTCCTGGCGGTGGCGCAGGATGTGTCGAGCAACGAATACAAGCCCAGGGTGGTCAATGCCGTCACCTTGCAAGTGTCCCCCCAGCAAGCCGAACAGATCGATCTGGCCCGCAGTGTGGGCACGCTGTCGCTGGTGTTGCGCAGCCAAAGCGACCAGAACAGCGTGGCCACCGCCGGCGCACGCAAGCCCGACTTTTTGCCCAGGGTGGCTGTGGCCACCACCCCACCACCCCGCCCCAAAGCATCGACTCGCCAAGCGACTGCCGGACCCACTCCGCCCCCTGCTCCAACCCTGCCCGAGCCCGTGCGCTTCGAAATGATCCGTGGTCTGTCGGTATCTCAGGACTGAACCCATGACAGTCCACACCACACCACGCCTCCACATCGCTTCCGTCCATCCATTTTCAAAAAGCGCCATGCCTGCCCAACCCACCCACACGCCTTCTCCTCACGCCCCGGCATCGACACACGCCAGACGCTTGAACGCCGCCGTTGTCGGCACCTTTTTGCTCGGTGCCACCGGTCTGTGGCCCATCCTGGGCTGGTCGGCCACACCCGCAGCGCCTGCCAGCAAACCCGCAGTACGCCCAGCGACCCAGGTGTCCAGCCAGCCGGACATCCAGACCCAGGGGCCGGTGCAGGTGGCCGCACCCTTGCGGCTGACTGCGGGCAAATCGATGTTGCTCCAGTTGCCCGAAAACGCTGCCCGCCTGTCGGTGGGCAACCCCAGCGTGGCCGATGTGGTGCTGATCAACCCCCGCGAGGTCTATCTGCTCGGCAAAAAAACCGGCCTGACCAATTTGCTGGTCTGGACGGCCCAAGGCAACACCACCTTGCGCGACATCTCGGTCGGTACCGACACCGACACCTTGCACGCCAAGCTGATCGAGTACGTGCCCAGTGCCGAAAACCTGCGCATCGACACCCTGGCCGACAGCCTGGTTCTGAGTGGCCGTGTGGCCGATGGCATGAAAGTGCAACGCCTGATGGCCTTGACCCAGGCGTTCAATGGCAACCAGAAAGTCATCAACCTGTTGCGCGTGCATGGCACCCAGCAGGTGATGCTCGAAGTCAAGGTGGCCGAGGTCTCCAAGACCTTGCTCGATGAACTGGGGGTCGACATCAACCTGACCCGCAGCTTCGGCAACACCTCGGTCAACCTGCTCTCGCAGTTGCTCAGTGCGGGATCGACCGCCTTGACTGCCGCCCGCGCCAATGGCTTGACCACCGTGACCCTGACCGCAGAAATGAAACGGGGCCTGGTCAAGGTGCTGGCCGAGCCCACCATCACCGCCGTGAGCGGGCAAGAGGGCTCGTTCCTGGCAGGCGGAAAAATCTTCATTCCTGTTCCCCAAACCAACCCGGCGGGGGGCACCACCATCACGCTTCAGGAAAAGGAATTCGGGGTCGGGCTGAAGTTCCTGCCCACGGTGCTGGAGGATGGGCTGATCAACCTGCAGGTCACACCCGAGGTGTCTGAACTGTCTCAGGTGGGCACCTTGGTCAAGGGGCTGGGCGACCAGAGCAGCCTGCTGCCCACCATCACCACCCGAAGGGCTTCGACCACAGTCCAGTTGCGCGATGGCGAAAGTTTTGCCATTGGTGGCCTGGTCAAGAACAACGTGACCCAGACCATCAAGGCCTTCCCGGTGCTGGGCGAGTTGCCTGTGTTGGGGGCCTTGTTTCGCAGCACCGCTTTTCAGACCGACAAATCCGAATTGATCTTTGTCGTCACTCCCCGTCTGGCCAAAGTCTTGCCGCCCGACTATGTGCTGCCGACCGACACCTACATCCCGCCCAAACGCAGCGAGTACTTCCTCAATGGCCAGCTCGAAGGCAAGCCCCCCAGCGCTGTTTCAGCGCCAGCCGCTACAGACACCGCACCCAAAACCCCATAAGCCAGGAGAACGCCATGCCCCTTGATTCACCCATTTTTCGCGCTTGTGCGGTGGCTCTGAGCGCTCTCGCCCTGAGTGCCTGCGACACGCCGCCTACTCAGGTGGACCAGTACTTTGGCCTGTCGGTTCAACAGGCCCAAATGCAGCAGACCCAGAACCTGCCCATGAATGACTGCCCCATGCGGCCCTACCACTCGGCATGTGCCGGACCCAGACATGGCGGCGGGCATGACCCCTTGCACGGGGCGCACCGGGCTGCGAGAGACAGCGATGGAGAAGTGGCCCTGTCGGCCATCCAGCGTTATCAGGAAAGTTTCGCCTCGCCCATGGGCTCGACAACTGGCACATCACTGGGCACAGGCCCTGCCATCAAGCGCTGAAGGTCATTGCATGTCCATCCATCTCATCTCGCACCAAAAAACGCTGCTCGACCAATGGCGCGGCAGCATTTCGCAACTGGGCCTGACAACGGGCTTGTGCCAACAAAGAACCGCAGGTCAGGGTCTGACCGAGCTGCTGACCCGCCTGCAAGACATGCGGGCCGACGATGTCCTGCTGCTCGAACACCCGGTCAGCGCTTCACAAGAAGACCTGACCGAACTGGACCAGTGGCTGCGGTCTAGGCCCCAGCTGAATGTGCTGCTGCTGAGCGAAGACAACAGCAAGAACCTGCTTTTTCAGGCCATGAGGGCCGGTGTGCGCGAGGTCTTGCCCTTGCCAATCACACCGCCGATGTTGGCCGAAAGCCTGAAGCGCTGGACCGACAGGCTGGCCATGCGCCCGCCACAGGTGGCCAGCTCTGCAACAGGCAAGACAGCGGCAGCCGCCCCCATGTCACCCGCACCGGGTCGCCTGGTGGCCTTCATGGGTTGCAAGGGGGGCAATGGCACCAGCTTTCTGGCGGCCAATATGGCCTACATCATGGCCACGGAGTTTGAGCGCCAATGCGCTTTTGTGGATCTGGACCTGCAGTCGGGCGATGCCTCTTTTTATCTGGCCAGTGGGGCCAACAAAAACACGCTCAGTGATCTGACGCAGCAGATTGACCGACTGGATGCCCAATTGCTCAACAGTTGTCTGCACGCCATCACACCCCGCCTGAACCTGCTGGCTGCACCCCACACGCTGGACAAGGCCATGAACATCAGCGCACAGGACATCGACAAAGTCTTGACCCTGGTGCGCAGCCAACACGATCATGTGGTGGTGGATTTGCCACGCACCCTGAACGCCTTGTCGCTCAAGGTGCTGGACATGGCCGATGTGGTGTACATCGTCATGCAGAACCAGACCCCGGATGTGCGCGATGCACAACGTCTGGTCAGCAATTTGCAATCCCTGGGCCTGCACGACAGCAAAATTCGCCTGTTGATCAACCGCTACGAGCCTGGCGGCTGGGTCAGCCTGTCCGAGCTCGAAAAGACGGTGGGCCTGAAAGCGCACCTGACCATCCCCAGCAATCCGCAGTGGGTCGGTGAAGCCCTGCACACCGGCCAACCCTTGTCGAAGGTGCACGACCACAACGCCGTGATGCATGCCCTGCGGCAGACCACCGGGGCCTTGCTGGACACCACCCCCACCCAGCAGCGCCGCTGGATGCAACGCTGGCTGGGCCAAAAAGCATGAAGCCCGGCACCGTTCAGCCCCCACCGGAGTCCTGTGTGAACCCTGATCTGCGATCCCACTTTGAAACCGCCGGCTCGGTCACGGCCCTACACGGCACGTCCCGACCCGCCATCCGGGTTGACCATGAACACACCGAGGCCAGCACGCTGCCCCTGGTCGGCACGGCCGCTCGTGGGCACGGTCTGGATGCGCTCAAGGTCCAGATTCACCAGGAAATCCTCTCCCTGATGGACTGGCAGCGCATGGAGACCCTGGCGCCAGAGCGGCTTCGCAAGGAGCTCAAAGCGCTGACCGAAGAACTGATCCTCCAGCACAAGCTGGCACTCAACGAGACCGACCAGCGCAGGATCATCCAGGCCATCCAGGACGAAATGTTGGGGCTCGGACCCATCGAGCCGCTGTTGTCAGACCCCACGGTCTCCGACATTTTGATCAATGGTCCTTTCCAAGTGTATGCCGAGCGGCGCGGCAAGATCACGCGCACCGAAGTGCAGTTCGACAACGAAGCCCATCTGTTGCGCGTCATTGACCGCATCGTCTCGCGGGTTGGTCGGCGTGTGGACGAGATGAGCCCCATGGTCGATGCCCGTTTACCCGATGGTTCGCGTGTGAATGCGGTGATCCCGCCTCTGGCCATGGACGGGCCTTTGCTGTCGATTCGCCGCTTTGCGGTGGTGCCCTTCAGCGTTCAGGATCTGATCCGCATGGGCACACTCACCGCGGGCATGGCCGAACTGATCCAGGGTCTGGTTAGAGCCCGACTGAACGTGCTGGTGTCTGGCGGCACCGGCAGTGGCAAGACCACGCTGCTGAACGTGATGTCGGCCAGCATCCCGGCAGACGAGCGCATCATCACCATCGAAGATGCCGCCGAACTTCAACTGCAACAACCCCATGTGGTGCGCATGGAAACCCGGCCCCCCAACATCGAGGGCAAGGGCGAAATTTCACAGCGCGACCTGCTGCGCAACAGCCTGCGCATGCGGCCCGACCGGATCATCATGGGCGAAGTGCGGGGTGGCGAAGTGCTGGACATGCTGCAGGCCATGAACACCGGACACGATGGCTCCATGACCACCATCCATGCCAATTCGGCTCGCGATGCCTTGACCCGGCTTGAACACATGCTGGGCATGGCCGGCCTGAAAGCCGAGTCGCGGGCGATGCGTCAGCAAATCGGTGCCGCCCTCTCGGTGGTGATCCAGGTCTCGCGCCTGTCGGATGGGCAACGCAAGATCACCAGTCTTCAGGAGATCACCGGCATTGAAGGCGATGTGATTACCATGCAGGAAATTTTCAGATTCGAGCAAACCGGTCTGAACCCCAATGGCCGGGTACAAGGCGAGTTTGTGGCCACTGGCATTCGTCCGAAATTTGCACAACGGCTGAGCACACGCGGCATCGTGCTGAGCGACGATGTGTTCGAACCTACCAAGCGCTGGAGCTGAGCCATGGACACGCCCTTGTGGACTTTTGCCGGACTGGCCGTGATGAGTGTCGGCGCTCTGGCCTGGGGCCTTTACGGTCTGTGGCAACAATACCTGGACCCGCGCCGAAAAACCATGGCGCAAAGACTGCAAGCGGCAATGCCCAGCAGCGCCTCGCCAATGGCCGAGCCTGCGCTCAAACTGCGCCCTCGGCGACGGTTGAGCCAATGGGAATGGGCCGAACACGTCTTGCAGAGAATTTCCGGTGTGCCCGCACTGGATCGGTTTTTGCTGCAAACCGGTCTGTCTCTCTCTCTGTCACAGGCCTTGTCTGTGGCCGCTGGGCTGGTGTTGCTGGCCATGGTGCTGGGTGTCGTCCTGGGCTGGGCATGGCTGCTGACCGGGTTGGTGGCTGCCCTGGGGCCTTTGTTTTTCATCGCCTTTTTGCAGCACCTGCGCAACCAGCGAATGCACCTCATCGGCCAGGCGCTGCCCGATGCACTGGACTTGATGGCCCGCTCGATGCAGGCCGGACACGCTTTCACCAGCGCCTTGCATGTGGCCGCCAAAGACTGTGCACCACCCTTGTCGCACGAGCTGCGCACGGTGTTCGAGGAAATCAATTTCGGGGTGGGCACCACGCAGGCATTACAGGGCCTGTCCGCCAGAGTGGCCAGTGAGGATGTGCGCTACTTTGTGGTGGCGGTCGTGATCCAGAACGAAACCGGCGGCAACCTGGCCGAGGTACTCAAGAACACCGCCCAATTGATCCGTGAACGCCAAAAGATAGCGGGCGTGGTGCGCGTCCTTTCGTCCGAAGGCCGGATATCGGCCGTGATCCTGTCGGTGTTGCCCTTTGCACTGGCCGCCGTGATGAGTTGGCTCAACCCCGGCTTCGTCTCGAAACTGTGGAACGACCCCATGGGGCTGCAGCTGGTGTACTTGTCACTGGTCCTGATGGCTTTGGGCATCTTGTGGATGTGGAAACTCATCCAGATCCGGGTCTGAATTTCCAAAGATTGAAAATCCCATGACCTCCGATACCTTCTTTTTTGTGGCGCTGGTGTTTGCCCTGGTGGTCGCCATCAGCCTGGCTCTGTTGGCCCGCTGGATGCCCGACCCAGGACGAGAACGCCTGGCCAGGCTCCATGACACCAGAAAAAATGCACCCCATTCGCCACCACACCAGGCCTGGGAAAAGGCTCAAAACCGCGTGCTGTCGACACTGCTGTGGCTGAGTCCATGGACGGCGGGGCTGTCGGGTGGCGACAGTGAGCGGAGCGCTGCGCTGAAGCTGCGCTTTGCGCAAGCAGGATGGCGCTCGCCCATGGCGCTGCAAATCTTCTTCACAAGCAAAACCCTGCTCACCTTGCTGCTGTCTGTGGCGGGCTGGCTCATGCTGAGTGCCAGCGATGGGGCTGCGAGCGGCATGGCACGCCTGACTCTGGTCATGCTCGCTGCTGCACTGGGTTACTACCTGCCCGATGCGGTGCTGAGGGTGCGCATCCAGCGTCGCCAGTTGCAGCTGATGCACGCTTTTCCCGATGCACTGGACCTGCTGCGTCTGTGCGTGCAGGCCGGTCTGGGGCTGGACGCAGCCATTGAGCGTGTGGG
>JACCDS011691308.1_pt1 | contig 10778 bp, 14 predicted proteins | sample 7446441 | NCBI WGS metagenome assembly JACCDS01 (sample SAMN15323445, study PRJNA562643) | freshwater metagenome | isolation source: river surface water | place: USA:Blue River Watershed | collected 2017-08-17 | reverse complement strand
TTTCTGGTACGACTGGTTCAATATATGATGGTGTGAAGTTTAGGAGTCCGTCATGAATGAATCTCTCCACATCGTCTGCCCACACTGCGATGCCATCAATCGGGTACCCGAATCACGACTGGCGGAAAACCCGGTCTGTGGCAGATGCGGCCAGGCGTTATTTACAGCACATCCGGTTGCCCTCACCCAGCAGACTTTTGCCAAGGCGATCACGCGTAACGACATTCCGGTGCTGGTCGATTTCTGGGCCCCGTGGTGCGGCCCCTGCAAGATGATGGCGCCGCAATTCGAACAGGCTGCCGGCAGACTCGAACCGCGGGTACGTCTGGCCAAAGTGGATACGGAAGCCGAGCAGATGCTGGGTGCTCAATACGGCATCCGCAGTATTCCGACACTGGCCCTCTTCAAAGGCGGGAAAGAAATCGCACGACAGGCTGGCGCGATGGGCGCCGCCGATATCGTCCGCTGGGCCCAGAGTTACCTCTGAGCCCGGTCGCGGGGTTTCAAGCGGCAAGCTGATGCTGGTTTGCCGCACGGGGCATAACGCCCAGCGCCTCGAGGGCGTCGGCCAGATCGTGATCCGATAACTTATGATGCGTGCGTAACCAGACCAGCATGGCGACCGGCACCGAGGGTGTCAGATCCTTCTCGAATCGGGAACCTACGGGTTGCGATACGCCGAACATGGACCAGAAGTCTTTCTGGTTTCTTCCGAGTTTCTTACGCATGGCTTTGAGCCCTTCCGGACTCAGGTGTGACTGACGGCTGGTTCGTGCCATAACGCCCTCCTCAGAATTTGTACTTAAACGCGGTGTAGTAACTGATACCCATGCCAGGCACTGCCGTGCCCCACGGCACACCCGTGCTGCTCATCGTTTTTCCCTGCCCCAGATAAGCGCCACCCAGCGGTTGGTAATACAAGGTGTTAAACAGGTTATTAATACCAGCATCCACACGGACTTTGGTCCACGTATAGCTGGCTTTCAGGTTGGTGAGGAAGTATCCCGGGGTCGGTATCTCGTTACGCTCGACCGATAGGAAGTTGTTCTTGTTGGCAACGGCTATGAACTGCAGCTGGTTATCCCAGCCACCATACTGGTGCGTAAAGTTGATCTTTCCGTTAACCGGCATAACGTTATATAAACCGTAGCCAGTCACGAGATTTTTGCCATAGGTCCAGTTGAACAGTCCCTGGGCACTGAATCGTCCAAAGTCCGTCTTTGCAATCGGCATCTGCCCATCCAGATCAACCCCGGCCAGGTTGGCATTCTGGTTGACGTAACGCAGCACATTAAACGAGTTCGTTGCCAGAGTCGTTTGGGCCTGATTCGTTGTCGAATTCCACTGGATCGCATCAATGTAGTTTTCGACATACGAGTAGAAGGGTGATGCCTTGAGCATGTAATCCCGTTCTGTCGTATGCAGGTCGTAAACAGCCGATGCGGTATAGGCGGTTTCCTGCTTCAGATCTGGATTGCCAAAGTAACCGTTACCATCACCCACATAGTTGTTCATTAATGCCGCCATGGACCATGTCGACCATGTGTACAGCTCGTACAAGTTAGGCGCACGGACCTGTCGCGCCAAGCCTAGTTCAAAATCCTGACGCTCACTATGCTTATAGGCATTCGTAAACGTCACATCGACGTTATTGAAATTGTTATTCAGATTTGAAGCATTGAAGGCATTCGCATCACGCACCTGATTGCCGGCCGTACCATAGCCATGCACATTACCGGTGGAAGAATTAATGTTCGAATAACGAACGCCGAGTAACGATTTCCAGCTTGGCGAAAACCGCTCTTCCCATTCGCCAAAAATGGATGCCATCTGCTGTAGGCCACCGTTGATATTCTGGAAGGTGTTCGGCGCCATATTGGAACCGGTGCCTAATGATGGCGGCCACCAGTCATTCAGGTAGTAACGCTGCCACTCGGCACCCGTACGCAGCAACGAGGCTTCACCCACATTCACATCGCCCTTCACCTTGACCCCGGTGGTATTGCTGTTGGTGTTCATGGGCATACCGGGGATGTCATAGCTACCTCCGTACCAGTACTGTTTGTCTGGTCCGAAATCCATCTGGTGGTTCAACTGCTCGTAGTAGGCCTGCGCCTCCAACTTACCCCAGTCATATCCGCCCCAGTATTGCAGGTTATAACGGTTCTGCTGGTTTCCTGTAAGGTCCATCCGCTGATTCACATAACCTTCATAGGGAATATCCTGCCAGCTATATTTGAGCTGAAGCGTATGCTGGTCACTTTTGAGGGCCACGGCCACCGCCTGATTTGTCGATTCATACGATGTCGAACCCACCATATTCGCTGGCAAGGTTGTGCTGCCATTGGGACCGGAGCTTGTCGTCCCTCTTGTCGTGATCGGGTTATGGAAGTTCCCACCTGCCGTGTAGTTATTGGCAGAGGAGGTAGAACCTGTATACGTCAGACTGAACCAGTCGGTTGCCGCTGTAAGACTGAGGTTAGCGCCGATATTATTGTTATTGGTGCCGTAGAAGCCGCCGACATTACCGGTAATGAGGCTCTGACCCGCTTCGGCAAAGGTCGGTTGACCGGTGCTGGCAACAATCGCGCCACCGATGCTGTTAAAGCCGACGCTCACGGGTTTCAGGCTTTTAAAGACCTGCAGACTCTTGATATTGGACGGATCAACATACGAAAGCGGGGTGTTCATGTGATTCGGACACGAGGCGATGGCATCCACGCCATCGAGCACCACATTGATCCGGTCATCGGCCAGACCACGGATCACCGGGATACTGGAAACCGCACCGCCAACCTGGAAGGCAACACCGGAGACATTGGTCATCAGGGTTGCCGTATCAACGTTCGCGGCTTTCTGGATCGCCAGTTCTTTACCAACGACCACGGCATCCGCATCGTAGCGGGTGGCGGTTACATCCACGTTCACGGGTTCGGCGGTGGTCTCCTGGGCCCAGACCGGGGCACCCGTAAAAGCAAAACTCAGGGCAAGCGCAAGCGGCTGCAGCGCAAACCCATGAGGCTTGCGAATATTCATTCGGGACTTCATTAACAACTCCAATCAGACGGGTGCTGCCCGGCGCCGATCAGACGCGCAGACACACACAACACCGGCCGAAAACTTTCAGGCCGGAACTCGGGTCAGATCAAAGTTGAGATGGGGGCCCGGTAGCTGGCTCAGACCAGGCCCGGGTGAGATAGGCGGCCGTAAAGGCCAGTTGACCAACTTCGGCACCAGCGGCCTGATGCATCTTGAAGTCAAAAACGGCGGGAGGCGCAATGCCTGTCTGGCTCATCAGACAGAGTGGACAATGCCCACCCGATTGAGCCTGAGTATCGACATCAGCGTCATCGCCCGCCACCCAGACCTGGCTGCTGCCTTGCATGGTACAAACGGTTTCCCAGCTGCCATCACCGGCAGCGGCTTTGGCTTGCGCCACGGGCATGAACATGATCAAGGCCTGCCAACAGACGACGAGCACCAACAGCCAGCGGCTCAGTTTTAATCTGAGAGGCTGGCGGGCAAACATCGGTAGGAAGGGCTGAAATTGGGCGTTCATAGACAAGACCGATAGGCATTATGTCTGAACAAGCCCTTGATCGCCAAACAAATTGGCTCAGGTTTGACCTAGATCAAATTCTGCATTGGGTTATGCAATCTCAATACCCCCAGGGGCCATGTAGCAACCATTTGCCCCTTGCGGGAAACGACGGGCCGAATTCTTGGTCAGCATTATCACGAGCGGCGCCTGCCCGAGTGCCTGCTGGTTGCTGCTGATTAGTGCGCCCTGCGGCACCGAGTTCACCGTCAGAGAACCAGCGCAGCCGGTCATTAGACTTACCAGTGTCATCGATACGGGTAATAAGAATTTCATGGTGAGCACCCCTGTTAACGCCCCAGAGTTTCTCGGCTTTCATGGATAGCGTCAACCGTTTGGCCTTGGCGCGGCGCCAATCCCCAGTAGCCGCCCTCGGCATCATACAGATAACGATAATTAAGCAGGGGGCGAATACCGGTGTTGATAAACGGGTCCCCCCAACCGGTGACAGCGTCCTCGAAGATTTTGGTCCAGTGCCCTCGGGCCAGGGGCGCAGCCGGGCCATTCCCTTCAATCCATTGGATCTGTGGGCCGCTGCCACCCAGCCAGCGCGGTGTGATGTACACCTCGGTGCCATTGGGTATCTTGCCATGACGGGGCGCTCCGGTAATACCGGCTAGCGTTGAGCGGATACCCGTATCCATGAGAAAGCGGCCGTGCACCAGGTAGGGCATGTCGTTATCAACCACATTAACGGTGAGATCTGCCTGCGGGTAGGCCCAGAGGTTTTGTTTAAGCCCATCAATCCTTGGTTTTTCCAGTTTGACGATACTAAAGTCCGCACCCGCCGAAGCGGCCGTGAGTCCAATACGCACACCATCCGGTTCTAGCACAAAGCCCGCCTGCAACTGGCCGCTTTTAATCTGCGACAAATTAAACAGTGCAATACCATCGAGCTGCCCGAAACCAATACCCATGCGCCGTATCCGTTTCTCGGCCGGACCTGCTTTACAGGCTTTAGCCAATTGAGCATCGGGTGCACAGACAATGTCGGCAACCACCAAACCGGCAAGGGTACTGACAGCCGGTTGCCCGGCGGCATTGCCCTCGCCCTGGGCATCCACAAACTCAATCTGAAGCGGGCTCACGGCACCGCGGCTGATCTCACCTGTCTCACGAATTTCAGTTAGACCCTGCGGGCCATCGTGATCAAAGTCGGCCACCAGGTCCTGGCTGACCAAGGTGACGCTGCTACCGGTATCGAGCAGCATCTCAAGCACCGGGCCACCATTAATTCTGACGCGCACTTTAAGGTGCTGCTCGTAGCTACTGTCTGCCGTATAGGGAATAAAAAAACTGCCTCGGTAGGCCGAGTAATCTGGCCGTTCCGAGGCAAAAGACCATGCGGTGGTCTGACAGAGTGCTACAACAAACAGAAGGGTGCGTTTAAACATCGGCCCACATGCGCAGCAGGTTGTGATACACGCCGGTCAGCCGAATGGCTTCGTCGGTTTCACCATGCGCTTTGCGCAGTTCTATGATGGACATATCCAAATCGTAGAGCAGACGGCGCTGCTCATCGGAACGGACCATGCTCTCGGCCCAGAAGAAACAGGAGATGCGTGCACCACGCGTCACAGGCTCGACCCGGTGCACGGACGAGCTGGGGTACAACACCATATCGCCCGCGGCGAATTTGATGCATTGTGAGCCATAGGTATCTTCGATGACGAGCTCGCCGCCCTCGTAATCTTCCGGCTCGGTGAGAAACAGGGTGCACGACACATCGGTGCGTACATGACGACCGGTAGCTGCGTGCGTGCGCACCGAGTTGTCGATATGGTTGCCGAAGGCGTTCTTCTGACCGGTATAGCGATTGAACAATGGCGGATAAATACGCTTGGGTAATGCGCCTGTTAGAAACAGGTCATTGGTGGCGAGGGCATGCAACACGATGGTGCGGGCTTTTTTGCAGTCGTCGCCGTCTTCTGGCAGCTGGGTATTATTCTTGGCTTTGGCCGATTGGCTACCTGCCGTGATAACGCCATCTGCCCAATCCGCCTCATCGATAATCTGACGAATGTCTTTCACCTGCTGCTTGGTGAGCACCTGCGGAATATGTAAGAGCATGATGGCGTCCTTTCTCGACGTTAGAACTTATACGTCAGACCCAGCTGAAATGCCTGGTAGGTACCGGGCACGGCGAAGCCGCCGTTTTCGTAGAGGGAAACGTAGTTCGTCTGGTTAAACAGGTTATAGGCATTCAGACGCACGGTGTACTGCTTGGCGTCATATTGGATGAGACCATCGACCTGGGATTGTGCTGGTACCCAGTTTGGTGCGTTATAGCTGGCACCGGTCTGCCCATACACATTACGGCGCCCCATGCCGGTAATACCACCACCCACCTTCCAGCCATAAGGCAATTGGTAGGTCGTCCACAGGTTGAAGGTATAGGGCGTTGCATTCGAAGGCGTCTGGCCAACCATTTGAGTGGCCGCCGGGTTTGCCGGAATATCAATGCGGGAATCCATCAAACCGATGCCACTGAAGATATCCCACTTCTCGGTGAGACTCCCCGTCACCTCGAATTCGAGGCCATCGGTATGACGTCGCACAGAGCGCAACTGTGCCGTACTTTCCAGATCCGTGTTGCGCTCATAGTTTTTTACCTGATGGTAGGCGCTTGCACGGAAGGAGAGCCCCAGTTCATTGATATCACCCTTATAGCCAATTTCTGTCAGCTCACTGGTTTCTGCCGGGAGCTGCGCCCCCGCCGACAACTGGTATAAATCCGCCGTTGGGCTGAATGAGTCACTCCATGAGAGGTAGAAAGTGCCAAAGTTGGGCATCGGCTCATAGAGCAGGCCTGCACGGTAACTCGGGGACGAAAAATCAAGGCCCTGATTCTTTAAACCAGTCGTGCTGTTGGGCTGGTTGTAAACTGCATTCAGCCAATCGTTACGAAGCCCCCCCATGACCTTAACGCCTCGCGTTAGCTCAATCATGTCCTGACCGTAAATGGCGTAAGAGTTCGATGCGTAGGAAAAGACTGAACTGTTGTTTTTAACGAGATTGGCATAACCGTAGGTACATTTATCCCGAATCAGATCGTTCATGCTCACAATACTGTTCAGGCTTGTTGTACTGGATGTACAACCACTTGTGTCATAGCTGTAACGATAGACGTGCTCACGGTAGTATTCCACACCTGCCAGCAGGGTGTGCTCCATCCCCCAACCCTTAGCTGTTTTATTGAAATCCGACTGGAATGCCAGCGTTTCTTCGTTAGCACCACGTGGCGGTGCTAACGAGAGTGTCGTCACAGGGTAAGGAAACGCTTGTGTTGTGCCGTTATAACCACGCCCTTTGTTAGCCCACAGAGAGCGGGTGTAATTTGCATACTTGAGTTTGGTCACCAGCGAGGTGTCTTTATCAAAACTGTAGTTCTGGCTCAGATTACCAAATTGGGTGACATTGTTTTCGATATCAGCAATGGTGCCGCTGAAGGTTGAAGCCGGGGTATCCACCGGATTCTTGGTTTGTCCGTTAAACCCGATACCGTAATCCGGCACCAGATTAGTCTTCAGATAGTAGTAGCTGGCATCGATCTGGTTATAGGTGCCGATACCCCAGGAGTAGGATGGCGCCACACCCTGTGTGTGATTGGTGACCTGATTACGGGAGCTGCCGGAATCCTGAACCACGGCGTTGATCCGGATTGCCGAGCTTTGTTCCCGATCAACAACAAAGTTGACATCGGCGGTGCTCCGGAAATAATCGAAGCTGCCACCAATGACACTGACGCTGCTCTTGTTGTCCAGAAAGGCTTTCTTGGAAACCTGGTTGATCACACCACCGGCCTGGCCTCGGCCGAAGAGCATGGAGGCTGAACCTCGGAGCACTTCAATGGCGGCATCGTTAAAGACGTCACGGTTGTACTGGGCTGTATCACGCATGCCGTCGATGTACATGTCACCGAACGTGTAAAAACCGCGGATGTTGATGTTGTCACCGATACGGCCACCCTCCCCCGAGTTGAAGGTAACGCTGGGCACGTTCTTCATGGCTTCTTCGAGGGTGGTCGCGTTCTGATCCGTGAGCAGCGTATCTGGCACGATCGTAATTGCCTGGGGAATATCCGCCACATCCTGCTCGAACTTGCCGGCCTTAGTGGTTTTGACGTTGTAACGATTGATCTCCAAGCCATCGGCCTGGGCACGTACCTGAACTTCTTTCAGCGTTTGTATATCGTCGCTGGTTTGACCAATGGCTGTGAGCGGGGTCACCATCAACGCGGCAATGGTGGCGCCAAGGGTGGAAATGCGCTGGGGCCGCTGTTGCTGTTCCGCTCGGCTAAATTGTTTCTTACGATGTTTTTGATTTTTCATACGATGCTCCATATCCAATACCCTCGTAGAGAACGAGAGGGTTAATTGGCTGGCTGCATCGCGGAGGCATTGCCTCTGTACGGCTGGCTACAACAAATTGTTAAAACTGCAGATCTGCCACAGACCGGATCAGCGATACCCGCCTGGACCACCGCCAATGCTGGTCATGCCGGTTTCGGCCATGAGTTCTTCGTTTTCCACATCGGCATCGGGATTGACGGTGTAGTCGTTGGCGTAATGCACCGCACCGGTATGCGAACAACCGCTGACAAAGCTGGCGGCCATGAGCAGCACAAGGCTGAAACGAATAGTTTTCAATTCCGTCATGATGTTCACTTGGTCAGGATCAGCTTACCGAGGCGCGTGGCACGCAAGACGTAGCTCACGCCTTGATGGTCAATCACCAGGCTGTTGCCCTGACCCAGCAATGCGCGGCTGCTGATGCGCTTTACCGCTTCGGCCGGGGCAACACTACTTTTCTGGGGCGATGCCACGCCCGCGACCTGCAACAGGCGGGGCGCAAGGCTATTTGCCGGTTTGTTGACCATACTGATCACCCCTTAATTACCCGGATCTGTGACAAAACCGACTTTTTCGATACCGGCTTTGTTAGCGGCTGCCATGGCGCCAATCACACGCTCATAAACCACCTGTTTGTCACCATAAATATGAACCACCGGCTGCGGGTGCTGCGCGGCCATTTCTGCCAGTTCTTTCTTCATGGCATCCTCGGAGACGGGCACGTTGTTGATGCGGTACCCGCCCTTGGCATCCACTGCGAGCTTCACAACATCCGGTTTTTCTAGTTGCGGCGCCGTGGAGACTTTGGGCAGGTCGATTTCCAGCGAGTGCTTCATGACCGGTACGGTCACGATAAAGATGATGAGCAGGACCAGCATGACGTCGACGAGCGGCGTCATGTTGATTTCGCTCATGACGTTGCCGTCGTTGTTGTCGAGACTTCCGAATGCCATGATACGAGACCCTTAGCCCTGGGTGCCGACACGACGTACGGACTGCGGACGCTCGATACGGTTACCGGTCACATAAAATGCGTGCAGGTCGTAGGCAAAGCGGTTGAGCTTGCCGATGATAAAGGCATTGCCGCGCACCAGGGCGTTGTAACCCAGCACCGCCGGAATGGCGACGACCAGACCGAATGCCGTCATGACGAGTGCCTCACCCACCGGGCCGGCCACTTTATCGAGACCAGCACTACCTGCATCACTGATGGTGAGCAATGCATGGTAAATACCCCACACGGTACCGAAGAGCCCCACAAAGGGCGCCGTGGAGCCAATCGAAGCCAACAGTGCCAACCCCTGGCTCAGGCGGTCTTTGGCATCGTCGATGGCATTGCTCAGGCTACCGGTCATCCAGTCGCTGAGATCCAGCGAATCATGCAACTGTTTGTCGCTGTGACGATGGTGCTGCATGGCACTCTGCCCTTCGACGGCCAGTTGCTTGAAGGGATTGGCCTGGCCCGAATCCGTGTCCAGCGCTTGCAGACCATGCGCCAGATCCGTGCTGTGCCAGAAATTCTGGACGGCGGCCGCCTGCTTTTTGGCACGCTGTACGCCTAGGCCTTTGGCGATGATGACGGTCCAGGAAATTATGGACATAACGAGCAGTGTCATCGCCGTCAGAATGATGACGATACCGCCTGATTGAAGCATGTGGAGCAAACCCAGTTGTTCGTTCATGATGCAGTTGCCTTGAAGTTAACCTAAAGAAAGAGGGATAAGAGGTAAGCGTAGTTATTGGGCGGGTGGCGAAGCTGGCGCTGCTGCCTGATCCAGTGAGAAGCGAATCGGTAGCTGGTAGCACATGGGGACCGCCTGACCACCCTTGCGAGCCGGATGGAAGCGCCAGCGGTTGACGGTGTCATTCGCTGCACGATCCAGCCGCACAAAACCGGAGCTTTTAGCAATATCCACGGAGTCAACAGCACCGGTGGCCGCCACGCAGACTTTGAGCAGCACGATGCCCTGCTCACCCTTGCTGCGGCTGAGCGGTGGATATGGTGGCTTAGGGTTGTGCAGATCCGAAGCGCTGGCATCGGGCATATGCACCGGGGCCGCGGCCGGATCACCATTGATGTTTTTTGCCGATGCCTGCTCTTGGGCGACAGCCGTTTCTTTGGTGACCGCCTTGTCTGTCTTTTCCTGATGCTGGTCTTTGACGGCCTGTTTTTTGATGGTTTGCACCATGGCGGAAGACTCTCGGTCCACCATTTCGGCCATCATGACCAACGGTTCGGGGTGCGTGACGAAGAGCACCGCCCAGAAAGCCACCAGGACCAGTGCCAAAATATGGACGACCGAAACCCAGACAGCGGTTTTGCGGTAATCGTTTTCAGGTGGCAGGGCATGGTTCAGTGACATAAGAAAGCACTAGCAGCAACTCGTAATGAAAAACTGAACGAGTTACATTCTCAACAATGATTAAATAAAACAGGGGGTCGCGGCTGACAGTGCGCGATTCTGCTGGTGAATGGTGTTCAGGCACTCTTTGGCACATGCTTTGCAGCTACCGCATTGGCTTCCGAGCGACAGCGTGCGCTGCAGGTCTTCTACGGTGAGCGCACCTTCGCTAACAGCCGTTTCTATGTGACGGTCAGTGACTGCGTTGCAAATACAGATGTACATGGGGAACCCCTTTACCCTGAAAGAGTCCCCATTTTAGATTAATGAGAATCGTTGTCAATACAGATCGCTTCACTTTTTTGCTACAGTGCGGCATTTTTACAACACCACCGATAACAACTTTCTTTCGAACGACTGCACCCGAAAGCCCAGGCGGGCTAACGGGCACGGGCATTATTCCCCGATCTGCTGCTGCAGGTAGTT
>JACCDS010238693.1_pt1 | contig 10779 bp, 11 predicted proteins | sample 7446441 | NCBI WGS metagenome assembly JACCDS01 (sample SAMN15323445, study PRJNA562643) | freshwater metagenome | isolation source: river surface water | place: USA:Blue River Watershed | collected 2017-08-17 | reverse complement strand
GTGATCCGCTCGACCTGGAGTCGCATTCGCGCCGTGTGCTGCTGGCCCTGCGCCTGTCCGACGCCGACCGTCTGATGGCGGCGATGGTGGACCTGTTCCTGGCCCTCGGTCCGCGTGGGATGGGGCTGCGGCGGCGGCTGCTGGATCTGGCGGCTGCGCAACTTGAAGCGGAAGACGCCTTGTTCCTGAGGGACCACTTGGCCTCGGGCCTGCCGGTCGGGACTCCATTGCCTGCGGGATGTGCCTCTGTCCTCGACGTGTCCCTGATGGGGCAGCGCCACATGGTCGGGCACCACCGCGAGGTGCAGGCTTCGGCGCAAGGTCCCTTGGCCCAGGCCGTGGAAATGCTGGACCTGGGTGACGTGGACGGTGCCCGGGCCCTGCTGGAGTCGGCCGTGCTCGAAGCGCCGGATGACGAGCCCCTGGCCCGCGAGCTTCAGGTCATTTACCGCCACAGCCGGGACGACGTCGGTCGCGCTCGCCTGGTGGGTGAACTGGAGTCGCGCTGGGGGCGGATCCCTGCCGCCTGGCGGTGATGGTGATGTCCTCCGACTGTTCCCATGAATGAAACGACCCTGAGTCCCGGACCCGTGAACGCACCCAAAGCACAAGATCGGATGAAGGTGGCGATGCTGTCGCTGCCGCCCCGCACCCAGGCGGTGCTGGAGTTCTTTTTCGCCAGCGCCGGTCGTTCCAGCTTCCAGGCCGTGGACGAGGCGCAGGCCGACGCGGCCATCTTCGATCAGGACCACCTGGAGTCGCGGCAGCACTGGCAGCGGTTCAACGAACTGCGGCAGCGTCCCGGCATCGCGCTGGCGGTGCAGGAGCAAGAAGTGACCGGTGCGGTGTGGGTGCACAAGCCCGTGACCCCCGCGGCCTTGCTGGCGGCTGCGGCGCGACTGCGTCAATCGACTGCCGCTGCGGCCCCGACCCCGACCCCGATGGTTGAGGAACCGCGGGTGACAGGGAGTGCTGCGGATGTGTCCCGTTCTCCAGTGGGGCCGGTGCCGACGCCGACCGTGGCGTCGACCCGGGTTCCGGTCGCCGCTCCGCTGGCCAAGGGGCCTGCTTCTGGGCCGGTTGCCGCGCCGGCGGCGCCTCTCATCGAACGGGTGGCACGGGTCGTGACGGCCCCGCCGCCTGTTTCGGCGGTGGAGAACCATTCGGAATCGCTCGCGGCGCCCTCCACGCAGCAGTTGATCGATCCCCTGCTTGAAGAGCCCCGGGCGAGTGCGCCTCCGGTTCGGTCGGAGGGGGCGGTCCCACCCGGGATCCACGACGGGGCACGTCCCGCTGCCCGGGGGCTGGGCAGCGTGCTGCGGCGTTGGCTGGGGGGGCGCGGAGAGCCGCCGGCGCCCACTCCGAACCCCAGAGCGGTGATCGCCGCGCCCGAATCGCCCGTGCCTTCCGCCCCGTCTGTGGCGGCGGTGGCGCCTCCCTCGGCCTCCGAGGAGGCGAGCGAGTCCCTCGCGTCCCGGCCTGTGGATCGGAGCACGGCCCAGGCCACCACGGTGCTCAACCCGCCCGTGCCCGCCTCGGCCGCGCGCTCGACGGTTCAGTCCGATGCGCTCGTGAATCCCTCGGGGGCGACGTCCGGGCTTCGTCCGGTCCCGGCGGCCGAGATGATGGATGAGCCCCAGCTGTGCGGATCGCGCGAGGACATCGACCCCGCGACCCTCGGCACCCGGCATGACCTGCGCTACAACCTCGATGCGATGTTGCTGAGCTCCCTCACCGAGGCCTACCTCGTGGGGGCGAAGTGGCAAGTGCCCACGCAGGTGGAGCTTTCGCAGGGCACGCTGGTGGTCGACACCACGCAAAACGTCGCCTATCTGGACCTGGACGCGTCCCGTTGGGCCGATCTGCTGACCCGTCCGATGATCCGCCGTCCCAAGACACGAGCGGTCAGCCGCCAGGAATTTGCCGAGATGAGTGAGCGGTGGAAGGACCGTGTCTCGGTCGTGCGGCTGGACCACCTCCTGTGGCGATCGGCGCTGGAGACCTCCGTGGGCCGCCTGCCCACCGGCGTCAATCCCGGCAAGACCGTCTACCTCAAGCATTGGCCGAACCTGACCCGCCTGCACCAGACCCCGCATGGCCTGCGCATCGCCGCCTTGTGGGCCACGCGGGGGGCGAGCCTGCTGGAGACCGCCACCCAGCTGCGGGTGGCGCAGCGGCACGTGTTCGCGTTCTACAACGCGGCGATGGCGCTGGACCTCGTCACGGAAGACGGCGCCCACGTGCGCCGCTTGCAGCGCAAGGGCACCAAGAACAAGGGTCTGCTGAGCAAGCTGTTCGGCTGGCTGCAGAAATAGGACCGCACGACAACGAGGAAGGCCGGGGCGCAGACGTGCGCACCGGAACAAAGAGCACCATGGCGCACACCGACCACAAGATCATCTTCACCGGCCCCGTCGGGGCGGGCAAGACCACGGCGATCGTCTCGATCAGCGACATCGAGGCCATCCGCACCGACGAATCCGCCTCCGACATGACCCAGCGGCGCAAGTCGAGCACGACCGTCGCGATGGACTACGGCATGATCCGCCTGGGTCCCAAGGAGAAGGTGCACCTGTATGGCACGCCCGGCCAGGAGCGCTTCGATTTCATGTGGGACATCCTGACCAAGGGTGGCATCGGCCTGATCCTGTTGCTGGACAACACACGCCCATCGCCTTTCGAGGACATGCGCTTCTACGTCAAGGCGTTTCGTCCGTTCATCGACAACACGCGCCTGGTCATCGGCGTGACGCAGATGGACAACAAGCCCACCCCCACCATCGACGAATACGTGCGCCAGATGAAGGAACTCGACCTGTGCGCGCCCGTGTTCGAGGTCGATGCGCGCAAGCGCGAGGACGTCTCGATGATGGTCAAGGCCCTGCTGCTTTCGCTCGAACCGACGCTCTGACCGCCGGCGCCCTCTGATCCCGACCCGCTGATCCGCACATGGACCACTACACCCTCTCCGGCGAGTTTTTCCTGCACCCCACCCCGGCGGGTGCCTACTACGCAGCGAGCCGGCCCACGCGCGAGCCGGCCCGCCAGTTCCTGCAGCGGCTGTTGCGTTCGCCTGAAACGCCGGCCTTGAGTGCGGCGCTGCTGTGTGAGTGGACCGGTCTGCCGGAGCATGAGGCGCTGGAGTTCCTCTACCGCCTGCAGTCTTCCGGCTTCGTTCAGGGCCTGCCCATGCACGTTGAAGTGCCGCAGGACAGCATCGAGAACCTGCTGCCACCGTTGCTGTCGCAACTCTCCGACGAGGGGCGGGCGATCCTGGCCGAAAAGCGTGGCCTGTACCTGGGCACGTCGGGTTTCACGCACGAGGCCTCCGAGGAGCTCGCGGCCCTGGGCGGTGACCTCGCGGCGGTTCACGAGCGCCACTCGCGCCTTCTGCACGGCAACCTGCGCCTGCGCAGCGACGGCTGGGGCATGGTCAACGCGGCCGGCTACAGCGAGATGGGTTTCTGGCCGATGTATTTCGGGGATGACTATTTCATCCTGATCATCGGCGGCATGCCGCGCTTCAATCAGGAGGCCTTCACCTCCCTGATGTGGACGCTGGGCGTGCGCTACGGCGGACAGGGCTGAGTCCGATTTCCCCTTTTTTCTTTTCCTGAACGACAACAGAGGTACCCCATGCGTGCAGACCTGCTCAACTCCATCCTGAGCGAACTCAACGGCTCGACGGCCGACATCGAGGCCTCGGCCGTTCTGTCCACTGACGGTCTGATGATGGCCTCCATGCTGCCGGCCAGCATGGACGAGGACCGCGTGGGCGCCATGAGCGCCGCCATGCTCTCGCTGGGTGACCGCACCTCGCGCGAACTGGCGCGTGGCGAGCTCGAACAGGTGCTGGTCAAAGGCCACAAGGGCTACGTGCTGATGACGCATGCCGGTGCCGACGCCGTGCTGACTGCCCTGTGCAAGCCCAACGCACGCCTGGGTCTGATCTTCCTGGACGTCAAACGCGCGGCCGACGCCATCAGCAAGGTCATCTGATCCCGGGGCCAGATCGGGGGAAATCACCATGACCGACATGGACACCGCCTGCCTGGTCGAGTCCAGGCACCGTGAGGTGCGGGTGCGCTACTTCAACGGCTTCGAGCGCACGTTGCGCATCGTGGACCGCGAGGTGCCTTATCCGGACGGCAAGCTCATCGTTTCGCGCACGGACCCGCAGGGCCTCATCACGCACGCCAACCAGGCTTTCGTGGACATGTCCGGCTACACCCGCGAGGAACTCATCGGCGAGCCCCACTGCATCCTGCGCCACCCGGACATGCCTGCTGCTGCGTTCAAGGACCTCTGGGACACGCTGCAGGCCGGCCGGACCTGGCAGGGCTACGTGAAGAACCTGCGCAAGGACGGGGCGTACTACTGGGTGCTGGCCACGGCCATTCCCAATGTGCGAAACGGCCAGGTGGTGGGCTACACGTCGGTGCGCCGCAAGCCGTCGCGCACCCGCGTCAACGAGTGTGTCGGCCTCTACGCCCGCATGCTCCAGGAAGAGGAGTGCCACGCATGACCGTGCAGCTCACCGTCAGCCCGGACTTCTCGCCGGATCACATCGCCGGCTGGTACGTCTTCAACACCTGGCTGCAGCGCAGGATGGGGCAGCGCATCCACTTGGAGCTCTACGACGACTTCGAGTCCCAGCGGGCCGCCATCGGCCAGGGGCAGGTCGACCTCATCTACGCCAATCCCTACGACGCCGCCATGCTGGTGCGGGAGAAGGGTTTTGTGGCCGTGGCGGCTCCCGTCAACAAGCAGGACGAAGCGGTGGTGGCCGTGTCGGCGGAGGCGCCCTGGAACCGGGTGGAAGATCTCCAGCCCGGCCTGCGCATCGCCGTGACGCGTGATCCCGATGTCAACCTCATCGGCATGATCCTGCTGGAGCCGGGGGATCTTGACGAAAAGAACACGGCCACCCAGTCCTATTCGTCTTATGTGCTGGTGGCCAAGGCCTTGTTGCAGGGGCGGGCCGACTGCGGCTTTTTCCTGAAGCAGGCCTACGATGACCTCAGTGCTCCGATCCGGCGCCAGCTCAAGCCGCTCGTGACCAGCCAGATCAGCGTGGTGCGCCACGTGCTGTTGGCTGGGCCCCGCGTGGCCGCGTGGGTGCCCGAACTGTCGGCGCTGCTGATGGGCATGTCCCTGCCAGGGAGTGACGGGCAACGGGTGCTCGAAGCCCTCGGTCTGGAGGGCTGGGAGCCCCAGGACCAGGAGGGCACCGAGTTCATGATCGACCTGATGGACACCTTGATGGTGTGAGGATGGCCTGAGCGCCGTTCATCTGGAGAGTGTTTGCCGTGACTGATATGCGTCGACTCTGGCCCGTGGGTCTGTTGTGTCTGGCCCTGGGCGTGGGCGGGTGGAGTGGCGCGATGGCGCAATCGGCCGGTGATCCGGTCGTGCGCGTGACCAAGGATCGCGACACGCTCTGGAACATCGCCACCGACCTGGGGGGGCGTTATCCGGGCGCCACCCGTTCGCAGATCATGGTGGCGCTGCTTCGTGCCAACCCGGAGGCCTTCGTTCAAGGCAACCTGCATCGCCTGCGGGTGGGGCGGCCGCTGACTTTGCCCTCCGCTTCGAGCGTGACGGCCGAGCCGGTGGTCGGTGCGGCGCAATTGGTGCAGCAGCACCTGGTGGCCATGACGACCTCACAGGCGCCGATCGGCCTGCCGGTGCGGGTGTCGGACGCCTCTGCTGCGGCGACCCCTGTCGAGGCTGCAGATCGGGGCGCATCGTCTCCGGTGCCTGCGACGGGGGCCTCCGTCGGGGGTGCGGCATCCGCATCGACGAGCGCTTCCGCAGCCGATGTCTCGCCGGTTGCTGTGGAGCCGGCTTCCGGCCTGGGGCGCTGGTTGCCTTGGGGACTGGGTCTGTTGGCACTGGCAGGTGGCTGGCTGCTTTGGCAGCAGCGGGGCCGCCCCACGGCGCCAGATGAAGTGCGGGCCGCCTTGCGAGAAGAGGCCCGCAGTCCGCGGGGACCGACCTCGGCATTGCTGCGTCAGCAGGTGATTTCCAACGCCGCGGCCGAGATGGCGCGCGCCGTGGAAGAGGCCCGTTCCGCGCACGTGATGGTCACGCCCACGGCGGGGGCCGCTGCCGCCCTGCTGCCACCCACTGCCCGTCGTCACCTGCTGGATCCCGAGGAAACCGACTTGCAGGTCGACATCGTCCGGGCGTGGATCGAGGTGGAACGCTGGGACGATGCCCGCGAACTGCTCACGGCCATGGAAGCCCAGCCGCTGACGGACGCCCGCCGCAGCACGCTGGACGACCTGCGCAGCCGATTGCCGTCGACACGCGCCGCCTGAGCCTTCGGCGGCGGGTCGTCAGATCAGCCGACGCGGCGAGAACGTGCTGGCTTGGGGCAATTGCGAGGCCCGCTTCACGGCATTCGTGAGGAGGGTGTCCGCATGCACGGGCCCAAGGCTTTCGCACAGGGCCACGTACAGCAGGCTCACCACTTCGGCCAGGGTTTTCTCGTCCGCCTGGATTTGCCAGGCCGGGCGTGTGCCGTCTTTCCAGGCGGCTTCCAGCTGAGGTTTGAGCGCCTGGGCCAGCCGTGAGCGGTCCAACTGCTCGAACAGCGCGTCATGCAGATCCTGGAGCGCGGCCCGATGCTGGGCCTCCACTTCGTGGATCACGCCGGTGCACAGGCTCGCGAACACCACCGTGGCCGCTGGGGCCGGGGGTTCGGTCTGAGGGGGCGTGGCCGGAGGCGAGGTGATTGTTGCGGTGGCGGCGACCGGGACCGATGCCGTCTGGGGAACGGGCGACGGCGTGCGGGGGGCGCGTGCGGGCTCTGGAGCGGCCGCTTGCATCAAGGGCCAGGGGTCCATCGGCAGCTCGTCCTGAGGACGGCGCATGGCCTGGTGGTACGACTCGTAGAGCTTGCGCCGTGTGGCGGCGTCCAGGAGGTGGCGATCCGCGACCTGGTCGATGAACCGGATGATGTCCGAGACCGAATCACCGCGCATCTGCTCTTGCTGCAGCCACAACGCGGCAATCAGGGCGTCCTCGTCGAGCAGGGGGGAGAGCGTGGCCCAGGCGGCGCAGCGCCGCAGGCTGGAGGGGGGCAGCGCCATGGCTCAGTTCTCCGACATCTTGAGCTGGCCGGGGGATTCCTGGAACTCCGGGTAGCCGATCTCGTGGTGCTCCGTGTAGTCCAGGCCACGTTGTTCGTTGAGCGTGGGTGCACGCAGGACCCACAGACGGTCGAGCAGCTTGAAGGCGCCGTACGACACTGGGAACGCCCAGGCGAAGCAGGCCACAGCCCCCGCGACCTGGACCAGAACACGCTGCGTGCTGAACATGTCGCCTTGGTAGAACAGTCCGGCCGCCAGCAGGCCCCAGGTGCCGCCGATGCCATGCACGGCGATGGCGTCGACCGCGTCGTCGATGCGCAGGCGCTGGATGCGTTCGGCGCCCCACACGCACAGCACGCCGCCCACGGCCCCGGTGAGGATGGCGGTGGCGGGATTGAGGCTGGACGCTCCTCCAGTGATCGCCACCAGGCCCGCCAGGCTGCCGTTGACCGACGCACTGGCCAGGATCTTGCGACCGGTGAGTTTCTGGAACGCCAGGGCGCCGACCCCGCCCGCGCAGCCGCCGAGGTAGGTGTTCATCAACACGGTGCCGAGGTTGTCGCGGTCCAGGCCGCCGATGCTGCCTCCGTTGAAGCCGAACCAACCCAGGAAGAGGATGAAGCCCCCGAGGGCCACCATCGGCATGTTGTGCCCGGGGATGTCGCGCACCTCGCCGTGGCGGCCGAAGCGGCCCAGGCGGGGTCCCAGGGCCATCACCCCGGCCAGGGCGGCCCAGGCGCCCACGGAGTGCACGGCGCCATCGCCTGCGAAGTCGACAAAGCCGAGCTGCTTGAGCCAGCCGTCGGGATTCCAGGCCCAGTGCGCAAACACGGGGTAGAGCACCCCGCCCATGAGGACCGCGAACACCAGGTACACGCCGTAACGCATGCGCTCGGCCACGGCCCCCGAGAGGATGGACACGGCCGTGGTGGCGAACATCATCTGGTAGAGCAGGCCCACCCCTTCCGCAGGGGTGACCTGGAGGGGGGCGAAGTGACTCGCCCCGATCCAACCCGCGGCACTGTGGCCGAACGCCAGGCCATAACCCACCAGCCAGAACACCATGCCGATGAGGCAGGTGCCCAGGTAGATCTTCATGATCACGTTGATGGAGTTCTTGGCCCGGACGAGACCGCCTTCCACCAGGGCAAAGCCGGCCTGCATGAAAAACACCAGCGCACAGCAGATGGCCAGCCAGGCCAGATTGACGAAATCGTTCATGACTCCAGGGAACGAGGGTGGCAATGGGCTGCCACGGTACGTTCGGGAGGTCCTTGAGTCAACGCAAGAACGGGCCGCAAGCCCCCTCCTGTCAGGGGCGTTGGGGCTGGATTTCGGGTTTCGGTGCGTGGGTTGTGACCAATGTCACGCAGGGAAGACGCCGGTCGACAGGTAGCGGTCTCCCCGGTCGCAGACGACAAAAACAATGGTCGCGTTTTCCAGCGTGCGGGCCAAGCGCAACGCCACGCAGCAGGCGCCGGCCGCGGAGATGCCGGCGAAGATGCCTTCCTCGCGCGCCAGGCGACGGGCCATGTCTTCGGCATCGGCCTGGCTCACGAGCACGATCTCGTCCACGCCGCTCGGATCGTAGATCTTGGGCAGGTAGGCTTCGGGCCACTTGCGGATGCCTGGAATGCGCGAGCCGTCTTCCGGCTGGGCGCCGATGATGCGGATGTCGGGATTGCGTGCCTTGCGGTAGCGGGACACGCCGGTAATGGTGCCGGTCGTGCCCATGGCGCTCACGAAGTGCGTGATGCGTCCTTCGGTGTCGGTCCACAGTTCGGGGCCGGTGGTGTCGTAGTGGGCTTGCGGGTTGTCGGCGTTGGCGAACTGATCCAGCACGCGCCCTTTGCCCTGGGACTCCATCTGCGTGGCCAGGTCGCGGGCGTACTCCATGCCCCCCGACTTGGGTGTCAGTACAAGTTCGGCGCCGAACGCCTTCATGGTCTGCGCACGTTCGATGGACAGGTCCTCCGGCATGATCAGGACCATGCGGTAGCCGCGCACGGCTGCCGCCATGGCCAGTGCAATGCCGGTGTTGCCGGAGGTGGCCTCGATCAAGGTGTCGCCGGGGCGGATGTCCCCGCGCTCTTCGGCGCGCCGGATCATGCTGATGGCGGGGCGGTCCTTGACCGAGCCCGCGGGGTTGTTGCCTTCCAGCTTGGCGAGGATCGTGTTGCCGGCGGGGCAGCCTTCTCGTTGCGGCAGGCGTTGCAGGCGCACCAACGGCGTGCTGCCGATCACGTCCTCGATGGTCTTGTACGTCACCATGGATCCTCCAGTGTGTGGAGATTGTGGCAGTTCCCATGCACCGATGTCGCCGGATCCCCTGAAGCCGAGGATCGCGCATGCCATAATGTATGTCCGCGCCCCGAAGCGCCCATCCTGCCGGAGTGGCGAAATCGGTAGACGCAGGGGATTCAAAATCCCCCGCCGCAAGGTGTGCCGGTTCGAGTCCGGCCTCCGGCACCAGTCAGGTTCTGATCCTGGCTTGGAAACCGGGGCGCGAATGTTCTGCGAATCCGCTGTGTCGGCATTCGCCCAGCCCGCGCCGTGTTCTGGTGATCGTGCCGTTCTTTGAAATCAAGAGCGGTGGGTCCGCAGACGCGGCGTTCTGTTTGGTCCCTTCGCCTGTTCTCCGCCCATGCCACAGCTTCCCCCCGTGACCAAGGCGCTGATGCTGATCTGCACGGCGGTGTTCTGTCTCCAGTTGCTGCTGGGGTCCTGGTTCGAGGCGTTCCTGGCGTTGTGGCCGATCGGGTCCGGGCAGTTCCTGCCTTGGCAGGTGGTGACCTATGCGTTCCTGCACGGGGATCCGATGCATCTGTTCTTCAACATGCTGGGCTTGTACATGTTCGGCTCGGAGATGGAGCAGATCTGGGGGCGTCAGCGCTACCTGCAGTTCCTGGGGGCGAGCGCGCTGATGGGGGCCGTGGCTCAACTGGTGCTGGGCCTGGCCCTGCCGATTGGCCCCACGCTGGGGGCCTCGGGGGCCTTGTTTGGTCTTTTGCTGGCCTTCGGGATGATGTTCCCGGACCGCATCATCATGCCGCTGTTTCCGCCCATCCCCATGAAAGCCAAGGTCTTCGTGGCGGTGTTCGGTGCCCTGGAGCTGCTGATGGGGGTGACGGGCGCCACGGGGGTGGCGCACTTTGCTCACCTGGGTGGCATGCTGGGTGGTTGGCTCATGATCCGCTACTGGCGCGGTCAGCCGCCCTTTCCGCCGCGTCGCCGCTGAGCGCCTTCAATCCGGCCAATCCTTCTCTGACGGTGGGGTATCGCAGTTGCAGGCGCAACTCCCGGGTCAGTCGGTGATTGAGCAAGCGCCTGGATTCACTCAGGAAGCTCATTTGCATCGGTGACAGGGTCTGTCGGGCCTGCTCGCGGGTGATGCGGGTGGGGCGAGGTCGTCCGGCCAGGTCTGCGGCCAGGTCGAAATAGTCCCCCATCTTCATGTCGCTGTGGTCGCAGACGTTGTAGGTCCGCCGGTTGGCGCCGCGCCACAGCGCCGTGCAGCACGCCCGGGCCAGATCGTCGGCGTGGATGTGGTTGGTGAACACGTCGTCCTCGCGCTGCAGCACCGGCGTGCCGCGCAAGAGGCGCTCCCGGGGCGTGCCGCCTTCGCGGTCGGGCGCGTAGATGCCCGGGATGCGCAGCACCGTGGTGCGGGCCCCGGTCATGC
>JACCDS010685499.1_pt1 | contig 10780 bp, 6 predicted proteins | sample 7446441 | NCBI WGS metagenome assembly JACCDS01 (sample SAMN15323445, study PRJNA562643) | freshwater metagenome | isolation source: river surface water | place: USA:Blue River Watershed | collected 2017-08-17 | reverse complement strand
TGCATCGAGCGCACGACGCAGAGGTCGTCGGCGAGGGCGGCGGTGTGCGGGAGGAGTTCGCTGAACTGGATGCCGCTCTTTCCGTGCGGGGCGAATTTGTATTTGGGGCCGAGCAGGGCGGAGTTGGGTTTGATGAAGGCGGCGCGGTAATCCTTGAGCAGCTCGGCGGGCGGGAGTTGGCCGTCGCGCTTGGTGAGCTCCGGTTTGGGATCGAAGAGCTCGAGGTGGCTGGGCGCGCCGGCCTGGAACATGTAAATCACGCGCTTGGCCTTGGCGGCGTGATGGGGCGGCCGCACGGCGAGGGGGCCGGGGGCGGGCGCGGCCTTGGCGGCCGCGGACGCGTCGCGGGCGAGGAGCGACTGGAGCGCGATGCCGGCGAGGCCGACGCCGCAGTCGCGGAGGAACCAGCGGCGCGACTGGAGGCGGGCGGAGGCGAGGCGGAGTTCGGCGGAGAGGTTCATGCGCAGGCGGCGGGAGGGGGCCGGGGAATAGGGGAGGCTGGGAAACGGCAGCAGCGGCGGGGCAGCGGCTCAGTTTTTCGTCAGGGTTTCGTCGAGGTTGAGCAGCACGCGGGCGGCGACGGTCCAGGCGGCGAGGTCGGCCGGCGTCGCGTCGGACGGGAGATCGGCGGCGACGGTGTGGGCGGTGAAAGCGATGTCGGCGGCGGTCAACTCGCCGCGACGCAGGCGGGCGCGGGTATCGGCGAGGAGTTGCTGCACGCCGGCGGTTTCTTCGGCGCGCGGCGACCGGGCGACACAGAGGCGGTAGGCGTGGGCGATGCGCTCGGCGTCGTTCGCACCGCCTTCGCGCCAGATCCGACGGGCGAAGGCCTGGGCGGCCTCGACGAAGATGGGCTCGTTGAGGCCGGTGAGGGCGGCGAGCGGGGTGTTGGAGCGGACGCGGCGGACGCAGGCGAAGTCGCCGTTGGGCGCGTCGAAGGCGCTCAACATCGGATCGGGCATCGAACGCTTGCGGAAGAGATAGAGGCTGCGGCGGTAGCGCTCGGGACCGACGGGGACGTCCCAGTAGGTGACCTTGGAGTAGTTGTAGGAAAGGACGTTTTCCGGAACGGGCGGGAAGAGACTCGGGCCGCCGATCTTGTGATGGAGCAGGCCGGCGACGGAAAGCGCGACGTCGCGGACGACCTCGGCTTCGACGCGGAAGCGGGGGCCGCGGGCGAGGTAGCGGTTGGACGGGTCGCGCTCGAGGGCCGCGGCGGTCGCGCGTCCGGATTGCTGATACACGCCGGCGGCGACGACGCGGCGCAGGAGGTGTTTGTGGCTCCAGCCGTGCTGCATGAAATCGACGGCGAGCCAGTCGAGCACGTCGAGGTGGAGCGGGACGGGGGTGCGCGTGCCGAAATCCTCGGGGGTTTCGACGAGGCCGGTGCCGAAGAGGGCCTGCCAGACGCGGTTGACCGCGACGCGGGCCGTGAGCGGGGAGCGCGGGTCGGCGATCCAACGCGCGAGCGTGAGCCGGTTGGCCGGGGCGTCGGCAGGCAGCGGATGCAGCGCAGCGGGGACGTGCGGGAGCACGGCGTGGGTGGGTTTGTCCCAGGCGCCGCGGTCGAGGAGGTGCGTGGCGCGGGTGTCGACGGGAGAGCGCTCGGCGAGGTGCAGGACGGACGTGAGCGCGCCCGGATATTTCTTCCAGAGCGTCTCGGCCTCGGTGTGGAATTTTTTCAGCGCGGGCACGGTGGCGCGCCAGGCGGCGAAGAGCGCGGCCTGCTGGCGCGCGGTGCGGGCGGCGGCGGGCGTGTCGAGGGCGAGCAGCGCGGCGTAGTCGACCGGGGCGGCGGCGGGCTCGGGCACCGTGGTGAGCGCGAAGCGGGCGCGGCCGAGCATGGTGTTGTGGCGGCCGTTGTCGTCGCCGCCGTGGTGGTAGCGGAGGTTGAGCTTGAGCTTGGTCCCGGCCGGGAAATCGAGCGGGGCGGAGAAGCGGATGACGGCGACGGATTCGGTGTTGCGGCGGCCGGGGCCGCGGTCGGCGCGCCAGGCGGTGTCGTTGGAGCCGTCGATCATCAGGGCGGCGGGACCGACAATGCGGCGGTGCTCCTTGTCGAAGGCGGCCTCCCAGTCGCGTTCGAGGCCGCGGGTGGGCTCGGCGAAGTCGGCGGTGACCGTAGCACCGGTGAGAGCCAGTTTTTCCCACTTGTCGGAGCCGGGCGCCTGGGTGGAGAGCTCGAGTTCGGAGATGGCCCAGGTGCCGAATTTGCTCCGGCCGGGGCCGCCGAACGGGAGATCGTCGTGGCAAAGCGCCTCGACGCGCAGGCCGGTGGCGCCGGCAAGCGCGGGGGCGGCGATGACGTAGATGTCGCCCTTGGTGCTGGGGTGACCTTCGGTGAGGATGGAACGGTCGGGGAGCTGGACGGGGTGGTTGAGCCCGCTGACGCTGCCGAGCTCGGTCGCGACGAGGGGTGTCCAGGGCTGGCGGGACGCGGCCAAGGCGGTTTCCCACGCGGCGAGGTGCTCCTTCCACTTGGGCTCGGCCTTTTTCGTGCGGGCGTCGACGGCGGCGAGGTCCTTGACCAGCTTGGCGATCTGCTCCTGCTGCTCGGAGGTGTAGACCCAGGACTGGGCCTCGTAGGTGTTGTTCAGATACGCGTAGAGCCCGAAGTATTCGTCGTGGGAGACGGGATCGAATTTGTGGGTGTGGCACTGGGCGCACGAGAGCGTGAGGCCGAGGGTAGCCTTGCCGAGGCAGTCGAGGCGGTCGAAGACGCCCTCGATGCGGAACTGCTCGGGGATGATGGCGCCCTCCTCGTTGACCATGCCGTTGCGGAGGAAGCCGGTGGCGACGAGTTGGTCCTGGGTGCGGCTCGGCAGGAGGTCGCCGGCGATCTGCTCGACGAGGAACTGGTCGTAGGGGAGGTCGCGGTTGAAGGCGCGGATGACCCAGTCGCGCCACGCCCATTGCTCGCGGGGGAGGTCTTTCTCGTAGCCGTTGGAGTCGGAGTAGCGGGCGGCGTCGAGCCAGACGCGGGCCCAGCGCTCGCCGTAGCGTTCGTCGGCGAGCAGGCGGTCGGTGAGGGCGGCGACGGCCGCGACGGGATCGCGGCGGTGGTCGGCGACAAAGGCATCGACGTCGGCCGGGGCGGGCGGGAGGCCGATCAGGTCGAGGTGGAGGCGGCGGGCGAGGGTGGCGGCGTCGGCCGGGGCGGCGGGCGCGAGGCCGGCGGCGGGGAGCTTGGCGGCGACGAAAGCATCGATGGGGGAACGACCCGCCGCGGGTGCAGGCGCGGAGAGTTGCGGCACGGGGAGTTGGACGGGCGGAGTGAAGGCCCAGTGCGGGGCGTAGGGCGCACCCTCGGCGATCCAGCGGCGGAGGAGGTCTTTTTGCGCGGCCGAGAGGGTCTTGTTCTCCTTGGGCGGCGGCATGACCTCCTCGGGGTCGGTGGCGTGAAGCCGCGCGAGCAGTTCGCTGTCGGCGGGTTTGCCGGGAATCAGCGAAGGGACTTCGGAGCGGCCGCCCTTGAGCGCGCCCTCGCGGGTGTCGAGGCGGAGCCCGGCCTTGCGGTCCTTGGCGTCGGGGCCGTGGCAGTGGAAACAGTTTTCCGCGAGGATGGGCTGGATCTGGCGGGCGTAGTCGACGGGCGGCGGCGCGGTGGCGGCGCGGACGGACGCGGGCAGACCGAGCGCCACGGTGGCGGCGAGGAGAAACGTGGGGAACGGGGCGAACGTGGAACGCGACATCGGGCAGGCGGCACGAAAAACCGTGCCGGTGCCCGTGGCAACGATGGCGTGGACGGTCGGCGCGGCGGCGCTGAAAATTTCAGAGCCGCGTCCGGGGCAGCGGCGCCGCCCTGGAGGGAAAGAGCGGAGTTACGGCGTCTTCTTCAGGAGACCGCGGCGCTGCATCCACTCCGCGGCGCGCTGGGGCCAGGTGGTGACGGGCAACTCGGGGACGTAGCGCAGGCCGTAGCCGTGGCCGCCGGTGTCGTAGACGTGGACCTCGGCGGAGCCGCCGACTTCCTTGATCTTCGCGGGGAGCAGCAGGGAATTTTGCACGGGCACGCCGTCATCGAAGGCGTGAACAAAGAAGAGGGGCGGGACGTTCTTGGGGACGGAGACGTCGGGATTGAGCGCGGTCTGGCCGCGCTCGACGAAGTAGGCGGGGTAAATGAGCAGGCCGAAGTCCGGTCGGGCGGAGACCTGGTCGACGGCGTCGATCGGGGTGTAGTGGCGTTTGTCGAGGTGGAGCGCGGTGATGCCCGCGGTCGCGCCGCCGGCGCTGAAGCCGAGAATGCCGATGCGTTGCGGATCGAGTTTCCACTCGGCGGCGCGGCTGCGGACGAGGCTCACGGCGCGCTGCGCGTCCTGCACGGCGTGCAGCCAGCGCTGCTTGGGGTCGCGCGCGGGGACGCGGTATTTGAGCACGATGCCGGTGACGCCGAGGTCATTGAGCCAGGCGGCGACTTCGGTGCCTTCGAGGTCGTAGGCGAGGATGTTGAAGCCGCCGCCGGGGCAGATGACGACGGAGGCGCCGGTGTCCTTGGCGGGATCGGGCCGGTAGACGGCAAGCTGCGGGACGGAGACGTTGCCGAGTTTGATGATGCGCGCGCCGGCGATGGGTTTGTCGGTGTCCTTGGTCTGGTCGGCCTCGGGCGGGAAGGTCTTGGTCTCGTCCGGAGGAGTGCCCGGCCAGACATTGAGGACCAGGGGCGAAGCGGGAGCGGCGAACGCGGCGGCGGTGCCGAGGGCGAGGGCGAAGGTGGCGGCGGCGAAGGACGAGAGGCGGGGCATGGGCGAGGTGGTCGGAAAATTGCGAAATCGAGAAATCGGGAAATTGGGAAACGGGAAAACGGAAGTGGGCTGGGTGAACAGCGGCCGGCTCAGGGGGCGCGGTAGCTGACCTGGGCGAAGTAGGCGCCGGAGAGGTCGGCGCCGGCGGCGTCCTGAAACCAGGCCTGCAAGGTGGTGCGGCCCGCGGGGAGGCGCAGGCGGAAACGGGCGCCGAGGTCGCCGGGCTTGGGGGCGACGCGGTGGGTCTGGCCGGCGACGGTGAGCTGGGCGGAGGCGATCGGCAGCGCCTTGCCGGGCGGAGTGACGTTGCCGCCGAGGGGAGCGGCGAGGTCGAAGGGCCAGCGGCGAAGCTCGATGTCGTAATCGCCGGCGCGCTCGATCTGGACGTGCCACGGGCCGCCGCGCGGGCCGCCGACGGCGTTGCGGACGTGGTTGGAGTTGTCGGCGTAGGCGTCCTGCCAGTCGCTGCTGGTCAATTCGACGACGGGTTGGGCGACGGCGCCGAGGCTGACGGGCACGTAGTCGTCGAGGCGCGGGGCGACGGTGGCCCACCACTCCTCGTAGCGGCGGCGCAGGTCGGCGACGATCTCGGGACGGGCGGCGGCGAGGTCCTTGGCCTGGGCCCGGTCGGTGGCGACGTCGTAGAGCTCGGTGCCGTGGACGAGGCGCCAGGAGCCGCGCAGGACGGCGCTCTGGAATTTTTTCGGGCCGGTTGTATCGGGCTGGCCGGCGCCGGGACCGTATTGGACCACGAGCGTGCGGTCGGGCAGCGTGTCGACGGTGCCGCGGAGCAGCGGGGCGAGGTCGATGCCGTCGAAGGCCGGGCCGGCGGGTTTGGGCGTTGCGGTCAAGGTGAGCAACGTGGGCAAAATGTCCTGCACCTGGGTGAGGGCGGCAACGTCGCCCGGCGGACGGAGGTTGCCGGCGGGCCAGCGGACGAAGCACGGGACGCGGTGGCCGCCCTCGTAGTAGGTGACCTTGCGGCCGCGGAGGCCGGCGTTGTAGACGGGGACCCCGGCGGTGCCGCCGTTGTCGGTCATGAACAGGACGATGGTGTTGTCGCGCAGGCCGGTCTCGCGGAGGAAGGCTTCGAGGCGGCCCATGTTTTCATCGATGTTCGCGAGCATCCCGAAGAAGGCCGGGGCGGGTTTGCCCGCGAAGGGCGGGAGGTATTTTTCGGGGACGATGTGGGGCGTGTGGGCGGCGTGCAGCGGGATGTAGCAGAAAAACGGTTCGGCGGCGCTGCGGCGGGCCCGCATCCACGCCATGGCCTCGTCGAAGCAGAAGTCGGTGATGTAGCCGGGGAATTTTTCGGTTTTTTCGCCGCGGATCACGCGGCCGTCGATCAGGGTGTTGGTGAACTCGGGGGCGGAGGTGAAGCCCCAGCCCTTGGTCCACACGGCGGTCTGGAAGCCCTTGTCCATCGGGCGGTGCGGGTAGCTGTCGCCGAGGTGCCATTTGCCGAAGATGCCCGTGCGCCAGCCGGCGGCGGCGAGGATCTGCGGGGCGGTCGCGAACTCGGGCCGCAGGTAGGTGCGGGCGGAGGTGACGGAGGTGACGCCGGTGCGGAGCCCGTGGACGCCGGTGAGCAACTGGCCCCGGGTGGGCGAGCACATGGGCGCTACGTGGAAGTCGGTGAAGCGCACGCTCTCGGCATGGAGACGGTCGATGTGCGGCGTTTTCAGGAAAGGATGACCGTGGCAGGAGAAGTCGCCGTAGCCGGCGTCGTCGACGAGGACGATGACGATGTTGGGCTTGGCGGCGGGCGCGGCGGCGGAGGCGCCGAGGGCCAGGGCGCAGGACGAAAGCAGAAGCAGGACAAGGCGGGGCAGGGGCATGGCGGGGCGGGAAAGCGGATCGGTGGAAACGTGGGAAACCGGAAAACCGGGGTCGGGGAAACCGAAGGATATGATTGTGAGACCGAGGCCGGCGGGAAGCGGGAAAAACGACGTGACGCGCGGTCGGTTCAGTCGACGGGCAGAGCATCGCGGTCGCGGGCGGCGGCGGCGGCGAGCCGGGCGCGCATGGCGGCGAGGATGTCGGGGTGGCGGGCGGCGAGGTTGGTTGCCTCGGCCGGATCGGCGACGAGGTCGAAGAGTTCTTCGCGCGGGGCCGGGGATGGCACCGGGGTGGTGGAGCCGGCGGAGGCGTTCTTCTTTTTCGCGGCGGCGGGCGGAGCGTGGACGATGAGTTTCCAGCGCCCGTGGCGCAGCGACTGGGCGCGCCAGCCGGGCGCCACGGCGTAGATCGCGCGTTCGGGCGGCGGCGTGTGCGCGGTCAACAGCGGGCCGAGGTCGGTGCCGTCCCACTTGAGGTCGCGGTCGGGGCGGTAGCCGGCGAGGGCGGCAAAGGTCGGAAACCAGTCGGTGATCTGCACCGGGGTGTCGACGCGGCCGGGCCGCGCGCGGCCGGGCCAGGACACGAGCGTGGGCACACGCACGCCGCCCTCGTAGAGGTCGCCCTTTTTGCCGCGCCAAGGGGTGTTGTCGCCCGGGAGCGGACCGCCCGGGCATCCGTCGTCCGGATACGAGCGGTCGTTGTTCTCGGCCGTGCTGCCGCCGTTGTCGCTGGTGAAGACGAGGAGGGTGTTGTGCCGCGCGCCGACCTTTTCCAGAGTGGCGACGATGCGGCCGACGGCGTCGTCGAGGTGCATCACGGCGGCGGCGTAGTGGCGCGCGACCTCGCCGGTGATCGCGGCGGGCACGCGGGCGAGCCACGCGGCGGGTTCCTTCACGGGCAGGTGGACGGCGGTGTAGGGCACGTAGAGGAAGAACGGCTGCGTGCGATCGCGCGCCTCGAGCCAGCGGACGGCTTCGGCCGTGAGCAGATCGGTGACGTGGCCCTCTTCGGTGACCAGCGTGCCGCCGCGGTGCCAGGTGGCGGTGAACGGCCCCTGTTTGTAGCCGTGACTGTAGGGGCTGACGCCGCCGGCGAGGGAGCCGTAGCTGTGGTCGAAACCGAAACGCTGGGGGCCCTGGTCGGGGCGGGAGCCGAGGTGCCACTTGCCCACGAGGGCGGTGGCGTAGCCGCGGGAACGGAGGGCGAGCGGGAGCGTGACGGTGTCCCAGGGCAGGGCGCGCTCGTTCTGCGGCGAAGTGACGCCGAAGCGGCTCCAGACGCGGCCGGTCAGGAGGCCGGTGCGGGTGGGGCTGCACACGGGGGCGACGGTGTGGGCGGCGAGTTCGAGCCCCTCGCGCGCGAGGCGGTCGAGGTGCGGCGTGGGCGCGCGTCCGCCGTGGAAGGCGACGTCGGCCCAGCCCAGGTCGTCGGCGAGGATGAAGACGATATTGGGGGGCGGAGGAACGGCGGCGGCGGCGGCGGGCTGCGCGGGCGCGAGGGCGGCGAGCACGGCCACCAGGAAATACCAGCCGCGGGGGCGGCGCGAAACGGGGAAAGACATGGACGGGATGGGGGGACGCAAGGGCGGGGCGGACGGAGCAAGACCAGGCGGGAGGACGACGGGGGCGGTCCGGACGCTCGCGGTTCGGTGCGCCACGCTCAACGCCCAAGTGCGGGCGCGGGGGGCGAACGGCGTGTTGCCAAGCGGGCGGCGGAGGCTTTTGGTCGCGCGCTTCCCGATCTACCCCTCCCACCCATGAAAGCACTCGGCATCGATATCGGCGGCTCGGCCATCAAAGGCGCGCCCGTGGACACAGTGACGGGCAAACTGCTGGCGGAGCGCCACCGCATCGAGGTCGACAAGACCACCGCGCCGCTCGAGTTGGCGGACGCGATCGCGGAACTGGCGGCGCACTTCAAGTGGAAGGGGCCGATCGGCGTGGGTTTTCCCGGCGTGATCGAGGGCGGCACGATCTGGACCTCGGCCAACCTGCACCCGGGATTCGTCGGGTGCGACGGGGCGAAGCTGTTCGGCGGCGCGACGGGATGCCCGGTGGCGATGATCAACGACGCGGCGGCGGCGGGCATCGCGGAGATGCGCTTCGGCGCGGGCCGCGGCTTCATGGGCAAGGCCCTGCTGCTGACCCTCGGCACGGGCGTGGGCTCGTGTCTGGCCTACCAAGGCGTCGTGACGGCGATGGAGCTGGGGCACTTTCCCTGGAAGGGCGGCAAGTCCGCGGAAAAATTCGTGGCGGCCTCGGTGCGCGACAAGAAGGACCTCAGCTGGAAGGAGTGGGGCGGGCGCCTGAAGGACTACGTGCACACGCTGGAGAAACTGCTCTGGCCGGAGCTGATCATCGTGGGCGGCGGCGTGAGCGCGAAGCACGACAAGTTTTTCAAGTTCATCAAACCCCGGGCGAAACTCGTGCCGGCGGAGTTCCTCAACCAGGCCGGCATCGCCGGGGCGGCGATCTGGGCGACGGAAAAACGGTGAGGCGGCGGACCCGGCGGGGGAAACCGCGGGGAGCATCCGCGACGGGACACGGATCCGGACAAGGCGAGAGGCGGGCGCGGCTTTGGACGCGGGCCGATGGCGCCGGCCGGACCTGGGCGCGACGCGGCGCCGGTGTCGCGGACCGGGCGGACCCGCCGGCCGACTGCGCGCGCACCCTGCGCCGATCCCGGGCGGAAAGGCGGCATGGCTGACGACGTGCTGATCCTCGGCCAGGGGCTGGCGGGCACGGTGCTGGCCTGGGCCTGCGAGCGCGCGGGGTTGGGATTCCGCATCGCGGACCCGGGGCACGCGGGCGCGGCGACGATGGCGGCCGCCGGTATCCTGAATCCGATTACGGGACGCCGGCTCGTGCCGGCGTGGCGGTTCGCGGAGCTGCGGGAGCGGGCGCGGGAGACGTTTCTCGGCCTGGAGGCCGCGCTGGGCGTGCCGTTGTGGCGGGAGCTGCGGGTGCGGAGGCGTTTCGCGGACGAGCGGGAGCGGCGGACGTGGGCGGAGCGCAGCGCGCGGGGAGACTTCGGGCCGTGGGGCGGGGCGGCCGAACCGGACGGCTTCTGGATCGAGGGGGCGGCGCGGGTCGATTTGCCGGTGTTGTTGACGGCGGCACGGGCGCGCTGGCGCGCGCAGGGCCGGCTGGCGGAGGTCGCGTTGACGACGGACGAGGCGCGGCGCGCGACGGCGGGCGCGGTGATCGATTGCCGCGGGGTGGCGGCGGCGGGCGACGCGGCGTGGGCGGGGGTGCCGGCGGAATTTTCGCGGGGCGAGATGCTGCAGGTGGCGGTGGCGGGCCTGGCGCCGGACGTGGTGCTCAACCGCCGGCACTGGGTGTTGCCGGTGGGCGGCGACGCGGCGTGGGTGGGCGCCACGCATGAACCGGGAGTGCGGGAGGCGGAGGCGACCGCGGCGGGCCGGGCGACGCTGGAGGCGAGCGCGCGGGACTTGCTGGGCGAGCGTCCGTGGGCCGTGACGGGGCAGCGGGCGGGCGTGCGGGTGAATCTGCCGGACAAGCGGCCGGTGGCGGGCTGGCACCCGACGGTGCGGCGACTCGGCCGGTTGGGGGGGCTGGGCGCGCGGGGGGCCTCGTGGGCGCCGTGGCTGGCGGAGCAATGGGTGCGGCACCTGCGGGACGGCGCGGCGTTTGCGGAGGAGACGACGACGGCCCGGTGGGCGAGCCGGTGACGGCCCCGGGGCGTCGCGCGGGGAGGAATCCCCGCGGCACCGGGCGGTGACGTCCATCGTTGGGATTTCGGGGCGAAGCGGCCCGCGGCGCAACCGGTGCGCAATTTAGCGCAAGGCGCGCGAAGCCGGGCGGGCCGGCGCCGGGTAAGGTGACGTTCCCTCGCCGTCCCACCCCTGAGCCGGCCGGGCGACCATGAAAACCATTCTCGCGCCGATCGACTTCTCGCCGATCAGCCGCCGCGTGATCGACGAGGCGGTGGCGTTGGCGCGGGCGTGCGCGGCGCGGGTGGTGGTGCTGCACGTGGTCGCGCCGCCCCCGATCGTGGGCGAGATCGCGATGGTGAGCGACGAGGTGATGCAGTTCACCGAGGCCTGGATGAAGGGGGCGCGCGACCGGCTGGGCGAGATCCAGCGGCGGCTGAAAGGCGAGCGGATCGCGGTCGAGACCCTGTGCGTGGCGGGGCGGCCGGCGGAGCAGATTCTGGCACAGGCGGAGGCCCTGGCGGCG
>JACCDS012169254.1_pt1 | contig 10782 bp, 13 predicted proteins | sample 7446441 | NCBI WGS metagenome assembly JACCDS01 (sample SAMN15323445, study PRJNA562643) | freshwater metagenome | isolation source: river surface water | place: USA:Blue River Watershed | collected 2017-08-17 | reverse complement strand
ATCGCCTGCATCTGCTTTTTCATGTAGGCGATGTTTTCGTACGTCCACTTGGCCGGTGGCACACCGTTTTTCAGCGCTGCGTTTTCGGCGGGCAGGCCAAAAGCGTCCCAGCCCATGGGCATCAACACGTTGTGCCCTTTCATGCGCAGGCTGCGCGTGAGCATGTCGTTGATGGTGTAGTTGCGCACGTGGCCCATGTGCAGCTTGCCGCTGGGGTAGGGCAGCATGGAGCAGGCGTAGAACTTGGGGCGGGGCTGGCCCTGGGCATCCACCGCGTGTTCATTCACGCGGTAGGCATCGTTGGCGATCCAATGGCTGTGCGCGGTGCGCTCCACGTCGAGGTGGCTGTATTTGTCTTGCATGGCGGGAAGGTCAGTTGATGCGAGGCCGACGGCCCAAGGTGGCCTCGTCCATTGCGGTGAGCAGGTGGCACGCACGCGGGCGCGCCAGAACAGGGGATTTTAGGCGCTCGGGCTCAGCGGTCCGCTGCGGACAAGGCGGGCGGACCATCGGCCACAAAACCCACCCGGTTCAGCCCGGCCTGCTGCGCCAGGCCGATGATTTCGACCATGCGGCCATACGGCACCGCGCTGTCGGCACGCAATTGCACCTCGGTGTCGGCATGCAGCCGGGCCACCTGTTGCAGACGTTTCAGCAGGGCTGGTGACGTGAAGGCCACGTCGTCCATGAACACGGCCCCTGTTTTGTCCACCACCAAGGTCACGGCACGCGCAGACTCGGATGGCCGTGCCGCAGGCGTTTGCGGCAAGTCAAGCCGGATGGAGCTGGCCATCAAGGGCGCGGTGATGATGAAAATGACCAGCAGCACCAGCATCACATCGACCAAAGGGGTGACGTTGATGTCGCTCATGGGGCGTGGGCCTGCCCCATGGGTGCTGCCAAAACCATGGAATGCCATGGTCAGTTGCGACTTTCGTTGTCGGGAGGGACCTGCAACATCCACTCGCGCAAGTCATGTGCAACTGCGTCCAGTACGGTCTCGACTCGCGCTGCTGATCGGCCCAGTGCGTTGTAGGCCAGCACGGCTGGAATGGCCACGCCCAGTCCGGCGGCGGTCATGACCAATGCCTCACCCACAGGGCCAGACACCTTGTCGATGGTCACTTGCCCTTCTGCCGCCATGCCCATGAGCGCGTGGTAGATGCCCCAGACCGTGCCCAGCAAGCCCACGAATGGCGCGGTGGCCCCCACGCTGGCCAGCACCACCTGGCCCCATTGCAAGCGTTGTTGTGACAGGCTCAGTGCGTCGCGCAACAAACGTGTCAGGCGTGGCGCTTGCCCGCCTTGGTTGCCCAGGTTCGATGGCCCCGTTGAACGGCCAGATGCGGCGGCCGCCACAAGCGGGGGCACCAACCCCGTGGTGTCGGTGTGCTCCACTTGGGTGGCGGCGGTGGCCCAGTCGGGTGCAGCCCAGAACACGCCGATGGCCGTGCTCACCGATGCGGCTGCCTGACGCAGCAGCCACCATTTCCAGAGAATGACCACCCAACTCAGTACCGACATGGTCAGCAGCACCAGCACAACCGTTGTGCTGAGCGTGTCACCCCGAAACAATTGGGACCAGACGACCATGCGTGATTCAACGTGGGTCAGCGCAAGCCGAGCACGTCGAACATGTCGAACAGGCCCCGGGTTTGCTCCGACAGAAAGCGCGTAGCCCGTAAGCTGCCTTGCGCATACGTCACACGGCTGGATGATTTGTGCGTCACCTCGATGCGCTCCCCAGTGCCCGCGAACAGCACCGTGTGGTCGCCCACGATGTCACCGCCGCGGATGGTGGCAAAGCCGATGCTGGACGGGTCGCGCTCCCCTGTCACACCTTCGCGTGCATACACCGCACAGTCCTTCAGGTCACGCCCCAATGCCTCGGCAATGACTTCGCCCATCTTGAGGGCCGTGCCCGACGGTGCGTCGACCTTGTGGCGGTGATGGGCCTCGATGATTTCAATGTCGTAGCCTGTGGCCATGGCTTTGGCGGCCATTTGCAGCAGCTTGAGTGTGACGTTCACCCCCACGCTCATGTTGGGGGCCAGTACCACTGCGATGTCGCGGGCCGCATCGGCAATGGCTGTTTTTTGCTCGTCCGTGAAGCCGGTCGTGCCGATCACGGCTTTCACGCCCAATGCCCGGCAAACGCCCAAGTGTGCCAGTGTGCCTTCAGGCCGGGTGAAGTCGATCAGGCAATCGGCATCTTTCAGGCCTTCACGCAGGTCTGATGTGATCAGCACACCGCTGGGTTTGCCCAGAAAAGCCGCCGCATCGGTGCCCAGGCCCGGGCTGCCAGGCACGTCGAGCGCGCCTGTCAGTGTGCAGTCTTCTGCGGCCTGGATGGCCTCGATCAGCATGCGCCCCATGCGTCCGCTGGCGCCTGCCACGCAAATCTTGTGTGTCATGTTCAAAAGCAAATGAAAAAACCGCCCAGGCCTCAGGTCACGAAACTGCCTGCATCAGCGCACTTGGGTGGCTGAGGGTGGCTCCAGTGGCGGGTAGTTTGAAATGGGGGGCACCGGTATCGGTTGACTGTCGGCGTCAGTCACTTTGCGCTTTTCGGCAAAGGCCTTCAACGACTCTTCGCTGGCCTCAAGGACGGGTGGTTTTCCAACCCGTTTAACAGTGTCCAGCGAGGCGACGAACTCGGCTTCGGATGGCAACTCGTCGGATTCGATCCGCTCCAGCAGGTCATCTTTGAAGAAGGCCGTCAGGCGGCGTTGCTGCAAGGGTTGGCCAGGTCGGCGGAACGTGAACACGTAGTCCCAGCGGTTTGCGTGAAACACGCTCATCAGCAACGGTGTGCCCAAGGTGTCGCGCACTTGTGTCTTGGGCATGCCGGGTGCAACCGCAGCAGCCTGCTCGCGAGAGACAAAGTTGCCCTGGATGATGTCAATGCGGTAAGGGGTGACGATGTTGCCCACATTGCCCAGCGTTTCTGTTGCCGTTTTCAATCCGGAACAAGCCACCAAGCCCAGCGCCGTACCCAGCAGACCCACCACGGCCAGTGGCCTGCGGACGGACTTCACGAACAGATCAAACATTTTGAAAAGGGATGGGTGAATGCGCCAAAACAGGCCTGAGGCGCTCATGGGATCAAGATCCCCTGAGCCGCTAATGTGATTAAATCATTGTAACGTCGGGTGTCAAATCGCACCCCATTCAGAGTTTTCCGACCCCATACCGCAGCGACCCACCGTGACCAATATTGACGAACTGAAAAGCAATGGCCTCAAGGCCACACTGCCCAGGCTGAAGATCCTGGAGGTGTTTCAGCGCACCACTCAACGTCACATGACGGCAGAAGATGTCTTCCGTGTGCTGTTGGAAGAGCGCTCGGACATCGGTTTGGCGACTGTTTACCGCGTGCTGATGCAGTTTGAGCAAGCTGGCTTGCTGACGCGCAGCAGTTTCGAATCGGGCAAGGCCGTCTATGAATTGAATGAAGGCCAGCACCATGACCACATGGTGTGCATTGATTGCGGTCGAGTAGAAGAGTTTTACGACGAAGAAATTGAACGCAGGCAACAGGCGATTGCGGCGTCCAAAGGTTTCCAGATACACGACCACGCGCTGTCGTTGTACGCCACTTGCATCAAGGCCGATTGTCCACACCGCAACAAACGCCCTGACGGGAGTTGACGTCCCGTCACCCACGGAGCGCAGTCGTCGCCCTCAGCGGTTGTCTTCCATGGCTCGCCGCTGGCGTTGCACAAACTCTTGGTACGTGTCCACACCACGGAGTTGCAAGATGGTATTGCGCACAGCCGCTTCCACCAGTACAGCGATGTTGCGTCCGGCCACCACCTGGATCACAGTTTTGCGCAGCGGGATGCCCAAGACATCCTGTCTCAGGGGTTCGTGGGGCATGCGCTCGTAGTCTCGTTCCATCGTTTCCTTGCGCACCAGGTGAACGATGAGTTTCATTCGCATGCGGCGGCGCACAGCTGTTTCACCAAAAATGGCTTTGATGTCGAGCAGGCCGATGCCACGCACCTCCATGAGGTTTTGCAGCAGATCGGGGCAGCGACCTTCGATGGTCGTTTGGTTGATGCGGTACACGTCCACCGCATCGTCGGCGACCAGGCCATGCCCACGGGAGATCAGCTCCAACCCCAGCTCGCTTTTGCCCAGGCCAGATTCACCGGTGATCATGACACCCAGACCCAGGATGTCCATGAACACCCCGTGCATCGACTGGCGTTCGGCAAAATGCTTGGACAAGTACGCACGCAACACATCGATGACGAACGCGGCAGACTCGTGCGTGGCAAACAGCGGAATGTGCGCACGTTCACACAGAGAAACCAGCGCCTCGGGGGCCACCTGGTTGTCGGCCACCACCAGCACAGGTGGCTCCAGTGTGACGATGCGCGACACGCGTCGCGCGCAATCTTCGGGTGTGGCACTGGCCAGGTAAGCCACCTCGCGCTCGCCAATCACTTGCACCCGATAGGGGTGTATGTAATTCAGGTAACCGACCAGATCGGCCCCAGACCGGGCTTCCCGTATGGCCAAGTCGTCGAAGCGACGCTCCGACGCACCCAGCCCGGCCACCCATTGCCACCTCAGTGACTCGCGATGGTCCTCGAACAGGACATCGGCACTGATGACCGAGGGCTTCATGCGCTGACGTGTGCCGATTGCCAGCCCGCGATCAGCTGGTGCAGCGCAGCGCCCTCGGGCGCAGTCTGTAGCTGGTCGCGCAGGGGTGCATCGCTCAGCAGTTCGGCAATTTCAGACAGGATCTCGAGGTGTTTTTGCGTAGCGGCTTCCGGTACGAGCAAAAAAATCATCAGATTGACAGGCTTTTCGTCAGGTGCATCGAACCCGATAGGGGTGAGCAGCTGGAAAACAGCCGCCATCGGTTGTTTGAGCCCCTTGATTCGCCCGTGTGGAATGGCAACGCCGTGGCCCAGGCCAGTTGACCCCAGGCGCTCGCGTGCAAACAGGCTGTCCGTGATCAGCGCGCGATTGAGACCGTGCTGTGACTCGAACAACAGTCCCGCTTCCTCGAACGCGCGCTTTTTGCTCGTGACATCGACACGGACGAGCACCTGTGCGGCAGGCAGGATGGCTGATAAACGGTTCATGGCAATCCGAGTGATGCAAACCTGAGAGGCGCGATTATGCCCATATCTGCCACTGGCAATCAGATTGCGCTGGGCACCAACGAAAAAGCCGCTGAAAACGTCCAGCGGCTGCTTTGACTGACGATGCTACTGGGCCAACCGGGCCGCAGCAGTGTCAAACCTCACATCAGGCGCTTGGCCGTGTCGTGATGGTGTTCCTGCGATTTGTCTTTATAGCGAATCACCTGGCGGTCCAGTTTGTCAGCCAGTTCGTCCACCGCGGCATACAGATCCTCGTGAGCACTTTCTGCAAACAGGTCACGCCCTTTGACGTGGATGTTGCACTCCGCTCGCTGACGGCCTTCCTTTTCTTTGTGGTTGTCAACTGTCAACAGCACCTTGACGTCAACCACCTGGTCGAAGTGGCGGGAAATGCGATCCAGCTTGGATGTCACATAGCTGCGAAGTGCGGGTGTCACTTCGAGATGGTGGCCGCTGATGGTGAGGTTCATAAAAAGTCTCCATTTCTCCAGGTTGACAAAGCGTCTGCGCCAACTGAAAGACGCAGACAACAGTGAATCGCGTTGAACCCACTATGCCCTCGATTTGCACCGCTGGCAAGCGGATGTGACAGGTATTTGAGGTGTTTATATCAGGGTTGCCGCTGCACCCCGACCGAGGTGTGCAGCACCAGCTTGCGCGACACGGCAATGGACAACAGGCTCAGTGCGGCACCCGCAAGTCCGGCCATCCAATAGCCCTCAATGTGTCCGCCCGCATCGCGGGAAATGAGGTGTCCGCCCACCATGGCAGCCAGGCCCATTGCTGCGGATTGGGCTGCGGCGTTCAACGCCATGAACGTGCCCCGCAATGCAGGATCGGCAGCCGAAGACATGAGTGCCATGCCAGGAATCATGCGACCGCTCATGACCACGAAAAGCAGGGTGCTCACACCGATCAGCACGGGCAACGGCCACGCGGGCAGCAGCGTCAACGCCACCAAGGGCCCGCACAAGGCGGTGGCCAGCAGCGCAAACGTTTCTTGCTTGCCCTTTTTGTCGGTCAAGCGCCCAAAAAACCGTGCCGACACCAATGTGGCCAATCCTCCGCAAAGGTAGATGTAGGGCACGTCTGCTGCACGCACACCGCCATTGGACTGCATGTAAAGCGTGATGTACGGGATGACCAGGAAACCGGCAGACATCATCGTCAGCGAGAACAGGAACGCCCAACGGTGGTTCACATCGGCCAGAACGGCCGCCACCCCCGACCACATTGAATGACCGCGCCCACGCGCCACGTGGGCGCCCATCGAGGGCATGGTGAACGCAGCAGACGCTGCCAGGATGCCACTCACCCCTGCAATGCCCCAGAACGTTGCTTGCCATCCGGCTGCGTTGGCCACCAGCAATCCCAGCGGCACCCCCGCCACCGTGGACACAGAAAACGACGACATGACCACAGCCATGGCGCGGCCCCGTCGCTCAAAAGGCACCACGTCTGCCACGATGGTTTGTGACAGTGCGGACAACACCCCACCGAACACGCCTGCGGCCACACGCGCACCCATCAGGAATTCGTAGCTCGATGCCAGGCCGCAAGCCAGAGTGGCCACCGCAAACAGGGCATAGAGCGTCAGCAGCAGGTGCTTGCGATCGAAGCGGTCCAGGTACGTGGACGCCATCAGCCCCGACGCACCGGCCGACAGCGTGTAGGCCGACACCAGCAGGCCGAACTGGGCATCGGAAATGGAAAAAATCAGCCGGAACTGCGGCCCCAGTGGCATCATGATCATGAAATCAAGGATGTGCGTGAACTGGATGCCGGCCAGCGTCAGCAACAGCCACCGCTCCCGGCGAGGCGTTAAAGAAATAGAAGTCATGAATCAGGCACCTTCGGTGCACCCCCAACCCTGGCGATGCCAGACCCCCGTGGGGCGCAGCCGTTCTTGGGTGGCCCGGCGAACGACTTGAGAGGCGCAAATGGACGTGAACCGCAAAATCATTGCCGCATGGCAAAGGGAGCTAGTGTGCACCATACATCAGGGCCTGCATGTCGCTTGACACCCTCATCACCAGCAGCCTGCTGACCCCTGCCAAACCCACGGCCCACCGTGAGACCACGGCGCTGGTGCTCATGGGCGGTGGGGCGCGTACCGCATATCAGGCGGGTGTATTGAGGGCGTTGGCTGCCATGTTGCGCAGGTCGGCACCCGACAAGGCACAGACATTCCCGTTTCAGTTGATGGCAGGGACCTCTGCCGGTGCGCTGAATGTGACCTACCTCGCCAGCCACGCTGACAAAGGCGTGGATGCACTCGCCAAGCTCGCCGAGTTCTGGTTGACCTTGCGTTCCGAGCGCGTGTACCAGCTCAACACCCCCACATGGGCCCGTGCCAGCAAACTGATTGCAGGCTGGGCCCTGAGCCGCCAGGTCAAACAGCACCGGGCGTTGTTGGACAACACGCCTCTGGTGAACACCTTGCACAACGCCATCGACCTGATGCAACTGGAGGCGAACCTGAACAAAGGCGTGCTCGACGGTGTGGCCGTGACAGCGTCGAGCTACAGCACAGGTGTGCATTGGACGTTTTGCCAGACGGGTGTGAACCACCCTTGCGAACCCTGGGGGCGCCCCGACCGCAGGGCAGACATGCAGCCCATCACCATCGAGCACCTGATGGCGTCGGCCGCCATTCCCTTTCTGTTTCGGGCCGTGCCGCTGTGGGTGAACGGGCGCAAAGAATATTTTGGTGACGGGTCCATGCGGCAATCGTCGCCTTTGTCACCCGTTATCCACCTGGGGGCACACAAAATCCTGGCCATTGGTGTCGGGCAACCCCAGCGGGCGGGCCTGGTCAGGCAAAGCGAGGACGAACCCACCGCAGGCACCATTGCCGGTCACGCCATGGCCAGTGTCTTCAATGACACCTTGCAAACCGACGTGGAGCAGGCACAACGGGTCAGCCGCACCCTGCAAAGCCTGCCCCCTCGGCTGACCGAGGCCTTGCCCTACCAGCCAGTGGAGGTGCTGTCCATCCAGCCGTCGGAGTCCATGGACGAGTTGGCGCTGCGCCACGTGGGTACGCTGCCTGCCAGCACGCGCGACATGCTGGTCGGCCTGGGTGCCCTCAGCACCACCCGGGGCACGGTGGGCAGCGCGGCTGCACTGGCCAGCTACCTGTTGTTTGAACCGCCATTTGTGCGTGCACTGATCAGCATGGGCGAGTTCGACGCCAACGTGCGCCGCGACGAGTTGCTTGCATTTTTCCGCCCGGACGCAGCGGATTGAGTTTGCAGGTACGCTCTTCCCCCCATGCCTGCCATCCACATCACAGATATCGAAGCTGCCATCAACCACTGGCGGGCGGAAAAGCCCTCTCCGGATGGCGTTTCACTGGCGGCCGAAACACGGGCGTTGGCCCAGGTGTATGCACTGATGGTCTGGTACCAGCAAGACACCGCTGATGAACTCACCATGCCCCGCAAAGCCTATGCGGCCTGGTTGGACTGGTACCACACCACACCCGACACGCCGTGCATTGCCATTTGCTCGACCTCGCAGGGTGACGAAGTGTGCAAGGGCTGCGGCCGGTCGTTTGAAGAGGTGCAAAAGTGGCCCGAAATGACGCCAGGCGAAAAGCGGGCCACCTGGCATCGCATCACGCTGCATGCCGATGCATGGCGCTTCAACCGCTATGCCGAGCGGGCCTTAGAAGGCAGCGTTGACAGTGTGCCGTTGCCGCCAACAGCCGACAACGCCCCTCAGGCAGGCACAGCGTAGTGGCCCTGACCCAGGTGGTCGATGCCGCAACTGAGCGTCTGCACCCACTCGATGAATTCCCACACCGCAGCGCCCGCCAGAGGGGCACCGTGCTGCGGCACGATCATCTCGATGGGCAAGTCCCGCACCATGTTGGCCCACAGCTTGAGCACTTTGCCTGACACCATGTAGCGACGGTGAAAACCTTCCATGCGCGGGATGTGTGCCGCCAGCGACGTGATGCGCTTGCCCGCATCGGCCGATGCCATGAGCGACACGCCCAAATCACCCGAAAACAGGATGCGGCTGACCGGGTCCCAGAACTGGAAGTTGCCTTCCGAGTGCATGAAGTGCGCAGGCAGCGCCACCAGTTCGGTCGAACCCACGGGTATGCGCATGCCCGCATCGGGAATGCCGACGATGCGCCCTTGCGTCTTGCCCGGCTTGCAAAAATGGGGGGCAAACCGCTCCCACAGCTTGGAGATGTACAGCTGTGCCTGCGTGCTGGTCATCCATCGGTCGAGCGAGGCAATGATGTCGGGGTCGGCGTGCGAGGCCAAAATTTTGTCCAGCCTTTGTGGTGGAAAGTAACGCCCGATGGTCAGCAGCAACTCGTTGAACGCCATGTTGCCACCCGGGTCGATGACGCAGCCATGGTCGTTGTGCACGATGAGGAACTGGTTGGCCTGCACCGCCTCGCCACCCTCGTCGGACAAGTGGGAAAACATCAGGCACACGTGCCCATTTTGGTTGAACAGCTCAATGGCCATGGTTCCAGCTCCGGTGGGGGGTCACATCCAGCGCACGCATTCCAGCGACACCGTGGTTTGCGCGTTGCCCAGCGTCAGCACGCCCTCCAGTACCGTGGCCTGGAGTTGCATGCTGCGTTCGGCCAGGGCGGCCAGTTGAGGGGCTGCCTCGGTGGGCAGGCGCCACACGGCCAGGTTTTGCGGACGGGTGAGTTTGGTTTGAATGCCTTTCCACCACACGTCGGCAGCGGACGAAAACGCGTACACCACCACCGCATCGGCTTTGCCGCAGGCTTTCAGGATGGGTTTGTCTTCGGGCTGACCCACCTCGACCCACAGCCGTGTCTGGCCCGTGAAGTCACGCAGCCAAACATCGGGCTCGTCAGGGTCGGACAGACCGGCACCGAATGCCAGCGTGCCATCGCCTTTGCACACGGTTTGCAACTGGTGGGCATTGAGCGCCAATGCCACCAGCCGCACCATCATGCGTTCGTCGGTCTCGGAAGGGTGGCGCGCCAGCGTGAGCGCGTGGTCGGCGTAGTAGCCGTGGTCAATGTCCGCAATTTGCAGATTGACCTTGAAAACAGTCGATTTGATGGCCATATTTTGATAGCTTAAATCACCCGCCAATCAAGCGTAGAAGGCCATTTTTGCGTGAAATTTAATGTCGAAGGGCATTCCATTTGTCTGACCGGACCCGGCCAGGCAAATGGGCGGCATTCAGACACGCAACGCCAACTCGGCTGCCTTGCCCACGTAGCTCGCGGGCGTCATGGCCAACAGACGGTCTTTGTCAGCTTGCGGGATGTCCAGTCCGTTGATCAGGCCGTGCAGCGCATCGGCCGTCACGGTTTTGCCACGGGTCACTTCCTTCAGTTTCTCGTAGGCACCTTGCACGCCGTAGCGGCGCATCACGGTCTGGATGGGTTCGGCCAGCACTTCCCAGGCAGCGTCGAGGTCGGCGGCCAGCGCCTCTTCGTTCAGCTCCAGCTTGCCCATGCCCACCGACAACGAGTTGTAGGCCAGCACGGCATAGCCCATGGCCACACCCATGTTGCGCAGCACGGTGCTGTCGGTCAGGTCACGCTGCCAGCGGCTGACCGGCAGCTTGTGCGCCATGTGGGTCAGCAGCGCGTTGGCCAGCCCGAGGTTGCCTTCGGCGTTCTCGAAGTCGATCGGGTTGACCTTGT
>JACCDS011226388.1_pt1 | contig 10782 bp, 12 predicted proteins | sample 7446441 | NCBI WGS metagenome assembly JACCDS01 (sample SAMN15323445, study PRJNA562643) | freshwater metagenome | isolation source: river surface water | place: USA:Blue River Watershed | collected 2017-08-17 | reverse complement strand
CGTCAGGTACATCATGCGTCGCACTTTCATGTGACCGCGCTTTACAATACCGCGCTTGCGCAATCATCAGGATCGCGCGCCCGAGTGGTGAAATTGGTAGACACAGCGGACTTAAAATCCGCCGCTTACCCGAGAGGGGGCGTATCGGTTCGATTCCGATCTCGGGCACCATAAATTCTTCTTTTCCATCAACCACTTACAAGTGATCACTTTCCTTGAAGTGGTTTTTCTTTTTTGATATCGTTGATCAGTCGTTGATCACTTAACCTTATGGCTGTATGCTCTGAGATACTAAATCAGGGGCGACTGATCAATGCTTTCTCTCTGAAAATCTCTGATTGATGGGTTTTGTTTGGCAGTGATCTGAGCAAAAATTCTTCACTCACAAAACCCATCAATCGATTTTCAAGGGTTGCTTCCAATGCAGTGTCCAATCGGAAGCTCGTAGAAGCCCCTGTCAGCTGTTTTGTCGACGCAGACTACTCGACTGTCATCAACCCAAGAAACAAGCTCAAAGACGCTCTCAATGCCCCAGAAAAGCGAACAAACCGTTCACATACTTGAAGGGAAAGCGACGCTGTACAAGCGAAAGCTCTCCCCACTTTGGTATGTACGCTTCAAAGTGCAGGGGAAGTGGGTTAAGGCATCTACCAAAGCAGAAGACCTGAAAGAAGCAAAGTCCAACGCTGTTGAACAGGTCACGAATGCGTGGTTCCGAGAAAAGAACGACTTGCCCATCATCTCGAAACGATTCGTGCAGGTCGCTAACCTTGCGATCCGACGGATGGAAGATGCAGAGAGAGCAGGGCAATACAAAAAGACCTACAAGACCTATATCCAAGCTCTGAATCGTTACCTGATTCCATTCTTCAAAAATCACAATGTCGATCGCATCGATGGTGCATTGCTGCTTGAATTTGATCGTTGGCGTATTCAGGAGATGGGTCGTCAACCAAGCAAGAGCGTTCTGAACAATCACAACTCCGCATTGAATCGTGTGTTTGATGAAGCAGTCGAGCGTGGCTACATGACGAAGGTTCAGGTGCCCATGCTGAAGAACCACGGAAAGGATTCAGAGCGACGACCTGACATCACGATTGATGACTACACGAAGCTCTATCGTGGCATGAGGAAGTGGGTGACGAGTGCAAGACAGGGCAATGAGCGACGAATGCGAGAAGTCTTGCGTGAATACATTCTCGTTATTGCCAATGTTGGCTTCAGACCTGGCACTGAAGGGATGAATCTGAAGTGGCACAACATCTATTTCTTTGACCAAGACAACAAGCAATATTTAGCGTTATGGGTTCATGGAAAGACGAATGCTCATGAGATGACTGCGCGGCATTCAGCTGTTCGCTATTTGGATCGGCTTCGTCTCTTAAATCCTGAATGGCAGCGAGGTACTTTCGAAGAATTCCTGAGTCGCAGGCTAGACGACTATGTGTTTAGGATCGACGGTAAAGACATGACTACGGCGTTCGGTCGTATGTTCAAGCGACTACTCGATAGTCTTGGCTTATTGATGGATCCACGCACAGGCAAAGAACGAACTCTGTATAGCCTACGCCATATGTACGCTACTCATGTTTTAACCAAGCGACGGATGTCGATTGAAGAGTTGGCGGAACACATGGACACCAGCGTGACGATGATCCAAAAGCACTACAACCACATCTTGCTTCGAAAGGCTGCAGGTCGTATTGCTGGCGACAGGGGATGGCGAGAGAGGGTGGGCTGAGATACCTAAAGAAATTCCACGATGTGAAATTGTTCCTCGTAGAACAATTCTTTTTGAAAAAAAATGGAGTTGTTTGAGCGCCATCCAATCCTTCCCAATCACCAGATATCACGGCGAAGGTAGCGTTCACGAAGAGAATCCCAGTGGATTTCACTGATTCCAGGTGATTTCCATTTTCCTTCCGCAATGGCTTTATCTAGTGCCTTTGCCTGTTCGGCAGTCCATCGCTTTGTGGGTTTGATCTTCTCATACGAAGGAAATTGACCGATCTCAGCATTTGCAATCAATGCTTCCGCGCGGTTGGTCATTCGAATCACTGCCACACGCATTACTCGCTCTTTGAGAATCCTTGTCGCAATCGGTTCGCCGACACGGCGTTTGTGCTGCGGAGATATACCTAACTCAGCGCCGATGTCATAGAGATTTTTATTGAGCGTATCCGATTCTTCGGAGTGCTGTACTCGTTCCTGCTCAAGCGTGGAGCGCATGTGCCATACACGCAGTGCCATCTCCAGCACCTTCAAGCGGATGCCTTTGACCTTCAATAACTTAAATTGAGCATCACCAGACCTAATCTGTCGTTTCCCAAGCTCACGAACGATTTCAAGAAATTGCTTCTTCAGTGTTTTTTCAGAGATATCAATAGGAACACTGAGGAAGATTCGGTTCGAACTGTGTAAAAAATCTCGAACTGTCCGATCGTCAAATCGCTCAATTTTTGGTGGTGCTACCTGTTCTTGAAATAGAGCATATCCAGTGTAGATGAACCAATGTGCAAAGCTCTGTGCGAAGACATCTCCGAATGCTTGATAGACACGCTTGAGATCAGGATCAAGCGTTTTCCCCCTCTGCTTACAAACCCACCAGTAGTCCTTGCTACAGCGAAGCGATTCGAACCACCAGCGGTAAGGACTGTCAGCAGCCTTCACCAACAAATCGAAATGGTTACGGGCTGTGAAGCCACTGATCCCCTTAAAGAAAAGCATATTCCTCCACGATAAAGTTATCAGTTAAAGTGAATTATAAAACTTCAAATGATAGTTTGGCATGATGACGGTGTTGACAAGACGAAAGCGCAGTGCCCAAGTCTGATGTCGATAAAGCTCAAATTAAGGAGATACCTATGAGCACGATGAACAACACCGCAACCAACAACAACTCGGCAGCAGAAGTAACTGGATTTGATGCACTTGTGCAAAACGGATGTATCGTTGTCGAACCGAGCAACGAAATCAAAACAAACGCAAGTGCTATCGAGTATCGCAAGCCGAATGTTATGTACCAGCCCGTGGAAGCATTTAACACGGAGACGAAGAAGAACTGCATCGACTATGAAAAAGTAACGCTTCCGCCAGCCAAGTACCAGCCACATCAAACGCTTGAAAGTGTGGTCGATGACGATCAGGTGATCGTTCGTATGACGCGGACAGAGTATCTTTCGCAGTATCGAGGCGCAGAGGCACGATCAGCACGAGAGATCCTGACGATGTGTCGCATTGTTTATGAGGCAAGCAAGACGCTTGATTCTGCGGAGTACTCCGATTTCTGCAATGACATCGGATACAAGGATGGCAGTAGTGTCATTCGCAAACTTACCGTGATCGGAAAGATGCAGCCGAGGTTGATTGCTTACGCAGAGGTGCTACCTGCAAGCTGGACGAGCATTTATTCATTGACTCAGATTCCAGCGCAAATATTTGAGAACCTCATTCATATGAAGCAGTCGTTCAAGGAATTGACGGTCTCCCAAGTAAACAAGCTCGTCAAAGAAACTCGAGAGTTGAAAAAAATTGATCAGGTTATCAAACCTGCTCTAGTCAGTGCTGAAGAGAAAAACGACAAAATTCTTGGGAGCACCGTGGTTGCGAAGCTTTATTTCACGAAACTCCCTGATGATTTTGATTGGCGTGCGTTTGAAAAGGCACTGCTTGAAGTAGAAGCTAATCTGCCTGTGCGGGTACAGTTTTTTAGTGTACTGAAAGAAATTTTCAGCGAACGAAAAAACAAACGCTACGAGAAAATTAAGCCAAAAGTCGCTCCCAATCCGCTGAAGCCACAAGATTGGGACATGGGTCGCGAGGTGAGTGATATGCCGAAGACAGCACTCAATGAGCAGAGCGAAAAGAAAATCGCATGATGCCAACATGCACTTACAAAGCCACCAGACGGTGGCTTTTTTTATGTTCTTCGTAGAACAATTTATGAAAGCAGTTCTACCGCGGATCTCATCATCTTGGGATTGAGGTCGATGTATTTTTGAGTCGTCGCAATCGATTGATGCCCTGCCAGCGCCATCAAGACGCGGACGTGAATGCCTTTCTCAGCAAGATTCGTAATGAATCCACGTCGACCTGAGTGACTTGAAGCGCCAGTGATGCCCGCCCGCTGATAGAGATAGTGAAAGTGCTGAGCCAGCGTGTTCGCTGTGAATCCGCGCTTGGGATATTTCTGCGTAGGGAAGAGCGCAACCTCAGTGTCGGTGTAATTTACGACTGCCAGATCCTTCAGCCCGTATCTTGTCGAGAGATAGTCTTTGAGAACGACCTGGAGTCGTTTCGGAATCAAGACAGCACGACCACGACTGCCCTTCGTCTGATCAGCTGAGAGAGAGACCTCGTCTTTGATCTCTCCCTCGCTCGTCAAGACATCGCAGACCTTCAGAGCTGCGACTTCCCCAACCCTGAGACCTGCGAGATGCGTCATTAAGAGCATCGCTTTGTTGCGAGTCGGGTGTTTGTGCTGATCGCAGTACTGCAGGACTTTCTTGAGTTCTCGCTCTGTCAAAACTTTCGCTTGTGCCATCTTTTCCTCCCAAATCAAAGATTCGATAGCTATTTATGATCTAGCCATTGATTGGGCAGGACAACCGATTTATCGCCTGAACGAAAACCACGCATTCATGCGGGTTTTGCAGGGAACCAAAGCTAATCGTTCTTCCATTTGTTTTTGTCTGGTTAACAACTAAATGCTCAAGATAGCCCGACTTTGCAATTTTTCTCAGCGTGCAGCATAAAATTCATCAATTCTCTGGTTGCAAAGCTCAGAAATAGCTCGGAAGCACCTGATTCGCGCCGATTACCTCATTATCACCAACCGATCGTCGAAATTTACTGTTTAATCAAAATTGATTTGTAAACTTTGAGAATTGTTAGTTCAGTTCATAGCGAGGACTCTTTGCCAATATTTCATTGTGTGTTTTCGATTCATTTCACTGCCCATACAATATCGCAGGAAAATTTGGTTCGATGAAAGCTAACCTTGTCGATGCTAGCACTGATACTAGTTAATTAATATTGTGCAAATGTAAGTGATGGGGTAACTGAAAGGAAATCACTATGGATATGATTCAAACCATCTACAACTGTGGATTGAAGATACAGTTTACGTGTGAACAAAATTGGTTTTTGATGAACGACGAAAACGACGAGACAGCACTAAATCGCATTCACTATGCAGTAGAGGTTAAGAGATGCAACATGTGTGACAAGCCAATCTATCGTGTAGATAAATCCATGGGCTTGATTTGGGGAGTTGAACTAGGGTTAAGTATGGCATTTGATTCTATGCACTATGCAGACAAACCCGAGAATAATCCACATGGCGATATTAATCAGTAAATTCAGTTAAGCGAGGCGTCATATTTAATTATTAAAATTATATTCCGATGAAAATATTGACAAGCAAAGGAACGGAAATGCAAGCAATCAAAAGAATGCAATTGGCAATATATATAATATTTTTTCTCTATGGATGTACGGATCGCCCGCGTTATGAGATTAGAGAATGTGAAGGCGAGAAAGCATTTTCTTTGAGTGACTGTGAATCAAAATGCATACCTGCTAAAGGTAATATCACATTTACGTTTGAAGTGAATGAAAAAAGTAATACCGTTCTTAATAACATGTTTGAGAGTGGAGGTAGGCAACCAATCGCTGGATGGATTTATTCTGATTGTGCAATTTTCGATTCGGAGAATTGGCATTGCAAATCCCCTCTAATTAATAATGAAGCACATGAAATGATGATAAATGGGACTTATATTCATGTTGACTTTTCAAAAGTCACGAATGAAAGCTGTGGAATAAAGCTAAAAAATTAAGATAGATCCTTCGGATCTCTAGTGCCTTCGCTGCTCATTCGCTATCGCTCACTCACATCGCTCGGCACTTATTTTGAAATAATTGATTTTGGAGCAGTTGACTTTGATTTCTCATCTCTGTTAAGAGCCATAACCACCCTATCCGAGAGGGGTGGTTAGCTTTCGCTTTGTCCGTCGCCACGTGACAACCAGTTGGTTCTGTAATGATCTGCTTGTTAAGCATTTGTCGTAGTGTGTACAGCATTCACTAATTACAGAGGTATTTCTTGCAAGATCGAAATAAAAACGATCTCTTCTGACTAATAACCACTTGTTCTGGGCTCTGTTCCTGACCCGACCAACAACGATTTCTAAAGCATCTCTCAGGTGTATTTGATGCTATGACAAGTGTACTGCGTTACTAGATATTCCTGACTTGCGTCAAGTATTACCATTACGATGTAGAAAATGTGACTGACCATTGGGTGTCCATTTTAGGCATCCTTGCGAGGGTAGTTCTACAAAGCGTGTGCTGAACTCACACTGTCTACCGTTACTTCATGTTTGAGAACGGATTTCATGGCATTCTTAAGAGCGATGCTCACTCATTATTCAGTAGCTGACAATGTTATTTATGCCTAATCAAATAAATCATATAAAAAACCAAAGAATTTTGGCTGTTTAGGATAGGAATAAATTCACAAAGGCAATAAATTCAATGCACTTAATTCATTTGGAGGAAATCATGAGTGCATTGAATAGCCTGAAATTCGTCACCGCAAAGCGTCCGAATCAAATCCCTGAAATCCAGGTGCGACGTAACAAGCTGAGCAATCGACTTTGGTCACAGATACAGTTGGCTAAGGCGCTTCAGAATGGCGAGATGTACACAGAGAAGCGTTTCCGTACCGTCAAAGATCGGCACACGGGTGAATCACGCTCGGTTGAGGTGAACAAACGTGTGCGTCAGATGTGGTTCATGGGTGAGAACGGGAAAGTCTGTCTTCAGCTCAAGTACGGCACCAAGGTACTTGAGTTCGCAAAGGGGAAGAATGCAATCGAAGTGGGTTCGAATGAGGAACTACTTGATGCATTGATGACGTTGAAATCTGCTGTCGAAGCAGGTGAGCTTGATGGGCAGCTGAATGCAGCTGCGGACGTGGTGAAAGAGCGATTTAAGAAATGAAAAAATCCAGTTTTATAGAACAATCAAATTTTCATCAAAAATAAAATTATGAAATGATGCACTTTGCAAGTAAGTGACTTTGCAGTGACATTGCAATTACTTTCAAGTAATAATTATGCGGGCGTGATAAATGAGTGCATCATTTCTTAAGTAATAATTACAAATTTCAATAGAAATTTTAAAAATTAAGTATTTTGAAAAAAATCATTAAAATGCCGTTTTTTCCTAAAAGTTAATAGTTATTATGAATTCTTCGAAATTCTTCGGAAATTTCTTCATCGGATTTTAATAATTCGGTGCAACTTTTCATCTTATTTTGCATTGTTGTAGACCATTCTTCAGTAAAATTTTCAATTTTATCTAATTGAGATTCGTAAAATTTAAACCATTTTTTATGCAGCAAAATAACCTGATCTTCTGTATAGCCATATCTTTTTCCAATTGAAACTGCTGTTTCTCCCCATGTGGATGAGAAATTAAAAAGCTTAGCTGCTGCTTCAGTCGTTCCGAAAGTTTTTTGGAAAGAAGCCATATTGTAAGTAACAATCATGCATTCGCTAATTGCATCTATTCTGTTTTCTGCTTTATTTTCCTCGCCAGAGGATGGATTGTTTCGAGTATTCTGAGCAGATTTTTTGTCATCAGCAACTTGAGGTATTGCTACGGAATTTGGATGTACGGATGCATCAGCACATTGAATTTTCCATTCTTCAATCATATCGCTTCGAACCAGAGCCTCATCTCCCATCTCTTTTTTGAATGCGGTAGTTTTATTATTAACGCATTCATCTTCAGTTTGAGATATTTGACTTACCTCCTTAGTTTCGACTGTGGCGTTGCGCAGTGAACGTCCAGAAAAATTTCCAATTGCGATGAAAACTATTACGCTAAAAATTAAGCCAATCGTCAAAAGAAGGCATGCCCCGAAGACGCTGACACCAGCAGCAGATTCAATTTTGACGATTTTAACAGCGGGATCCCATGAAATACTCTCGATTTCATCAATTTTCTTATTGATAAAATTTATGTATATATAATTTGCATAGGATGCGCATGTGGCACCAATAATTAATGTTGTTAGAACAAATAAATTCGTATTGTTCCAATAAATTAAAAAAACATATGGGATTATTAGATTTATAATCCACAATGAAATCGCATAACTATACATTTTCCTGTACGCAAACCAAAGCGGACCTACAAAGAAGGCGGGAAAATTAAAGCTAACCTTCCTACCTGATTTTATTTCATTGTACTTTTTTATATAATAGTCTGAATTTTTGCCAAAATATTGAATTAGCAATTCAATGCTTATTTTGTGCCTTGCTTTGTGTAACGTTTCATTCGATGTTTCAGTTTTGTGGGATATTAATGCATTACCACATTTCTCACAAAATTTGGCTTCAATGGAATTTTCACTGCCGCAATTTTGGCAAAACATCAGATTTCTTTCTTTTTATTTAAAATAAAATTAAACTTATTGAGTAATTCACTTATTGCTAATTAATTTTCAATTTATTAAAAATTTATAACCATCTTGACCGAATTGATTTTATTCGTGCTGGAGTAATTTCTGGTCTGTGATATTCTTCCATAGCCGCGACTTCATCTCTCATTTTTATTTTTATTGTTATCGGAGCAATGTCTTTGGAGTTTGTTTCTGATAACTTCTGTGAATAAATTTCTTCTAATTTGTTATACGCTAACAATTGATCTGTTAGTAGGGAGACGTGTGACTTAATTTTCTTCCAGTTTTTTTCTTCTCTACTGGAAAAGTAGGTAATTGCTGAGCCGATCAGTGTTCCACCTAGCACAAAAAGCCCAGATATGATTTCGTTCATATTGTTCTCCCTATCGGTATGTAATTTATTACGGTAATGTTCGCTTCTCAACAAAGAATATCTGCAAAAATTGCAGCCATTGTTTGTAGGCATTCCGTGAGTCTGAGAATAGGCTCATCGCTGTCAATAGCAGAGAATGACAAAAAAATCTGATCAACGCAGATGCAGCGCCTTTTCACTCAGCGTCCAAAGAATACGCCTGTGGGAAGATGCGCATTTGCCTCTCAGCCAGAGTCGAATTGCGTTCGATCTCTTCATGCTTATAGCTCACAGTGCTGAGCTAGAGCAGCCAATGACCCTCAAAGAATTGTTTAACTCACTTAGATACAGTGAGAGAGGGATTCGCTACGTGTTAGATCAATTTATTGCTGGTGGTTGGTGTTCTGTTACAGGAAATGAATCCGACAGACGCTTCCGTTTGGTAGTTGCTACAGATTTGATGCGGGAGAGATTGCGAGAGTACGAGGATTTTTGCGCATGTGTGTACAAAGATTTTTTTCGCAATAAGCGTTAATTGATATTTATCAATTAGATGTGGAGGCGTAATTTGTATATCAAATTAAATTATCGTAATCGCTTGTGATAATTTAATTTAATGCGAATCGTTTTCTAAGTGAATTACTGTTCGGTTTCATATGCTTAGAAGTTTGGTGAAATATTAATTCTGGGATAATTGACTATGCAAAAAAATCCATACATTTTTGCTTTGATGTTTTCGTTGTGTGCAATTTTTTTGGGATGTTCATCTTCGTTCTCGCAATGTGATAGTGACAAAAAGGCAGTCGTAATACATTCACTTGAGTATCATTCGGCTATTTATAATGGAGCAAGAGGGCATTCAGTTCCTGGTCGGATTGAGGCAATTTCTGCATTGGCTAACGCAAGGAAATCTTGTGGTAATCCAAATTTGACCTATCAAGATATTTATGTTGAAGCGCTTAATAATAATAAAGGTAGCTCTAATTCTGCAGATTATGAATTTTTGGTGAATATGAATACATCAATTAAATAAAATTAATTATATTCAACTTCATGTGCACTGATTAATGCGGAAATTAGTTAAAAATTAATAATTTTTATTTGATTATCCTCCTGTGACCATGCTGTCTTGAAAGTTTTCTTTCTAGAAGAATTCTGCTGCCTATACTTTGCTTCCGATTCGTATAAATACTATTGTTGGTATTGTTAACTGGATTGGAGTCAATTGTGAAGATATCGGAGATTGTTGCAAATATATATTTATACAGTGCAACCATAAGGATTAAGCGCGAAAATTTGTGTGCAATGGCGAAAACTGTTATTTTTGCCGATGGCATGCCGCAAGCGAAAGCTCTGTTGACTTCGGCTTATGGTGAGGGATCTGTTATTTCAATCAATCGCATTTTCGAGAGCGAATTGATTGAAGCAGCAAAGCACTTCATTAAACCCCGAATCGTCCCAGGCATCTACAAGCACGATCTACTTCGGAAGAAGCTACTTCAGCAGGTGAAGCTGGATGCGATGAGAGTGATGCCAACCACAGCAGATATCGACGCTGCAAGAAATGAGTTCGAGACACAGCAAAAGCGCATGGGTCTGGAGTATGCGAAGGCTGTGAAGGACAAACAGAAATGGGCGGAGATTAGGAAGTGTCGACTGAGAGATTCTAAGTGAGGGATCTCAATGCAATTGCTCAATAGTGACTTGTCGCTTTACACGACAGCTGAGTGGTTTTGCAATAAAAGCATCATTCTTGGTCGTTGATCAAAATGTTGATCAGTAATTTCATGCAGCTTGAGATGCATTGAAACAACTATCATCTCAGACGGACGCGGTATTCTTAAAATCCGCCGCTTAGCCGAGAGGCAGCGTACCGGTTCGATTCCGGTCTCGGGCACCAGACATCAGCGCCTTCCCTGTTCACACGAGCACGGGAAGGCGTTTTGCCGTGTGAATT
>JACCDS012244750.1_pt1 | contig 10783 bp, 11 predicted proteins | sample 7446441 | NCBI WGS metagenome assembly JACCDS01 (sample SAMN15323445, study PRJNA562643) | freshwater metagenome | isolation source: river surface water | place: USA:Blue River Watershed | collected 2017-08-17 | reverse complement strand
ATGATTGGTTTGTTTTACTAAATTTGAGTAGAAACCTACACGAATGAAGGCAAAATTATTGATATTAACGGCAATTATTGTAACCATATTTGCTTGCAATAAAGATACCTATACCACAAAACCCCAACTCACTTTTAAGTCGGTTAATGGAAAGGTTTTTTCGGGGGCTTCTGCCATCATTTTTTCATTGGAATTTACAGACGCCGAAGGCGATCTTTCAGATAGCATTTGGGTACAAAAAGTAACCAAAACAAAAGGCTGTAATAATTTTAGTGACCGTGTAAAAATTCCTGCTTTTACAGCAACGCCTAATTTAAAAGGTGTATTTGAAGTGGGTTACAATACTGGATTTATTCCGGGTAGCATTTATACCGTTATTCCAAAATGCGGTAAAAGCGATACTTGTTATTTTAGATTTTGGGCTTCTGATAAAGCCAAAAATAAAAGTGACACCGTGGTATCTTCCGACATTATTATCGTGAATTAAACGTGGAGCGCGGACGCTTTACTTCTTTTTTCTTTGGCAATTATTTTTATGCCGTATGCATGGTAGCCCTTTGCCTGTGCAGCTTTGTGCAGTTAGGCCACCATCACATTCCTTATTTGTTTTTAGCACTTACTGGCGCAGCAACGGTGTATTATTACAATCATTCTTACCTCTTAGAAAGTAATGATAGCGCCCCTAACCAAAGAAATAATTGGGTGCGTGCACATGCGGGGCAAATTATAAAAATACAGTGGTTGTTACTTGCTTTTATCATTGGAGGTGGTAGCTATCAACTCTATACATTACTACCAGATATTGCGTTAATTGAACCCTACGATATTTTATACTGCTGCCTTATTGGCCTGGGCGCTTTTTTATATTATTTCGATACCAAAAAATATCCTTGGCTCAACCTTAGGTCTTATGGCATTGTAAAGCCTTTGGTTATTGGAAGTATTTGGGCTGGTGTTGGGGTGTATGCCCCTTACCTCTTTTTAAAACTAACCAATCAGACCTATAAAGGCATGGAGCATACGCCTATTTTGTTTATTTCCAACGCCCTTTACATAAGCATATTGGCGTTGTTATTCGATATCAAAGATTTTGAATCGGATGCCAACAAACAAATGAAAACCTTGGTGGTACGCATGGGACTCACTAAAACCATCAATTGGATTGTTTTACCCATGAGTGCGTTCATCTTAATGGCAACCCTACGCTATGGCTATTTGCACGGGTTTACAGGATACCAAATTTTGTTAAACACAATCCCCCTTATTTTGTTGATAAGTGTAAGCTACCAAATGCACCAACGTAAAAGCATTCTCTATTATCTTGCAATCATTGACGGACTCATTGTAGTGAAAGCCGCCTGCGGCATCATCGCTACTCTTTTATTTTCTTGACAAAAAAGTACAAATCACATATTATGGCAACTAAAAAATCAAGCGCAAAAACAACAAAGAAAAAAGATTCGGTGGTTACAGCTGCATCGATGGCGTTTTTAAAAAATTATATCAATACACCATCGCCGGTTGGTTTTGAAACGGGTGGACAAAAAGTATGGCTCGAGTACATTAAAAAATATACCGACGAAATTTTTACCGATCCATACGGAACTGCAGTAGGTGTTATTAATCCGGGTGCTCCTTTTAAAGTAGTGATTGAAGCACATGCCGATGAAATCAGTTGGTTTGTAAATTATATCAACGACCAGGGGCTTATTTATTTAAAAAGAAATGGTGGCGTAGACCATCAAATTGCACCCGCTAAAAGAGTTTGGATTCATGGAAAAAAAGGGCCCGTTAAAGCCGTGTTTGGGTGGCCAGCTATTCATACCCGCTTAGGTAATTCTGACACCAAAGAGCCGCAACCTAAAGTAGACAACCTAAGTTTAGACTGCGGTGCTAGAACAAAAAAAGAAGTAGAAGATTTAGGCATTCATATAGGATCTGTAGTTACTTATGAAGAAGGCTTTGACGAACTAGCAAATGGCTATTATATTGGACGTGCTTTTGATAACCGTATTGGAGGTTTCATGATTGCCGAAGTAGCACGTTTATTAAAAGAGAACAAGAAAAAACTTCCTTTCTCTTTGTATGTTGTAAACGCAGTGCAAGAAGAAATTGGATTACGTGGCGCCGAAATGATAGCACGCCGCATTAAGCCAGATATCGCCATCATTACAGATGTAACGCACGATACAAGCACCCCAATGATTAGTAAAATTGTGGAAGGAGATATTCAGTGTGGCAAAGGACCTTCTCTTGCTTATGCGCCGGCTATTCACAATAAATTATTAGCCGTTGTTGAAGAGGTGGCACAAAAAAATAAAATTCCAGTGCAGTTTAGAACCCTAAGCAGAAGCACCGGAACCGATACCGATAGTTTTGCCTATGCCAATGATGGTTGTCCATCGGTACTGATTTCTATGCCGTTAAGATACATGCACACCACCGTAGAAATGATACACCACGATGATATTGAAGAAACCATCAAACTGATGTACCATACATTATTAACGCTTACGCCTAAAACAAACCTTAGCTATTTATAACGCGTAAACGAACCCATGAATCAAAGCATCAGTGTGGCAGTATTAGATTTATATGATGGCGACCCCAACGAAGGGATGCGCTGCATTGAAGCGCTTGTAAAAGAATGGGCAACGCATCATAACCTTTCGCTCACTTACAAGGTATTTGATGTAAGACAAGCATTAGAAACACCAGACATTAGTTTTGATATTTATATTTCAAGTGGAGGACCCGGTTCTCCACTTGATTCTAATGATACAAAATGGGAGAACGCTTATTTTGACTGGTTAGAAAGCATTGAAATTTGGAACAGCGAAAGCAGCAAACCCAAACACGTATTTTTTATTTGCCATAGTTTTCAACTTGCTTGCAAATATTATCATGTAGGCACGGTTTGCAAAAGAAAGTCTACTGCCTTTGGTGTATTTCCGATACACCCAACAGCAGCAGGTGTTTCAGACCCTCTCTTTACCGGATTAAACAATCCATTTTACGGAGTAGACAGTAGAGATTTTCAGGTAATTGAACCAAACGACGATCTTATAGAAGCCATGGGCGCTTCCATTCTTGCTATCGAAAAAGACCGTCCACATGTTCCTTACGAAAGAGCTATTATGGCCATGCGCTTTAGCCCCTATTTTGTAGGCACACAGTTTCATGCCGAAGTTGACGCAGCAGGTATGCATTTGTATTTACTACAAGAAGACAAAAAAAGTATTGTCATAGAAAATCATGGCGCAGAAAAATGGCAGTCGATGGTAGACCAAGTACAAGACCCAGAAAAAATTATGCTTACCTACCAAACTATTTTGCCTAATTTTTTAAACCAGGCAATCCTTGATACGGCTGCTCATTAAACTCTAAAGTCATGGTGCCTGAACAAAGAAATACTTTCAATCAAAATTTTACGGAACAGAAATACGAGCTGTTATTATCTGAATTAAACAAAGGTTTTGAAAGTGCCATCGATTTTAGAGTTGCAGAAACTCCTGTTTTTATAGACGCAGATTGTAATGCGCAAATGCTTGACACTTGTAATTACATCATTGACAATATTACCCATCCAAACTTTACTGCTCAAACAAACGGCGCCATCCCACCAGACAAAAATGTACCCAACCAAACGGAACATCCGCATTTTTTAGCTTTTGATTTTGGCATTTGCCAAAATGAACAAAACAAAACTGTTCCACAGCTTATAGAAATGCAAGGGTTTGCAAGCCTGTTTGGCTATCAGGTGCATCTTGATGATGCCATGCGCAGTACTTACGATATCCCTGCACCTTACACGGCGTATTATAGTGGCCTAAATAAAAACACCTACCTACAAAAAATACAATCCGTAATTGTAGGCAATCATGATCCCAAACATGTGGTATTACTAGAAATAAAACCGCATACCCAAAAAACCAGGATCGACTTTTATTGCACCGCTGCTTATACCGGCATTACCATTGTTTGTATTCTAGAAATTATCAAAGAAGGAAACAAATTATTTTACAAAAACAGCACTGGCGAAAAAATAGAAATCAAAAGAATTTATAACCGAATTATTTTTGACGAGTTGGACCAAATGCCAGCGGATATTAAAGAAGCAGGACATATATTATTTGAAAACCTAAATATAGAATGGGCCGGACACCCCAACTGGTTTTACCGCATTAGCAAATACACAATGCCTTTATTAAAGCACCCTTGTATCCCTGCTAGCTACTATGTAAACCAGCTTCAAACTATACCGAAGGATTTAGAAAACTACGTGTTAAAGCCACTTTTTTCTTTTGCAGGATCTGGCGTTATCATAGATGTAACAAAAAAAGATATAGAAAACTTAACCGATCCACAAAACTGGATGCTCCAACAAAAAGTAAACTACGCCCCCATTATACAAACACCCACTACGCCCGCTAAGGTTGAAATTAGAATACTTTATTTATGGGAAAACGGCGCTGCTAGGCCTTTTCCAGCCATCAACATTGCAAGGCTTAGTAAAGGAAAAATGATTGGGGTACGCTACAACCAAAACGAAACTTGGGTAGGCGGCAGTATCGCTTACAGCTAACTAACGGTGCGGGCTTTGTAAGTACTTGGCATAAATGATTTCACTCATGGTTTTGTGTTCTACCTTACTTTCCAACCAAGAGATCACGTCTAAATAAGCAAAAGCACGTGTTTCAAATCTACTCTTCTCGTACTTTTTAACCTTGGCTAAAAATTCTTGTAAGGCCTGCGTTACCTTACGAGACGGGTCTTTAAAAGAACCACGCAAAAATGTAAACATCTCTTCTTCAATGACGGTCAGGTTTTCCATCTTTGCCATAAACCTATATACCGATTTTATCAGTGAACTTTCAATAAGTTCAATATTACCAAGTTCATAATGCGCCATCATATGCAGTAGACGCGCATAACACTGCAAATCACTTCTTAAATCGATATGGTCATTAATAATACGTCTCAAATAATCAATAGAAGTGGCATAATCACCTGCACCAAAATAGAGCGTGGCAATTTTATAATTGAATACCAAAATTCGGTGCTGGTCTAAATATATTTCAAGTGCTTTTAGCTCTTTAACTAGCGCGGGTACATGCTGTAGGCCTTCTTTAAACGTGCCCTGCATGAGATGCTTGTTAAGCTTGGCACTATTGATATACACAAATGAATTGACCCTAAAAATATCGTGCTTATTTGGCAGTTCCGACAAAGCAAATTTTTCAAATTGAGATAAGACAATATCAAACTTGCTAAAATTGCGAAGGTCAAAATGCGCATTGAGTAAAATATGCATTGACTTAATATAATGCCCCGTTTCAATCTCAATCATTTCTTTGTTGGTTTCAAATAAATCAAACCAACGCTGCGCATACTTATAATACATTAAAAAGTCTTGCCTAATAAATGCATACCAGCAATAACTCTGATATAAATATAGCCGCTCATAAAATCCAGTAAGGGATGCTGCATTTTCAGGCAACGCTTCTTTAAAAAATGTTTTAATTCCTATTTCATCGGCTTCATTGCGCGCATGACCGTTTTCCACAAACCAACTATAGAGTTGAAGTGCCAAATTAGAAAGCTGGGTAATAACTTTTCTTTTTTCATTTACCTGATTGGCCTCCTGCGTTAATTGACCTGCTCGGTCTCTCATACTTCTAGTAATATGCAGGGTTTCAATCTTTTTTTCCAGCGAAATAATTTGAATCAAAAAACTATCTTGATGGTATTGCTGTGCTAATAGTTTTGCTTTGTCTAAAATTTTTAAACTCTGGTAATACAAACCCTTGCTGTATAAAATACGCGCATAGTCTAATTGCTCGTGGAGTTGAAGGTCTACACTATCATTACTTTTTAAAAGGCGCAAACTAGCCAACAACTGCTTGTACAAATGCGTTTTTAAATTGGCCAACTGGGGCTTTTCGATGGAGGTTAATTTTTTGAGTAAGAGCCGCTCGTCATACTCTGGTAAAGCCGCTACCGCATCAAACAATTGAATGATTTTGAGGTCTTCCTTGGCCGAATTTCGTTTGATATAAAGCTTAAAATGCCTTTTCTCCGCTTTTTCAAGGGAGTGAATTAACTGAAATAAAGGATCCACTAATCGGTTGGACATCATATCGGGTTTACAAAAAAATCCAGTAATAGCAAGGCTTTGCGGCTACAAAGATACATTTAAGCGTAATATCCTAAACAATAAGTTGTTTTTGAACCGCCCTACAGTATTGTATATTTGTATCAGCAATCGAAATAAACAGGTTCCCTGTTAAAAATATAGGTGCAAATTGTTCTAAGCTGCACCAACAAGTTTCATATGGCAAGCAATCGTAAAAAAGGTCGTTCCGTTTCCACGGAGGGACCATTTTTTTTAAGCCCCTATTCGCTCCTTAGCCCAAGAGAGCGCTAGTTCAAGCTGTTCATCTCTGGTTAAGTTGCTATTGTCTAATACAAGTGCGTCATCGGCCTTTTTTAATGGGCTAAACTCACGGGTAGAATCGATATGATCCCGCATTTCCAAATTAGCCTGAATTTCGGCTTTTGTAATGGCTGGGTCTTTCGCTACAAGCTCTTGGAAACGACGTTCTACACGGACTTCGGGAGATGCAGTTACAAATATTTTGAGTTCGGCACCCGGAAAAACAGCCGTACCTATATCCCTTCCATCCATCACAATGCCTTTTTGCGCTCCCATTAATTGCTGCTGCGCCACACTAAAAATGCGCACAGGCTCTAGGGCTGCCACCTGACTTACCTGATTGCTTACGGCTAGCCCTCTAATTTCTTCCTCCACATTTTCATGATTCAAATACATATCCGCCCTACCCGTTATTTCATTCAGCACAAATGACAATTGAATTTGCGCAAGCGCTTCATGAACGGCAACCACATTTGTTACATCAATATTGTGTCTGATAAAATAAAGTGTGATCGCACGGTACATAGCACCACTGTCAATAAACACATAATTTAAATGCGCTGCCATTTGTTTGGCAAGGGTACTTTTACCGCATGAAGAATACCCGTCTAGGGTAATAATGATTTTTTTCATGCTTACACTTCTGTTTTAATCACTTGTGTGGCAGGTGCGCCCGCATTTCTGATCGCAATATTTCGAACGGCTTGTGCAGTAATATTTCTGAAAGCTTGCTTGCTAATTTCGTCGGTTCCTACCATCGCAGGTACACCTTCATCACCGCCTTCTCTAATTGATTGTACCAGTGGGATTTGACCTAAAAATGCTAGGTCATATTCTTCTGCTAATTTTTTACCACCCTCTTTTCCAAACAAGTAATATTTATTGTCAGGTAGTTCGGTTGGGGTAAAATAAGCCATGTTCTCGGCGAGACCAATAATAGGCACATTAATTTGCGCCTGACCAAACATCGCAATACCTTTTTTAGCATCGGCAAGTGCTACCGCCTGCGGCGTTGTAACAATCACCACACCCGTTACAGGAACGGTTTGCATGAGTGTCAAATGAATATCTCCAGTGCCCGGTGGCATGTCAATAATTAAATAATCGAGTGGCCCCCAGTCTACTTCTGTTACAAATTGTTTGATGGCACTACTAGCCATCGGACCTCTCCATACCACTGCATTTTTTTCGTCCACTAAAAGTCCAATACTCATTAATTTGATGCCATATTTTTCGAGAGGTACAATGTATCCTTTACCATCAATATCTTTCATGAGCGGACGTGCACCACGCACACCAAACATAATAGGCACACTAGGTCCATAAATATCTGCATCCATAAGACCCACACTAGCGCCACCTTCTGCAAGGGCAAGTGCAATATTTGCAGACACGGTACTTTTTCCAACTCCTCCTTTACCACTTACCACCGCGATGATATTTTTAACACCGCTTAATATTTGTAAATTTTCTTTTCTAGTTGAAGTGGTATTGGCCGTAAAGTTTACCTGAACATTTGCTTCTTTATTGACAAGCAGTTTAACTGCATTTTCACTCGCCGTGCGCATCATATCTTTCATGGGGCAAGCAGGCGTTGTAAGAACGATGGTAAAACTTACATCGTTGCCATTAATTTGCACGTCTTTCACCATATTTAAGGTTACTAGATCTTTTCCTAAATCAGGCTCTTGTACATTACTAAGGGCCTTTAAAATCGCTTCTTCGGTCATGGTCACGCAAGTTTTTGTTAAAATAAGGTAGAAGTGTGCAAAGTTAATTGCTGTAGCCCTTACTTTGCCATAAACAAGCCCATTTAATTGACTTTTTATTGTCAAAACCATTCGTATTTTTGAGCCGATGAATAAAATGCTACGCATCCTTCTTATTGCCATTGCCTTTTGTAGCCTAAATAAGGCCAAGGCCCAAAATACAGCCTACAGAGACTCTGTTGTGCAGCTGTATGGGGTAGTAATGACAGCTGACAGCTTAAGAGGTATCCCCTCTGCTAGTATTATTGTAGAAGGAAAAGGAAGAGGTACCATTACCAGCCCCGACGGGGTATTTTCTATTGCCGTTTTAAAAGGCGATAAAATCACTTTTTCTTGCGTTGGATTTAAAGATAGACGCATTGATATTCCAGCCAATCTCCCAGAAAATCAGTACAGTGTTATTCAACTCATGGTAAGCGATACCGTTTATTTACCCGCTACCATTTTAAAACCAAGACCTACACGTGAGCAGTTTGAAAGAGACTTTGTTAACAACAAAGTAAATGATGACATGTACGAAGTGGCTAGAAAAAATACTGACGAAGCGCGCAATAGAATTTTACTCAACTCTTTACCATCGGATGGTAGAGAAGCCGTAAATTATCAATTACGTCAGCAAGCCAATAAATATTATTATGCTGGACAAATTCCACCAATGAATATTTTAAATCCAGCGGCTTGGGCAGACTTTATTAAGTCGTGGAAGCGTGGCGATTATAAGCGAAAAAAATAGTTTTATGTCTACTATCAAAAATGTTACCGTTGTTGGTGCAGGCACCATGGGTAATGGTATTGCACAAGTATTTGCAACCCATGGATTTACTGTAACCCTATTAGATACTAGTAGTGCTCAATTAGAAAAAGCAATTGCTACTATTCATAAAAATTTAGACCGTTTGGTAACCAAAGAAACCATTACGGCTGCACAAAAAGAAACAGCGCTTGCACACCTAACCACCAGCACAACGCTTGCTACCGCTGTATCCAACGCCGATTTAGTAGTGGAGGCAGCTACCGAAAACAAAGCCATCAAACTTACTATTTTTGAGGCACTCGATGCAGCTGCGCCAGCGCATGCTATTTTAGCAAGCAATACTTCATCGATTTCTATTTCTGAAATCGCAAGCGTTACCAAAAGACCCGCACAAGTTATAGGAATGCATTTTATGAACCCGGTTCCTATTATGAAACTGGTTGAAATTATCAATGGAAAAGAGACGAGTGAAGAAACTACCAATACCGTGGTTGCCTTAAGCACCACTTTATTAAAAGTACCATGCGTGGTGAATGATTTTCCAGGTTTTATTGCCAATAGGATTTTAATGCCTATGATTAACGAAGCGATTTATGCACTACACCAAGGCGTTGCTACCAAAGAATCGATAGACACCATCATGAAACTTGGCATGGCGCATCCGATGGGACCACTGCAACTCGCCGATTTTATTGGTCTTGATGTATGCCTTAGTATTTTAGAAGTCTTGTACGAAGGATTTAAAGAAGAAAAATACGCTCCTTGTCCATTACTTGTAAGTATGGTTGCAGATAAAAAACTAGGCGTAAAATCAGGCGCAGGGTTTTATACCTACGGTGTGTAAGTCTTTGAATTTATACAATACTTCTTCAAGTCTTGCTTTAGGTATACCTATGCGGAGGTTACAAAAAAGTTGCATGGACTGTTCCGATACCGAACATCCGTATTGCTTTACTACATTCATTACATCTCCCATTTGTGTATAATCGAAAGAAAGCTCGTAATAACACTCAATTGTTTTTTGTACAAACGGCGTTAATTGTAATGCCATAGAGGCCGCCGATTTATATGCATTTATTAACCCAGGAACACCTAGTAAAGTGCCTCCAAAATAACGCACTACAATAATGGCCGTATTGGTTACACCACTGCTATCAATTTGCCCAAGTATAGGCCTACCAGCAGTTCCAGCGGGTTCACCATCATCACTCACTCTAAATATATTGTTGGTTAATCCTAACCTATACGCAAAACAGTGGTGTACTGCTTTAGCGTGTTCTTTTTTTAAATCCTGTAAATGCTGCTTAAAATGTTCAGGTGAGGCAATTGGAAATGCATACCCTAAAAATTTACTTCCCCTATCTTTAAATTCTGCCATAGATGGCTTTTCGATAGTAAAGTAATGATCTGCGTTTTGCATGGATAAATAAATTTGAAGGGCTGGCGCAAAAATAACCTAAATGATACTAACATTGCATCATGACTTTTGAATTAGCCGAACAGTCCCTTACTACTGCACTTGAAGGTCTCTATGAAGATAGAGAAGCCGCTACCATTGCAGCCATGGTGATGGAATTTGTTACGGGTAAATCAAAAATGGATCGCTGGCTTATTAAAAACGAGCATCTTTCTAATAATCATACGGAGAAACTGCAAAAGTATACCAACCAGCTACTAACTGGCAAGCCCGTTCAATATGTGCTTGGTGAAGCCTGGTTTGCAGGACTGTGCTTAATTGTTAACGAGCATACACTTATTCCGAGACCCGAAACAGAAGAACTGGTAGCGTTATGCGCTAGTTGGGTAGCAACTAATTTAAATAGT
>JACCDS010830981.1_pt1 | contig 10783 bp, 5 predicted proteins | sample 7446441 | NCBI WGS metagenome assembly JACCDS01 (sample SAMN15323445, study PRJNA562643) | freshwater metagenome | isolation source: river surface water | place: USA:Blue River Watershed | collected 2017-08-17 | reverse complement strand
GTTCACCGGCTCGATGACGGGCGAGTTCATTGCCTATGACGACCAGACCGGCAAGAAGCTGTGGCAGTTCCAGACTGGCTCGGGCATCGTCTCGATGCCGATCACCTGGGAAAAGGACGGCAAGCAGTATGTGACGGTCACCTCCGGTACCGGTGGTGCGTATGCACTCTACTCGGGTGACGAGCGCCTGAAGAGCGTGCCGACCGGCTCGTCGCTGTGGACCTTCGCGCTGAACTGATGCGCTGAGCAAGGCAGCGATCGCGGGACGGTCCTGAGCGGCCGTCCCGCCGCCGCAGCGCTATCCATCCGGGATACCAACAACAGTTCCGTCGCAACGGACGGACGACCTGCCGGCAGGGGTCCTCATCCTCCGTCGCCAGCTGTGCGTCTCCCCGAACAGTTTGCCCGCAGATCCGGTGGGATCGGCGGGCATTTTTTATGCAGCCAAAAAATATGAGCCGGCGCTGGCGATGCGTGCGCTGTCACCGTGCCGACATGATCGTGTCACGGAAATTACATCGTCCTGAAAAAAAGAATTGATTGAATGCGGGTTTTCGATGAGGAGACCTGCATGCCCATTTCCCTTGAAGCTAACCAGAATCTCGACCTCTCCATGCTCGACAGCGTGGCGCTGGCCGGTGCTGAAATCTCCGCCTACGATGCGCTGAGCAAGAACTTCTATGTGACTTCCGGCAGCGGCCTGCAGATCGTGTCCGCGGCCGATCCGGCCGGACTCGTGGTCGGCAGCACCATCGATTTTTCGACCGAGGCCTTCGGCGGTTTTGGCAACGGTATTACCAGTGTGGCGGTCGCGGGCGGGTTGGTCGCCGTGGCGGTGGCGAACGCCTCGAAGACCGAGCCCGGGCGCGTGTTCCTGCTCGACAGCGATGGCACCCTGCTGAAGTCCGTCACCGTCGGTGCGCTGCCCGACATGCTGACCTTCACGCCCGATGGCATGAAGATCCTGGTTGCCAACGAGGGCGAGCGTGATGGCGAGAATGGCGAGCTCGATGCCAGGGGCGGCGTGAGCATCATCGATGTCTCGGGCGGTGCCGCGCAGGCAAGCGTCACCACGCTGGATTTCAGCGCGTTTGACGGCAGTGAAAACGCCTTACGCGCGGCCGGTGTCCGCATTTTCAATGGCAAGTCGGCCAGCGATGACCTGGAGCCGGAATACATCGCCATCTCGGCCGACGGCAAGCAGGCGATGGTGACGCTGCAGGAAGCGAATGCGGTGGCGCTGCTGGACCTCGGTACGCAGAAGTTCACGCAGATCGTGCCGCTCGGGCTGAAGAAGTACCAGGGCCTGATAACCGACTTCAGCGACAAGGACGGCGGCTACCTGCCCGTGTCCGACCTGCCGGTGTTTGGCATGTACATGCCGGACGCCATCACCGCGTTCAGCAGCGGCGGCAGGCATTTCTTTGCGATGGCGAACGAAGGCGACGACCGCGATGACTTCATGGCCGCCGGCGAGAAGGCGCGTCTGGGGTCGCTGACGCTCGATCCGGTGAAATTCCCCAACGCGGCGGCCCTGCAGGCCAGTGCCGTGCTGGGCCGGCTTAATACGCCGAACCCGGCGTCGGTCGGCCAGAGTATCAGCGGCGACAAGGACGGCGATGGCGACATCGACCAGATTCTTTCCTACGGCGCGCGCTCGTTCTCGATCCTGAACAGTAACGGCAAGGTGGTGTTCGACAGTGGCGATCACATCGAGCGATTTATCGCCACGCAGGGGACCTTCGTTTCCGGCCAGCCGGAAACCGGCGCGTTTGACGACAGCCGCAGCGATGACAAGGGCCCGGAGCCTGAGGGCATCACCTCGGCCGTGATCGGCGGGCGCAACTTTGTGTTTGTCGGTCTCGAGCGCGGTGGCGGCGGTGTGATGGTGTATGACGTGACGAATGTGAAGAACGTGCAGTTCGTCACCTTTGCGCGCGACTGGAGCGATGTCTCGCCCGAGGGCTTGCATTATGTCGCGGCTGACAAGAGCCCGACCGGCCAGGCCCTGCTGGCCGTCACGCATGAGGTGTCATCGACGCTGACCGTGTACGGCCTCACGACCGTGAAGAGCGGCGGCGCCGGCAACGACAGGCTGGTGGCCACCGAAGGCGTCGATGAACTGACCGGCGGCGCCGGCACAGACAGCTTCGTGTTCACGCGGGCCCGCGCCGTGGACGGCGGGATCGGCGTGCACGACCTCATCACCGATTTCGTCAGCGGCGTGGACAAGATCAGGCTGGCCCGCATCGATGCCGACAGCGGACGCGAAGGCAATCAGGCCTGGACCCGGGTCGACGCACTCAGTGGCGAGGCCGGCGAGCTGGCTGCCACGATCGATGGCGGGAACCTGCTGCTGTCCGGCGATGTGAATGGCGATGGCCTGGCCGACATCGTGATCGAACTGACCGGCGTCACGCAGCTGGCCAACGCCGATATCGTGCTCTGAGCCGGCGATTCATCCGGGCCGGGGCGGCTCGCCAGGGCCGCCCCGGCGTATCCCCTGAGTCTGTTTGCCAGAACAGATTCAATTTTGAAAACTAACTCCCGTCATGTAGCGGATAAATCCGCAACTCATGCCCGCCGCCGCCCCTCCTGCCTCCATCCAGCCGCCAAAGCGAGCGGAAACAATTGTCCGGCGCTGCTCTTTCTTATAAATTATCGACTCATTTATCCGTTCGCCAGAGCGCCCTTGCGGCGTTTGCCCAGCGATGCCCAACGCGCCCTTGTATCTGTCGAGTTTCCGGATGTACCTGCAAGCGCTGCGTGGCGGCTGGCTGTCGCTTTTTTTCGGGACGCTCACCCTGCTCGCGCTACTGGTCCTGCTCTGGGGTACGGTGGAGCGCAGCCTCGAAGGAAAGCAGGCCGCCGCGCAGGCGATGCTGACGGCAGAGGCGTCCGCGCGCGCGACTTCGTATGCGGTGCAGCTGGAAGACCTGACCGACCGGATGACGCAGGTCGCCGACCAGATCACCCGGCAATGGGAACGCTCTCCCCAATCCCTCAACCTGCGTGAGAACCTGGCCGGCCTGTTGTCCACCAAGCGCATGCTGTATGTGGTCGTGCTTGACGAGCAGGCACGCGTTGTCTCCGCATCGTTTACCCCGAAAGTGAATTCGCTGCCGCGCCTCGATTTTTTCGAGTCGCTGCGCGCCGGCTGCTGCAGTGGCTGGCTGGTGAGCCCGGTGTCGTATGCACCGCTGGTGGGCCAGGAGGTCGTGCGCTTCAGCCGCCGGCTGAACCGGCCGGACGGCTCTTTCGGCGGCGTGCTGATCTTTGCGGCCTTGCCGAACTTCCTCGAGACTTTTCAGGATGACTCGGTGATCACGCACGGCGATTTTGTCAAGCTGCGCCTGCTCGACGGGCCGGTGCTGATGTCCAAGCACAGTCCTGCTGATCAGGAAAAGCCCATCGACTGGCGCGCCCCGCTGTTCACCACTGACAGTGGCGTGCGCCTCGAGCCGGGCGACCGCTTTGCCGACGGCATGCCGCGTTATGTGGCGTGGCGCAAGCATTCGCAGCTGCCGCTGGTCGCGCTGGCCGGCATGTCGGGCGCGGAAGAGCTGGCGGAGTTCGAGGCGACGGCCCGGACCTATCGTACCGCCGCCGGCCTGGTCACCTTCGCGCTGCTGGCGGTGTCTACGGCGATCGTGGTGGGGATGGCGACCTCCGGTGCGCGCCGCCTGGTTCAGGACGAAGTGCGCCGCACCTACCGGCTTGCCACGGATGCCGCCAACGAGGGCTACTACATGCTGCGCCCGGTTACGGCCGACGGCGGGGCCATCACGGAATTGCTGGTCGAGGACTGCAATGAACGGGGCGCCGCCATGCTGGGGTTCACCCGCGATGCACTGGTCGGCCGGCAGATCGCCGGCAGGCTTGCCCCCACGCTACGGGTCAGTCTGCTCGAGGCTTGCGAGCGCACGATGCGCTACGGCGTCATCGAGGACGAGTATCGCGTGCCACCCGGCACGCAGTTGCAGGCATCGTGGGTTTACCGCCGGCTGATGCACAGCGGCACCGGCATTGCGTTCACGCTGCGCGATATCTCGGCGCTGAAGGCGCACGAGGAAGAGCTGAACCGGCTGGCCAATAATGACGCACTGACCGGCCTGCCGAACCGTCACTGGCTGACGCACCAGTTGCCGCTGGCGATAGACCGTGCGCGGCGCAGCCATGCGCAGATGGCGCTGCTGTTCATCGATCTCGACAACTTTAAGATCGTCAACGATACGCTCGGGCACGACCGCGGCGACGCGCTGCTGGTCGAGGCTGCCGAGCGCCTGCGGCAGGCGGTGCGCGCGAGCGATCAGGTGGCCCGGCTGGGCGGTGACGAATTCACCGTGGTGCTCGAGCAGGTGGTCACGCCAGCGATGGTGGCCCAGGTTGCCCAGAAAATAATGCAGGTGCTGTGCGAGCCTTTTGCGTCGCTGGATTCGTCGGCGCTGAAAGTGACGGCGTCCATCGGTGCGAGTCTCTATCCAATCGATGGCACCACTCCGGAGCTGCTGCTGAAAAATGCCGATGTCGCGATGTACGCGGCCAAGGCGGCCGGGCGCGCGCAGTTCCGGTCCTACGACCCGCACATGTCTGATGCGTTGTACGAGCGGCTGGGCATCGAGGAGGCGCTGCGCGGGGCGATCGAACGCAACGAGCTGTCTCTGCACTACCAGCCGCGCTATGACACCCGCAATGGCCGGCTGCAGAGCCTGGAAGCGCTGGTGCGCTGGGATCATCCGCAGCGCGGCATGCTCATGCCCGGCGACTTCATCGACATGGCCTCGGAGGTCGGGCTGGCGTCGGCCCTCGGAGATCATGTAATGCGACTGCTGGTCGAGCAGCTGGCCCGCTGGCGTGATCGGCATGGCATCGATGTGCCGGTGTCCTTCAATGTATCGTCCGCCCAGCTGCGCGGCGGCGGCTTCTCGGCGCGGCTGGCCGAGCTGCTGGAGGCCCATGACATTCCGCCGCAGCGGCTCGAGGTTGAAATTTCGGAGGCCACGCTGGTCGAGCGGCGCAGCACGATCGCCGGCGAGATTGATGCGCTGCGCGCGCTGGGCGTGCGGGTGGCGGTCGATGATTTCGGCGCAGGGCAATCGGCGCTCGGCCAGCTTCTGCACCTGAAGCTCGATGCTCTGAAGATCGATAACGCGCTGACCGACCTGCTGGTGAAGCAGAGCGGTAGCGAATTGTTGTACGGCTCTATCGTGGCCATGGCCAAATCGCTGAACATGCGCGTGGTTGCCGAGGGTGTGGAAACCCGCGAGCAGCTAGCCGTATTGCAGTCGCTCGATTGCGACGAGGTGCAGGGCTTTTTGGTCAGCAAGCCGGTCAATGCCGAGGCCGTGCCTGCGCTGTTGACTGGCGCAGCGGCGCCGGCCTTTGCCAAGCCGGTGATGGTCGCGTAGGTCGGCCTCGCCGTCCCGCGCCGGCGTCACCCGGCGGGATCATTCAGGCATGCTCTTTCGGGCATGCTCATTCAGGCAAGCGGATTCAGGCTGCCGCGAGTGCCGCTGCCAGCGTGCGATCCATCGCCACCACATTGCTCGGGTGGGCAATGCAGTCGGTGCTCCAGACGGCGTTGACACCAGCGGCGGCAATGATCTTCAGCGCATCGCCGGCGAACAGTGCGTGCGTGACGGCCACGTCGACAGACGCAGCACCCGCCCGCAGCGCTGCCTGCGCGGCACGGGCGAGCGTGTGTCCGCTGCTGGCGACATCATCGAGCAGCACCACGGCGCGGCCCTTCAGGTTTGCCGCAGGCAGCCGGATCTTCACATCGCGGTCACCATGCCGTACTTTTTCGCAGACCGCATGGTCGAGGCCGTGCGCGCTTGCCGCGCTCGCGATCCATTGCGCGGATTCGCTGTCCGGGCCAAGCAGGAAGGCGTCCGGGCGCTGGCGCACGATGTAGTCGCCGAGCAGCGGCGCGCCGCTCAGCACGGTCGGGCGGCGCACCGGCACCGCCTCGGCCAGCGTTGCCACACGGTGCAGGTGAGGATCGACGGTCACCACCGCATCGACAAGCGACGCGAGGAAGTGCCCGACCACGCTCTGGCTGACCACCTCGCCGGGGCGGAAAGCGATGTCCTGCCGCATGTAGGCAAGGTAGGGGCAGACCAGCGTCAGGTCTTGCGCGCCGAGCTGGCGCGCGCTACGCGCGACGAACAGCAGCTCGATCAGCTTTTCATTCGGATGCACCAGCGAACGGTAAATGATCACGCGCGGCGGCAGTGCAGACGGCAGGCGCAGCTTCAGCTCGCCGTCCGGGAAGCGGTGCCGTTCGATCGCATGGGCGACGAGCCCTGCTGCTTGTGCCAGACGCAGCGCGGCGCCGGCCTCGTCGTCGAAGTAGAGCAGCACGCCGTCACTCATCCTCAGAACTCCAGGTAGGCGTGCGGAACATCGGCCGGCTCGCCGATGGTATAGCCGCTGCGCTTCTCGCACAGCTGCCTCGCGAACATCAGGTCGCTGGCGAAGTCGGCATGTACTTCGTACAGTGTGTCACCCGCTTTCACCATGGCGCCGAGCTTGCACGCCAGTTCCACACCGGCGTTACGCACCTTCGGCGCGCCGGCCAGCCGCGCTACCTGCGCGATCAGCAGGTTGTCGATGGCTGTCACCATGCCGTCGCGCGGCGCGAGCACCTTGTGGGTCAGTCGCGCCAGCGGGAAATCGTTATGGTTGAAGCCGGTTGCGCCCTGCGCGTTGATGATGTCGTGCATCTTCGCCAGTGCCCGGCCCGATTCGAGAATGTCGCGCGCGATCGCGAAGCCGTCGCCGCCGCGCACGTCAGGGTCGAATTCGATCATGCGCCCGGCAAGATAGAGCGCCTTGCGGCGCAGGTCGTCGGGTGCGCGCGGATCGTTTTCCAGTACGCGCATCACATCGCGTGCCTCGAGCGCCGGGTCGATGCCACGCCCGATCGGCTGGCGGCCGTCGGTGATCACGACTTCGAGCTTCATGTGCATGCGCGAAGCGACGTACTCGAACAGTTTGCGCAGCCGCTGTGCGTCCGGCGCGGAGCGTACCTTGGCCGACGGGCCGACCGGTATGTCGAGCAGCAGGTGGGTCGAGCCTGCCGCCACTTTCTTCGACAGGATGGATGCGACCATCTGCGTCACCGAATCCAGCGACAGTGGCCGTTCGACCGAGATCATCACGTCATCGGCCGGCGACAGGTCGGCGGTGCCGCCCCACGCGAGGCAGCCGCGATGCTCGCGCACGACATCGGAAATGCGCCGCTCCGACAGGTTCACGTCGGCCAGCATTTCCATGGTGTCGGCGGTGCCTGCCGGCGAGGTGATCGCGCGCGACGAGGTCTTCGGGCACAGCAGTCCGTGTGCGGCGACGATGGGCACCACCAGCATTGAGGTGCGGTTGCCCGGGATGCCGCCGATGCAGTGCTTGTCGACCACCATATGCTCGTGCCAGTGCAGCCGCCGTCCGCTGGCCACCATCGCATCGGTCAGGTAGTACAGCTCCTCGCGATCCATGGTGCCGTCATTGGTCGCGATCAGGAAGGCGGTCAGCTCGATCTTGGAGTACTGGCCGGTGGCGATGTCGGATACGATGGCGTGATAGTCCTGCTTGTCGAGCCGCTCGCCGCTGATCTTGCGGAACAGTGCGCCGATCGAGCCCGGCCGCTCCGCATGCTGCACGCCGACCATCGTGCCGGCGTCCGCGCCGAGCCGGCGGAACGCGTCTTCCGACAGGCCGACTTCTTCCGGCGCGACGATGCAGGGATCGTCGGCGACATTCAGCGTCGCCTTCACGCTGCGACCGGCATACACCACCTCGATCTTCGACAGCGCGCGAAAGCCTTCGGTGCGGTAGACACTGCAGTCGCGGTGCAGGTAGACGACATTTTCCAGATGGGTGTCGATCGCGACCCGCCGGAGCTTGAGTTTCAGCTTTTCCCGGTCGCCATTGCCTTCGGCGCGGGCGACGGGTGGGGTGGGCGTGGCTTGCATGGGAATGCGCTCTCCGGCGGATAGTCTGTCGGTGGTTCTGTTGTTGGGCGGGTCTCGCGGTAGCCAGCCGGCACAGCGCGGCGACCTTGCCCGTCATCATACCGTCGCGCTCCGTGCCGGTGCGCATTTCGGCACTGCATTGCGCAGCGCGGCACCGGTTCAGTCTTAGTGCGAAATCAGCGCAGGATCAGCGCAGGCTCAGCCGGTACCAGCGCATCTGGCCCTGCCAGAGGCCGGCACCCAGCACCTGCCGGCGCGCATTGATCGCGACGGCCGTGAGGAACTGCCAGCCGGTGCTGGCGCTGCCTGCGTAGGCGTTCAGGTCATGCAGTACGCCGTCGAGGATGACGATGGGCCGGCCGCCGCCATTGCCGACTATATCGCCCAGATCGTTCAGGTCGGCATAGGTGGTGTGCGGATCGGTGCGCGGCAGCAGCGTGGCACCGCCGCGCGAGACCAGATAGCCGCGCGGGTCGCCGCCGCGGTCCGTCAGCGGCGACAGCAGCACCTGCCCGCGCGCATTCACGCGCCGCGCCTCGCAGCCGCAGCTGAAGTAATCGAATGGCAGCGACTGCCACTGGCCGTCATACAGCCGTAGCGTGAGCAGGATGCCATCGCGCTCCACGGCGGCGAGCAGGCCGTTGCTGGCAATACCGATCAGCTGCATGCCGGCCTTCGCCGCCACATTGCGATACAGCAGCGCACGGCTGCCGTTGGCCTGCCATGACAGGATCTGCTGCTCCGAGGTCGCCGGGTCATAAGCATCGGCCGCCAGCATGCCCTGGTCCGACGGCCCGACTGCCGAGGTGATCTCAAGGCCGGGCGGTGCGGGATACCGGATCGCCGGCGTGCCGTCCCAGGTCCAGACGAAATGGCGGCTGCCAGTGCTGCCGTGGCCGCCGAGTGTGCCGTTGCTGTTCACCGATGCCCATCCCAGTCGTGTCCAGCGACGTCGGTCGCCGCCGAAGAAATTGCGCTCCGACGCCGTCACGACATCGGTCGGCGACACCGACAGCGGCAGCGGCAGGCCGCCGGCGCCCGCCAGCTGCACGCCGGCCGCGCGGCCATTGCCGGCCAGCCGCTGCAGCGCGGTGCCGGTGTAGGACAGCGGCAGCGCGACCACCATCGCCACGCGGGGGCGGCTCGCGCTCGCGCCGACCCGCCCGACGCCTGCGCTCTCGGTGCCGGTGCGCGGCGCAGGTTCGCTGCTGCTATCGCAGCCCGTCAGTGCCAGCAGCGTTGCTGCTGCGCAGGCGGCCACGCGCTTGCTCGTTGTCATGGGCTTTCCTGAGGTGAAGGAGGGGCTTGCCGGATTGCATGCAGAGTGTGCTGCGCTTGTCGCAAAGGCATTTGTCGCGCATCGACTTCCCATGCCGATATTTCTCAGGAACCTTCGCCGCTGCGCACTGCCCACTTCTCTGGCGCGACAGCAAACCAGGGACGAACAGGTGACGGGCGCGGAAGGAAATAGCTGGATCCGGGAGTATCTGCCGACGACTCCGCGCGGGGTATGGGCCTCTGTGCTCTGGTTTGCGCTGATGTCGCTGGTGATCACTGCGATCGTGCTCGGTACGCATGACCGTATCGAGCGCGAAGAGAGCAGGGCGCGGCGCGATGCGACCCGGCAGGCTGAGGCGCTGGCCAATGCGTATGCGGCGCAGCTGCAGTACGTGTCCGAGCAGATCGACCAGTTGATGCGGCGCGTCGCATTCGCGTGGCGCGATCGCCCGGAAGGTGTTGACCTCGAGCGCGACCAGCGCCGTGGCCTGCTTCCCGGACGCCATGATTTTTTCGTGTTCATTGCCGATGCCAATGGCTGGATCGTGCGCAGTTCACTGCGGTTGCCCGGCCCGGTGAATGTGGCGAATTACGCGTTCTTCCGGAGGCCGCGCGCAGAATGCTGCGACGGACTGACCGTGCATCCGGTGATGCACAGTCCGTGGGCCGGGCGCGATGTGGTGCGCTTCGTCCGGCGCATGGACAGGGACGATGGCAGCTTCGCCGGTATCGTGTTTGTCTCGGTCGCGCCCAATTTCCTCGCGACTTTTCAGGATGAGGCGCTGCGCGGCCGCCACGATTTCGTCAGCATGCGGCTGGACAGCGGTCCGCTGCTGGCGACCCGGGTGGGCCAGCGCACCGACGCACCGCAGGTGTTCTACCGGCAGGACCCGGTATTCGCTGAAGTGCGCGGAACGCGGCTCGAGCCCGCTGCATTCTTCCGCGACAGCCGCGCGCGCTTCATTGCCTGGCGCAAGATCCCCGGTTACTCGGTGGTGGCGCTGGCCGGTCTGACCGAGGAAGATGCCCTCGCAGCCTTTCGTCAGGTTGCGCAGACTTATCGCATGAATGCGGCGACCGTGATTGCCCTGCTGGCGGCACTGACGCTGGCGGGTATTGCGCTGTCCTCGAAAATGGCGGCGCGCCGCAACATGGAGGAGGAGGTGCGGTTGACTTACCGCCTCGCGACCGATGCCGCCAATGAGGGTTTCTACATGCTGCGGCCGCGTTTGCGCAACGCAAGGCTGGTCGATCTGCTGGTGGTGGACTGCAATGAGCGCGCCGCCGAGATGCTCGACACGACATCGGCGCGGCTGATCGGCGCCTTCGTCAGTCAGGCGCTGGCCGCACAACACGCGCAGGAGCTGATCGCGCTGTGCGACAAGGCGATCCTACATGGCCAGGTCGAAGATGAATTTCGCGTGCCGGCCGGCTGGATGCATGCGGCCTGGGTGTTCCGGCGCGCAGTACGTTTCCCGTCCGGCATTGCGCTGACCTTGCGGGATATTTCCGACCTGAAGGCGCAAGAGCAG
>JACCDS011660484.1_pt1 | contig 10789 bp, 8 predicted proteins | sample 7446441 | NCBI WGS metagenome assembly JACCDS01 (sample SAMN15323445, study PRJNA562643) | freshwater metagenome | isolation source: river surface water | place: USA:Blue River Watershed | collected 2017-08-17 | reverse complement strand
CGCGCCTGAAGACACGCCGCACCTCGCAGGCGGCCTACACCTCGGGCGGCGAGCAGCAGATGTGCGCCATCGGCCGCGCGCTGATGGCCAACCCCAGCGTGGTTCTGCTCGACGAACCCTCCATGGGCCTCGCGCCGCAGATCGTGGAAGAAGTGTTCGAGATCGTGAAAGACCTCAACACCAAGGAAAAGGTGACTTTCCTGATCGCGGAACAGAACACCAACATGGCGCTGAAGTACGCCGACTACGGCTACATCATGGAAAGCGGCCGCATCGTGATGGACGGCGCCGCCAGCGATCTGCGCAACAACGAGGACGTCAAGGAGTTCTACCTGGGCATGGGCGGCGGCGAGCGCAAGAGCTTCAAGGACGTGAAGAGCTACAAGCGCCGCAAGCGCTGGCTGGCTTGATCCTCCCCCGCGCCGCCTGCGGCGTCACCCCCCAGGGGCAACACCTGCGGCCCGGCAAAGCCGGTTCCGCGGTGTTCTCGAACCAGACACTTCTCTCCACCATTTGTCGCTGCTGCCATGACCGAACACTTCGACGCCCTGGAAACCCGATCGCCTGCCGAGCGTGAAGCGGCGCAGATGGCGGGGTTGCCGGGACAACTGGCCCACGCCAAGCAGAACAGCGCGGCGTTCGCCGACATCCTGCGCGACATCGATGTGTCGGGCATCAACAGCCGCGCCGCGCTCACGCGCATCCCGGTCACCCGCAAGAGCGAGCTGCTGGAGCGCCAGAAGGCCAAACGCCAGCACGACGCCTTTGGTGGCTTCGCCGCCCTGGTGCGCGGTCCCGCGATGTCGCGTATCTATGCCAGCCCTGGCCCGATCTACGAACCCGAAGGCGCCACGCGCGACTACTGGCGCACCGGCCGGGCTCTGTTTGCAGCGGGTTTCCGGGCGGGTGACCTGGTGCACAACAGCTTCAGCTACCACATGACACCGGGTGCCTACATCATGGAGTCGGGTGCGCATGCGATCGGCTGCACCGTGTTTCCCGGTGGGGTGGGCCAGACCGAGCAGCAGCTCGAAGCCATGGTTGACCTGCGCCCCGATGCTTACGCCGGCACCCCCAGCTTCCTGCGCATCCTGCTGGAGAAGGCGGCCGAGACGGGCGTCGACATCCGCAGCCTGAAAAAGGCTTCGGTCAGCGGCGAGGCCTGCCCGCCGAGCCTGACCGCCTGGTTCAAGGAACGCGGCGTGGACGTGTACCAGAGCTACGCCACCGCCGACCTCGGCATGGTGGCCTACGAGACTGCAGCCCGCGAAGGCCTGGTGGTCGACGAAGGCGTGATCGTCGAGATCGTGCGCCCGGGCACCGGCACGCCGGTGGAAGACGGCGAGGTGGGGGAACTGGTGATCACCACGCTGAACCCGGCCTATCCGCTGATCCGTTTTGGCACCGGTGACCTCTCGGCCATTCTCCCGGGCCAGTGCCCGACCGGCCGCACGGGTCCGCGCATCAAGGGCTGGATGGGCCGCGCCGACCAGACCACCAAGATCAAGGGCATGTTCGTTCACCCCTCGCAGGTGGCCGAAATCGTGCGACGCTTCCCCGAAGTGAAAAAGGCACGCCTGGTGGTCAGCGGCGAGATGGCCAACGATCAGATGTGCCTGCAGGTGGAAGCGACCGAAGTCGGCGACGGCCTGCGCGAGAAGGTGGCCGACGCCATCCGCGAGGTGACCAAGCTGCGCGGCGACGTGCAGGTGGTGCGCCCGGGCAGCCTGCCCAACGATGGCAAGGTCATCGAAGACGCCCGCAGCTACCAGTGAGCGGGCCCGGCGGCCGGGGGTTTCCCCGGGGTGGCCGGTACGTGTTTTCCGGGATGGGGGCGCCGTGTGGCCGCCCTAACATCGGGGCCTGTTTGAACCCCACCTTCCCGGAGTTGCCATGAAGAAGATCCTCACCCTGGCCCTGACCGCGGTCGCCGTTTCGGGCGCCTTCGCCCAGGGCTTCCCCAGCAAGCCCATCACGCTGGTGGTGCCGTTTGCCGCTGGCGGCCCGACCGACCTGGTGGCCCGTCAGCTGGCCGAAGCCATGCGCAAGCCGCTGGGCGGCGCCAGTATCGTGGTGGAGAACGCCGCGGGTGCCGGCGGCACCATCGGTGCCACCAAGGTGGCCCGTGCCGCGGCCGACGGCCACACCCTGCTGGTCTGGCACATCGGCATGGCGGCCACCGCCGGCCTCTACCGCAAGCTGGCCTACAAGCCGCTGGAAGACTTCGAGTACCTGGGCATCATCAACGACGTGCCCATGACGCTGCTGGGTGCCCCCAAGCTGCCGGCCAACACCTACCGCGACTTCGAGAATTACATTCGCGCCAACGGCGGCAAGCTCAACCTGGCCCACGCCGGCCTGGGCTCGGCCTCGCACCTGTGCGGCCTGATGTGGCAATCGGCGGTCAAGCTCGACAAGTCGATGACCACCATCGCCTACCGCGGCACAGGTCCGGCCATGAACGACCTGATCGGCGGCCAGGTGGACGTGATGTGCGACCAGACCACCAACACCACGGCGCAGATCGAGGGTGGCCGCGTCAAGGCCTTCGCCGTGACCACGGCCAAGCCGCTGTCCGCTCACCCCCTGCTCAAGAACTACCCCACCCTGCAGGAAATGGGCCTCAAGGGCTTCAACCTGACCATCTGGCACGGCATGTACGCCCCGAAAGGCACACCGGCCGATGTGCAGAAGAAGCTCAACGATGCGCTCAAGGTGGCCCTGAAAGACCCCGAGTTCATCAAGAAGCAGGAAGCGCTGGGCGCCCTGGTGGCCGACGACAACCGCGTCACCCCGGCCGGTCACAAAGCCTTCGTGGCCAGCGAGATCACCAAGCTCAAGACGGTGATCGACGCGGCCGGCCAGTTCGCCGACTGATCGCTCCCCCATCCCCCTTCAAGGCCACCTCGGGTGGCCTTTTTCATGTCCGCCGCGGGCTGGGCGCATGCGGGAAAACGACGAGTCCGCTTGTCGCCCACGCGCGCATGGCGGGTGCCGGCGCTTCCTACACTGGCCAGCTCAACAACCCGACACAGGAGACTTGGCCATGCCGCACCGCCTGACCCGCCGCCATTTCCTCACCGCCTCAGCCGCACTGGCCACCGCCCCTTGGGCACAGGCGCAAGCCGCCTGGCCCGACAAGCCGGTGCGCATCGTCGTGCCCTTTGCACCGGGCGGCACCACCGACATCCTCGCGCGGGTGATCGCACCTGAGTTGAGCAAAGCGTTCGGCCAGTCTTTCGTGGTCGACAACAAGGGCGGTGCCGGCGGCAACATCGGCGCCGAGATCGTGGCCAAGTCGCCAGGCGACGGCTACACCCTGCTCATGGGCACCGTGGGCACGCACGGTATCAACAAGTCGCTCTACGGCAAGCTGCCGTACGACCCGCAGAAGGACTTCGCCCCCATCACGCTGGTGGCCGGCGTGCCGAACGTGATGGTGATGAACGCCCGCCGCGCGCAGGAGCTGGGCATCGCCACCGTGCCCGACTTCATCCGCTACGCCAAGGCCAACCCGGGCCGGCTGAACATGGCCTCCAGCGGCAACGGCACCTCCATCCACCTCGCGGGCGAGCTGTTCAAGAGCCGCACCGGCGTGTTCATGACGCACATCCCCTACCGCGGCTCCGGCCCCGCACTCAAGGACCTGCTCGGCGGCGCCGTGGACGTGATGTTCGACAACCTGCCCTCGGCCATGCCGCACATCAAGTCCGGCGGCCTCAAGGCCTTCGCGGTCACCAGCGGCGTGCGCTCGGGGGCCCTGCCCGATCTGCCCACTGTGGCCGAAGCCGGCCCGCTGCCCGGCTTCGAAGCGAGCTCCTGGTTTGGCCTGCTGGCCCCGGCGGGCACCCCGGCCGATGTGGTCAGCCGACTGCAGCAGGAAACGGCCAAGGCCCTGGCGCAACCCGCCGTGAAGGAGCGTCTGCTGTCGCAAGGTGCCATCCCGGGCGGCAACACACCGGCCGAATTCGCACGCCTGATCGACGCCGAAATCACCAAGTGGGCAGGCGTGGTCAAAGCCTCCGGCGCGAAGGTGGACTGACCCGCATCAGCGGCGGGGCGTGAGGGCCCATGAATTCAGCGCCGGGCCGTTCCCAAGCTGAATTCGCGCCCCCGCGGGGGGCAGCGACCCGCGTCAGCGGCGGAGCGTGGGGGCCATATCCTCACACCCCCCAGACGACATCCACATCGGCCTTTTCGCAGCGCTGCAGCATCTCGATGAAAGGAGTGCTGCGCACGCGCAGGTTCACGGGGTCGAACGCCGGTGGCAGTTCGCCACGAGCTTCGGCCTCGTCCTTCAGGCGCTGCTGCAGTTCCTCTTCGGCCCGCACCGCCTCGCGCAGCGCGGCCACGGCGCCGGGCATCTCGCCAGGGCGCAAGATGCCGGGGCCCTTCGGGTCCTTGCCGATGATTTCGAGGATGCGCTGGCCGTGCGGCTGCAGCATGACCAGATCGCCGGTCTCGCGGGATTTGAATCGGTAGAGCGACATCACCATCTCCTGTGCTGGCTTCCATTCTGGCATCGCACCCGATACCGGCCGCCCGTCGGCGAGGCGAACGCTTCCGGGTAAACCCGGTTGGAGCGCTATTGTTCATGTCTAAACTAATCAGACATGAACACTCCTACCCCGGCGCTGCGGCGCATCCTGTGCATCGGTGGCGGCCCGGCGGGCCTCTATTTCGGTCTGCTCATGAAGCGGCGCTTCCCGGCGCTGGAAGTGACCGTCGTCGAGCGCAACCGGCCCTACGACACCTTCGGCTGGGGCGTGGTGTTCTCCGACCAGACGCTGATCAACCTGCGACGGGCCGACCCCGAGACCGCGCAGGCCATGCAGGACGCCTTCAACCACTGGGACGACATCGAGGTCTTCTACAAGGGCCGCAGCGTGCGCTCGGGGGGCCACGGCTTCATCGGCATCGGGCGCAAGCGCCTGCTCAACATCCTGCAGGACCGCTGCAACGAACTCGGTGTGAAGCTGGTGTTCGAGACCGACGTGACCGACGACCAGGCGCTGGCCCAGCAGTACGACGCCGACCTGGTCATCGCCAGCGACGGACTGAACAGCCGCATCCGCACGCGTTACGAAAGCACCTTCCAGCCCGACATCGACACCCGCCTGTGCCGCTTCGTCTGGCTGGGCACGAAGAAAACCTTCGACGCCTTTACCTTCGCCTTCGAACAGACCGAGCACGGCTGGTTCCAGGCCCATGCGTACAAGTTCGACGCCGACACCTCGACCTTCATCGTCGAGACGCCGGAGCCGGTGTGGAAGGCGCACGGCATCGACCAGATGAGCCAGGAGGATGGCATCGCCTTCTGCGAAAAGCTGTTCGCGAAGTATCTGGACGGCAATACCCTGATCAGCAACGCCAAGCACCTGCGCGGCTCAGCCAACTGGATCCGCTTTCCGCGCGTGATCTGCAACACCTGGGTCCATCATCAAGAGATTGCCGGCAAACCAACGCCCATCGTGCTGATGGGCGACGCCGCCCACACCGCGCACTTCTCCATCGGCAGCGGCACCAAGCTGGCGCTGGAAGATGCGATCGACCTGGCCGATGAGTTCACGAACAACGCCGGGGCCGACATGGCCACCGTACTGCAGGGCTACGAGGCGCGCCGTAGCGTCGAAGTGCTCAAGATCCAGAACGCAGCGCGCAACTCCACCGAATGGTTCGAGCACGTGGACCGCTACACCGGCATGGAGATCGAGCAGTTTGCCTACTCGTTGCTCACCCGCAGCCAGCGCATCAGCCACGAGAATCTGCGACTGCGCGATGCGAAGTGGCTGGAGGGCTATGAAGGCTGGTTGCAGGACAAGGCCGGTGGCCGCAGCGTCGGTGGCAAACCCACGCCGCCTATGTTGCTGCCACTCAAGGTTCGCAGTTGCGAGCTGAAGAACCGCATTGTCGTCTCGCCGATGGCGCAGTACAAGGCGCAGGACGGTGTGGTGGGTGACTGGCACCTGATGCACCTGGGCGCCCGGGCCGTGGGCGGCGCGGCGCTGGTGATGGTGGAGATGACCAGCCCGACGCCCGGGGGCCGCATCACCCCCGGCTGCCCCGGCCTGTGGAACGACGAACAACAGGCCGCGCTGGCCCGCATCGTGGATTTCGCGCACCGAGAAGGCGGCGCGAAGATGGGCATCCAGCTCGGTCACAGCGGCCCCAAGGGCTCCACGCAACTCGGCTGGGACGCGATCGACGAGCCACTCCCATCCGGCAACTGGCCGCTGCTCTCGGCGAGCGCTGTGCCCTACGGCGAGCAGAACCAGGTGCCCCAGGCCATGACACGCGCCGACATGGACGCGATGACCGCCGCCTTCGTCGAATCGACCAAACGTGCTGCCGCCGCCGGCTTCGACTGGCTGGAGCTGCACTGCGCCCATGGCTACCTGCTCTCGGCCTTCATCTGCCCGCTGACCAACCAGCGCAGCGACGAGTACGGTGGCTCGCTGGAGAACCGCTGCCGCTACCCGCTGGAGGTGTTCGCCGCCATGCGCGCCGCCTGGCCCGCCGACCGGCCGATGAGCGTGCGCATCTCGGCGCACGACTGGGCGCCGGGCGGCAACACGCCCGACGATGCGGTGGCCATTGCGCGCCTGTTCAAGGCCACGGGCTGCGACGTGATCGACGTGTCGTCCGGACAGACCACGCGGGCCGCGAAACCGGTCTATGGCCGCATGTACCAGACCCCGTTCGCCGACCGCATCCGTAACGAGGTCGACATCCTCACCATGGCCGTCGGCGCGATCAGCGAGGCCGACCACGCCAACAGCATCATCGGCGCCGGCCGCGCCGACCTCTGCGCCGTGGCCCGCCCGCACCTGGCCGATCCGGCCTGGACATTGCATGAGGCCGCCAGGCTGCAGACCCGCGCGATCGACTGGCCCCTGCCCTACCTCAGCGGGCGCGACCAGCTTTACCGCGAAATCGCGCGCCAGCAAGCCCTGCAAGGCACCGTCGTCACCCAGGACCCTGCCGAAACCTCATGACCAACCCCGACACCCTCGACCTCGAAGCCCGCGCCCACAGCGAGCACGCACAGGAATTGCGCCTGTGGCTGCGGCTGCTGGCCTGCTCGCAGCTGATCGAAAAGCGCGTGCGCACCCAATTGCGGGAGCGCTTCGACACGACCCTGCCGCGCTTCGACCTCATGGCCCAGCTCGAACGCCACCCCGAGGGCCTGAAGATGAAGGAGCTGTCGCAGCGCCTGATGGTCACCGGCGGCAACGTCACCGGCATCACCGACCAGCTGGTGGCCGAAGGCCTGGTGGAGCGCGTGGGCGTCGAAGGCGACCGCCGGGCCTTTCTGGTGCGGCTCACGCCTGAAGGCCGCGAGACCTTCGAGCGCATGGCCATCGAACACGAGCAATGGATCGTGCAGGCCTTCGACGGCCTGAGCACCAAGGACCTGGACAGTCTCTACAAGCTGCTCGGCAAGCTCAAGCAGCACCAACTGGGAATGGAATGACCCCCCTGCACCGCTTCGCGTCTTCCCCCCAAGGGGGGACCGCACCTACGGCCTGGCGAAGCCAGTTCCGTGGTGCGCCTGGATCAGACACGTCTCCTGGAAACGAGTACCCATGAAACACCCCATCCCCGACCACAACCCCATGCGCGGCCAGTACCGCGCCGTCGCCGGCGATCGAACCACCCACTTCGCGCTCAGCGTGGCCGATGGCGTGGCGACCGTCACCCTCAACCGGCCCGAGCGCAAGAACCCGCTGACCTTCGACTCGTATGCAGAGCTACGCGACTGGTTCCTCGGCCTGCAGCGCGCGACCGACATCAAGGCGGTGGTGGTGACCGGCGCGGGCGGCAACTTCTGCTCCGGCGGCGACGTGCACGAAATCATCGGCCCGCTCACGAAGATGACCATGCCCGAGCTGCTGGCCTTCACCCGCATGACCGGCGCGCTGGTCAGCGCCATGCGCGCCTGCCCGCAACCCATCATCGCCGCGCTGGACGGTGTGTGCGCCGGCGCAGGCGCGATGATGGCGCTGGCCTCGGACATGCGCCTGGGCACGCCTTCGGCCACCGTGGCCTTCCTGTTTACGCGCGTCGGCCTCGCGGGCGCCGACATGGGCGCCTGTGCCCTGCTGCCGCGCATGATCGGGCAAGGACGTGCCAGCGAACTGCTGTTCACCGGCCGCGCCATGACGGCGCAGGAGGGCCATGCCTGGGGCTTCTTCAACGCGCTGCACGAGAGCGACGCCCTGCTGCCCGCTGCGCACAAGCTGGCGTCGCAACTGGCGCAGGGTCCGACCTTCGCGCACGGCATGACCAAGACCATGCTGCACCAGGAATGGGCCATGACGCTGGACCAGGCCATCGAAGCCGAAGCCCAGGCCCAGGCCATTTGCATGCAGACGCAGGACTTTCGACGGGCTTACGAAGCGTTTGCCGCCAAGCAGCGCCCGCAATTCGAAGGAGACTGAACCATGTGCCCCCACGCTCCTCACTTCGTGTGTTCGCTGCCCCCCAAGGGGGCGCTGGCCTCCCTTGGGGCGGCCCGGCGGGAGTCCTGATGGTCGCCTTCGAACACCCCCACCCCCACGGCGCGCTAGCGCCCACTGCGCACCTGGAGCTGCCCTTCTTCGACGACGCGCACCGCGCGCTGGCCAACGGCCTGGTGGCCTGGGCGCGTGAACAGCATGTCGACGAGACCGACGACCGCGCCGCTTGCCGCGACTGGGTGCAACGCCTGGGCGCGGCCGGCTGGCTGCGCTACTGCGTGCCGGCGGCGCACGGCGGCGCCCTGCCCGCACTCGACTCGCGCGCGCTGGTGATCCTGCGCGAGACCCTGGCCTACCACTCCCCGCTGGCCGACTTCGCCTTTGCCATGCAGGGTTTGGGCAGCGGCGCGATCACGCTGGCCGGCACGCCCGCGCAGCAGGCCGCATACCTGCCCGCCGTGGCGTGTGGCGAGAAGATCGCCGCCTTCGCGCTGAGCGAACCCGAAGCCGGATCGGATGTCGCGGGCATGGCCCTGCGAGCCACTCCCACCGCCCAGGGCTGGCAGCTCGATGGCCAGAAGACCTGGATCAGCAACGGCGGCATGGCCGACTTTTACGTCACCTTCGCCAAGACCGACCCCGAGGCGGGTGCAAGGGGCATCAGCGCCTTCATCGTCGACGCCAATGCCCCCGGCCTGGACAGCCGTTCGCACATCCAGGTGATGGCGCCGCACCCGCTGGCCACACTCACCTTCCGTGCGTGCACGGTCCGTCAGGACGCGCTGGTCGGCAGCCTCAACGGGGGCTTCAAGCTCGCCATGCAGACGCTCGACATCTTCCGCGCCTCGGTCGCGGCCGCTGCGCTGGGCATGGCACGCCGCGCTTTTGCAGAAGCCGTGGCCCACGCCAAAAGCCGCAAGATGTTCGGTCAGACCCTGGCCGACTTCCAGCTCACGCAGGCCCGACTGGGCGAAATGAGCGCGCTCATCGACGCGGCTGCGATGCTGTCCTACCGCGCCGCCTGGATGCGCGACTGCAGCAGTGCCAGCGGCGCCGGCACGCCCGCCTACACCGCGGCCGCCGCCGCGGCCAAGCTCACCGCCACCGAGAACGCGCAGAAGGTCATCGACATGGCGCTGCAGATGTTCGGCGGTCGCGGCGTCCAGGTGGGCAACGTGGTGGAGCACCTGTACCGCGACATCCGATCGCTGCGCATCTACGAGGGAGCGACCGAGGTGCAACTGCTCATCCTCGGAAAACACGCTCTGAAGGCCTGAACCGGAGAACCGCATGGCCCAACATCCATCTGCACAAACCGACCGCTTCGTGCACGACCGCCTGCCACCGCCTGGGCAATGGCCGGAACTGCGCTACGACCTGCCCGAGTTGCAGGCGCTGCCGGCGCAGATCAATGCGGTGCAGTGGCTGTTCGACCGCGCCTTCGCCGCCGGCCATGCCGACCGCCCCCTGTTCCGCAGCGACGAACGCACCCTGACGTATGCGCAGGCGCGCGCCGAGGTCAACCGCTTCGCCCAGGTGCTGGCCGGCATGGGCCTGCAGCCGGGCAACCGCGTGCTGCTGCGCGGGGGCAACTCCATCGCCATGGCGCTGGCCTGGCTGGCGGTGGTGCAGAGCGGGCTGATCGCAGTGGCCACCATGCCGCTGCTGCGCGCCACCGAACTCAAGGCCATCATCGACAAGGCCCGGCCAGCGGCCGCGCTGTGTGACGTGAAGCTGCAAGATGAACTCAAGGCCGCGCTCGCGCTCAGCCCGGAGACGGCCGACCTGCCGCTGCGCCTGTTCAACACCGGTGATGCCGCCATCGTGATCGACCATGCGCTCGAAGCCCTGGCCCGGCACGCGAGCGCTCAGGCTGCGCCCTGTCCCACCAGCGCCGACGATATTGCCCTGCTGGCCTTCACTTCCGGCACCACCGGCAGCCCGAAGGCCGCCGTGCACACCCACCGCGACCTGGTCGCCGCCTGCGAGACCTGGCCGCGCCACGTGCTGCGCGCCACGCCGGACGACATCGTCATGGGCTCGCCCCCACTGGCTTTCACCTTCGGCCTGGGCGGCCTGCTGGTGTTTCCGATGTGGGCCGGCGCCTCGGTCTACTTTCCGAGCATTCCCTACACGCCCGAGGCCATGGTCCGCCTCATCGGGCAGGTGGGCGCCACCATCTGCTACACCGCGCCCACGTTCTACCGGCAGATGGCACCGTTTGCGAAGCAGCACGGCGTCGGCCGCCTGCGCATCAGCGTGAGCGCCGGCGAAGGTCTGCCCGATGCCACCCGCCAGCTGTGGAAAGAGGCCAGCGGCATCGAGATGCT
>JACCDS010024755.1_pt1 | contig 10789 bp, 12 predicted proteins | sample 7446441 | NCBI WGS metagenome assembly JACCDS01 (sample SAMN15323445, study PRJNA562643) | freshwater metagenome | isolation source: river surface water | place: USA:Blue River Watershed | collected 2017-08-17 | reverse complement strand
TCGCTCCGGTGATGGTGTGCGTGGTGGACACTGGAATCCCCAAAGACGTCGCCAAAAACAAGGTGATGGCACCCCCGGTTTCGGCGCAAAAACCACCCACCGGTTTGAGCTTGGTGATGCGCTGGCCCATGGTCTTGACGATGCGCCAACCGCCAAACATGGTGCCCAAGGCGATGGCCGCATAACAACTCACGATCACCCAGCCTGGTGGACTGGCATCGGTGGTCGCGGCATAGCCGGTGGCAATCAACAACAGCCAAATGATGCCAATGGTCTTTTGCGCATCGTTGCCCCCATGCCCCAGGCTATAGGCCCCGGCGGAAACCAACTGCAGGCGCCTGAACCATTTATCCACCCGCAACGGGGTGGAACGCCTGAAGAGCCAGGCCACCAGCACCATCATGAGGGAACCCAGCAAAAACCCCAGGGCGGGCGACACAAAAATGAACGCAACGGTGCGCAAAATGCCACTGGCGACCAGGGCACCCGCACCGACTTTGGCCATGACGGCGCCAACAATGCCCCCGATCAGCGCATGCGACGAACTGCTGGGAATGCCGTAGTACCAGGTGATGACGTTCCAGGTGCTGGCCCCTGTCAGCGCACCCAACACCACATGGGTATCCACCACACCGGGCTGCACGATGCCCTTGCCGATGGTCGCAGCCACACTGAGATGAAACACAAAGATCGCCACAATATTGGAAAAAGCGGCGAACAAGACCGCCTGGGTGGGGCGCAACACGCCGGTGGACACCACCGTGGCGATCGAATTGGCGGCATCGTGAAAGCCGTTCATGAAATCGAACAGCAGGGCCAACCCCACCAGCACAATCACGACCCAAAGGGCGACGGGCACCGTCTCCATGCCCGGGCCTCAAGAGTTTTCGAGGACAATGCCCTCGATCTGATTGGCCACATCCTCGCACTTGTCGGTGATGGTCTCGAGCAACTCGTAAATGGCCTTGAGCTTGATCACTTCGCGCACATCGGCCTCTTCTCTGAACAACTTGCTCATGGCGCTGCGCATCACGCGATCGGCGTCCGACTCAAGGCGGTCGATTTCTTCACAAGTCTTCAAAGCGGCTTCTGCGGTAGCCGGCTCGGCAATGCGGTCGAGCAACTTCACCGCATCGCGCACACGCTCACAACAACTGACCGCCAACGCCGTCAGGCGGGTGATCTCGTCGGTCATGTGGCGCACGTCATACAGCGCCATGGTTTCGGCAGAATCCTGAATCAGATCGGCCACATCGTCCATGGTGTTGATGAGCGAATGAATCTGTTCGCGGTCGATCGGGGTGATGAACGTTTTGTGGATCGCCCGGTTGACCTCGTGGGTGACGCGATCGGCGGCGCGCTCGGCGTTGTCCACATCCTGGTTGTATTTGGCGCGCAAATGCGGGTCGTTGTAGTTTTTAACCAGGTTGGCAAAGGCGCGGGCGGCTTCGACAATGCGCTCGGCATGCTGGTTGAACATTTCAAAAAAGTTGCCCTCTCGAGGCAGCAGCTTTCCAAACAGCATGCGATTCTCCGTGTTGTGTGACAAAACGATGAAGTTTTGATGACGCACAGTGTAACCGCTTGAACCCGCGACTTACACCGATCAAAAAAGGTTCAGGGCAACACCTCAATGGCCTGACCCGCGACCGCCTCCCGCTGGGCTGCGCTGACTTTATCGGGCGACACATCGCCCAGCGGCAACAACACAAACGCCCGTTCGTGCCAACGCGGATGCGGCACGGTCAAGCCGGGACTGTTCACAACCCCCGCACCGTAAAACAGCAGATCCAAATCCAGCGTGCGTGGCGCATGGCGATAAGGCCGCTCGCGTCCGGCTTGCTGCTCCAGTTCTTGCAGGACTTGCAACAAAGCGGGTGCGGTCAGCACCGTCTCGAAGCACACCACGGCATTGATGAAATCGGGACCTTCGGCTTCATGCGGAGCGCTGCGATACAAGCGTGAAACCCGCAAGCCGTTGATCGCAGGGTGCCGCCTCAATGCCCCGAAAGCCCGGCGCACCTGTCCGACGGCATCACCCAGATTGGCCCCCACGGCCACCCAAGCGGTGACCGGTGATCTCATGCTGGATCGACCCCTGATGGCTCTCCCGCCGGCCCCCCTGCCCCGCCGCCCGGTCTGCGGCGCCGGCGCCGGCGTTTTTTGGGGGCGTCCGGGCCAGCCTCATCAGGCGTTTGAGCCGCCACCGACGTCCGGCCACGCTGGCTGCTGTTCTGGCGCACCTGGGCCAGCATGTCCTCGCGCTCAGGCTCGTCGGCCTGGCTGAAAGTTTGCCACCAATCGGCCAGGGCCTCATCGACCTCACCCACATCAGCTCGCAAACGCATGAAATCAAAACCGGCACGAAAACGCGCCAACAACACCAGCGTCATCGGGCCATTGCCCACGCGCTTGTCAAAGCGAGGCTGCATCATCCAGATCTCGCGCATGTCGGCGGCCAATTTGCCGCGACCCGACACGTCGCCGATGCGGGCGTCAAACACCTGGTCGATCGCCGTCTGCAACGCCGGTGTGGGCGGCTGGTGCGCACGTTGCGCTTGCCAACCTTGACGCACATCACTCCACAACACGCAAGCCAGCAAAAAACTGGGCGCCACCGGCTTGCCCTCGCCGACGCGGCGGTCGGTGTCTTGCAAGGCAGCATTCACAAAAGGATCGGCACTGCGCTCAACCACCAGATCGAGCAAGGGGTAAATGCCACGCGCCACGCCCAGAGACTTGAGTTGCTCGATGCTGGCCAGGGCGTGCCCCGTTTGCAGCAATTTCAGCATTTCATCGAACATCCGGCTTTGTGGCACATCAGCAAGCAAATCAAGGGATTTTTTGATCGGCGCGGCCGTGCGTGCCTCCATCTTGAACCCCAAGCCCGCCAACTTGGCCGAAAACCGGACCGCCCGCACCATCCGCACGGGATCCTCGCGATAACGGGCCACCGGATCGCCAATCATGCGCAGCACCCGCTTTTTCGCGTCTTCAAAGCCCTTGTGATAATCGATCACCTCTTGGGTGCTGGGGTTGTAATACATGGCATTGACCGTGAAGTCGCGACGCGCAGCATCCTCCTCTTGCGGCCCCCAAACATTGTCCCGCAACACCCGGCCGCTGGCATCGACCGCATGCTTCAGGCGCGACAACTCACCCTTGGCAGTGCGCTCGTTGCCACTCACCGTTTCGGCAGCGGCGTTGTCCAAATGAGCGCGGAAAGTGGAGACTTCGATCACCTCGTGCTCGCGCCCCCGGCCATACACCACATGCACGATCCGGAAACGCCGACCGATGATGAAGGCGCGCCGGAACAAGGCCTTGACCTGTTCAGGGGTGGCATTGGTGGCGACATCGAAATCTTTGGGCCGCAAACCCAACAACAGGTCACGCACCGCACCACCCACGATGTAGGCCTCGTGGCCGTGGTCTTGCAAGGTTTGGACGACCTGCAATGCCCGGTCATCGACCAAAGCAGGATCAATGCGATGTTGGCTGGCGGGTACGCTGACGCGCTTGCCGAATTTGGGGGTCGAGCCGCCGTCGGACGAGCCGATCAGGCGACGGATGAAAGATTTGATCATTCGCGTTCAAACAATTCGAGGATGGGCCAGCCCTTGTTCAGGGCATGGTCGCGCAGGCGCTCATCGGGGTTGGTGGCCACCGGATGCTGCACCCGGTTCAAGAGAGGCAAATCATTCACCGAGTCAGAGTAAAAAGTGGCCTCTATGTCCTCCCAGTCCAGGCCTTGTGCGTCCAGCCACATCTGCAGGCGCTGCACCTTGCCTTCGCGCATCGAGGGCACGCCTGAGATCTCGCCACTGTACCACCCGTTGGCATCGCGCTCGAGCTCGACCGAAATCACCTCGGCAATGCCAAACAAGGCCACGATCGGCCGGATGACGAATTCATTGGTGGCGGTGATCACCATCAGACGGTCACCGGCCTGCCGATGTCGCTCAACCAACGCCAGCGCCGCAGGCCGCATGGCTGGCGCAATCACCTCTCGCATGAAACGCCGGTGAGCTTCAGCTGCCGCCTGCGGTCCGCGCAAGCGGAACGCCTCGGTGGCAAAACGAACATAGTCGTGGATGTCCAGCGTGCCCGCCTGGTAATGGGCATAAAACTCATCGTTGCGGCGCGCAAACTCGACCGGATCGGTCCAACCCAGCGTGATGGTGAACTGCCCCCACGAGTAGTCAGAATCGATCGGCAACAAAGTGTGATCCAAATCAAACAAGGCCAGGCGCTGGGTCATGGGGTCTCTTCATCGTCAGAAAGCATCGTTTTGATCAGGGGGATGCTGATGGCCCGTTGCTCACGCAAAGCGTATTGGTCCAATTGATCGAGCAATCCGATCAGACTGCCCAAATCGCGGCTGAATCGGCTCAGGATGTAATCCATGACCTCGTCTTTGAGGAAAATGCCCCGGGCATCGGCCTGCTGGCGCAACACAGACCGGCGTTGAGACTCGTCGAGCGTCTTGAGTTGAAACACATGGCCCCAGCCCAGCCGGGTGCGCAAGTCTTCCCGCAAATTCAAGTGACTCGGAGGCAGGGCTCCGGCCGCCAACACCCAGCGCTGGCGGCCGCCGGCGGCGGGTGTCAAGGCGTTCACAAACCAATTGAACGCCGCATGTTGCTGCACGGCACTGTAGGCGTCGACATCGTCCATGATCACCACCTCCCAAGCCAGGTCAAAAGCGCCTGGCTCGGAGACACCGGCATCGAGCCAACCCACGCGTTGATCGCGCTGCGTCAACCAATGGGACACCGCCCGCAACAAATGCGTCTTGCCGCAGCCGGACTCACCCCACAAGTAAGTCGGTACGGGCGATCGGGCACTGTGCCCGACCCACAAGCGCAAATGCTCATAAACCTCCCGGTTGGGCCCGGGATAAAAACTGTTCAGGCTGGGACTCGATTCCAAACCGATGTCGAGCGCCATTTGCTTCATGCGGGGCCCGAATCCTGTTGCAGCCAGTTCTCGACCAAGTGCCGCCAGGCGACCAGCAAGATCGCACTGGCCGGCAGCGCCAGCAGCACCCCGACAAAACCCAGCAACTGGCCAAAAGCCAGCAAAGCAAAGATGACCGCCAAGGGGTGCAAACCGATGCGTTCACCCACCCATCGAGGCGTCAAGACGAAACTTTCGATCAACTGGCCCAAGGCATAAATGCCTCCAATCCAAACCAAGGCCTGCATCGGCTCGAATTGCAACAGACCCGCCAACAGCGCCAAAATCAGCCCCAGACCGAATCCCACATAGGGCACACACAGTGCCAGCCCCGTGAAAATCCCGATCGGCCATGCCAGATCCAGCCCCGCCAGGCGCAAAGAAAGCGCGTAATACACAGCCATGGCCAGCATGACCGACACCTGCCCCCGGACATACCCGCCCAACACTTGGTCGCACTCGGACATGAAGCGCCCCACCGGCTCACGCCACAGGCGCGGCAAACTCAGGTTCAGGCGCCCCAGCAGGCGCGGCCAAGCCAACATCAGGTAATACAGGGCCACCGGCACCAAAATCGCATGACCCACAATGGCCATCAACAAACTTCCGCCCCAATGGAGCGAAGACAACATGCGTGCCGCCCCGTCACCCAGGTTGTCACTCAGGTGCTCGCGCACAAACGCCTTGAGTCCCTCGACATCCAGCCTGACCTCGATGCCCCAGGCTTGCAACAGGGGGGTCAACCAGGCATCGATTTTTTGGATCAACACCGGCAACTGATCGCGCAACAAAGGCCACTCATGGACCAGCACCGGCACCACCAACGCCGCCAGAGCCAGCACCACGAGCAAAAAAACCCCTTCAACCACCACCACCGCCAAAGCCCGGGGCAGCCCCAGGCGCGTCAAGCGGGACACCCAGGCCGATAACAAATAAGCCAAAGCGAGCGCAATCAAAAAAGGCGACAACACCGCCGACAAGGCGATCAGCAACGCCGACACGGCCAAGGCCAGCGCGCACAGCACGGCAAGTTTGAGCGGATTTTGTGGCAATTGCATACAGGTGCCCCGCAGGGCGTCACTAGAATGCATTGATTTTATGGCCTACCGGGCCTCCAGGTCACCCCATGAATTCACCCCTTTCCTACAAAGATGCTGGCGTTGACATCGTCGCCGGCGACGCTTTGGTCGAGCGCATCAAACCACTGGCCCAAAAAACCCTGCGCAAAGGCGTACTGGCGGGCATCGGCGGCTTTGGCGCCCTGTTCGAAGTTCCCCGCCACTTCCGTGAACCGGTCATGGTCAGCGGCACCGACGGTGTGGGCACCAAGCTCAAACTGGCGTTTGAATGGAACATGCACGACACCGTCGGCATCGATCTGGTCGGCATGAGCGTCAACGACATCCTGGTACAAGGTGCCGAGCCCCTGTTTTTTCTCGACTACTTTGCCTGCGGCAAGTTGCACGTGGACACGGCGGCCCAAGTGGTCGCGGGCATCGCCAAGGGCTGTGAAGCCTCAGGCTGCGCGCTCATCGGTGGTGAAACCGCCGAAATGCCGGGCATGTACCCTCCGGGTGAGTACGACCTGGCAGGCTTCGCAGTCGGCGTAGTAGAAAAATCAGCCATCCTCGATGGCCGCCATGTCAGCGCCGGCGACGCCGTGCTGGGCCTGTCGTCCCACGGCGTGCACTCCAACGGCTTCTCGCTGGTGCGCAAAGTCATCGAGCGCGCTGCCGGCCGCCTGCCCGTCCAGCTCGATGGCCAGCCTTTCCGCCAAGCCGTCATGGCTCCGACCCGCCTGTATGTCAAGCCCGTGCTGGCGGCCCTGAAGACCCACCCCGCCAGCGCACAAAGCGGCATCAAGGCGCTGGCCCACATCACCGGGGGTGGCTTGCTCGAAAACATCCCGCGCGTGCTGCCCGATGGCTTGGGCGTTGACCTGATCCGTGGCAGTTGGCCGCGCAGCGAACTGTTTGCCTGGCTGCAAGCCGAGGCGGGCATCGATGACACCGAAATGAACCGCACCTTCAACAACGGCATCGGCATGGTGCTGGTGGTGCCCGCCAATCAAGTAGCCGAAATCAGTCAAACGCTGCGCCAATGCGGCGAACAACCGCACACCATCGGCACCGTGGTGCCACGCCACAGCGGCGCGCCGGTCCAACTGGTCGGCTAAAGACTCGCAGAAAGGATTGACGAACCCGTCAATCCTGATCGGCGATTTCGCGCATCACATCAATCCGGGCATGCACCTGGGCCAGGCGGCGGTCGTCGCCCTGCGAGCGGTAAATTTCTTGCAAATTGCGCAACATCCGCCAAATGATGTCGCGACCCCGGGCTGGAGCCAAATGCGCCAACAGCAAATCATCGGGGTCACGCTGACGGCCATGGTGCACCGGCGTAGCCATGCTCTGCACCCGCTCCAGCAACTCATCGCGGCCCAAAGATTCGCCCGTAAAAGGATCGATCACCACCTGCCCCTGACGGGGTGCAGACAAATGCACCTTGACCAAAAAATGGCCCGGGAAATTCACCCCTTCGGCCTCCAGCCCCAAACCTTGCGCCAACTCCAGCCAAATCACCGCCAGGCTGATCGGGATCCCCCGACGCGTGCGCAACACCAAGTGAATGAAGCTGTTGTCCGGGTCGTAATAGTCGTTGACATTGCCCGCAAAACCCAACTCTTCAAAAAAGCAGGCGTTGAGCACCCGCAGGCGCTGCAACTCGTCATCTTCATCGGCCACCCGGCGGGTCAACCGAACCTGAATCCGGTCGACCTGCGCCAGCACTTGCGCCACATCGACCTCGGGGTATTCGTCTTGCGCCAGACTGGCCGCCGCCTCGAGCAGCGGAAAAGTGCCATCGCCCGACACCAATGAGCGGAAATAGTCCAGGGCGGTGGGCATTTCAATGCGATAACTCATGGTCACATCATGCCGTCAAATGCGCATCAGCGCACGCCATTTCAAACCAGCCATGCGCAAAACACCGAAATACAGCAGCGCCGAGACCGCCAGCACGCCCGCCAACAGACCCAGGCGCTGCCAGGGCTGGGCACGCAAAGCCACCCAATCCAGCGCGGTGGCCACCCAAGCCAGCCAAACCGCCAGCACCGCACAAGCCAGCACGACTTGCGCCACAAAGCGCATCCAACCCGGCGCCGGTTGGTAATGGCCGCGCCGGCGCAACCCGCGCCAGAGCCAGATGGCATTAATGCACGCCCCAAGGCCAATCGACAGTGCCAGGCCGGCATGGGCCAACCAGGGCACCAATGCGATATTGAACACCTGCGTCAACACCAACACCCCGATCGCCACCCGCACCGGCGTCTTGATGTCCTGACTGGCATAAAACCCCGGCGCCAGCACCTTGATCGCCACCAGCCCCAACAGCCCCACGCCGTAGCCCATCAGGGCCAGCGTGGTCTGTCGCACATCGTGATCGCTGAACGCCCCATAGTGGTACAAAGTGGCGACCAGCGGCGTGGCCAGGCACAGCACTCCCACCGCACAGGGCAAGGCCAGCATCACCACCAATCGCAAACCCCAATCGATCATCCGGCTGTAACGGTCCGCGTCGCCGCCCGCCTTGGCCGCCGCCAATTGCGGCATCAACACCACCCCCAGCGCCACCCCCAGCAGGGCGGTCGGAAACTCCATCAGACGGTCGGCATAACTCAACCAACTCACACTGCCCGGCGTCAGGTGCGAAGCAATCTGGGTGTTGATCAACAGTGACACCTGCGCCACCCCCACCCCCAGCAGCGCCGGTGCCATCAGCGCAAGGATGCGCTGACACCCCTCGGCCTGCCAAGCCTCACGCCAGCCCGGCGGCTGCAAGGCAGGCCAGACCCTGATCCCCAAACGCCGCAAAGCCAGCCACATCACCCCCAACTGCAACACCCCGCCCATCATCACCCCGGCAGCCAGGGCATAAATCGGTGGCCAACCCGCGGCCTCGAACACGGGTCGACCCCACCAGGCCACACCGATCATGGACACATTCAAAAGCACCGGCGCCGCCGCCGGCACCGCAAAGCGGCGCCAGGTGTTGAGCACCCCGGCGACCAAGGCCACCAGCGACATGAACCCGATATAGGGAAACATGATCCGGGTCATCACCACGGCGGCCTCGTGACCCGGCCCCGACTGACTCAAACCACTGGCCAAAGCCCAAACCAGCCATGGAGCTCCCACGACACCCAAAATGCAAGTAAGTACCAACACCCAAAAAAGCAAGGTCAGCACATGGCCTACCAGTCGGCGGGTCGCCTCATCGCCGTCTTGTTCGCGGCTCGAAGCCAGCACGGGCACAAACGCCTGACTGAAGGCCCCTTCGGCAAACAGCCGTCGAAAAAGATTGGGGATGCGAAACGCCACATTGAACGCATCGGTCAGGGCGCTGGCTCCAAACATCGAAGCGATCAGCAATTCGCGCCCCAGCCCGGTCACGCGCGAGGCCAAGGTCCACAGGGACACCACCGAAGCTGATTTAAATAGACTCACCCCCTTAGTGTAGCGGTCTGGGCTATAATCATGGGTTCGCTGTCATCATCCACAGACATCAGGAATACACCCCATGGCATCTGGAAAGCCCAAGAAAAAGAACCCGCGCCTGGCGTCGGGCAGAAAACGCGCCCGTCAGGACGTCAAACTCAACGCCGCCAACACCTCGCTGCGCTCGAAGTACCGCACTGCGGTCAAGAACGTTGAAAAGGCCGTTGCCGCTGGCGACAAAACCAAAGCCACCGAATTGTTTGGCAAGATGCAAGCCGTCGTTGACGCGATCGCCGACAAAGGCATCTTCCACAAAAACAAGGCCGCTCGCGACAAGAGCCGCCTGTCGACCAAGGTCAAGGCCTTGGCCACCGCCTGAACCTCAGGTCCACAGCCCTGCCCCTCGGGGCAGCCGTTTGAACGGGTGCGCTGACTGCGAATGAAAAAACCGCCCGAGGGCGGTTTTTTTCATGGTTGGCGCACAGGCACAAAGCGCGAAACCGCCCACGGAGGCACCAGCTCAGTTTTGGCGCTGAACACTTTGGCCACATAGCCGTTTTGCAGGCCCAAATGCCGGGTTCCGGTGTTGTACTCTGACAGCGCCTCAGCCAAAGCCTCCAGCCCGGGCCCCCGGCGCTGGCTGGCGCGGCCATAGGCCTCGGTCAACAGGGTCTGCATCGCCCTCAGATTGTGACAAGGCTCAAAGACCTGCTCGATGGACAGACCCAGCTTGGGCAAATTTTTGACATTGATCATGGTCAACCCCATGTCGATGTTGTGCCCGGCATCAATCAACCAGCGGGCGGTCGCCACGGCCTCGGCCCCGCTGACTGGCTGGCGCACCAACCGATAAGGGCCATTGATGCCAATGGCATACGGGCGCCGCCCGCTCTCGACCTGCACCAACCGCACACCCGTGTCCGGATGAACATGGGGCGCGCAAATCAGCAACAACTGAACAAGCAACTCATGGGTCATGGTTGATGGCCCTGCAACTGGCCTTTATTTGGTGAGCGCTTCACGCAACTGCATCACCGCAAAGACCATCCCCGAATACAAAAAAATGTTGGTACCCAGGACCACCGCAATGATCAACTTGTTGATCAAGCTCATGGTGGATGCGACGTTTTTTTCGGCAGCCTCTCGCATGCTGACGGCACCCTTGACCAACTCGGTGGCAAAGTCGGCCTTGCCCCGTCGAACGGTGGTGTTGATTCATTTTGAAAACTGAGCCAATCTGAGGCGATTTCACGGTGAAATTTGAGCCACGTTAACCGCATATCCTGCTTATTTTTTGAGCAGGAGCGTGCAGGAGTGATTAACGTGGGAACACT
>JACCDS012506390.1_pt1 | contig 10796 bp, 10 predicted proteins | sample 7446441 | NCBI WGS metagenome assembly JACCDS01 (sample SAMN15323445, study PRJNA562643) | freshwater metagenome | isolation source: river surface water | place: USA:Blue River Watershed | collected 2017-08-17 | reverse complement strand
TGTGAAGGCCAGCCTGCTGCGCGAGGGCTTGGGTACCGACGAGTGGGCCGCGTGCCTGGCCAGCCCGCAAGCCCTGGCACAGCGCATCAAGGCCCTGCCGTTGCGGCTGCGGGCCACACGCCCCTTGGACGAAGCCATCAGCAGCGCGGGTGGGGTGCGTTTCGACGGACTGGACGCGGCCCTCATGTCGACGGTGCAGCCCGGCGTCTTTTTTGCCGGCGAAATGGTGGACTGGGATGCCCCGACCGGCGGCTACCTGCTCACGGCCAGTCTGGCCAGTGGCCGTGTGGCGGGGCACGGGGCCTTGCGCTGGCTGGGGCGATCCAACGACTGACGGAGCGCGCCCGGAGGGCTTCAGAGAGGGGCCCGATGCGGCACGGGGCCGTCAGGTGCGCCAGATGCGCGGCGGGTGGGGGTCCAGCCCCCAGACGCGCCGTCGCCAGTCGGCCCGGACCTGGGTCAACAACTGCATGACCGGCTCCACCCGCGAGGCGAGCACCCGCAGCAGCACCACTTCCGGGTGAGGGGAAGTGGCTCCGGCACGCGACGCCAGTGGGCTGGCTTGCGCGAGGTCGTGGGCCGACAGGCTCAACTCGTCGCGCACGGCGTTCGCCAAGGGCGAGCCGCTCGCGAACCACAGGGTGCCCAGCACGCGTTGGCCGTCCCAGCCCAGCGGGCTGTCGAGCAGCAGGGGGTCTTCGGCATCGATCCGGGCCTGATCCAGCCACACGCCGGGCAGTTCCAGGTGCTGGAGGTAGTGCCCCCGTTCCCAGTTCTCCCCGGCGGCAGGCAGGCCCAGGGCCAGCATGTCCCATCCCATCATCTGGGCCCCGGGGGCCAGGTCGAACCGCAATTGGTTGTGGGCCCGGCATCCCCGGTAGGCGAGGGTTTCCAGCGGCAGCCATTCCAGCCGAGCGTCCGTCGCCACCGTGGCGCGCACCCGCTGCACGGCCGTGAGTTCCGGGCTGCGATAGAACCGGGTGGCCCCGGGGGTTGTGATGACGGCGTGGGTGCCCGCCGCGAGGTCCGCTTCGATGTGCAACTCATCTCCGCCCACGATGCCGCCCGGTGGGTGCACCAGCACGTGGTGGCACACCGCCGGACCCTCGGGATACAGCCGTTGGAGAACCCGCAGCGGGCCGTGGTGGCGGTCGTGGGCAACGGTGCGGACGACGGGGGGCGAACCGGTGGCATCCCGGGTGTAGTTCAAGCGGAGGTGGCCGATCCAGCCCATCGAAGCGTCCTTGTTCAGAGGGCCCAGACGCCCGCAGCAGGCTCAGGAGTGTAAAGGTTCACGGTTGTGGATAACTTTCTGGCCTGTGGATGACTGTGCGATCCATATCGCGGTGCCCACAGTTCCACAGTGCCTCTGGATAACTCTGTGGAGAGTGTTGGGGTGTCGTGTATAACCAATTGAATTCAAATGACAAAAGCTAGATTGCTGCGAAATTGGGCAGACCGGTGGGAAGGGGGGTGGAATCGGGGGAGCATCGGGTTTGTCAAGATCTTGACAAACATTTTTCACATTTCCTGGGGGTCCCTGGGGGCGAGTGAATTGTGGATAACTTTTGGGGTGTGACGCGTTGCACAGTTTTCTGGGACAACCTTGTGGACAAAGCGGGGAGGCCGTGCGCAAGTCGTTGATCCAGTGGGAGCCGGGTTGGAATGCCTCCAAATGAGGCACTTCTGGGGGGCGCCGCCGGCTGGACAGCCTGGTTGAGGGGCATCGATCGGGCGCGCCGATGCATTCCTCTGGGGAACACCGCGGCATGGAATAGATCGATCCTCCAGCGTGTTCACCGTGTGTCCCCTCAACTTTCTGGAGAGATGCCATGCGACAAATCCCGCTTCTGGCCACCGCCGTTCTGTCCCTGTCCGCACTGGTTGCGGGGTGTGGTTCGATGTATGGGCGCTCGGTGCCCGCCTCGGTGGCGATGGCCCCGGCGTCGAGCATGGACCGGGTGCTCGTCGGGCCCACCCGCATGACCCTCTACACCTTCGACAAGGACGCCGTCGGCAGCGGCAAGAGCGTGTGCAACGGACCCTGCGCCACGAACTGGCCGCCGCTGAAGGCCGAAGCGGGCGCCCAGGCGAACGGGGACTGGAGCCTCGTCACCCGAGACGACGGCAGCCTGCAATGGGCCTACAAGGGCCAGCCGCTCTACCACTGGGCGAAGGACCAGAAACCGGGTGACCGCACCGGTGAGGGGGTCAATGGCGTGTGGAAGCTGGCTCGGCCCTGACGCGGCGACCGTTCCGTGGGCGTGGAGCAGATCCTCGGGCACATTGGCGCGTTGCGGCGTTATGCCCGCTTGCTGACGGGCGACCGCACGCGCGCCGACGATCTGGTGCAGGACACGCTGGAGCGGGCCTGCCGCAAGTGGGCGCTCTGGCAGTCCGGCCCCACGCTGCGTGGCTGGCTGCTGGCGCTGATGCACAACCTGCACCAGAACCAGCGGCGGGACTGGCGCCACGACGATGGCGCCTTGCCGCTGGACGATGTGCAGGAGGCCGGCCACGAGCCGTTGGCCCAGGCTGGCGACCGGCTCGACCTGCAGCAGGCCCTGGCGGCCTTGCCCCCAGCCATGCGCGAGGTGTTGCTGCTCGTCACGGTCGAGGAATACACCTACGCCGAAGCGGCGGAGATTCTGGAAGTGCCGGTGGGCACCGTCATGTCCCGCCTGCACCGGGCGCGAGAACGCTTGCGCGCGCTCATGACCGATCCGTTGCCCGTTCCCGCGGTTGCGACGGAGGCCCCATCTCCGTCCCACCTGCGTGTGGTGAAGCGATGACGACGATCCCGATGCCTCCTGCCCCGCCCCCGGTGGATCCTCCTCTGGTCACGACGGACGACCTGCACGCCTGGGTGGACGGCTTGCTGGACTCCTCCCGGTCGGCCCAGGTGCTGGCCTGGCTGCAGGCCCACCCGGACGACGCGGCGAGGGTGGTCGAATGGCAGGCCCAGCGGCGGGCGTTGAGGCGTCTGGCGCGTGAGGGGGAGCAAGACGAGGTGCCGACGGCCTTGACGGACGTGGTGTGGCGGGCTCGCCGCCGTGAGCGCTGGCGCTCGTCCTGGGGTCAGGCGCTGGCTGCCGGGGTGTTGCTGGCGGTCGGATGGGGCGCAGGGTCCTTCACAAGGGGCCGTGACGAGGGGGAGGCACTGCCGCCGTTCGTGCATGAGGCCGGCATTGCCCATGCCGTCTACACCCCGGAAAAACGCCATCCGGTCGAGGTCACGGCCGACGAGGAGGCCCATCTCGTGCAGTGGCTCAGCCGTCGCCTGGGGGTGGCGGTGAAGGTGCCGGTGCTGTCCGCGCAGGGCTTTCGCCTGTTGGGCGGGCGATTGTTGCCGGGTGAAGGAACGCCGCGGGCCCAGTTCATGTACGAGGACGCCGGAGGGGCCCGGTTGACGCTCTACGTGACCGTTTTCCCGTCCGGCGCGGCGCCGGGCGAGACGGCGTTCCGGTCGGTGCGCGAAGGCGAACGGCAGTCCTTCTACTGGGTCGACGACCGGTTTGGTTATGCCCTGAGCGCGCCGCTGCAGGCCCCTGGGGTGCCGGCTGTGGCGCGGGAGGTGTATCGGCAACTGGAGACCTACCGTGTCGACCCGGGGGCCGTCCGCTGATTCGAGCTGAGCCGAGTCGGGTCGACGAGGTTCTCGGCTCAACGGGGCCGGCCCGGGGCACTGGCGCTCGGGCCGACCTCTACCGCGTTCCGTTCCGGATACAGGTTGCCGCCGTCGGCGGTGCTTTCGTGCCGGCGCAGGTTTTCGGCCAGCGAGCGCGAGGCGTCGCGGCGCTTCTGGGCGTACTGCCGCAGCGCACTCAGGGTGGCCGCCGATGGCAGGGCCGGATCCCCCGGCGCTTGCGAGAGTTGCTCGAAACTCGAGGCGTAGCGGTCGCTGATGTCGGCTTCGATGCGGCCGGCCAGCTCCTGGGGCGATTCCCCGCCCCGCTGGCTGTCTCGGACGATGGACTGCCAGGACTGTCCGATCTGCGCTTCCTGCTTGAGGAATTCGCTGATTTCCTCGCGCGCCTGCAGTTCCTCGCGCCAGCGATAGGCGGGGGGCGGAATCCGGTTCACCAGCACGGCCACCGCCGCGGCCAGTGCCAAGGCTGAGGCCCCTCTGGATGTCCAGGGCACGACCCGTCCCTCCGGCCTGTCCGGAGCCAGGAAGGTCCCCATGAGCCCCCCGGCGACAAAACCGCCGATGTGCGCCGCGTTGTCGATGCCGTCGATGAACAGTCCAGCGAGGATGGTCAGCCCCGCAAACCCCGCGGCCCCCCAGAACAGCCAGCGAAACTCACGGGGGTGCAGGTTCTGCCGCTCCCGCCACAGACCGACCAGCAGGGCGCCGAACACGCCGAAGATCGCGCCGGACGCACCGCCCGACACCGCCTGCCCCTGGTGCGAGACCAGCGAGAGCAGGTTGCCCCCCACGCCACTGATCCCGTAGAGGACCGTGAAGCGCGCCGGGCCGTAGAGCCGCTCGACGATCCGGCCGCTGTCCCACAGCGCCCACATGTTCATGACCAGGTGCAGCACGCCGAAGTGCAGGAACATGGCGCTGGCCAGTCGCCACCATTGGCCGTCCTGGGTGGCCGGGCCGAAGTTGGCGCCCCAGGCCAGCTGAACGCCGTTGGGCGAGTGCCAGAGCCCGGCGCCCTGGGTCAGCATCGCCACAAAGACCAGCAGGTTGAGTGCGATCAGCGCAGGCGTCACGCGCAGCTGGGGCACTCGGCGCTGGAGCTGATCCTGCAGCGACGGAGGAAAGGGCGATTCGGACATCGGGAAGGGGGCGCAGCGGGACGTGGGTTCGGCCGTGTGATCCGGCCTCGGTCGGACCGTTGAGGGGGCGGGAGGTTCCATGGCTCGGTGTCGACGGCTCAGCGCCCTGAGGTGGACGCCGCAGAGGACGCCGAGGCGGCCGGCGCCGCTGGCGTGCGGGGCCACATGAAGTGGGCGTCTCCCCGGTATTGGGGGGCCACCCAGTCGCTCACGGAGAAAAAGGCGCGGCTCTGGGGGTCGCGGGCCTCCATCGCCTGCTCGCTGGCCTGCAGGCTCACGCCCGCCAGATCGAACCAGCTGTTCTCTGCGCGCAGGGCGATGCGTCCGCGGATGCGTGAACCCGTGCCGATCAGCTCGCTGTTGCGTGCGTCGACGGCCACCTCGCGGCCGACGACGGAGCTGTTGTCCAGCAGGGCCTGGGCGTCGGACAGCACCAGCCGGCCGATCTGGGCATTCTCGATCAGCACCTGGCGGCAGCCTTGCAGCGTCAGGCTGTCGAAGCGGCCGCTGTAGTGCACGTGGTCCTGCGATCGGCACACGACGTCGCCCTGGCTGGGCTGATCGGTCGCGGCGGTCCCGGGCCCCGGCCGGCTGGGGGTGGGAAGGGCGCCGGTCAAGGCGTCCAGCACCAGCCGGTTGAACTCGCCCGGCCGCTCGACCATCGGCGTGTGGCCCACACCGGCCATCGTTTTCAACTGGGCCTGCGGCATCCGGGCGGCCAGCAGTCGTCCGGTGCGCAGGGGGGCGATCCGGTCGTTTTGCCCCCAGATCAGCGTGGTGGGGGCGGCGGTCTCCCGGATGGCTTCGCTGAAGTCGTGCTCCACCAGGGCAATGGCGGCGTCGGTCTGGACCATGCCGCCCAGGAGGGCCTTGCGCACGCCGGGATTCAGGGCCAGCCAGGGCAGGAAGTCGTAGCGCCCGTCCTGGCCCAGGAAGACGTAGGCGCTCAGGTCCCGCAGCCGTCCCCCGGCCCGGCGCAGCAGGTCGTCCAGGGGAGGCAGGCCGGTGGATGGTGAGGGCAGCGAGGTCATGTGGCGCATGAACACGGGCTTGAGCAGGATGCCGGCCGCGTCCACCAGCACCAGGCGGTCCACCTGGCGGGCGTGCCGGTGCGCAAAGTGGAGGGCCACGGCCGCGCCGAGCGAGTGACCGACCACGTGCACGCGCCGGTCCGGCGCCACCTGGGACACCAGCTCGGCGAGTTCGCGTCCCAGCGTGTCGAAGGCGTAGGCCCCGGCCGGTGTCGGTGAGGCCCCGAATCCCGGCAGGTCCACCGCCACCACCCGAAAGTGCTGGGCCAGGGCTTGCACGGGCTCGGCCCAGTCGGTGTGCGCGTTTTGTCCCAGTCCGTGGATGAGCAGCACGACCGGGGTGTCGGGGGTGGCCTGAGCCGGCGCGGCTTGGCCGACGAAGAGGGCCTGGCCGTCGCTGGTCACCCGGCACGTGTAGTGCAGTCCTGGCACCCGTGGGGACGGCGGGGCGGGTTGACCCTCCGCCCCCACGGGCCGGCGCTCCACGCACGGCAGGTCGACGGCGGCAGGCGGCGAGGCCGTCCGCTCACCGGCGTGGGGCAGGAGAGGGACGAGCGCCAGAGCGAAGGGCAGGAGCCATCCCAGACGGCTGGGGCCGCGAACCGGTTCGGGAGAAGGCGGCAGGGTCATGGACAGTCGAGGGGCGGTTTTCCGGTGCAGGGCACCGCTTCCGCCGTGGATCGGTGGGGTCCGATTCTCGCGCCGCCTCAGGGCGTGTCCACCAGGCCCCATTTCATGGCCAGACGGACCAGTTCGATGTCGCTGCGCACGCCGAGCTTGGCCTTGATCTGGTAGTGGCTGTTCTGGGCCGTCTTGGGGCTGATGTGCAGTGCTTCGGCGATGGCCTCGGCGCTGCGGCCGGACAGCAGCAGGCGCAGGATCTCGAACTCGCGCGGGGTGAGCGTCTGGGTCGGATGGGCCTCGCCGTCCAGCAGTTGCAGTGCGAGTTCGGGGGCGATGTCGGGGCTGAGCGTGCGTTCGCCACGCGCCACGCGGTAGACGGCCTGCACCAACACTTCGGGCGCAGAGCTCTTGGTGACGTAGCCCAGCGCGCCGGCCTTGAGGGCCTGACGGGCGTAGAGCGTGTCCCGGTGCATGCTGAAAGCCAGCACACGCGCCTGAGCGTGGCGCTGCCTCAGTCGCTGAATCAGCTCCACCCCACCCATGTCGGGCAGCGACAGGTCCACGACGACCACGTCCGGCGTGTGTTCGCGGAACGCTTGCAGAGCTTCTGCGGCGGTGGCGGCCTCGGCGGCGATGAACAGATCGCCGCGACGCTCCAGCAGGCGTCGGTAGCCTTCGCGCACCACGGCGTGGTCGTCGACAAGCAGGAGTCGGATCATGGCCAGAGCGGCGCCGACGGCGCCCCCGCATGGCGCCCATCGGGGGGGGCGTGGCCCGGCAGGTGCACCTGCACCCGCACACCGTGGGGGACGCGTGCGCCGATGTCGAGCGTGCCGTCCAGGGCCAGCACCCGCTCGTGCATGCCGAGCAGACCGTGGCGCGGGGTGGCGGCGGGTTCGGGGAGGGGGGGCTCGACCCGGCCATCGTCTTCGATGGACAGGTCGACGGCGCCGGTGGCCGGATCGTGGATCAGCCGAACGTCGATGCGCGTCGGGCGGCCGTGCTTGGCGGCGTTGGTCAGGCCTTCCTGCACGATGCGGTAGAGGCTGACGGCGTGGTCGTCGGAGAGGCGGTCCGGCTCGCCCTCGATCTGCAGCGTGCAGTGGCACTGGCCGTGGCTGCGTCGGCGGCCGTTGTCGATCAGGTGCTCCAGGCTGGCCGACAGGCCAAACTCTTCCAACCCGGTGGGGCGCAGCCGGCCCAGGATGCCGTGCAGCGTTTCCATCATCCGTCCAGTGGTGTGGTCGATGGCCTGGGCGCTGACGCTGAGCTCCGGCTGATCGCCGCCCGCGGCGGCACCGACGAAGGCCGCTTCGGCCCGCAGCGAGGCCAGCGACTGGCCCAGCTCGTCGTGCAGCTCGCGCGCCAGGTGGCGGCGCTCTTCCTCACGCACCTGCATCAGGCGGCGGGCCAGATCCTTGCGGGCCTGCAGCGTGGCGTCCAGGCGCTCGGCCAGGTGATTGAAGCCCTGGGCGATCTGGTCGAGCTCCTGCAGCCGCACGCGCGGCATGCGCACGGCCAAGTCTCCAGCCTGCATCCGCCGTAAGGCCCGCAGGATCTGGGCGGCAGGTGCCAGCGCCTCGCGCACCGGCAGGTACACCAGCACGTTGATCAGCAGCACGCCGAAGGTGATGACCAGCAGTCCGAGCAATTGCTGGCCGACCAGAGCCGCTTCGCTGGCGTAGTGCGGCGTGAGGGTCAGTTCGGCGATCTTCACGCCGGGATACGTGCCCACCGCCGCGCGGTAGACCGCGTGGTCGTGGGTCAGGTACCGCAGCCCCTGGGCCAGCCAGCGCTGCGGGCGGGGGCCACTGTCGACCTCGCTGCCGCCCTGGTGGAGGCCGATACCGGCACGGTGGCTTTCGCCGAAGCAGTGCTGCGCGATGGGCTGGCTGTAGAGGTTTTCCAGCGTGGCGCAGAAATGCACGAGTGCGCCCACTCCCGTCAGCCCCACAAGGTCGATCTGCACCAGGTGTTGCTCAAAGGCCGTCGTGCGGCGGGCCACCTCGTCGGCGATGAGCTGGCGGATGGTGTCGCCGGTGCGGTGAATCTCGGCCGGAATGCGCTGCACGGCCAGACCCACCACCACTGCGGAGGCCGCCAGAAACAGCATCATGGCGAACAGCGTCACGCGCAGCAGCAGGCGGCGCTTGAGGTCCAGCGGGGCGGGTGAAGCCGTGGCGGCGGGCAGGGCGGCTGAGCGGGCAGGCATCCAGGGGACTCGCGACAGAAGTCGCGATCCTAGGGAGGGCCTGCGCGCTGCGCTGCCTGGGTTCATCCCCGAGGGGAATGTCCTGCCAGCGGCCCCGATGTGACAACCTGGAGCGGCACCCGCTGGCTCTTGCGCCAGCCGCAGTGGCCGGAGACGGCCCTCAATTCGAGGTCCGCACGCTTTCACCCGTTGCCAGCGCCTGCTCCAACTTGTCAAAGCTCCCCGTCCACCCCATCGTCATGCTGCCGCGCTGGCGCACGAACTCGGCCACGTCTTCGGCGGTGGCTTCGAAGGGCTCCCAGCGCACCGTCACGCGGGTCTGGTCGGGGCCTTCGGCCACCAGTTCCACCGTGGTGAGCATGGTCAGCGGCCAGTGGGGGAAGAAAGGCGGGCGGACCACCTGCTCCTTCGCATCGCTGAACTGTTGGGTGTAGACGAGGCGCTGCGGCGGCTCGAAGGCCACGTAGCGGATCAGGCCGTGCATGGGCTCACCCTCGCCGAACGACATCGCGTACAGCGACGATCCGCCCACGGTCGGCTCGGCCCGCAGGAAGTGCATGGTGGCACCGGTGGGCGGCAGCCATTGGGCGATGTGGGCCGGGTCGGTCCACATCCGGTAGACGCGCTCGATGTCGGCGTTGAAGCTGCGGGTGATGAAGAAGCGCTCCTTGCCGTCGCAGCGCTCGCCCAGGTGTTCGGCCAGACGGTCCCAGGTGGCGTCGCCGCCGGCCTTCTTGATGAAGCCGCGCATGGTCTCGGCGATTTCGGCGCTGGGGAAGGTCATGCTCAGGTCGAGCTGGGTGCGGCCGTCGCGCTCGGTGAACAGCGCATGCACGCGAAACAGCGGCGGGCGGTCCTGGTGGCCGCCGTGGTCATAGACCATGCGCTGCAGCGGCAGCACTTCGAGGTACTGCGTGGTGTTCTCGTAGTCCGTGCCGTCGGGGCCGTGCATGGTGTAGTGCCAGTGGCCGCCGGTGCGCAGGTCGTGGCTGTGGGTGGTCAGCGTGAAGCCGCGCGGCCCCCACCACTGGGCCTTCTGCGCCAGATCGGCCCAGGCGTTCCACACCGCAGAGAGCGGCGCGTCATACAGGCGGGTCAGGGTCAGCACAGTGGTCTGCGTCGTCGAGGCCATGAGGGGCTCCTTCGTGGGGCGTGGCGGCCGGAGCGGCCGGGGTGGGGGCCGGGTTCTGGGCTTGAAGATAGGCCCCGAGACGATCCAGTTGATCCTCCCAGGCCTGGCGATACGGCGCCATCCAGTCGGCCGCATCGCGCAGCGGCTCGGCCTGGAGGCGGCACAGCCGCCACTGGGCCTGACGGCTCTTGCTGATCAGGCCCGCGCTCTCCAGCACCTTGAGGTGCTTGGTCACCGCGGGCAGGCTCATGTCCTGCAAAAACGGCTCGGCCAGATCCGACACACTGGCTTCCCCCTGCGCCAACCTCGTCAGCATCGAGCGCCGCGTGGGGTCGGCCAGGGCCGCGAAGGTGCGGCTCAGGGGATCGGGGGTGTCGGTTGACTTCATGGTTAATTAACTTATAGGTTAATTATTGGGGACTTGTCGGTGAACGTCAAACGTTGCTTTCGCAGGCGCCGGTCAGCGTGGCGAAGCGAGACCTGCTTGCCGGCGCGGGAACTGCACACGGCCAGGAGCGGGCCTTCTCAAAGGCAGTATTCGGGTTTCCCCAGCGTGACATGCGGGCCAAGGGGCCTACGCTGCGGGCGTTGCGGTAGGCATTTATCAGCAGCGGCGCTGCCGCAAAACCGCCACGGGGGACTTGTCCTCCCCACAGGAGTGAAGACATGTCGTACATCGATGGTTTCGTGATCGCGGTCCCCACCGCCAACAAGCAGAAGTTCATCGAGCACGCGCGCCATTTCGATTCGCTGTTCATCGAGTTGGGTGCCATCCGTGTGATCGAGTGCTGGGGCGACGACGTCCCGGACGGCAAACTCACCGATTTCCGCCGCGCCGTGCAGGCCACGGCCGAGGAGACGGTGGCCTTTTCGTGGGTCGAATGGCCGGACAAGGCGACGCGCGACGCGGCCATGAAGAAGATGATGGAAGACCCACGCATGGACCCATCCAACCCCGACAACCCACCCATGCCCTTCGATGGCAAACGCATGATCTTCGGCGGCTTCG
>JACCDS011896991.1_pt1 | contig 10796 bp, 10 predicted proteins | sample 7446441 | NCBI WGS metagenome assembly JACCDS01 (sample SAMN15323445, study PRJNA562643) | freshwater metagenome | isolation source: river surface water | place: USA:Blue River Watershed | collected 2017-08-17 | reverse complement strand
AGAGAGCTCAGTCCGCCGCCTGTTTCCACGCAAAGCACAATACGGGTGCCCTTTTTAGCCGCGTTGATATTGTTGAGCCCAACCGATTTTTCGAAGAGCTGCGCCAAATCGATCGGCTCCCGTTTGATCTTCAATTCGCCAGCCTCCACGGTGGCCAGGTCGAGCAACTCGCCGAGAAGCGTGAGCATGCCCTGACTGGTTTCATGGATGGTCTTGGTCAGGTCGAGTTGCTCCGCATTGAGCGTGCCGAATGTTTCGTCGATCAAGAACTCAGCCAGTCCGCGAATGGAGGCGAGCGGGTTGCGAAGATCGTGAGCGGCCATGCCCAGGAGCTTGTTCTTGGCCTGGTTGGCGTTGCTCAGTTGGGCGACGAGGGATTGCTGGGCCTCCATCAGGAGGCGGGTCTGAAGGTGGGTGCGAATCCGCGCGATCGCTTCTCGTTGGCGAAACGGTTTCGGCAGGTAATCGATCCCTCCGGAAGCAAAGCCTTCGACGACGTCTTCGGAGGTGGCTTTCGCCGTGATGAAGATAATCGGGCAGGTGGCGCTCCCGTAGCGTTGATGGAGTTCCCGGCAGGCGGTGAAGCCATCCATCCCGGGTAACATGACATCCAATAGGATCAAATCGGGTTTGAGCGTCGGATACAGATCCAAGGCCTTTTCTGCCGATTCGGCGGAACTGATGGAGAAGCCTTCGTCGCGGAGGATTCCATTGAGAATCACTAAATTCAGGCGATCATCCTCAATAATAAGGATCCTCTTCCCGCGCAAACTGGGCGCCGCCATGGCCCCGCCCAAAGTGGGGGCGCCTGGAGGAGATGGCGAGGCGGAAGCGTTGGGCATGGCTGCGAGAATGGGCACGCATCTGGGGTACTCGTCACGTTTTGTAAAAAATTAATACCTATCTCATATCATTAAATTTGGATATGATGATATTTGACTTGCGAGGTGGGGGGATTGGGGTAGGGTCAGGCCTCCCAAATTATGGCCAAATCATTTGTTTTCTCCTCCGAGTCCGTGGGCGAAGGTCATCCAGACAAAGTCGCCGACTTGATCTCCGACAGCGTACTCGATGCCTGCTTGGCAATCGACAAATCCAGCCGTGTGGCATGCGAAACTCTCGTTAAGTCCAATGCGGTAGTGGTGGCCGGGGAAATTACCATCCCGAAGATTGGCACCAAGCCGATTGATACAGTGTTGAACCTCGGCGAGATCATTCGCGGTGCGATCCGCGATATTGGTTACGTCAACGACGATGATGTTTTTCATGCGGACAAGGTTTTCATCCACAATTTGCTGACGACGCAGAGCCCGGACATCGCTCAAGGGGTGGACGCGAAGAAGGCGAAAGGGAAAAAGACGGCTGAGCAAGGGGCAGGTGACCAAGGCCTGATGTTTGGTTTTGCCTGCACCGAAACGCCGGAACTCATGCCGACGCCGGTCATGTTTGCCCACCGCTTGGGACGCGAATTGACGCTGATCCGCAAGAGCGGCAAGGCCAAGTGGCTGCGCCCGGATGCGAAGAGCCAGGTGTCGGTGCGCTATGAGAATGGCAAGCCGATCGCGGTGGAGAATGTCGTGATTTCGACCCAGCATGCGGCCGATGTGGAGCACGCCGAGATCGAGAGCTTCCTGATCGACAAGGTGATCAAGAAGGTCATTCCGGCCTCGTTGCTGACGAAAAAGACTGAATTTCTGATTAATCCGACGGGCCGCTTTGTTGTCGGTGGACCGCAGGGCGATTCTGGCCTGACGGGACGTAAGATCATTGTGGATACTTACGGTGGCTGGGGACGTCATGGCGGTGGTGCCTTCTCGGGCAAAGACCCCTCGAAGGTCGATCGCTCGGCCGCCTACATGTGCCGTTGGGTGGCGAAGAATATTGTCGCGGCAGGCCTCGCCGATGCGGCGGAACTGCAGGTGGCCTACGCCATTGGCCATCCTGAACCGGTCAGCGTGTACGTGGATACCCAAGGCACCGCCAAGGTGGCTGAGGACAAGATTATCGCCGCGGTCAACAAGGTCTTCAGCTTCAAGCCAGCGGCGATTGTGAAGCAGCTCAACTTGCTCCGTCCGATCTACCGCCAGACGACCAATTACGGGCACTTCGGCAAGGCCGATCTCCCCTGGGAACAAACGAACAAAGTCGCCGCCCTCCGTGCGGCGGTCAAGTAACCATCAAACTCCTGCGCCGCCTTCGGGCGGCGCCTTTTTATCATGTCTCAAGATTATCACGTTAAGGATATCGCCCTGGCCGAATGGGGCCGCAAAGAAATCGCTGTTGCTGAACATGAAATGCCGGGCCTGATGGCTCTGCGGAAGAAGTTCGGTGCCAGCAAGCCGCTCAAGGGCGTTCGCATCACGGGCTCCCTGCACATGACCATCCAGACCGCTGTGCTCATCGAGACGTTGGTCGATTTGGGGGCTTCTGTGCGCTGGGCTTCCTGCAACATCTTCTCGACGCAGGATCATGCGGCCGCAGCCATTGCTCAGGCCGGGGTTCCGGTCTTTGCCTGGAAGGGCGAGACGCTCGAGGAATATTGGGACCTCACCTGGAAAGCAGTTAGCCACCCCAACGGACAAGGTCCGGAGTTGGTGGTCGACGATGGCGGCGACGTTACCTTGCTCCTGCACAAGGGCTACGAAATGGAACAGGGAAGCCAGTGGATCGAATCGGCTTCCGGCTCTCACGAAGAACAAGTCATCAAGAACTTGCTGAAGCGGATCAAGGCTGCTCAGCCGGGCATTTTCACCGCGATGGTGAAGGCGTGGCGTGGTGTCTCAGAAGAGACGACCACCGGCGTGCATCGCCTGTATCAACTGCACGAGCAAGGTAAACTGCTGGTGCCCTCGATCAACGTGAACGACTCGGTCACCAAGTCGAAGTTCGACAACCTTTACGGCTGTCGGGAATCGTTGGCGGACGGCCTGAAGCGCGCGACCGATGTGATGATCGCGGGCAAGGTGGCCTGCGTCTGTGGGTACGGCGATGTGGGCAAGGGGTCGGCGCACTCCCTGCGCGGCTTTGGCGCTCGCGTGATCGTGACGGAGATCGATCCGATCAATGCGCTGCAAGCGGCGATGGAAGGCTTCGAAGTGAACACCGTCGAGAGCACTCTCGGGGTGGCCGATATCTATGTCACCACCACGGGCAACTGCGACATCATCACGCTCGAGCACATGCAGCAGATGAAGGATCAAGCGATTGTCTGCAACATTGGGCACTTCGACAACGAGATCCAAGTGGAGCGACTCTACAAGGCTCCTGGCGTCAAGCGGACCACGATCAAGCCGCAATACGACATGTTCACCTTCCCCGACGGGCGCAGCATCTACATGTTGGCCGAAGGCCGTCTGGTGAACTTGGGCTGTGCGACGGGGCACCCCTCGTTTGTGATGTCGAACAGCTTCACGAATCAGACGCTCGCGCAGTTGGATCTGTGGAAGAACAAGGACGTGTACAAGGTTGGCGTCTATCGCCTCCCCAAGCACCTCGACGAAGAAGTAGCTCGCCTTCATTTGGAAAAGATCGGAGCCAAGCTCACGACCCTTTCTACGGCGCAGGCCAAGTATCTGGGCGTACCGGTGGAAGGCCCGTACAAGCCAGAGCACTACCGCTACTGAGTAGCGCCTTTAGTCCTCCTACGAAGCCCCGCCTGGTGCGGGGCTTTTTTGTGCCTGACGCCGGCGATAGGCGCGAATTACGCACAAGACCAAGCTCGTGCCCGGAGCCCAAATCATAAAGTAGAAACTGCCAAATTTCGCCCCGCGGATAAAGAGTTGGCTCGTGGTGCGTTCTGCCCCGAAAATCCCGCCGAACAAAGGGAAAAGAAGGCATCCCAAGAGACCGCCCAGAGCGATCAGCGCGACAACCCAAAAAAGAAAATAGAGAGACCAGTGCAGGCGAGCGAGCATGGCGGCAGTTTTAGCGGCGCCGACGATAATGCAACTGCACGGTGTGGGGACCCAACGCGCGGAAGCCCACCCGGTCAAAGCGGTAGTCCACCGCTGTGGTGAGGAAACGTTTGCCCTGCCCGACGAGGCGGGGTTCAAGCGTCAGAAGCAATTCGTCGACGAGGTCGGCGGCCAGGCATTGATTGTACACGGTCTCTCCCCCGAGCAGGGCGAGCCGTTGCACGCCTTCGGCGGCCAGTTTGGGCACCAAACTCGTTGGGGCCGTCGCGGTAAAGGACAGAGGTTGGGCCGGGCGGAGGTCGGCAAAGGCCGAGGGGTTGCGGGTGACGATAAACCGACGCCGTTGGACCTGGGACTGCAGAATGGGTTGGACGAACGCGCGGAAGGTGGTGGCGCCCATGAGGGAGGCATCGCAAGACGCCAGTGCTTCGCGCAAGGCCTCCTGATCTTCGGAAGAGACGAAGCTGGTTCCCTCTTCTTGGTGGCGAGTAATGCAGCCGTCGAGTGTCAAGGCAGCGACTAGAACAGTGACCATGGCATCAGATCTTCTGATTTAGCGGAAAATGTGTGTGTATCTAATTGATAACGAAAATGAAAAAAAACGGCAAATCCGTTCATGGGAGAGAGTAATCCTTGCCTGAGCCGTGAAACGAGCCGTAAGGTGAAAACGCATGAAAAAAGCGCTTATTACCGGCATTACTGGCCAAGACGGGAGTTATTTGGCGGAGCTGTTGCTCGCCAAAGGGTATGAAGTGCACGGCATCATTCGCCGCGCCTCGACCTTCAATACCAGCCGTATCGATCACCTTTACCACGATCCGCATGTCAACGGCGTTAAGCTCTTCCTGCACTACGGCGATTTGGCCGATTCCGTGCAGATGGTGAAGTTGCTTTACCAGTTGCAGCCGGATGAAATTTACAACCTCGGTGCCCAGTCGCACGTGCGCGTGTCCTTCGATGTTCCGGAATACACCGGCGACGTGGTGGGTGTGGGCGCCGTGCGCATTTTGGAAGCCATCCGCGAAGCCGGCTTGGTGAAGAAGTGCCGGTTCTATCAGGCGTCCTCTTCCGAAATGTTCGGTAAGGTGCAAGAAGTGCCGCAGGTGGAGACCACTCCCTTCTGGCCCCGCTCCCCGTATGGCTGCGCCAAGATGTACGCCTACTGGCTCACGGTGAACTACCGTGAATCCTACAATTTGCACGCCAGCAACGGTATCCTTTTCAATCACGAATCCCCCCGTCGCGGTGAAACCTTCGTGACCCGCAAGATCACCCGTGCCGTCGGCCGCATTAAGATGGGCCTGCAGGATTCCATCTACCTCGGTAACCTCGAAGCCAAGCGCGACTGGGGCTATGCCAAGGAATACGTGGAAATGATGTGGACGATGTTGCAGCAGGATAATCCAGATGACTACGTGGTGGGCACCAATGAGACCCACAGCGTGCGTGAATTCTGTGATGTGGCCTTCGCTCGCGTGGGCCTCGATTGGCAGAAGTACGTGAAGTACGACCAACGCTATGAACGTCCGGCCGAAGTGGAGCTGTTGATTGGCAACCCGGCCAAAGCCAAGAAGCAACTCGGCTGGGAGCCGAAGGTGCGCTTCAAGGAATTGGTGGAAATCATGGTGGATCACGACCTTGATCTCGCCAAGCGCGAGGCCCAGATCGCCAAGCTCCCGGTGCCCTGAGCCCCGTTGAACCCTTCATGTTGAATTCACTGGCCGCCCTTGGGCGGCCAGTTCAGCTTTCAGCCAAATCGTACTCGTATATGAAACTTTTCATTGCTGGACACAACGGGATGGTGGGGGGCGCCTTGGTGCGTCGTTTTTCCCGCGTCCCTGGCGTGCAATTGCTCCTTCGCACGCGCAAGGAGCTTGATTTGACGAGCCAGGCGGCCGTCGACGCCTTTTATGCGGCCGAGAAGCCGGATGTGGCGATCGTGGCAGCAGCCAAGGTTGGCGGTATCCACGCCAACAATACCTACCCGGCGGAGTTCCTCTTCGACAATTTGGCCATCGCGGCCAATACCGTGCATTCGGCCTATGGGCATGGCACCAAGCGGCTGCTCTTTCTCGGCAGCTCCTGTATCTACCCGAAGCATGCGCCCCAACCGATGCCCGAGGATTGCCTTTTGGCTAGTCCGTTGGAGCCGACCAATGAGGCCTATGCGATTGCCAAGATCACGGGCCTAAAACTCTGTCAGTATTACCGGAAGCAATACGGGGTGATGTTTCACTCTGGAATGCCGACGAATCTCTACGGTCCGGGCGACAATTATCACCTGCAGAATTCGCACGTGATGCCGGCCCTCATTCGCAAATTTCACGAGGCGAAAGAGGCGGGCCGCGACGAAGTTATCGCCTGGGGTACGGGAACTCCGATGCGCGAGTTCTTGCATGTGGACGACCTTGCGGATGCCTGCGCCTTCCTCTTGGAGCAGAATAATCCGCCGGATTGGCTCAACATTGGCACCGGCACTGACGTCACGATCAAGCAGTTGACAGAGACCGTGGCTCGGGCCGTCAGCTTCAAAGGCCGGATTACGTGGGATACGAGCAAACCGGACGGAACACCGCGCAAACTGATGGACGTTTCCCGTCTCTCGGCGTTGGGCTGGAAGGCCAAGATCGGGCTCGAAGAAGGCGTGGCCAAGGCTTACGCATCGTTCTTGGAAGAGAAGGCCGCAGGAACCCTTCGCCAGTAATTGTTGGCTTGGTTTTTTTCTGCCGCGCTCCTTCTCCGGGGCGCGGCTTTTTTGTATCGAAACACGGGGGCAAGGTCCGCGAAAAGGCGGGGATTGCGCAGGGTTGGGCAACAGACGCGCAGCGAGGGCCCCTTTGAATCGCTATTCTTTTTTCACTATCCTCCGACCCCCCATGGCAAAACCGATTATCTTCAACAACACCGTATTGCGCGATGGTCATCAGTCTTTAGCGGCAACCCGTATGACGACGGCGCAGATGTTGCCGGCCGCGCCAATTCTTGACGAGCTGGGTTTTGGCGGTCTTGAGACCTGGGGCGGCGCCACGATTGATTCGTGCCTGCGCTACCTCGGCGAAAATCCATTTGATCGTCTCCGGGCCTTGAAAAAGGCGGCCCCCAAGACGCCGCAAATCATGCTGCTGCGTGGCCAGAATATCGTGCAGTACACCAGCTTCCCTGACGACGTGGTGGAAGCGTTTGTGCAGGCGGATGCGGCCGCAGGGCAGGATGTCTTTCGGGTGTTTGATGCCCTGAACGACACGCGCAACTTGGCCACGGCCATCAAGACCGTGCGGGCCTGCGGCAAACATGCGCGTGGCGAGATCTGCTACACCACCAGCCCCGTGCACACCATCGACGCCTTCGTGGCGATGGGCGTGGAGCTGGAAAAGATGGGTTGCCACTCGATTGGCATCAAAGACATGTCCGGAGTGATCGCTCCGCGCATCGCCTACAATCTCGTCAAGTCGCTAAAATCTAAAGTAGGCTTGCCCATCACCTTGCACACCCATGACACCGCCGGCCTGGGCGCTGCCGCCTATCTCGCCGCCATTGATGCCGGAGTGGATGCCGTGGAGACCTCGATTGTCCCCTTCGCCAACGGTACCTCCCAGCCTGATACCGTGCGGATGCTGGCCCTGCTGGAAGGGCATGAACGTTGCCCGTCGTACGATACCAAGAAGCTGCAGCAACTGCGGGAATATTTCGTCGGTGTGTATAAGGAGCTGGGCAAATTCACCTCCCCCGACAATGAGCGCGTCGATGCCGACACTTTGGTGTATCAAGTCCCGGGCGGGATGTTGTCCAACTTCCGCAATCAGCTCAAGGAGCAGGGGATGTCGGACAAATTTGAACAGGTGATGGCGGAGATTCCCTACGTGCGGCAGTGCCTAGGTTGGATTCCGCTGGTGACGCCGACTTCGCAAATTGTTGGCACGCAGGCGATGCTGAACGTCCAGTTCGGGCGCTGGAAGAATCTGGCTCCCGCGGCGGCCGACATTGCGTTGGGCAAGTACGGTCGTACCCCTGGTCCGGTGGATCAAGATTTGCTCGCGCTGATCGCGCAAAAGATGGGGCAAAAGCCGATCGAAGGACGCCCCGCCGACGCGTTGGCGCCCCGGATGGACAAGCTGCGGGCTGAGTTGGCCGCCGCCAATTTGCCCACCGACAACGAAGCGTGTGTGCTGCATGCCATGTTCCCTCGCGAGTTTGCGGCGCTGCACAAGCCAGCGGCACCGGCTCCCGCGGCAGCGCCGGCGCCGGCCTCGGCTCCTTCCGCGACGGAGGCTCCCTTTGGCGCCAAGAAGGGACCGACCCGGCGTTTTGCGCTGACGGTCAATGGACAACGCAAGGAAGTGAGCGTCGAAGAGTTTAACTAAGGCGGTCGCGGGCGGGTAAAGGCTCTAGCCTCCGGGCACAGGAGGTCAGGGGCTTCCTAGGGGCCGTCGGCAAGACGACGGCCCTTCTACTTGGGCATGGCCCGTGGAGGCTATGATCCGGGCGGGGTGGCCCTGCGTTGCCCGCGCAGAGCCCCGAGGGCGGGCGCACGAATCTCGCGAACATGGCTTGCACCGAAGGGATACCTGCCCCCACTTTTAGACCGATGTTCGTCCCCGTGGGTAATCAACTTCCGAGCCGCTCCTGCCCCTCCCTGCAGGAAGGGGGTGGCGCATGAGTGAAGCAGACTGGCGCGATCCTGAAGATCGTGACCCCGGACCACGCAAGACCTTCTGGGAACACGTCGAGGACCTGCGGAAAGTACTGGTGAAGTCGGCTATCGCCATTGGGGTGGCGCTGGTGGTTTGCCTGCTTCTGGACAAGCATTTAGTGCGCATCTTGGAGTGGCCGCTGCGCAACATGGATATGTATTTCCAGCCCAAGCCCACCCTGACCTTACAACTGGGGGCGACGCGCTTTGGTCCGTTTGAGGTTTCGGCGGAGGACTTTCCTGGTCTGAAAACAGAGGTAGGGGCTAGCACCACGCTGCGGGCGAAGGCGGTGAAAGTCGGGGAGCAAACCGTGCTCGCTTTGGAACCAGTGCCGGAAGCAGAAGCGGGTGAAGCTCCCTCCAAAGTGCGGTTGCACAATATTGGCCCGGCGGAGGGTTTTTTTATCGCCTTCCGCATTGGCATCTACGGGGCCATCATACTCTCCTCCCCTTTTTGGATCTACTTTATGGGGCAGTTCCTATTGCCGGCCCTGCATGTGCACGAGAAGCGCATACTCTATGCGTGGCTAGGCTGGGGGACTTTTCTCTTCGCCTGCGGCGTTTTGCTGACCTATTTTGTCCTGCTTCCGTTGGCGCTGCAGGCCTCGATGAAATACTCCGAAATGCTGGGGTTTGATGCTTCGGCGTGGCGGGCCGACGATTACATCAACTTCGTGACCAAATTTGTCTTGGGCATGGGGGTGGGCTTTCAATTTCCGGTGGTAATCCTGATCCTCGTGAAGTTGGGCTTCATCAACTATCGCCATTTGATGAAGTACCGTCGCCATGTCCTTCTTCTCTGCTTCATCATGGGCGCGATTCTGACGACGCCAGAAGTGGTGACGCAGGTCGCTATGGCAGTGCCCCTCTATTTGCTCTACGAGGCCTCGATCATCATTGCCTGGTATTGGGATCGACAAAAGCGTAAGGCGGAGGCCGGCGCTTCTGGCTGAGCACGATTTCGCTTGCGCCGATGGCGCCTTTGATGGGGCAATACTCGCTTATGATTAAACCGGAGACCTTTTCGCACATCGAGAACATCAAGAAGCGAGCTGGCCACCTATGGAGGTTTCTTTGACGTCGATCAAAAGACGCGAGAAATAGAAGCCATGGAGGCCCAAATGGGCGCTCCTGATTTTTGGGACAACAACGAACGGGCGCAGAAGCATATTGCGAAGCTGAATGGCTTGAAGCGTTCGGTGCTTCCGGTGGTGGCTTACCGCAAGAAACTCGATGACGTCGATGTGATGATCGAGTTGATCGATGCGGCGGCGGCCGACGAGAAGGAGCTCTACGAAGCCGAATTGGAGACCAGCGTGAGTGCACTGGTCGATGAGCTGGACCAGTTGGAGATATCGTCGTTCCTCACCGGCCAATTTGATAAGAACAACGCGATTCTCTCGATCCAAGCAGGGGCCGGCGGTACCGAGTCAAACGATTGGGCGGACATCCTTTTCCGTATGTATAATCGGTGGGCGGAGCGACGCGGCTTCGAGATCGAGGTGCAGGACGTCCAGCATGGTGATACGGCAGGCATCTCTAGGGCTACGGTGTTGATCAAAGGCGAAAACGCCTACGGTTACGTGAAGGCGGAGCGTGGAGTCCATCGGTTGGTCCGTATTAGCCCCTTCGACGCCAATAAACGGCGGCATACTTCCTTTTGTGCCATCGACGTAGTCGCGGAGATCAACGACGATATTAAGATTGAAATCCCCGAAAGTGAGCTGCGCGTAGATGTTTACCGCTCCTCTGGTAAAGGCGGCCAAGGCGTCAATACGACGGACTCAGCGGTGCGGTTGACCCACATACCCTCGGGCATTGTGGTGGTCTGCCAAAATGAACGTTCCCAGATCAAAAATCGCGCGAGCGCGATGAACGTCCTGAAAGCCCGCCTCTACGAAAAGAAGATGGATGAACAGCGGTCAGAAATGGAGCGGTTCTACGGCGAGAAAGGCGAAATCGGGTGGGGAAGCCAAATCCGTAGCTACGTCCTTCAGCCTTACCAAATGGTGAAGGATCTCCGTACGGGCGTCGACACCAGCGACACCCAGGGGGTTTTGGATGGAGACTTGGATCGCTTTATCACGGCCTGGTTGCGAGCAGGGTGTCCCCGGCATCGCAATAAGGACATCAAGATGGAAGATTGATGGACCGGAGGAGCGGCCGACGCGCGCGAACCTTCCGCAGACAGT
>JACCDS011615472.1_pt1 | contig 10798 bp, 4 predicted proteins | sample 7446441 | NCBI WGS metagenome assembly JACCDS01 (sample SAMN15323445, study PRJNA562643) | freshwater metagenome | isolation source: river surface water | place: USA:Blue River Watershed | collected 2017-08-17 | reverse complement strand
CCCAGCACCCGGGCAGCGTCGAACATGCTTTTCGCGTTCCAGATGGTGATGGGTTCGCCACCCTCGGCGTCTTTGATTTGTTCGACCTGCAAAATTTCGCGGATGGATTGCGAAATGCTGAGGTTGCCGGCCGACAGCAGGCACATGAAGCGATCGCCGGGTTTTTCGTAGACGATCATTTTGCGGAAGGTGCTGATCTGGTCGAGCCCGGCGTTGGTGCGGGAATCGGACAGGAACACCATGCCGGCCTTGAGTTTGACGGCGACGCAGTAAGTCATGGCAGGGGAGCGTGTAACGTGTGACCGGGCGATGCTAGCAGAGAGCGCTTCACAAGCCCTGCGCCAGGGCGCCTGCGCGCTGGGTGCGGCGCTGCAGCGCCCCGGACCACACCGAGGTGGGCCCCGGCTGCACCAGGGTGAAACACCGCTTGGCCCGGGTGATGCCGGTGTACACCAGTTCGCGCGTCAACACCGGGCTGGGTTGCTCGGGCAACACCAGGGCCACGTGGTCGAATTCCGAGCCTTGTGATTTGTGCACCGTGAGCGCGTACACCGTTTCCACCGCGTTGAGGCGGCTGGGCAGCACCCAGCGCACCCCGGCGCCGCCATCGGGCGCGGCAAAGGCCACCCGGCGCAACCAACCGGTGCCGTCTGGGCGGGGGCGTTGCAGCACCAGGCCCATGTCGCCATTCATCAGGCCCACGGACGGGTCGTTGCGGGTGACCAGCACCGGGCGGCCCAGGTACCAGGTGTCGCGCGGGTCGATGGCGCCAGCGAGCTGCAGCGCGTGCTCGATGCGCCGGTTCAGCCCGGTCACGCCCCACGGCCCTTCGCGCAGCGCGCACAGCACCTGAAAGCGTTGGTGGGCTTGCAGCACCTGGCTGGCCCAGGCGTCGAAGGCGTCGTCGTGGGCATCCAGCGCCGGCTGGGTGGCGTGCAGCACGTCCAGGTAGGCCAGGTACCCGGGCGCTTCGGTGTGGTGGCCGCGCAGGCACAGAGGCTCCGGCGCTTTGCGCCAGTGGTGGATGTCGGCCGGGGGCTGGGCCAGCAACTGCAGGCTGTGGCTGGCCAGGCCCTGGTTGACCTGCTGCGCCAGCAGGCCGATGCCGCTGTCTGCCCCGAAGCGGCGGCTGTGCCGCAACATCACGACGTGCTGGGCGAGCGGTGGGCCGTCGAGGTCCAGCATGTCGGGGGGCAAGGTTTCGCCGGTGTGGGCATGCACCCACTGCGCCGTGGCGGGGTGGTAGCGGCCCGCGTCGGCGTCGCGGCACAGTTGACCCAGCACCGCGCCGGCCTCCACCGAAGCGAGCTGGTCTTTGTCGCCCAGCAGCACCACGCGTGCGGTGGCGGGCAGCGCGTCCAGCACGGCGTGCATCATTTCCAGGTCGATCATGGAGGCTTCGTCCACCACCAGCACGTCCAGTGGCAAGGGGTTGCCGGCGTGGTGGCGGAAACGCCGGCTGTCGGGCCGCGCGCCCAGCAGGCGGTGCAGGGTTTGCACCTCGGTGGGCAGCGCGGCGCGCAGGTTTTCGCCCTTGGGCAGGTGCTGCAGCGGCAACCGGTCCACGGCCGAAGCGATGGAGCCGCTGAGGCGGGCCGCGGCCTTGCCGGTGGGCGCGGCCAGGCGGATGCGCAGCGCCTGCCCCGGGTTGCGGGTGAGCGCCTGCACTTGCAGCAGGGCCAGCAGCCGCACCACGGTGGTGGTTTTGCCGGTGCCCGGCCCGCCGGTGATGAGGCAGAAGCGCTGCGCGGCCGCCACGCCACAGGCGATTTTTTGCCAGTCGGGGCGGGGGCTGTCGTCGCCCTGCGGTGGGAACAGTGTGTCGAGCCAGCCGCGCAGTTCTGGCATGGGGGGCAGGGCGGCGGCCATGCGCTGGCGCAGGTGCTCGCGCACGGCTTGCTCGTAAGTCCAATGGCGGCGCAGGTAGAGGCGGTGTTGCTCCAGCACCAGGGGCTGGGGGCCGGGGCCGTGCCCGACCACGGCCGGGCAGTCCAGGGCCTGCAGCCAGTGGGCCAGCGTCAGTGGTCGCAGGGTGTCGAGTGGGGCGGTCAGGCCCAGCGTGGCCGAGGGGGATTCGACCAGGGCTTCCAGGTCCAGGCAGGTGTGCCCGCGCCCCAGTTGGTGGCTGGCCAAGGCCGCCGCCAGCAGCAGCGTGGGCGGGGCTTGCGGCACTTCGTGCGCCAGAAAGCGTGCAAAGGCTGCGTCCAATGGGCGCAGCCACCCGGCTTGGGCCCAGGCGTCCAGTGGGGCGGGCATGGCGTGGCTGGCGTTCAGCATGCGGCGCTCCCGGTTTCAAACAGCCGGTCCAGCGCGTCGATGAGTGCGCGCGGCGGGCGCTCGTGCAGCACGCCACCGGCCGGTCCGCGCCAACCGCGCAGGAACAGGTACACCGCACCGCCCATGTGCTGGTCGTAGTCGTAACCGGGCAGGCGTTGGCGCAGCAGGCGGTGCAAGGCCAGCAGGTAGAGGCTGTACTGCAGGTCGTAGCGGGCGTCCAGCACGGCCTGCTGCAAACGCGCGGCGGTGTAGTGGCTGTCGTCCGGGCCCAGCCAGTTGGATTTGTAGTCGGCCACGTAGTAGCGGCCCTGGTGTTCAAACACCAGGTCGATGAAGCCTTTGAGCATGCCGTGGAGCTGGTCCACCTGCAGCGGTGGGCGCGCTGCCGCACCCAGGGTGTGCTGGGTGACGACGCGGTCCAGGTCTTGCGTGCTGGCGGGGGCAACGGCGAGCCAGAATTCCATTTCGGCCTGGCAGGTGCTGAGTTGGGCGAGGCAGGGGTGGGCTTCGTGGTCTGCGGGTGCAGGCAAGGGCAGGGGGGCCTGCAGCAGATCGGTCAACCAGTTGGTGGCGCTGCCGGCCCAGGCGTCCCAGCCGTGGGTTTGGCACAGTTGGGCCACCTTGTCGCGCAGGCGTTGCGGGTTGTTCAGGGCGGGTGCCCAGCCCTGTTCGGCACACCACTGCAGCGCGTCGTGCAGCAGGGTGCCTGCGGCCGAGCCTTTGGGGAAGGTGTGTGCGCTTTGTGTGCCGTTCACGCTGGTGGGGGTGCTCCACAGGTCCAGTTGCGCGTCGGGGTCAGCGCTGTGGAGGTTGTCGGCAGCATCCCAGGCAGCAGCGTCCAGTTCCGTGGGCGCAGGTTCCAGCAGCAGATCGTCTTGCGCGGTGTCGGGCACGGCCAGATGGGGCGGCGCGTCGCCATCGGGCGCGGCCAGGCGCAGGGCCGAGTAGCTGGCAATCCACCAGCGGGGGCGGGGTTGGCCTTGGTAGGTGCGGGCCACGGCGTCTGGCAGCGTGGCCGTGCCACGGGCGGCCTCAGAGGTGGCCTGCATGGCGTTGCCATGCGGTGCAGCGCCCGTATTGGCAGGGTGCATGGCCTGGGAGGGGGCCGCTTCAATGACCGTGTGCACGGCGCCGCCCAAGGCGGAGTGCAACATCGCCGGCCATTGCGCCGTGTCCAGCGGCTGACCGCCGTTGACGAGGTGACCGATCGCGCTGTCTTCCCACTGGGCCACGGGTGCCACGCCCAGCCAGGTGGCGTAGCGCGCGCGGGTCAGGCCCACGTAGAGTTTGCGCAGGTCTTCGGCCAGGCGTTCGCGGTCGGCGCGTTGGGCGGCCTCTTCCTGGGCGGGCGAGCTGCCCCCGGTAGTGAGGTGCAGATCGCCGTCGTCGCCGTGCCAGCGCAGCAACGTGTCTTTGGCTTTCACGGTGCGCAGGTAACTGGCCCAGGGGTAGAACACCAGCGGGTATTCCAAGCCCTTGGATTTGTGCACGGTGATGACGCGCACCCGCTGGGCGTCGCTTTCCAGCCGCAGTATGGGGGCATCACCCCCTTCGCCGTTCTGAGCCATTTCGCGCTGCTCGGCCAGATAGCGGATCAGCGCGTGTTCGCCGTCCAGCGTTTGGCTGGCGTGTTGCAGCAGCTCGGCCAGGTGGAGGATGTCGGTCAACCGTCGTTCGCCATCGGTCAGGCCTTCGCCCACCGCGGGTGAGGTGGGGCTCAAGGGAGCCAGCAAGCGGGCCGGTACGTCAAAGGAGTGCAACAAGGTTTGCACCATGGGCAGAACGCCGCGTTGGCGCCAGACTTGCTGGAACTGCCGGAACCGCTCCACCATGTCGTCCCAGGCCAGTTCATCGTGGCGCAGGCGGTCCATGCTGTGCCAGTCCAGGGCCAGGTTGCGGGTGGCGAGGGCGGCCCGCAGGGCGCGCGCGTCCTGCGGCTGCTGGCAGGCTTGCAGCCAGCGGTGCAGGTCTTCGGCACTCTCGCTTTGGTACACCGATTCCCGGTCCGACAGGTACACGCTGGGCACGCCGTGGCGGGCCAGGGCAGCGCGGATGGCGCGCGCTTCGCCCCGGTGGTTGACCAGCACCGCCACGTCTTGCGGTCGCAGGGTTTGCCAATCGTTGCTGCCGTCAGGGCGCGGAGTGGCGAAACCTGCCTGGCCACCGGCCAGCCATCCGGCGATGGTGGCGGCGCAGGCCTGGGCCATCGGGTCCAGTGCGTCGTCGGGTTTGACGGTGCCGCCCTCGGGCGACAGGGACAGGTGCCACACGGTCAAGGCTGGGGCAGCGGTGTGGTGCGCGGCAGTCCCCTGCGGGCACCATTGCGTGGCCCGCCCCGCAGCTTGTACGCTGGTGAAGGGCACGGGGTTGTCGCCATCGGCCGCCCGGTAGGTGAAGGCGCCGTTGCCCGGTGTGCGTTGCTCGGCTTGGGCGAAGCAGTGGTTCACCGCTGCCACCATCGCTTGGCTGGAGCGGTGGTTGGTGTCCAGCGAATACAGGCGGCCGGCGCAGTCGCGCCGCGCTTGCAGGTAGGTGTGGATGTCGGCGCCCCGAAAGGCATAGATGGCCTGTTTGGGGTCGCCGATCAGTACCAGCGCCGTGCCTGGCGAGGGTGCTGCAACCCGGTACACCGCGTCGAAAATGCGGTATTGCAGCGGGTCGGTGTCCTGGAATTCGTCGATCAAGGCCACTGGGAACTGCTGGCGGATGGCTTGCGCCAAAGCCGGCCCCGAAGGCGCTTGCAAGGCCGCGTCCAGTTGGCGCAGCAGGTCGTCAAACCCGAGTTGGGCGCGTTGCGCCTGTGCCTGGTCGAAGCGTTGGCGTATCCACACCGTGGCATGGCGCAGCAGATCGGATTGGGCGTCGGGCAGGTCGGCGATCTGCGGGGGCAGGTCGGCCAGGGCTTGCAGGGCCGGGTGTTCCGGGGCGTGGGCCGGGTCCTTGTAGGCCTCGGCCATGCCTTGCGGGGTCAGGCGGGTCCAGCCGGTTTTCAGGTCGGGCTGGGTCTGGTCGTCGTCGGCAGCCCAGGCCTTCAGTTCGTCCAGCCAGGGCTGGTAGTACTGGGCGCGAAATTTTTTGCGGTTGAGGCGGCCTTGGGCATCGTCGGCTTCCCACAGGGTTTGCAACTCGTCGGCCCAGGCAGGCCACGGGGCTTTGAGGGTTTGCAGCGTTGCCGCACGGCGTTGGCGGTGCAGCGCCAGCAGTTCGCCCGGCGGGGTGTTGGCCAGGGCCTGGAATTCCGGATGCCCGGTGTAGGGCAGCAGGCGCCGCACAGCGGCCAGCAGCTCTTGCGGGGCTTTCCACCACGCCAGCACTTCATTCAGCAGCGGGGGGGGCAGGTCGCGGTAGAAGGTGCGCCAGCAGTCGCGGGCGGCTTCGGCCAGCAGTTCGGTCGGGTCGGTGGACAGCGTCTGGCGGAACAGGGCCTGACCGCCAAAGGCGTGTTCGCGCAGCATGCGCATGCACCAGCCGTGGATGGTGGAAATGGCGGCTTGGTCCATCCACTCGGCCGCCACTTGAAGGCGGGTGGCCAGGCGGGGCCAGTCGGTGGTGGGGTACTGGTCGCGCAAATTGAACAGGGCGGTCAGGTCGCCACTGGGAGCATCGGTGTTCGCGCTGCGGAACACCTCGGCCGCTTGGGCCAGGCGCTGGCGAATGCGGCTGCGCAGTTCCTGGGTGGCGGCGTCGGTGAAAGTGACCACCAGCAGGTCGGGCGGCATCAGCGGGCGGTCGAACGCGGTCGAGTCGCCCTCGTGGCTGGCGCCCAGCACCAGCCGCACGTACAGCATGGCGATGGTCCAGGTTTTGCCGGTGCCGGCGCTGGCCTCGATCAACCGGCTGCCGCGCAGCGGGAAGGTGAGGGCATTGAGGTGCTGCAAGCTCATGACGGCGAGCCTTTCCGCGCCACCGGCAGGGCGGCCCAGAGCGGTTGCAGCAGGCGCTGCACCCAATGGGCGAAGGCGCTGTTGGCGGCGTGTTCGGGCGGGCCGGCGAGGGCGGTGAAATCGGCAAAGGCGCGACGAAGGTAGGGGCTGCGGTCGCGCTCGGCGCCTTCGCGTTCGTTTTCGTAGGCGCTGCGGGCGTCGCTCCAGGCGCGGGCGGGGTCCAGCGGGTCGCGCCCCAGGGCGCGCAACCACGCAGTGCCGCAGCGGGCGGCGAACGGCAATGGCTCGCACAGGCCAGCATCCCAGGCGTGCAGCAGGGTGTGCCAGTGGTCGCGGGCCTCGTCGGGTGGCAGCGGTGCGAGCGTGACGTGGCCCGCGTGGCTCATCACCGTGGTGGTGACCGGGCCGACCGCCAGTTGCGCCGCGAGGTGCTGCACCCAGTAGGGCACCATGCGGTCGAGCCGGTAGCGGCGTTGCGCGTCGGCCAGGGCGCTGGGTTCCAGCAACAGGCGCAGGCATGCGCCTTCGGCGTTGGTGCGCAGGTCGTTCAGGCTGTCCTGCACGGTCCAGTCGCGGCCGTCCACGGTCACGGTCAGCGCCACGTCCGCACGGTGGACTTCGGGCCATTGCGCGAGCAGCGCCGCGTAGCTGGCCATGAGTTCGGGGATGGGTTCGGCCAGGGCCGCGCGTTGGGCCATGCCCTGTCCACCGGTGGCCAGGTCGCCACGGGCTTGCAGGCGGTCCAGGTGCCGTTCCAGCGCCTGGGTCAGGTCTTCGCCGCGTTGCAAGGCCAGGTACTGGCCGTCCAGCAACTCGCGGTGCAGTTGCCAGCGTTGCAGGCCGTCGAGGTCGAACGGTTCGTGGTCTGGCAGCGTGTCGTCTTGCGCAATCCAGTGCACGCCCAGGCGGTGTTGAAAGAAGCTGCGCGCCGGGTCTTTCAGGAAGGTGGCGAGGTCGGCCAAGGCCAGCGGGCCGATGGGGAGCATGGGGGGCAGGGGTTCCGGCGCGCGGGTCACTGGCGTGGGCGATGAAGGTGATGCCTGCCGCCATTCGCGGGCATAGGTGAACAGGGGGGCGCCTGCTTCCAGGCCCGCAGGCGTGAAGTAGGCTGGGCTGAACGGTTGCAGCGGGTGGTGGGTGGTCAGTGCCTCGGGAACGGTGCCGTTGGCATCCTCGGGCGAAGCGGGTGCCAACCGCCAGCCCGCAGCCAGGTGGTCGCGCAACTGGCTCACCAGCACAGACGGGCTGCGCTCGCTGTTGTCGTGGATGCTGTGGCCCACCCACGAGATGTAGAGCCGTTCGCGGGCCGACAGCAGGGCTTCAAGCAGCATGTAGTGGTCGTCGCTGCGGCGCGAGCGGTCGCCCGGACGCGGCTGGCGCACCATCAGGTCAAAGTCCATGGGCACCTGCTGGCGCGGGTAGTCGCCGTCGTTCATGCCCAGCAGGCAAATGTGCCTGAACGGGATGGCGCGCATGGGCATGAGGGTGGCGAATGTGACCGCGCCGCCGAAAAAGCGTTGTCCGAAATGCGGCGTGTCCATGCCAGCCAGCCAGTGCTCGGCCACCACGGTCAGGGGCAAGGTTTCGGTCAGGCGGGCTTCGGTGCAGGCGGCTTGCCAGTCCTGCAACTGCTGCTCCAGCCGCAACAGGGTGCCGGTATCGCGGGCGGTTTGCACCGGGTCGCGCGGGTGCTGCGCGTCAAAGCAGTCGCTCAGCAACTGGCGAAGGCGTTGGCACCAGCCGTTGGCGTCGGTGGGTGTGGACAGGGCCTGCCGCGTGCGGTCCAGCGTGTCCAGCAGTTGCACCAGCGCCCCCAGGGCGGCGGCCTCCAGTCCGCCCAGATCGCCGAACGGTTCGATGTCCTGCCAGCTGTCGCCCTGGCCGGTGGCGTAGCCCAGCAACAGGCGCCGCAGACCGAACAGCCAGGTGTGGGGGGCGGCTTCCTGTGGTTCGGCGGGCAGGCCGGCCTGTTGCCGGTGAGCGCTGTGCAGGCCCCAGCGGATGTTGGCACCCCGTATCCAGCGTTCCACCGCTGGTCGGTCGTCGGGCTGGAAGCCGAAGCGGCGGGCCAGGGCGGGCACGTCCAGCAAGTCCAGCAAGTCGCTGGCGCTCAGGCGCGAGCCGGGCAGTTGCACCAGCGTTTGCACCGCGTGCAGCAGTGGGTCGGCGCTGCGGCGCGATTGGTCGCTGATGCTGAACGGGATGAAGCGAGGATCGCTGCCGGGCAGGTGGCCGAACACCGCTTCCACGTGCGGGGCGTAGGTGGCGATGTCGGGCACCATCACCATCACATCGCGCGGATGCAGCGTGGGGTCGGCTTCGAAGGTGGCCAGCAGTTGGTCGTGCAGCACTTCCACCTCGCGCTGCGGGCCGTGGGCGACGTGAAAGCGCACCGAGCGGTCGCTGTTCGCATTGACGGCGGGCCAGAGTGCCCGCGTTTCGGCCAGGGGGCGCAGTTCCAGGATGTCCTGCTGCAACTGTTGCAGCAGGTGGCTGCCCTCGGGTGGGGTGAACACGTCGGTGGATCGGCCGATGGCCTGGAAGCGTTGACGGTAGTGTTCGAGCCGGGCCGGGTCGTCGTGCAGGTTGAGCAGGCCGATGAAGTCCCGCCCCTGCCGCCCCCAGGCCGCCAGCAGCGGGTGGGCGTGCAGGTGCAGGCTGTCCGGGTCCAGCACGGCAGGCGCGCCGCTGCGACGGGTGTGCCGGGGCGGGTGGCGCAAGGCGGCGCGCAGCACCGCATGTTCGGGCACGATGTCCGACCAGTCGTGCCGGCACGGGTTGAGCACGCACAGCAGCACCTGGCACCAGCGCCCCAGCACGGCCAGCACCTCCAGGGTCTGCTGCGGCAGGCTGGAGATGCCAAACACGATGATGCGTGGTGGCAAGCCCGCTGGGCGCCCCTGATGGCCTTCACCGGCCTGGGCTGCCTGCGCCAGAAAAGCGCTGTGCACCGCCGCGCGACCCTGGCGGCTGCTCAGGGGCAGAGCGGTGTCGTCCTGGGCCACGTCGTCCAGCAGACGGCGCCACAGCAGCCCTTGCCAACGGTCCTCGGCGGACAGGGTGCTCCAGTCAGCGCGCGCCCAGGCTTCCAGCCAGTCGGCGCGGTAGACCTGGTACTGGTCGAACAGGTCGGCCAGTTGCTCCGCCAGCTGCCGGCGCTTGCGGCCGTCGGCGTCGTGTGTCAGGTAGTGTTGCAAGGGAGCATGGTCAGCGTCTGCCGGCAGTTCACCCAGCAGCCGAACCAGTCGCCATTGCAGGCGGTGCTTGTCCAGCGGCGACACCTCGGGCACCTGGGCCGGCCCCAGCACGGCCCGGTACGCCTGCCACAGAAACTGCGATGGCAGGAAAAAACGCAACCCCGCCGCAATGCCCGCGCCGCCCCGCTGCGCCGGTTCCGCCAGCGAGAGCTTGAGCCACTGGGCAATGCCGTTGCTTTGCACCAGCAGGGTTTCGTTCACCAGCGGCGGCAAGGGGTAGCGCTGCGTCCATTGCAGCACCAGGTCGCGCAAGGTTTCGGCCTGGTTGCCGTGCACCACCATGAAGCCTGGTGGCAGGGGCTCGGGCGACGCCATCTCCCTGTGCAAAGTGTCCATTCGGCCGATGGTAACCCGTCTGCTGGCCCGCCTTGTCGCACAATGCGGGCCCATGAGCAAGGCATTCACCAAGGAAACCGACCACGACGATGACGACGACCTGCCGGGTGGCCCCGCGCTGCCGGCCGGTGGCAAAAACTACATCACCCCAGCTGGCCACGCGCGCCTGCGGGCCGAGTTGCTGCACCTGCTGGACGTGGAGCGGCCCAAGGTGGTGGAAATCGTCCATTGGGCCGCCAGCAACGGCGACCGGTCGGAAAACGGCGACTACCTGTACGGCAAGAAGCGCCTGCGCGAAATCGACCGGCGCATCCGGTTCTTGACCAAGCGCCTGGACATCGCGGTGGTGGTGGATGCCTCGGTGCACCAGGGCTCGGACCAGGTGTTTTTTGGCGCCACGGTGACTTACGCGCGGGAGGACGGGACTGAAGTGACCGTGACCATCATGGGCATTGACGAGGCCGACAGCGCTCAAGGGCAGATCAGTTGGGTGGCCCCGGTGGCGCACGCGCTGCTGAAGGCGCGGGTGGGCGACGAAGTGCGGCTGCGCACGCCCGCCGGCTGGGAAAACCTGGAGGTGCTGGCCGTCGCCTACCCTTCAGCCCCTGCGGCTGGCGGTTGAGTTGCATGGGCGTCAGGCTGGACGCCCGACGCGTTCAAACCGGCGCGCGCGGCGGGCGCACCCGCTGTGCCCGCACCACCGACGGGGTGCGTTTGAGCTGGCGCAGCACCTGGGCCAGGTGCACCCGGTCGCGCACGGCAATGGTGAAGCGCAAATCGGTCGCGCTTTGGGCGCCGTCGTCACCCATGTGGATGTGCGTGATGTCCGCCTCGGCGCCGGCCAGCGCAGCGGCCACCTTGGCCAACACGCCCTTGCCGTTGACCACCGTCACCATCACGGTGGATTCAAAGAAGCGGGTCGGCTCCTCGGCCCACTCCACGTCCAGGAAACGCTCGCTGTCGCGGTGCAGCAGCTTGCGGCCCACCGGGCAGTCGTCGGTGTGCACCACCAAGCCTTCTCCACGGCCCAGGTAACCCACAATG
>JACCDS010463105.1_pt1 | contig 10799 bp, 7 predicted proteins | sample 7446441 | NCBI WGS metagenome assembly JACCDS01 (sample SAMN15323445, study PRJNA562643) | freshwater metagenome | isolation source: river surface water | place: USA:Blue River Watershed | collected 2017-08-17 | reverse complement strand
GCCGTGTCACCCAACCCCCGTGCTGCGTCCCAAGCAGTCGGCACACGGCCTTCACCACCACGCCAACCACCGCCATCGGTGATGTAGCCCGCTTCAAAAATACTGTCGCCATTAAATGCAAACTCGGTGCCGGGATAAGGGCGCGCACGACGGTTCTCACTGACTGTGCCATCGTCATTCTCCTCACCGTAGCCACCTTGATACTTAACGGCATTTTCTTTCCAGCTCAAGCGGGCATCTGAGCGCAAGAACTCAGCGGTAGCTTGTAAGGTGTCATCCGGGCTCGCCCACTGCAGCGAAGCACCAAACCCACGGCGGATACGCTCATCTTCTTTGGTGAAGAAGTTGGAGCCGTTGGTCATCCACACCTGGCCATCACTCATAGCCGCGCTAGCTGGAGCCCCCAAGGTATCGGCCCGATACTTCACAAAAGCATCACTCTGGATACCATGTGAGGTACCAACCAGCTCGGAATATGAGGCATTGATGAGGAAGCCGAACTCACCGACAGTATCAGTATCCCAACGATTACTGTAGAGGCCTGAGACAGTCGGGGAGCTCTCTTCAGCCATATCACCGTAAGAGACATCACCGGTAAAGGCGATCATCTGGCCATCGCGATCAAAGGGTTTGCGGGTTCTCAAACTGACGGTACCACCAATACCACCCTCAATCATGTCGGCGGATTGGTTTTTATACAGGTCTACACCGCCCATCAATTCTGGTGGTACGTCCTGAAAGTTCAGACCGCGACCAGAGTTGGCAGTAAAAGAGTCACGACCGTTAAATTCGCTTCGGGTCGCGCTCATACCACGGATAACGGCACCACTACCCTCCACACCAAAGTGGTCAGGATCATCCGGTGCCTGAAAACGCTCAATAGACACACCCGGCATCCGCTGCATAGCTTCCAATACACTGCGGTCCGGTAGGGAGCCAATATCTTCTGCAGAAATAGCATCCACAAAGGTATTCGCATTACGCTTGATGTCTTGGGCGTTCTCAAGATTTTGGCGTACGCCACTAACTACAACTTCCTCTACTGACTGATCTTGTTCAGACGTATTCTGCGCAAAAGAAGGTGAGCTTATTGCCATGACGCACATGGCGAGTATCGATTTCTTGAAGGTGATAGTTTTCTTGGCGTTGTCTGGATAGACCATAGCGCTTTACCCCGTTGTTATTATGTGACGTTGTTATTATCTACACAGCATCGATTGGCGATGCTTCGCATATGTAATGCCTTGCATCGCCGCTCAACGCTCACTATTTGTTTTTGTTACGACCTTGCACAGATTACTCGACGGTAAATCTGCGGAGCAGAATTGGATCTGCGGATGCCTCCCGGGTGGTCAAGCCCGCGCCTTGAAGCTTAATACCTACGCGCAGAGCAGACGGCTCGGTGGGAACATCCTCCATAACACGCTCGAACCGGTACCAACCGTTACCCAGGTCTTCCCCGTCGCTTAGAGCAATGTTGCTGCCCCAGTTACCGGTGTAACTACCGCCGTTCTGCTGGATGTAAATCTGTACCGCCATACCCGGGTTTGCAGTGAGGTAGTAGTCGCTGAGGTACAGCTCCACACCCACGGTTGCACCCTCCAAGTCTGGCAATTCACCGTCAGCAGCCAGATACATGATGGTGCGTTCGTTGCTGTCAGTTGCCTGCCAATTTGGAGCAATACTCAAAGCACCACTTTCGCTGTCATACGATAAATCAGGAGCACCCGCCAACCCCTGCCAGTTGTCATTACCCCAAGCACCCGAATCAACCGACGCTTGAGAAGGGATAATTGCGAAAGGCCCGGTATCGCTCGAAGAAACGATATTGATCTGCATACTATTGATAGTCAGGCGACCTGCTGGTTGGTTTTTAACCTGCAGACCAACACGGATGTTCTGCCCCTCTTCTGCCACGAACGCATCATTGTCTGTAGCACAATTAACTGATTGGGGAACACCGGGAGTCAGGGAGCCATTGCCCACATAACAGCCAAATTCACCACTATAACTGCCGAAATTCAACTGGATTATTGGCTGAACATCCGCTCCCGAGTCTTTGAACGCTTGATCCACAGTAAAGGTCATATCAAAGCTACGACCAACCAAATCAACTGGACCTTCAAGTAGATAAACCAGTTTTTGATCGCCAGCGGTAGGCTCGAAGTAAACACCGGTATCATCGCGCTGTACTGTAACCGCAGGGGTAGCATCCATTACGGTCCAGGCTGGATCATCCTTATCGACGATTAGCGGACCGGTACCAGACGCTGGCGTCAGAGTGACGTTGTCTAACCACAATGGTCCGCCAACCTCTGGCGCCTTACCGTTAGCCACCAAGCGCACACCAATCTCATTAATGTTGCGCAGGGTGAAGCCATCGTCATGCCAGGCGAAGGTGCCGTAATCGATTGCCTCAACATCACCCACCATGACGGTTTCGCCAGTGCCAGCTGCCATTTCCCACATTTCAAGGCGGTTCCAACCCGCCTTGGGGCGGATGCCCAGGCTGACGCCCTTGAGACCTTGTGCGTTACCCAGTACAAGATGAATTCTCATCTTACCGTCAGTGGCATATGCAGCAGGGACAAAGACCCAGATTCGGGCAGCAGAAGTCTCCATGTCGCTGATTTCACCCACAGCTCCAACAATGTCCAGTTGGTCGGCATCGCTAGCCCACTGCGGATTCGCCACCAGCACTTGCTCACCAGCATTCCAGCTTAGAGCGGCAGTGGCATTACAGGCATCTACGCAACGACTGGTCCAATCATAAGTGTCAGCTTCTTCGTTAAACGAGATAAAGGAAAAAATTCGCGGCTCACCTGGCTCAGGCTCGGGCTCGCCACCATCTCCACCGCCATCTCCTCCACCATCAACAGGCGGTGGCGCTTGTTTCGGCCCCAAATCATTACTCCCGCCACCACAGGCAGAGAGCACGAAGATTGTGCAGAACACGATGAGTAGTTTTTGAAACATATTGAGACCCTCTATTATTCTAGTCTTGGATTTAATTATTCTAAGCGCAAGCTGACTGAATCCGGCTGGCTTTCCACTGTCTTTATTTATTGTCGCCCCTTAACAATCTGCCGATTTTGAAGCCGTAATGCACATTGCCAATGCGGATTTTTTGAATCGCACTTTTTACTGATACGTGGTCTTTTGACTTTTATGGAAAATCATAGCTAATCCCTTTTTTTAAATTTATATAATGGTTTTTTGAGACTTTTATAGCTTTGGAACGACAACAAGAACGCACTATTTGGCAATCAATCTCGATTAAACCTATGAGTTATTTTGCATACCTGTAGACAACTATGCCAAAGCCGTCACATCGTATGTCGATGCTGATTATGATGTCAATCGGACTATAAGTAACTTTTGACGACACCGGTGCGAGAAAAAGAAAAACTCTTCCAATTACTATTAAAGAAGTGGTCAGTCACGCAGCTAAATTTTTATATAAGAAAATAATGTTTATAAACAAAATTTTCGCTTTTATTTATACCGCTCTTACGAAGAATGAAGGTGGGCCTTAATGTGTTAATAACAGGGGGTATTGCACAAACAAAAAATCCGATATAGCAAAAGCTGATATCGGATTTTTTGTTACCCAAAGGAAAGCGCGTTTAGGAAAACAACATCACACCTGAAAAGGGTGACGCAAAACAATAGTTTCAATACGGTCAGGGCCGGTGGAAATAATGTCGATTGGCGCTTTAATCAAAACTTCCAGACGACTGATATAGGCGCGCGCATTGGCAGGTAACTGCTCCAGAGTTTGCGCACCCACGGTCGACTCACTCCAGCCGGGCATTTCTTCATAAATAGGCTGCAATCCCGCCCAACCCTCAGCATCGTAAGGCATACCGACAATCGGGTTACCCTTGGCATCCTGATAGCCGATACAGATTTTCACGGTTTCCAAGCCATCCAACACATCGAGCTTGGTCAGGCAAATACCGGTCACACTGTTAATGCGATTGGCATGGCGTACCGCAACGGCGTCAAACCAGCCACAGCGACGCTTACGCCCAGTGGTAGCACCAAATTCGTGGCCTTTTTTACCCAAGTATTCGCCCACTTCACAGCCCAACTCCGTCGGGAAGGGGCCGGAGCCGACACGGGTGGTATAGGCTTTGGTAATGCCGAGCACATAATCAAGATACAAAGGACCAAAACCTGAACCGGTGGCAGTGCCACCAGCCGTGGTATTGGAGGAGGTTACAAAAGGATAGGTACCGTGATCGATATCCAACAGCGACCCCTGCGCACCTTCAAACAGAATACTTTGGCCATCTTCGCGCGCAGCGTGCAGCAATTCAGTCACATCAGCCATCATTGGCATCAATTGCGCTGCCCAGGCTTTACAGTCAGCCAGCACTTTATCGAAATCAACAGCATCCACTTTGTAGTATTGCGTCAGGGCAAAGTTGTGGTACTCAAGAATCGCTTTGAGCTTGATGGCAAAACTATCCATATCCACCAGGTCGCCCAAACGCAAACCGCGACGTGCAACCTTGTCTTCATAAGCAGGGCCAATGCCGCGACCGGTGGTGCCAATTTTGGCATCGCCACGGGCAAGCTCACGCGCCTGATCCAGCGCCACATGGTATTGCAGGATCAAGGGGCAAGCGGGTGACAAACGCAAACGGCTACGTACAGGTACACCTGTCGCTTCCAATTCGGTAATTTCTTTTAGCAGGGCTTCGGGCGACAACACTACGCCATTGCCGATCAAGCAGGTTACGCCATCGCGCAAAATGCCGGAGGGGATCAGGTGCAACACGGTTTTTTTACCGTCAATCACCAGTGTATGACCCGCATTGTGACCACCTTGAAAGCGTGTCACCAGGGAGACCTGATCGGTCAACAAATCCACGATCTTGCCCTTGCCTTCATCACCCCACTGGGTGCCCAATACCACGACGTTCTTGCCCATGACTGGTTTAACTCTCTGTGCTAGATAAAAAAGAAAACTGACCGATTAGCGCGCTACCACCTGGTAGCTGCCATTCTGTAACAGCAGTTGACGATCACAACCCAGCTCCGCCAGATCGGCCTCGCCATTTACCGCCACAACTCGCTCACCTTGCTGGCGCAATGCTTGTACGGCTTGCCACTGTGCGGGATCGGTACTTTCAACCACCGCAATGGCGGCCACCTGCCCTTTGTGCAACAAACCTAATTTACTGATGGCGGTGATATCCACCGCAAAACCGGTTGCTGGACGCGCGCGCCCAAAGACTTCACCAATATGATCGTAGCGACCACCGCTGGCGATGGGATTGCCATAACCAGGTGCAAACGCCGCAAACACCAGACCAGTCAAATAGTGATAACCACGCAATTCGCCCAAGTCGAAATACAATTCGGCATTGGGGTAGCGTCGCTCAATTACCTGTGCCACCTGATCAAGCTGATCGACCGCCACTTGTGCCGCCGGTAAAGAGGCAAACAATTCACGCGCACTGCGCAATACTGTTTTACCGCCGGCAAGGCTAGGCAGCGCCAGAAACCAGGCGGCAGTCGCCGAATCACTGATATTGGCATCAACCCAAGCGCGAATTTCCGTGGTGGCTTTGCGCTGCAACAATTCAAAGAAGGCATCTTCCTGCACTTTGCTCAGGCCGGCAGCAGCAGCAATAGCGCGATAGATCCCCACGTGCCCAAGGTCGATATGCTGGCGCGGCAACCCGGCCAGAGCCAGGGACTCCAACAGTAGCGACACCACTTCAATATCCGCCGCAATAGTTGGCTCGCCATAAAACTCAAGACCCGCCTGGATAGGCGTGCGGGTAGCCAGTGGATTCTTCGGGCGGGTATGCACTACATGACCGGCATAACACAAACGATTGGCGCCCGTGCGTTTAAAACTGTGGGCATCCATACGTGCGGTTTGCGGGGTGATATCAGCACGAATACCCAAGGTGCGACCACTTAGCTGATCAGTGACCTTAAAGGTCAGCAGGTCAACATCGCGGCCCAATCCAATTAATAAGGAATCGGTGTATTCCAGCAACGGTGGAATCACCATGTCGTAGCCCCAAGTGCTGTATAAATCCAGCAAACGGCGGCGCAAACTATCTATAGCTTTGGCTTCGGCGGGCAGGATTTCTTCCACTCCGTCCGGTAACAGCCAGCGATCAGCGTAGGTCATAAGCGACTCTGGTAGAGAAACAAAACCGGATAAGTCCGGTACGCACGCATAAAAAAACCGAGCGATCGGCTCGGTTGCGGCATTTTAACACTGTTTGGTGAGGGATTTGTAGGTCAATTACAATTAGATCATCCCACCCCAAAAAGAATCGCCCGCAGTGCGGGCGATTTCAACTTACTTCTTGCCTTGCGGGTCTTTCAGGTAGCGGAAGAAATCGCTTTTGGGGTCAACCACCATCAGGTCATCTTTGCTATTAAAACTCTGGCGATAGGCATTGAGGCTGCGTACAAAGCTATAGAACTCGGGATCTTTGTTATAGGCTTCCGCAAAAATCGCCGCCGCCGTTGCATCGCCTTCACCGCGAATACGCTCAGCATCACGGTACGCATTGGCTTCCAGCACTGACACTTGCTTATCCGCATCGGCACCGATCACTTCAGCTTGCTCTTTACCTTGCGAACGGTATTCGCGCGCTTCTTTTTCACGATCCGCCGCCATACGGGCAAATACTGACTGGCTTGCCTCTGCCGGGAAGTCGATGCGCTTCACGCGAATGTCTTTCACTTCAATACCCAACAGCTTCACCGCATCCAGATTAATACTGGCAGTGATTTCACTCATCAACTCATCGCGCTTGCCTGATACCACATCATGCAGGGTACGGCGACCAAACTGGTTACGCAGACCATCCGCAACACGCTGCGCCAAACGGTTTTCCGCCGTCAGCTCATCGCCTCCTGTCGCCTTGTAGTAAACCTCAACATCTTTCACTTGCCACTTGATGTAGGAGTCCACCATCAAACGCTTGTTCTCAACGGTAAAGAAGCTTTCGGTAGCCATGTCTGCGGTCAACAAACGACCGTCAAACTTGCGCACTTTTTCTGCGAAGGGTAGTTTGAAATGCAAGCCCGGCGGTACATCGGCTTTCACCAAACGACCAAATTGCAATACCACGGCACGCTGGTATTCGGTAACTACATAAGCAGAGTTGGCAAAAATAATCAGGCCAACCAGCAATACAACGATGGAAAAGAGACCTTTACTAGACATTAGCGCATCTCCCGACGAACAAGGGGCGTGGTCGGCTCAACGGGCTGTACCGTCCGACTATTAAAATTTTCTGTTTGCACTTTTGGCTCAGCAGCCGGCTGGCGGTTACCCATGCGATCCAGCGGCAAATACAACATATTATTGCCGCCTGCCACATCCACCATCACTTTGGAGGAGCGAGTCATCACACTTTCCATAGTCTCCAAATAAAGACGCTGGCGAGTCACTTCCGGTGCGCGCTTGTACTCGGTCAACAAGCTTTCAAAACGATCCGATTCACCTTCAGCACGTGCAACTACTTCCGCCTTGTAGGCTTCCGCTTCCTCGATCATCCGCTGGGCGCGACCACGCGCTTCGGGAATGATGCCATTGGCATAGGCCTGAGCCTGATTCTTGAAACGCGCTTCGTCTTCTTTCGCACGGATCACATCATCAAATGCCGAACGCACTTCTTCTGGCGGACGGGCATCCTGGATATTTACAGTGTTCACCTGAATCCCGGCGCCATAAGCATCGAGGTAAGATTGCAAACGCTGTTTGACTTCCACTGCAATCGCCTGACGACCTTCTGACAGCACCTGATTCAATTCGCTGGAGCCGATCACGTGGCGCACCGCCGAGTCGGTCGCATGGCGCAAACTGGTTTCCGGATCGCGCACATTAAGTACAAACGCTCTCACATCAGAGACGTTGTACTGTACTGAAATCGGCAACTCTACGATGCTTTCGTCTTCTGTCAGCATCAACCCGCGCGAGGGGTACTGGCGCTCACCGGTGACATTCACTTTAATTACATCGGTAATAAGAGGAGCATTCCAATTCAGACCTTCGGTTTTAATTTCCGAGAAGGCGCCAAATTTAAGGACAACTGCGCGCTCTTTGGCATCGACCTGATAGACACCGGAGCCGATATAAATAAGCAAGGCAACTACAGCAAAAATACCAAACAGCGGCTTCATATTGGCATTACCGGTAGAGCGACCACCTGAGCCTCCGCCACCAAACATACCATTGAGCTTGTCCTGCAATTTTTTAAATGCCTCATCCAGATCGGGCGGGCCGTCATTGCTATTTTTATTGCCGCGACCACTCCAAGGGTCTTTGTCTTTTCCCGGTTCGTTCCAGGCCATAATGTTTCTCCACATAGAAAGTAAAACGGTTTGGGACTTAACGCACTACTCCTGAGCGACCGGATTATCCGGCAGTATTCCCGACTCATCCCACAACAGACTCTCAAAGGCGACAGCTTCAGCACTGAGAATCCGCAATAAATCATCTTTCGGCACCCGCACTTGCAACAGACTGGCACCATCATCACGGTAATTTTCACTCACCACGGCCTGCTGCGCATAGAGCATTGCACGCAAACGGCCTTGATTTGGCGCTACCACCAGGCAGCCATGAATGACCTCTTTGCCCAACACTTCGGAGATGGCTTGGCTTAGCAGCTCACAGCCTTCACCCGTCTGCGCCGAGAGCCAAACCGCAACAGGCTTACCGGCTTCATCACGATCAATATGTGGCCCGGTGTCCGCCAACAGATCAACTTTGTTATAGACACGCAGCTGCGGTAAATCTGCCGCGCCTATCTCCTCCAGCACCAACTCGACTTGCTCAATATTACGCAAGCGCTCTTCGGCCGCTGAATCTATCACATGCAAGAGTAAAGTTGAGTTACTTGCCTCTTCAAGTGTCGCTTTAAATGCTTCAACCAGTCGATGAGGCAGGTGGCTGATGAATCCTACCGTATCTGCCAGCACCACGGCGCCGATATCAGATAATTCGATCCGGCGCATGGTTGGATCAAGGGTGGCAAACAATTTATTTTCGGCGTAAACATCGGCGCCGGTAATACGATTGAACAGTGTGGATTTCCCGGCGTTGGTGTAACCCACTAATGACACCGTGGGTATCGCCGCGCGCTGGCGTGAACGACGCCCCTGCTCGCGCTGCGAACGCACTTTTTCCAGGCGCTGTTCAATTTGTACGATGCGATTGCGCAGTAAGCGGCGGTCCGTTTCCAACTGGGTTTCGCCGGGGCCACGTAAACCGATACCGCCCTTTTGGCGCTCAAGGTGCGTCCAGCCACGAATCAATCGCGTGGCACTGTGGCGCAGTTGCGCCAGCTCAACCTGCAACTTACCTTCAAAGGTGCGTGCACGCTGGGCAAAGATATCCAGAATTAAACCGGTGCGATCAAGAACCCGACACTGTAGCTCGCGCTCCAGGTTGCGTTCCTGACTCGGTGTTAAGGTGTGATTGAAGATAACCAGTTCGGCGCCATTATCGGCAACCAACTGTTGCAGCTCCTGCAATTTGCCGGTGCTGATCAGAAATTTGGCGGTGGGAACAACTCGCGATCCGGTTAAAAAAGCCACAGGGTCACCCCCGGCAGATAAAACCAACTCTTCGAATTCACGCGGGTCTTCGGCGTCTTGGCCGTGAGACAAATTCAGGTGAACCAGCACTGCCAGTTCACCTGATTCGGGACGATCAAAAAACAATTAGCGACCTCGAGTCAGTATCAATGTTTTGATAAATTACTCGGCTTGCTCGTCTTCTTCGCCTTCAATGCCACCCGCTTCGTTCAGCAGCGGAACACGGACAGCACGAGATGGTACAACAGTGGAGATGGCGTGTTTGTAAACCATTTGGCTTACGGTATTTTTCAACAGCACCACAAACTGATCAAATGACTCAACCTGGCCTTGAAGCTTAATGCCATTTACTAAATAAATGGACACTGGCACACGTTCTTTGCGCAGAACGTTCAGGTAAGGGTCTTGTAAACTATGCCCTTTTGACATGTTTATTCTCCTCGGGACAATAAAAAAAGAAAGACTGGAAAATTACCCACCCATTACACCTAAAAATTACGGTTATCTCCTGATACATCTAATAAGGAGAGAGTGGAAGAAAGCATGAAAATCTGTCTAGGGTTCTCACTAGGGCATTATATGGCTGCGCGACCTATAAAATTCAAGGCGCAATGCACAATTTCTTCCTTCGTGAGTGAAATTCCCTGATCTGTCTCCGTGCATATCCAGTGTAGTTCACTATTTGGGCTTGTCGACCAACCGCGCAACCAAGTGAATTGTCGCTTGGCTAATTGCCGTGTGGCGATAATTCCACGCTCGCGCATTTCGTTGTAATCAATTTGCCCTGCAAGATAATCCCACACCTGGCGATAACCCACCGCGCGAATCGCCGGTAAGTCGGGCTGCAAATCGCCGCGCGCATAAAGTGCACGCACTTCATCCACCAATCCACTGACCAACATTTTTTCGAATCGTTCAGCAATACGGTGATGCAAGGTCGCGCGATCACGCGGCGCGATAGCAAGCTGGCAAACCTCGAAGCGCTCACAAAATGCATTGGTATCAGGCTGCGCATGTTGTATTTGACGCAACTGCGCCATGGTTTTACCACTCACGCGATACACTTCCAGCGCACGACTGAGCCGCTGGGAATGATTGGGATGAATCCCGGCGGCCGTTTCCGGGTCCACTTGTGCGAGCTGTGCATGAATATGCGGCCAGCCATACTCAGCGGCCTCGCGTTCAATTTGCGCGCGCACATTTGCATCGGCGGC
>JACCDS011878893.1_pt1 | contig 10801 bp, 10 predicted proteins | sample 7446441 | NCBI WGS metagenome assembly JACCDS01 (sample SAMN15323445, study PRJNA562643) | freshwater metagenome | isolation source: river surface water | place: USA:Blue River Watershed | collected 2017-08-17 | reverse complement strand
GACGGTCTCTTCGCGCAGCGGATATTCGATCGATTCAAGCCGGGTGAGGTGGAGCATGTCCTCGACCAGGTTTTCCATCCGCTTGCCCTGCTCGGCCATCAGCTTGAGGTGCTGCGTGCGCGTGGCGGGATCGAGATCGGGCTCGGCCAGAGCAATCTCGAGGAAGCCATTGATCACGGTGAGCGGCGTACGTAGCTCGTGCGATGCGTTCGCGATGAAGTCGCGCCGCATCTGATCGAGCTGCTCGAAGCGGGTCGCGTCGTGCGACACCAGAATCTGCCGACGGTTTTCGAAAGGAATCAGCTGCACGATCAGCTTGCGGTCGACGGTGGACAGCGTCAGCGGCTCGTCATATTTGCCGAGGATGATGTAGTCGATGAATTCGGGGCTGCGGATCAGGTTGGTCACGCGCATGCCCTTGTCGGTGGCTAGCGACAGACCGAAATGCTGTTCGGCAGCCGGATTGCACCATTCGAGGAACAACACGTCATCCATGATCACCACGCCGTCCGGCAACTGGCTCATCGCCTGCCGGAAGCGCGACAGCCATTCGGCCAGCTCGCTACGGTTGCGCTGCTCGTCGCGGCGCAGCCTGTACAGCTTGGCGAAGATCTCGGTCCACGAACCCCAGCCATCGCCGAGCCGAACGTCGTCCGGATGATCGAGCCATTGGGACAGCTGGAACATGTAGCCCAGCTGCATCAGTACCATCACCGTCAGCACCACGAGCGCCAGCGCGAGACCGGCCGTCGGGTTCCACACATACCAGCCTGCCAGGCCAGCGGCCGCGACCAGCGCAAGCCGGACGGCAACGGGAATCCAGAATAGCGCAGTCGGGCTCATCGCGACGTGAGGAAAGATCCGGAAGTTCAGAGAGAAGGCCGGCACGATGCCGGCCACCACATTGTAAGCGAGGTGACTACTTTGCCGACAGCATATAGCCTACGCCGCGCACCGTCTGCACCAGATGATCCGCCTTTCCCAGTGCCTTGCGCAGCCTCAAGACATGCACATCGACGGTACGCTCTTCAAGCACCGCATGATCGCCCCAGACCTTGTCGAGCAACTGGCCACGCGTGAAGACCCGCTCCGGATGAGCGATCATGAAACGCAGTAGCTTGAACTCGGCGTGGCCGATCTCAATGGGCTGGCTGTCCACACTGACACGGCAGCTGACCGGATCCACCGTCAGCGGCCCGACCGACATCAGCAATTCCGAATGCTCGGGCGCCTTGCGTCGAATCAGCGCCTTGATGCGCGCGTTCAGCTCGCGCGGCGAGAACGGCTTGGTCATATAGTCGTCGGCGCCCTGCTCAAGACCGGTGACCTTGTCCTCTTCCATGCCCTTGGCGGTCAACATGATTACCGGCAGCGCGCTGAAAGTACGGTCGCCGCGTATACGCGCCAGCAAGCGTATGCCGGACTGATCCGGCAGCATCCAGTCAAGCAGCACCAGTTGCGGACGCTTGTGCTGCAAATAAGCCCAGGCGCCGGCGGTGTCATTGACCGCGTCCACTGCCCAGCCGGCACCCTTCAAGGCGAAGGTGGCCAGCTCGACGATCGCCGGTTCGTCCTCAACGAGCAGAATCGTCGGTTGTTCCATCGCCATACCACTTCCTTTCCGGGTCAGGCCGCGCCTTGCTGGGCCGCGTAATCCGTATGGCGGATGTCCCTGCCCTCGACGATGTAGACCACATACTCGGCGATGTTCTTCGCATGATCGCCGACGCGCTCGATCGCCTTGGCGACCCATAGCGTGTCGAGCGACAGCGAGATTGTGCGCGGATCTTCCATCATGAAGGTGATCAGGTTACGCATGACGATGCGGAACTCGTTGTCGACCTTCTCATCTTCGACGATCAGACGCATCGCCTGTTTCTCGTCGAGTCGGGCGAAAGCATCGAGCGCGCCGTGCAACAGGCGGCCGGCCGTGTCGGCCATCACGCGTACCAGGTCTTCATAGGCAATCAGCGTGACGCCGCGCTGCTGGATCGCACTGGCGGCGCGAGCGATCTTGGTCGCCTCGTCGCCAACGCGCTCGAGGTCGGTAATAACCTTGATCGTCGCCATCACGGTGCGCAGATCGTTCGCGGCCGGTTGCCGCTTGACGATCAGGTGGCTGCAGACATCGTCGAGAGCGACCTCCATCTGGTTCACTTCGACATCGGCGGCGATGATGCGCGCGGCTTCCTTCGCGTCCAGGGTACGGAAGCAGGCCATCGCATCGTAGAACTGCTTCTCGACCAGGCCACCCATTTGCAATACGCGCGAGCGTATCGCTTCGAGGTCCTGTTCGTACTGGCGTGACGAATGTTCTGTCGGCATGGCTTTCTCCTTCGCTTCAGCCGAAGCGGCCGGTAATGTAATCCTGCGTTTCCTTCTTCGCAGGGTTGAGGAAGATCTTGTCGGTTTCGCCGAACTCGACCATTTCGCCCAGATACATGTAGGCGGTGTAGTCAGAACAGCGTGCCGCCTGCTGCATGTTGTGCGTGACAATCGCGATCGTGTAATCGTCTTTCAGCTCGCTGATCAGCTCCTCGATCTTCACCGTCGAGATTGGATCGAGTGCCGAAGTCGGCTCGTCTAGCAGCAGCACGTCGGGCTTCACCGCCACGCCGCGCGCGATACACAGCCGCTGCTGCTGGCCGCCGGACAGCGAAAGACCGCTCTTGTGAAGCTTGTCCTTCACCTCAGTCCACAGCGCCGCCTTGTTCAGCGCCCATTCGACGCGCTCGTCCATCTCGCCCTTGGGCAGGTTTTCATACAGGCGCACGCCAAAGGCAATGTTCTCGTAAATCGACATCGGGAATGGCGTCGGCTTCTGGAATACCATGCCGACCTTGGCACGCAGCACGTTGACGTCGACATTCTTGTCGAGGATGTTACGGCCGTGGTAAATGATCTGGCCTTCCGCGCGCTGTCCCGGATACAGGTCATACATGCGGTTAAAGGTACGCAGCAAGGTCGACTTGCCGCAGCCCGACGGCCCGATGAATGCGGTCACCTTCTTTTCGGCGATGTCGAGATTGATGTTCTTCAGGCCCTGGAAGGCGCCATAGTAGAAATTCAGCTGCCGGACCTGCATCACGGCCGGGACAGCAGCAGCCGACGCAGGCGTGCTGGCAGGCAGATCGATCAGGGTTGCGGTGTTCATGTTCTTTCCTCTCAATGGGTCTTGCCGGAGCGAACCAGCACACGCGACAGAATGTTCAGTCCGAGGACGCTGGCCGTGATCAGCAGCGCACCACCCCAGGCCAGCTCCTTCCAGTTGTCATACGGGCTCATCGCAAACTGGAAAATGACCACGGGCAGGTTGGCCATGGGCCTGTTCATGTCGGCGCTGAAGAACTGATTGGACAGCGCGGTGAACAACAGGGGCGCAGTCTCGCCGGAGATGCGGGCAACCGCCAGCAGCACGCCCGTCATCACACCGGCCTTCACTGCGCGCAGCCGCACCATCGTCGCTACCTTCCAGCGCGGTGCGCCGAGGGCAAACGCGGCCTCGCGCAGGCTGCTCGGCACCAGTTGCAGCATGTTGTCGGTCGTGCGAACCACCACCGGGACGGCAATCAGTGCGATCGCAATGCTGCCGGCCCAGCCGGAAAAATGCTTCGCATTCGCGACCACCACGGCATAGACAAACAGACCGATCACGATCGACGGCGCCGACAGCATGATGTCGGTAACGAAACGCGTGAGCTGGGCGAATTTACTCTCCTGTCCATACTCGGCCAGGTAAATGCCGGCGAAAATGCCAACCGGTGTGCTGATCAGCGTCGCCGTGCCGACCATCAGCAGGCTACCGACGATCGCATTCAGTAATCCACCACCCTCGCTACCCGGCGCCGGCGTGTCCTTCGTGAACATCGCGATATCGATCGCGCCCAGACCGTTAATCAGCAGCACCGCCAGAATCCACAGCAGGAAGCTGATACCGAAGGCCATTGCCAGCACCGACAGGGTGATGCCGATGCGATGCCGGATCAACCGGTTACGATAGATCGCGTTATCGGACTTGAACGGATTGGCCTGCATTATTTGACTCCTTCATTTCTGGCCATGCGAACCAGCATCACCTTGGCGATCGCCAGCACAATGAAGGTGATCACAAACAGAATCAGACCCAGCGCAAACAGCGACGACATATGCAAGCCCGCTTCCGCCTCGGCAAATTCATTGGCCAGCGTGGACGCAATGCTGTTACCGGGCGCGAACAGTGACCAGGACAGCTTGTGCGCATTACCGATCACGAAAGTCACCGCCATCGTCTCGCCCAGCGCGCGGCCAAGGCCAAGCATCACGCCACCCACCACGCCGATGCGGGTATACGGCAGCACGATACGGCGCACGACTTCCCAGCGGGTGCAACCGAGTGCATACGCAGACTCTTTCAGCACGCCCGGGCAGGTCTCGAACACATCGCGCATCACCGACGCGATGAAAGGAATAATCATGACCGACAGAATCAGCCCGGCGGTCAGGATGCCGATACCCATCATCGGGCCATCGAACAGCAGACCGAGAACGGGAAGCTGCCCGAGCGTCGCCTGCAGCAGCGGTTGCACATGGTCGGCAAACAGCGGTGCAAAAACGAACAAACCCCACATGCCGTAAATGATGCTGGGCACGCCAGCCAGCAGTTCGACCGCGGTGCCGAGCGGGCGCTTCAACCAGGCCGGACAGATCTCGGTGAGGAACAGCGCAATACCGAAGCTGACCGGGAAGGCGATCAGCAAGGCAATCAGCGAAGAAATCACCGTACCGGCGATGGCGATCAGGGCGCCATATTCTTCATTCACCGGATCCCATTCGATCCTTGTCACGAAGCCGGGCCCGAAATGGGAGAGCGCTGGCCAGGCGCCGACGACCAGCGAGCCGATGATGCCCACCAGGATCAGCAGCACCAGCGCAGCGAACGCCAGTGTCAATTTGTGGAACAGGAAATCCTGCCATTTGGCAGCGCCTGCGTGATGGGCGGGAGCACTGGTCCGCGCGACGGCGGCCTCCGCGGCTTGCGCAATCGGTGCACTCATGTTGGTCAGGGCCTTGGGGTGCGTGTTGTAAGAGGTTTGCATGGCCGCGCTACTGTAGCGCCGCTGCATGACAAGATTGTTACAAGACTTCGGCCAACTTGGGAAGGGGCATCAAAATATTGAGGAAATGGCATGAATGAGCAGACCGATCGTGCCGCCGACCAGCGTGCCGTTGATGCGGATGAACTGCAAGTCGCGGCCAACGCGCGACTCGACCCGGTCGGCCACCGTGCGTGCATCCCAGCCTTCGATCACGCGAGTGACCAGCCCGACTATCGCAGCACGCCGGCGCACCAGCACCGCCACTACCTTTCGCCGCAGCCAGCGGTTAAGTGTATCGCGCAGGGCTGGCTCGGCAGCAAGCCGCCCTTCGAACTGCTTCAGCGCCGTTTCGATCTGCGCGGCAATCAGCCCGTGCTGCCCGTCGCCATTGGCTTGCAACAGCTGCGCCAGTACGGCTTCCCGACGACCGGCGATCAGATGCGCAGCCTCGTCTCGCAGCGCATGCTCGAACTGCAGGCGCGCAGTGCTGTCAGGCGCACGCATCTGCGCAAGCATCTCGGCGAGGCCATCCATGAGCCGCAGATACAACGCGTCGTTGACGCGGCGCGGCATCCAGCGCGGGCTTTTCTCGCTGACCTTCTGATAGATCTCGGCATGATGCTGAGCCTGCATTTTCTGAGCCCAGGCGACGATGTCATCGAACCATTGCTGGTGTTCCTGACGTTCGATCTGGCGGTGCAGCCAGTCACCCATCAGCGCGCCGCTATCCAGATGCCTGCCTGCCAGTGATGCGCCGCGTTTTCCCAGCCAGCCACGCAGGGTATCGTCGTGCAACGCCGCGCCCACGATCGCCGCAAAATCACAGGGCGCGAGTTGTTCGGCCAGCACGCGTCGTGTGAGGAAATTCTGTTGCAGGAATTCGGCCATGCCATCGGCCAGCCGGTCCTTGTTCGCGGCAATGATCGCGGTATGCGGAATCGGCAGTCCGAACGGCTGCCGGAATAGCGCCGTCACCGCGAACCAGTCGGCCAATCCGCCGACCAGTCCCGCCTCGGCGAAGGCACGAAGCCAGCCCCAGGAAGCGTTAGTGGTTTCCAGTAGCCGCGCCACGACGAACAGCCCCCCCATCGCAAATAACAAGGCGGTGGCCATCCGGCGCACGCGCAGCAGGGGCACTGGCATGGGGTTCATGCAGCTTGCCGGCCACGGGCCGCTGGGAAGTTCATCCAGGTTCGATCCGGGCCCGCCTTTGGAGTTCGGCAAGGCTCGGCGGACATGTGCGCCGAGATCACCGACTGATCGGCATCCTCAGACGGATTTCGTTGCGCGTGGCAGGAAGATGGCGCCAGTGAAGGCTAGCCGCGGAATACGAAATACACCGCGCCGAGCAGACATAACGCGGCCCACAGGTAGTCAAGTTTCAGCGGCTGGCCCATGTAAAACACGGCGAAAGGAATGAACACCGCCAGCGTGATCACTTCCTGCGCAATCTTCAGCTGGCCGAGCGTGAAATGCTGGAAGCCGATGCGGTTGCCCGGCACCTGCAACAGATACTCAAAGAAAGCAATGCCCCAGCTGACCAACACCGCAATCCACCACGGGCGGTCGGGGAGATGGCGCAGATGCGCATACCAGGCGAAGGTCATGAAGACGTTCGACAGCAGCAGCAGACCGATGAAAGAAAACGGGCTGGAAGTCGTCGGCAATGGCATGGCTTCAGGTATTGCGGCGCGGGTATCCGTCGGCGAGGATGCGCGTCCACACCTTTTCTTTCTGTGCTTCCGACATGAACACCCAGTCGGCGACCTCGGCCACCGTGCGGCCGCAGCCGCGGCACACATCGTCAAAAGTGGTCGAGCACACCGCGACGCAGGGCGTATCGGGGCGTTGTTGGCGTTCGTTCATGGGCTTGTGACGGGAGGTGCTGTATAAAAAATTGCGGCCGGGTCGTGGGGACACCCGGCCGCGAGGCAGTGAAACCAAGCTGATGTTTTTTCAGAACCTGCGGTCGAACCAGTCTCTCATACGATCTGCCGCGCCGGATCCAGCAGGCAGGCATCCGGGCTGGCGCCCATCTGCGCGGCTTCCTTGGCATTCCTGACCTGCATCAGCTCCGGCAAGGCGACGCCGTTCTTCACAGCGGTCATCTCAGCCAGAATCGAAATCGCGATCTCGGACGGCGTCTTGCTACCGATGAAGATGCCGATCGGGCCATGCAGCTTTTCCAGCTGTTCGGGCACAAGGTCAAACTCCAGCAGTCGCTCGCGACGCTTCTGGTCGTTCGAGCGCGAACCGATTGCGCCCACGTAGAACGCCTCCGACTTCAGCGCTTCCATCAGCGCGAGATCGTCTAGCTTCGGATCGTGCGTCAGCGCGACCACCGCCGAACGGCTGTCGAGCCGCATCTCCATCACCAGATCATCCGGCATGGCGTGCACGACCTGCACGCCTTCCACCTGCCAGCCGTCGCGGTATTCTTCGCGCGGGTCGCAGACCGTGACGGCGTAATCCATGCCCACGGCAATCTGCGCAAGGAAGCGCGACAACTGGCCGGCGCCAATAATCAGCAGTCGCCAGCGCGGGCCGTGGATCGTCGTCAACGCGGTCTCGGACACATGCAGGCTCATGCCCGCCTTCGCCGGGCCGAGTGTGACTTCGCCGCTGGCCAGGTCGACGCGGCGCGCGACCAGCTCGCCTTGTGCGAGCCGCTTGATCAGTTCGGGGATCAGGCTTTTGTCAGTCAGCGGCTCGATCGCCAGCTCAATCGTGCCGCCGCACGGCAGCCCGAAACGATGCGCCTCGTCGGCAGTGATGCCATACGTGACGATCTCGGGTTTCGTGCGCGTGATGCCGCTCTTGTGCGCGCGGTCGATCAGGTCATCCTCAATGCAGCCGCCCGACACCGAGCCGACCACCCGGCCGTCCTCGCAAATGCCGAGCGTCGCGCCCTCGGGACGCGGACTGGAGCCCCAGGTCCGGATCACGGTGACGAGTTCACATTTCTTGCCCGCTGCGATCCAGTCGCTGCAGGTCTTCAGTACTTCCAGGTCGATGCTGTCCATCGCTTCTCTGTGGCTAGTGTTGCTTGTGTGTCGTGGCACACAGAAAAATGCCCCCCCTTTTTTAGGAGGGGGGGCATTTCAGCCTTAAGGCAGTCGGTCCGATTAGGCGGACTTCATTGCCTTGGCAAACGGCATGCTGCGCAGACGCTTGCCGGTAGCTGCGGCGACGGCGTTAGCCACGGCCGGTCCGATCAGCGAGGTCGACGGTTCGCCCGTGCCGCCCGGCTTCTCGGTGCTTTCAACCAGATGGATATCCATAACCGGGGTCTCGTTCAGACGCAGAACGCGGAAGTCATGGAAGTTGCTCTGGTCGACACGGCCGTTGGTCACGGTGATGTCGCTGTACAGTGCGTGCGACAGACCGTAGACGATACCGCCTTCGAGCTGAGCGCGGACGATGCCCGGGTTCACCATGCGGCCGCAGTCGCAAACGACGGTGACTTTGTGAACCTTGATGTCGTTGCCCTTGACGGACACTTCAGCCACTTGCGCCATGTAGGTGCCGTAGCCTTCCATCAGAGCCACGCCCAGGGCACGGCCCTTCGGCAGCTTCCTGCCCCAGCCAGCCTTCTCAGCTGCCAGCTTCAGCACGTTGGCGAAGCGCGGCTCGTTGGCCAGCAGGTCGAGACGGTACTGAACCGGATCCTTGCCTGCAGCTGCTGCCAGTTCGTCCATGAAGCACTCGTTGGCGAAGCAGTTCATCGTGTGCGACACAGCGCGCAGGTAACCGACGCGGAAGCCGGTGTCGGCGATGATCAGGTCGTGCGAGGTGTTGGCGATCTCGTACGGTGCGACAGCCGCTTCGACCATGAACGGATCCAGGGTCTTCTTCGGCAGGCCGAACAGTGCCTGAGTGATCGACTGCGAGTTCAGCTGGTGCTTGTAAGCGACCGGCTTGCCCGATGCATCCAGACCAGCTTCGAGGCGGTTGATCGACAGAGGACGATAGTAATCGTTCTTCATGTCGTCTTCGCGCGACCACAGGATCTTGACTGGCTTGCCCGAAGCTTTCGCCACTTCAGCTGCCTGCACTGCGTAGTCGACGCAGACGCGACGACCGAAGCCGCCACCGAGGTAGGTGGTGGTCACGGAGACGTTTTCCGGCTTCAGGCCGATAACCGCAGCTGCCTGGCCTTGTGCGCCTTGCTGGAACTGGGTCGGTCCGATCAGTTCGCACTTGTCACCCGACACGATAGCGATCATGTTCATCGGCTCGAGCGGCTGGTGCGCGACCAGGTTGGTACGGTATTCAGCCTTCAGGACCTTCTTGGCGCCCTTCAGTGCCGAACCGGCATCGCCGACGTCCGGACGAATCTTGATCGGCTCAACGGTCTTTTCAGCATTGGCAGTCGACTCCCAGAAGGTCTTCGAGCTCAGTGCTGCGCCCGGGCCGAGATCCCACTCGACCTTCAGGGCCTTGCGCGCCTTGTAAGCGTGCCAGTAGCTGTCGGCCACGACAGCCACGGCACCGTTAGCGACGCCGCCGCCGTTGCTGATCTTGTACACGCCGATCACGCCCGGCTGTTTCATCACAGCGGAGTCATCCATGCTCTTCACGGTGCCACCGATCACCGGTGCCATCTCGATCGAAGCGTAGACCATGCCCGGCACTTTCGCGTCGATACCGAACTCGGCCTTGCCGTTGACCTTCACGGCAGCGTCCAGACGCGGAACAGCCTTGCCGACGATCTTGAACTGCGACGGATCCTTCAGCTTGACTTCCTTCGGGACCGGCACAGCCGAAGCAGCAGCAGCGAGTTCGCCGTAGGTTGCCGACTTGCCGCCGCCGGAGACGACGCCGTTCTCGGCCTTCAGGGTCGAAGCATCAACGCCCCACTTGTTGGCAGCAGCCTGGATCAGCATCGTGCGCACTTGTGCGCCGCCGATACGCAGCTTTTCCCACGCGTCACGAATAGCGGTCGAGCCGCCGGTGATCTGTGCGCCCAGCAGTGCGTTCACGTACGCCGGATCAGCCGGAGCGGTGGTGACCTTGACCTTGTTGATGTCAACAGCCAGCTCTTCGGCGATCAGTGCCGGCAGCGAGGTGTGGACGCCCTGACCCATCTCGGACATATGCGAGATCAGGGTCACTTCGTTGTTATCGGCAATGTGCACCCAGACGTTCGGGGTGTGCAGCGAGCCAGCGGCATTCGCTTCCTTGCCACCGAAGCCCGGGACATACATGCCGAGCACGGCAACGCCGGCAGCAGCTGCCGACGATTTCAGGAATTCACGACGATTGGTTGTCATTTGTGTTATCTCCTCTACCTTAAGCCTTGCGCATTTCAGCGGCCGCATCCTTGATGGCCGCGCGAATGCGGGTGTAGGTGCCGCAACGGCACAGGTTGCCGTTCATTGCTGCGTCAATATCTGCATCGCTTGGGTTCTTGTTCTTCGCGAGCAGCGCCGATGCACTCATCAGCTGGCCGGACTGGCAGTAGCCGCACTGCGGAACCTGATGCTTGATCCATGCCTTTTGCAGCGGATGCGAGTTGTCTGCGGAGAGCGATTCAACAGTCGCCACGTTCTTGCCTGCGACAGCCGACACCGGTGTCTGGCACGAACGGATCGCGGTACCGTTCAGGTGCACGGTGCACGCGCCGCACTGCGCGAGGCCGCAACCGAACTTGGTGCCGGTCAGGCCGATCTCATCGCGAATCACCCACAGCAGGGGGGTGTCCGGCTCGGCCTGGACGGAAACCG
>JACCDS010840128.1_pt1 | contig 10801 bp, 9 predicted proteins | sample 7446441 | NCBI WGS metagenome assembly JACCDS01 (sample SAMN15323445, study PRJNA562643) | freshwater metagenome | isolation source: river surface water | place: USA:Blue River Watershed | collected 2017-08-17 | reverse complement strand
CGGCTTGTACGGAGAAAGCTTCTTGGCAACGGAAAGATCGGTCATGACGCCTGCCTCAACGAAAAGGTGGAAAGGCGCCCATCGTATGCCCCTTTCACCCCGCTGCCATTGTGGCGAATGACGACAACCGTGCAAATTCCGCCAAGGTGATACCCTATCACGGTCAACCAGAAAATTGGCTAAAAATGCTGCATCGCACCAACCCCGAATCTCCAAACCGCACCCAAGCCACTGTTGCCATGGGTTTTGTTACCGGCATGCTGGCCGGCCTGGCGCGTCGGAAAATCAACCCGACCCCCATGCTGGCCGCTGAAAACATTGATATTGCAGACACGGCCAAGCGTATCCCCATCGACCGCTACGCCGCGCTCTACAACCGGCTGAATCGTGAGCTGGACGACGAAGCCTTCAATCTTTTCGCCCAGCCGATGCGCGTCGGCAGTTTCGAATTCCTGTGCCGGGGCTGCCTGAGTGCCCCGACGCTGGCCGAAGCCCTGGCCCGGGCCAGTCGTTTTCTGCACCTGGTGCTGCCCGACCTGGCAGTGAGCATTCGCCGCTCGCACGGCCATGCCGAACTGGTCATCACCGAAACCCGGCGCTTGAGCGACACCCCGGAAGACGCCGGCCGGATCTTCGCCTTCGAATGGCTGCTCCGCCTGCTGCACGGCCTGTCGTGCTGGTTGGCCGGGCGCGGCATCGGCCTCGACAACGTTATCTTTCCCTATCGCAAGCCAGCGCATTTTGCCGACTACGCGCTGATCTTCACCGAGGATTCCCGTTTCGCGCCGACGGTTCCCGGCGGCATGGGAACGCTGGTCGCCAGTTTCAACGCCAACCTGCTCGACCTGCCCATCCGCCGCGACGAAGCAGCGCTGCTCACCTTCCTCGACGGTGCCCCGGGCAAGATCACGACGCTCTACCGCCGTGATCGGGAAATGGTCATCCGCGTTCGCGACCTGCTGCGTGCCGCCTTGCCCGACACCCTGAGCCTGGACGACATCGCCGACCGCCTGCACCTGTCGCCGCGCACCATCCACCGCCGCCTGGAAGAAGAAGGCTCAAGCTTCCGCGGCATCAAGGACGCACTGCGTCGCGACCTGGCACTGGCCCGCCTGAGCAAGAGCAGGGACTCCATCGCCAAGGTCGCCGCCGACCTCGGCTATGCCGACACCTCGGCCTTCTATCGCGCCTTTGTGGAATGGACCGGCATGGCCCCAGTGCACTACCGGCGGCAATGGATGGGAAAATACGCCGACACGAACAGAGGAAACCGATGAAACTGAAGTCCTGGTTAGCCACGCTGGCGATACTGGCCAGCACCACTGCCGGCAGCGCCGGCCTGCTCGAAAAGGAAATCTACTTTTCCGAAGCCGACATCCAGACGCAACTCGAGAAAAACAGCACGATGCAGAAGAGCTACGGCAACGGCATGGTCGTCGTTGCCCTGAGCGAAGCGCCGAAAATCCATCTCGGCGAGCCTGAGGGCAAAGCCGCCGTTGCCGCCCGGCTCAAGGTTTCCCTGCTCGGCAACCCGCCGGTACCGGTCGACGTGCTGGCCACCTCCGGCGTGCGCTATGACGACAACGCCAAGGCCTTCTTCCTGGAAAATCCGGTAGCCAATTCGGTACAGTCCATCGGCATCCCGCGTGAAGCCGAGCCGATGGCCCGCCAGGCCATCACCCAGATGATGACCGCTTATTTCCGCAGCAAGCCGGTCTACGTGTTGCGTGAAGACGGCTCGCTGCAGGAAAAGGCCGCCCGCTGGCTGCTGCGTTCGATCCGCATCGAACCGGGCCGGGTAGCGGCTGTGCTGTCGCCGGTCTGAGCCGAACTTTGTCGCGAGGGGCTGCGCTAATTCTGCCCGCCAACACTGAATGAGCTACCTTCGTAGCGCCCCTGCAGCAGCGAAATTCGTCGTCCTGTAAGACGTTGGAACTCTTCGTCCAACTCACGGAATTCCTTGCCATTCATGCTATAGGCGAATTTTTGTCCCATGGTGATAACCCTTGTCGGAGCAGCACCGATCACGCTTGACTGCTTGTAGCCGCTGACGAAGACACCCGCCAGGCGGACTCCGGGTTCAGTAATGATCAGCCAGCGTACTGCTTCATAAGAACTAAGCACCAAAGTCAGCGCCTTGTCGGAACGACGTACCCGCACCTCGACAGTGGGCAATGGCGCGTTGGTGATACCGCGGTTGGCTCCTCCGCTCCCTTGATACACGCCGACTGCTTCGATACGAGCATCGCCAACCAAACTAGCCAGCGGTGCAGTGCTATCTCCTCGGGCGCTGGCACCTGGCAAGGGAGTTGTATAGCCAAATGTGTTTTCGTGACGCAGCGCAGCTTGCTCCGCTTGTGCCATCTTAAGTTCGGCTTGAGCAATTCGCCTCTCCAAGGCGATCTCCTGGATGGAAAGGGGGGTTCCGATAGGGTTAGGTGTGGCGAATTGTGCCAAGCGCCCCGCTTTGGGAGTGAGCAACTGCTTGTATTGGGGGAGAAAGATAAGGCCCTGAAGCGGAGAATCGGCAACAGGGGTGAGCGTCTTGTCGGCGATCGAAAAAAGATAGTTGCGCATGCTGCCACTGGGGTCAGCTGACGCCACATTGGTACGGATTAGTACCTTGTCCGGATCCGCGGTGGGGTACAAGGCATGGAACCCCGCTCCCGGACCAAAATCGACATTGGTATTTTCCAGCGTGGCGACATTGAGAATTGATAGATTGCCTTGCGAGACACTGACGATGTGTGCGCCGTCTACCGTTTGTTGTGTCGTATTAGCCGACCAGCGAGATACTCCCTCCAGATTGCGCTCTTCCGTCACGCTCACCTGAGTTTCGCCATCTTTAGGCGCCAGAACCAGCCGTGCAGCACCGTACCAATGGCCTACGACATACTGATAAGGCTGGCCTGAGACTGGAAAAACGCGGGTGACATCGGACAGCGGAACCAAGGTTTCCTTGCCGTTGGCAACGTCAACGAAATAAGTTCTGCGGCTGTCGTCTTTGACAATCAATAATCCTCGGTCACCTAACCAGCTACTCATCCATTCGCGCGTCTTGCCAACTTGCCCGATCCGCTCGCCCGTTTCAGTGGAATAGATATCCACACGGCTATGGTCCGATGAGCCTGCAGTAATCAGACGCCCATTAGCCGACAACGTACCGATGGAGACGCCATCCGGCAGCTTGTTGCGACGGATCACCGTATTGGTATTGAGGTCAATCAGCAGCAGCGTCTGTTTGGCGGATAAAGAAGTGGCGACTCCAGCGTTCTCGGCAAACTGTGCCCATTTAATCTCCTCGTCAGCTGACACTTCTCGCGGCGCTTGCGCAGGGAGAGGCCGAAGGGGCGGCTTCGCAAGGAGGAAACCAATACGCAGGTAACCAACCCACAAAGCCGTATCGCGATCCTGTTCTTCAAAACAGGCCCGGTCAGTGAGCTTCTCGCGCACTGTAGAAACCAGGGTATACCAGGCTGGAGCGTAGTCCTTGGCGCAAGTCAGCGCGCGGAGCGCCATACGCCGTTTCCATTCGGCCTCGAAGCGCTTCAACCGATCACCAGAGGCCTCATCGGCAACACTTTTTCGGGAGTTCTCTAGTTCAAGCGAAATTGGGACAGCTAGATTGATCTTGTTTTCCACTCCCAAGGGGACGAGGAAATCACAACCAGTCATAAGAATGATCGTCGTTAACAAGCCAGCCAATGTGACTATGCGCATGAAATGCTTCATTTCCCCCCCGTGCTGTTATCGCAATGCCATTTTGGTGTCCGACATTGCCAATATGCAAAAGGGATTATGCCATCTTCACACAGATGAACTGCTACTGGTGGTGGAACATCGATTGATAGCACTCAACATCACAAGGGCTTAGCATCCCGGCAACCTCTCCGGAATCCGTATATTGATATCTGTCATGGGTAGCCCTGCCAGGAAGAGCTCCCGACGCCAGGGAGGCGCCAACGAATTCTGGGAGTGCTACTACCACGCCACCTCAAACGTAGAATGCAAATCGGGATCCCTGCCCGTGACCAGAGGAAGCACCTGTGAAAAACGAGGGAATGGAGAATTACAAACTCAATCCACGCCCAGTTCGCGAGCATACGGCTCGCGCAGATCGACCGGCTTGACCGCTTTCTTGCGCATGCGGATGTTGAGCATCTCGACGCCCACCGAGAAGGCCATGGCGAAGTAGATGTAACCCTTCGGCACATGGTGGCCGAAACCGTCGGCAATCAGCACCACACCAACGACGACCAGGAAGGACAGGGCCAGCATCTTGATCGTCGGGTGGTTGGACACGAATTCGCCGATTGAACGGGCGAACAGCATCATCAGGCCGACCGAAGCGACAACGGCAGCGATCATCACGCCGACCTGGCTGACCATGCCGACTGCGGTGATGATCGAATCGAGCGAGAAAACCAGGTCGATGACCATGATCTGGGCAATCACCCCGGCAAAACTCGACGCTACCTTCGCCGATTCGCTGCCCTCCTCGCCTTCCAGCAACTGGTGCACCTCACCGGTACTCTTCCAGATCAGGAACAGGCCACCGGCAATCAGGATCAGGTCGCGCCCGGAAATGCCGTAGCCGAATAGCGTCAGCACCGGCTCGGTCAGGCCGACAATCCACGACAGCACCAGCAGCAGCGCAATGCGCATGAACATGGCGAGGAACAGGCCGATCTTGCGCGCCAGCTCCTGCTGCTCCTTGGGCAGCTTGTCGACCAGGATGCTGATGAAAATGATGTTGTCGATACCGAGCACCAGTTCCAGCGCCGTCAGCGTGAAAAAAGCGATCCAGATTTCGGGGGAGAGCAGGAATTCGAACATGGCGGGCAGCCCAGCTAAAAAATCAGAGGTCGTATTTTATGAATCCGGTTGCGGTGCAACCACCACCGGCAGTATCAGTAATCCTTCGAAAAAGACGAACAGTCAGTTCGAAAGCCGGGGATCCTTCAACTGCTCATACTCGGCAATGACCTGAGCACCAAGAAGCAGCAAGGTCGCTGCAAGCTCCATCGAAAACAGCGCCACCACCGCCGTGGTCAAAGAGCCGTACACCACGCTGAGTTTCGACAGATGCGCCAGATACCAGACCAGCAGATGACGCAGGATTTCCCAGAACACGGCAGCGCTGAAGCCACCGATCAGCGCATGGTTCAGACGCGTGCGACCAACCGGAATGACCAGGTACAACCCGGCCAGCACCAGCGTTTCAATCAGGACGCCGAGGCCATAGAAGAGTCCGCTGGAAACATTGCCCAGGCTCCACTGTTCGCCGAAAAGCGCAATGCTTTGCTGTGCCATCGCCTGCAACAAGGCCGACATGAAAGTCACCACGAGCAGGGTGACGCCAAGCAGCAGCACGAAACAATAGGGCAACACGGCCGAAACCAGAAAATGTCGTGATTTCGTACGTCCCCGGTGGGCGAAGATGATGCACATCGCCTTCTCCAGCCCGGAAAAGGCCAGCGAACTAAAGAAAAGCATGGAGCCGACCAGCAGCACACCAACGCCAAGGCCGTTGCGCAAGAAGGCCTCGACATCGGCCAGCACGGCCTCCGACTGGCTGGGCACCAGCCACTCGAGATAGCGCCCGAGCACGGCCAGCAATTCCGCCTGGCTGACCAGGTGCGACAACGCGAAGACGGTGAGGATGAGCAGGGGAACGATGGAGAGCAGCGCGTAGTAGGCCACCGCACCGGCCAGCAGCAAGCCCTGGTTGGCCATGAAGGACTTGACGACCCGCAACGCGAAAGCGAGCGGATGCATGACCACTTGCACCGCCTTATCGTGCTCGGAAGCCTCGTTCATCGCGTCTCCTGCCCGCAAGGTCGTGAAGGGAAGCCGAGTGGCACGTCGTTCGCGACACGCCACCCGGCCGGTGCCAGCCTTACTTGATGTCCAGCACGCTGTCGTCCCATTTGGCGTGCTTCTCGTAGCCAAGCAGGTTGGCGATGGTCGCCGCGATGTTCGACAGGCCGCAGGTTTCCGTTTGTCTGAGGCCCAGCTTGCCGCCTGAGACGTTGTCGTAAAGGATCAGCGGTACCGGGTTCAGCGTGTGTGCCGTCTTGGCCTTGAACGAACCGTCCTTGTTGGTGGCGGGCTGTTTGGTTTTCTTGTCCAGCTCGAACATTTCGTCGGCGTTGCCATGATCGGCGGTGATCAGCGCCACGCCGCCAGCCGCATCGATGGCCTTGAGCACGCGGGCCAGCGACAGGTCGACGGCCTCGACGGCGATGCGTGCGGCCTCGAAATTACCGGTATGGCCAACCATGTCGCCATTGGCGAAATTGCAGCGCAGGGTCTTGTACTGGCCGGACTGAATGGCGGCAATCATCGCATCGGCGATTTCGGCCGCTTTCATCCACGGGCGCTGCTCGAAGGGCACGACATCGCTCGGCACTTCCTGCCAGGTTTCGCCCTCGAATTTGCCGGAACGGTTGCCGTTCCAGAAATACGTGACGTGGCCGAACTTCTGCGTTTCAGAACAGGCGAACTGGGCAACGCCCAGCTTGCTGAACCACTCGCCGGAGGTGTCCTTGATCGCCGGCGGGGCGACCAGGAAGCGCTTGGGTAGTTGCAGGTCGCCGTCGTATTGCAGCATGCCGGCAAAGGTAACCTGTGGGTAGCGAACGCGGTCGAACTTGTCGAAACTGCCCTCGACGAAAGCGCGGGTGATTTCGATGGCGCGGTCGCCACGGAAGTTGAAGAAAACGACCGAGTCGCCATCTTCGACGGTGCCAATGGGCTGGCCGTTGTCGGCAATGACGAATTCAGGCAGATCCTGATCGATGGTGCCCGGATTGCGCTCACGCAGTCCATTGACCGCGTCGGTGGCATTGGCGAACTGCGGGCCCTGACCCAGCACGTGAGTCTTCCAGCCCTTGTCGACCATCGCCCAGTTGGCGTCGTAGCGGTCCATCGTGATGTACTGGCGACCGCCGCCGGAGGCAATACGGGCATCGAAGCCGTCGGTGGAAACATCATTCAGGAAGGACTCGAAAGGCACCACGTACTCCAGCGCGCTGGTTTCCGGCACATCGCGACCGTCGAGCAAGGCGTGGATGCGCACGGTCTTGACGCCCTCGACCTTGGCCCGCTCGACCATGGCCTTCAGGTGATCGATATGGCTATGCACGTTGCCGTCGGAGAACAGACCGATGAAGTGGATCACGCCACGGCCAACCTTGGCGCCGGCCACAACTTCCTGCCAGGCCGAACCTTGCCAGATCGCACCTTCGGCAATGGCATTCGACACCAGCGCCGCGCCTTGGGCATAGACCTGGCCGGCACCGATGGCATTGTGGCCGACTTCCGAATTGCCCATGTCGTCGTCGGACGGCATGCCGACAGCAGTGCCGTGGGCGCGCAAGCGGATGTTCGGGTAGTTGGCGAACAGGCGGTCGAGCGTCGGTTTCCTGGCGGCAGCGATGGCGCTGCCGACATCGGTCTTGGGCAGGCCGTAACCGTCCATCACGATGGTAACGACCGGGCCCTGAATGCCAGCGAAGGTGGATAGCTTCTGCAACATGGCGTGCTTCCTGCAAAAGAGCCGGCCGGACATGACGGCGGCGTGTTGGAAAACGAGCATTTTACCGCGCCCAGGCCTTGCCAGGCGGCACGGCGACAACTCTCGAAACAACTCGGTCACGCACCGATACACAGGCTTACATTTGCGCTGACATCCGGACGGCAACAGGCCGCGTTATTCGGCACATGGCGCTGCAATGTCGCAGCACCTGAAAACGAAACAACAAACCTGTCTAGGAGATTCAAAATGATCAAGACCGTTATCGCTCTGGCTGTTGCTGCTGGCTTCGCTTCCGCTTCCTTTGCCCAGGGCGTTGCCGCTCCTGCCCCGGCCGCCAAGGTCGCCGCTCCGGCCCCGGCTGCTGTCGAGAAGAAAGTCGAAGCACCGAAGGCGGCCGAACCGGTGAAGACCGAAGCAGCCAAGACCGAAGCCAAGGCTGAAAAGCATGCCGCCGTCGAAAAGAAGCATGCCAAGAAGGCTGCCAAGGCCGACAAGGCTGAAGCCAAGCCGGCGCCCGCTGCCGCCGCTCCGGCTGCAGCCCCGGCCACCAAGTAATTCGGCACGCCCCGACAAAGCCCCGGACCCCGGTCCGGGGCTTTTGCTTTTCCGGGAAGGTCTGGCCGAAAAGGGGATCTCGTCACCTGCTAAACTCGGGCCATGACCGACGTCCTTTTCCCCTACCCGGCAGACGGCACCGAGCCGATCCTGTCCGCTACCCGACTGTGGCTCGAACGCGCCGTCATCGGCCTCAACCTGTGCCCGTTCGCCAAGAGCGTATTCGTCAAGAAGCAGGTCCGCTATGCCTTGACCGCCGCCGCGACGGCCGACGAACTGCTGGCCGAACTCGACAAGGAACTGGCCTTGCTCGCCAGCACCGACCCGGCACAACTCGACACCACGCTGCTCATCCATCCGCAAGTGATGACCGATTTCCTCCACTATCACTTCTTCCTGGCCGAAGCCGACGCCCTGCTGCGCAATAACGGTTATGACGGTGTGTTCCAGATCGCGAGCCTGCATCCGCAGTACGAGTTCGCCGGCAGCGAGCCCGACGACGTCGCCAACTACACCAACCGGGCGCCCTACCCGATGCTGCACCTGCTCCGCGAAAGCAGCATCGACCGCGCCGTGGCGGCCTTTCCCGACGCCGCCGACATTTTCGAGCGCAATATCGAGACGATGGAGAAACTGGGCCACGCAGGCTGGAAAAAACTCTGGCTGGTCTGATATATCGATCGCCAGAGCTGCGGGAAACAATGAGCGCCACGCCCCCTCCCGCGAACACCGAGGCATACCTGTCGGAGTTCTTTACACGCAACCGCGGGCAGCTTGATCGAAAAATCACAAACCACTGATTAAATTCACGTATTTACCACAGGCTCGCTTGATGCTTGATCTTTACTGCCCTGTTTAACCCATAGGAGGCAGACATGTTTCAAGCATCCAAACATATCGCTGCTGGCCTCTTGCTTACCGGTCTCATGACCACTGCACAAGCGGTTCCGGTTATGAGCTGGGGCTATACCACCAGTGCCGAGTTCATCCCTGCAACGGCCCAATTCAATGCCGGGGATGGGACTCAAAGCGCTTCAACCAACATTATTTCCTGGGGTGCAAGTGGAGGTGACTTCACCAACACCGGCGGCAATCGCAGTGCGTTGACGATAGGCAGCGGTACCAGCGGTGCCACCCGTTATGATGGTCTTGCTGTTACCGACAACGGCACGCTGGTGCAGACTCTCCTGACCGGCAATCCGATTTCTGCAGCAAACGTCGGTTCGGGACCGACCTTCACGCACTTCAACAACACGATCAGCGGTTCGTTTGCCACACTGCTCCGCTCCAGTGTCACCGACGTGCTGACGCTTTTCCCGAACATGCCGTTCCCCGGAGCAGGCCCGAATGTCCCGTTGCCCACGCTGACGTTCAATTTCGAATTTCGCGAAACGGACAATGGCGGGCCATGTGCGGGTGGGACGCCAACGCCTTGCGGCGACCTGTTTGGCTTCAGCGGTACGCCAACCACGGATATTCCCTTCGCCTATGATGGGGATAACTACTTTGCAAGCATTCTGGTCCTCGGGCCGAATGGTCAGGCAAGCCCGATTCACACGCTGCTCGCCCTCGAATGCAACGCACTGGGTTTGGCTGCTGGATGCCAGGGCTGGCGAACGGATGAAAGCGCATGGACGACGATTCAATTTGGTTTCCTCGTCTCGACGACACCGCAATTCGTTCCCGAACCTGCTTCGTTAGCCCTGATCGGTCTTGGACTCATGGGTTTCGGTCTTGGACGCAGGTATCGCAAAGCCAGCTAGTCAGTTGACTGCCAGGGTATCGGCAACACCAAGGCACGTCGAAAGGGCGTGCCTTTTTTTCGCCTCAACGCCAGCCATCGTCGAGCAAGGAGTGCGAGCCATCTCCCATGCGCCAAGACCAGACACGTCCCGAGCGTGACACTTTCGGCCCCATAGAAGTCCCCGCCGACAGGCTGTGGGGTGCCCAAACCCAGCGTTCGCTCGAACATTTCGCCATTTCCAGCGAACGGATGCCGCGCGAATTGATTCATGCCCTGGCCCTGGTCAAACGTGCCTGCGCCACGGTCAACGGTGAACTGGGCCTGCTGCCGACGGAAAAGGCGACGGCTATCAGCGCTGCGGCCGGGGAGATTCTTGCCGGCCGGCATGATCATGAATTCCCGCTCGTCGTCTGGCAGACCGGTTCCGGCACCCAGAGCAACATGAATCTCAACGAGGTGCTGGCCAACCGCGCTTCCGAACTGCTTGGCGGGGAGCGTGGCTTGCAGCGACTGGTCGACGCCAACGACGAGGTCAACCGGGGGCAATCCTCGAACGATGTATTCCCCACTGCCATGCATGTCGCGGCCGCACTCGGCATCGCCCGTTACCTGCTGCCCGCCCTCGCCGGCCTGCGCACCACGCTGGCAGCCAAAGCCCAAGCCTTCGCCGACATCGTCAAGCTGGGCCGCACGCATCTGCAGGATGCGACCCCGCTTACCCTGGGCCAGGAGTTTTCCGGCTATGTCGCCCAGCTTGAGCAGGCCCAGGCCCTGATCGCCAGCACGATGCCGACGCTTTATCCGCTGGCCATCGGCGGCACGGCGGTCGGTACTGGACTGAACACGCCCGCCGACTTTGGCCAGCGCGTCGCTGCTGTACTGGCCGCAGACTGCACGCTGCCTTTCACCAGCGCCACGAACAAATTCGCCGCGCTGGCCGCGCACGATGCACTGATCTCTGT